>Ga0304729_1000321_pt1 | contig 35493 bp, 32 predicted proteins | sample C_131016_MF_Meta_FD_190475 | JGI IMG/M metagenome (GOLD analysis project Ga0304729, IMG submission 190475) | Freshwater microbial communities from Lake Croche, Canada to study carbon cycling - C_131016_MF_MetaG (v2) (version 2) | ecosystem: Environmental > Aquatic > Freshwater > Lake | place... | reverse complement strand
AAGAGAGTGAGAGTACAAAAGACTTTACTCAAATAAAAGAATACAAATTTGGTACAAGTGATCTTGTAGTTCCTATTAGAGCAGATGGTATGATTAATGCTACTGCTTTATGTAAAGCTGCTAATAAAAAATTAAATGATTATACAAGATTAAAAACAACACAAGATTATTTAAAGGTATTAGAAATCAATACGGGAATTTCCGTATTGGAATTATTAAACCTTAATGTAGGGGGGAATCATAATGGTACATGGATCCACCGTAAAGTGGGTTATCATTTAGCACAATGGTTATCTCCTGAATTTGCTGTACAAATGGAGAATATTTTAGATGAATTAAAAAATAATGAAAAACAAATAATTATCAAAGAAGTTAAACCATTAGTTATAAATGATTATTCACTTGTTTATCGTAAAGATGATGGTTATGTTGATGTAACTAACCTTTGCAAGGCTGGTGGAAAAGAATTTAAAGCATGGAATCGTTTAGATAAAACTCAAGTATTTTTAACTGTACTTTCAAGCGAGGTGAATATTAGCACCTCGAAATTAATTGAAGTTATTTCAGGTGGAAATTTTAAAAATCAAGGGACATGGGCACATCCTCAAGTAGCAATTAATATTGCTCAATGGATATCACCTAAGTTTGATGTACAAGTATCAAAATGGATTTTTGAATTAATGGTCACAGGAAAAGTAGAGCTTGGTAATGAAAAATCAAATGAAGAGTTGGAAACTATTTACAAAGAAAAAATCAATGCTCTTACAAACCAATTAGAAACAACTGAAAATCAATTAAAAGTAATCACAAATGATTTCGAAATCATACAACAAAAACATAATAAATTGTTAATTACACACAATTCTGCTTTGAAAAAGCATAGTTATTTTAAATTCAAGCAATCTGGCCCTTGTTTATATGTTTTTCATTCTGGTTATGAATACCTTGATCGAATTGTTCGGCTTAAATTCGGTATTGCTGGTACTAGTGATAAAGATGGAAAAATCTGTACGATTGACGATCGTTTGAAAAATCATCGAACGGATCACCCAACGCTGATGCTAGATTTTTTGATTTTTACAAAAGATGCTAAATTTTTGGAAGACGGTATCAAACGTTATTATCGCAAAGAAATCAATCCTAACGGACATGAATGGTTACAAAACGTAACTGCTGATCAAATCATTGATCGTATACAAAATGTTTTAGACGAATTTGGTATTGATGATTATAACATTGTATCATCAGAAACATTGAAAAAGTATAATGATTATGTGATTACAACGGTAAAAGTCGACGAAAAGTGTGAAAGTGATTGTGAAAGTGATTTTGAGAGTGAATACGAAGAAAGTGATGATGTTGAAGAAATTTACGAAGAAAGTGATGTTGAAGATGATGTTGAAGATGACGATGATGTTGAAAGTGACAAAGATGAAAGTGACAAAGAAGAAGAGATTGATGAAGAAAAAGATGAAAGTGATAAAGACACTAAAGTTGATAATGTAATTGAAGAAAAAATTGACAACATGCAAGAACAAATGAACGAATACAAACAAATTCTTGATAATCTTAGTTCCTATACAGTTAAAAAAATGGAAGAAATTTTAAAAAAGCTTGGTCAAACCATTTCAGGTACCAAAGACGTAAAAATAAAGAAAATCAAAGATAAATTAGAACCTATTATTTACAAAAAACCACTCACCAAAGTATGTGATACATGCAACACTAAAAAAGAAATGAATGATACTCATTTTCGTAAGTATAACTATAACGAAACTTCTTTTTGCGATACATGTAAAGCTTGTGAATTTGAAAAATGTGCTCAGCCACCTGTTCCCATTAAACCTGTTCTTTTTACTGAAATTACACCAGGTATGAAAACATTACATTGTAAATTATGTAAACAACACCGAAGTATAAACGATTTTTATAAAAATAAAAGCAGAGGTAGTCGCGGTCATGATTATAACTGTAAAAACTGCGAAACACTTCGTAAATGTGGCTCACATGAAGTACGAGAATTTAAGAAAAAACCTATAAACATACCAGAAAATCAAAAGTGGTGTCCAAAGTGTGAGACTGTCAAAGAACGATCTTTGTTTTGTCCTGGACTAAAACGACCTGATGGTTTACAGTATTCTTGTAAAATTTGTACGAATAAACATAGTCGTAGCAAAAAAACATTGAATAAATTGAAAAGCCAAAATATTTAAAAATCTTTTTAAATAAATGAGTAATAATGTGAGTGATAATGAAATCACAAAATCATTTGGAACCATTTTAACTGATAACACCCACGTAAAGGCTCAAGCAGCCCGTTATAAACAAGAAAAGAAAAAGTACCTGAAAGTAATGCCAAAAATTTTCAATCCTTTTGATACCTGGGGCAACTTCCTTTCGGACATAAAAAATCAAGGAAAATGTGGAGCCTGTTTTGCGTACAGTATTTGTGGTTCTTTTAATGACCGTTTGGCAATCATGACGCTGGGTCAATATTTTGATTCATTATCGCCATATCAAATGATTATTTGTCAAGGTGCAATCCCTCCTAAAGATACAATGGATTCAGAATACATTAAAGAAATCAATAAACAAGCCCATTCACAGGGTGCATGTAATGGAAGTAGTTTATATTCTAGTATGGATTTTCTGTATTGTTTTGGGGTCACTACAACTCGTTGTGTTAATGCTGGCGAATTTGCAGACTATAAAATTAAAAAACCTGAAGATGTAATCACCGATAAAGATATCCCTATTTGTCAAGATATTTTAGGGTCTTCCTATGATACATGCCTTGATAAAAGTGTTGCTTCACGTTTTTATAGAACCATTGCTGGTTACGCTGTCGATAATGACGTCGAATCAATTAAACAAGAAATTTACAAATGGGGTCCTGTATCAACGGGCTTTCAAGTCTATAATAATTTTGTACGTGATTATGATGGTATAGGTATTTATATGGGACCAGCAAAAGATTCAAAAGAATCGCCTATTGGCGGTCACGCTGTGAAAATATTGGGATGGGGCCAAGAAAAAGTCGGTGATGAAATGGTTGATTTTTGGTGGATTGAAAATAGTTGGTCTACAGCTTGGGGTCGTGGGGGATATTGTAAGTTTAAAATGAACATCCCAGAATGTCAATTAGAGCAAAATGTCGTTGCAGTTATCCCTGATTTACCAGGATTTAAATTAGATTATTTACTTTATAAAATTAACGTGGATCAAACCAACGATTTTATCCGTTCATGGTTTAAAGTGGAGCCGCTTACAGGATATAAATATAGCGCTATTGAAAAAATTAAAGAAGGGAAATTAAAGGGAAATTTAGATAACTTTATTTGTAAATATCCACCAGATTTCAAGACAATGTGGGCGGGTGAAATGACGATAGAAGATATGGAAGCATTTGCATTAAAATTAAATAAAAAGTATGGTATATCAACCACGTATTGGTTGATGATTATACTTTGTTTGATTGGGAGTTTTTACATTGGTAAAGGTGTAAGATTTTTTTATCACAACAAACGGTAAGTAGTTTTTACAATAAATTTTTATTGTAAAAATATAAAAGTAAAATAGGGAGTATAAAATTTATTCATCGTTTTCACAAAATTCATCAAATTTCTTCATAAATTCAGGATTACCTAGATGTTTTGGATGATATACTTTTTTACCAGTTTTTAAGTAATGATTTTTGTACATTCGTAAACCACCATATGTAATACCTCCAATATGACGAGCTGTTTTATCATATTTTGGTTCATTTTCAGGTTGTTTATCTTCTTCGTCACTTTCAGGTTCTTCATTTTCTTCGTTATCGTCTTCTTCATTTTGATTATCTTCGTCTTCACTTGTTAAGTATTCATCGCATAATTTTCTATTTTCAATAGATGATGGTAAAAGTTTACTCAATTGTTTTCGATAAACATCTCCATCTTTATCAACATTTTTTATTTTTTTATATACATTTTCTAATTGTTCAAGCTGATGTTTGGTTTCAATAATATTAGTATTATTATCATCTTGAATAAACCGTTTAAGACGTCGTTTCAAAATTGTCATTTCTTCTTTGTACAATTCATCAACTTTATTAAACCCTTTAGACATTAATTTAATAATGATAAAAGCATTACTATCTTCTGTTTCATTCTGGTTTTTATCTGTAAATACAAATCTTTGTCGCGATTTATCTGTACATAAATACAATGGTTTATCTTTACCTAATAAAAAGTGTTTTGTAGTAAAATCAGCTAAACCTTTTTGTGATTCAAAAAGGTCTTCCATTGTATAATTCTTTTGAAATATTTCTTCAATCATTTCTTTAGTTAAAGATAGTATACTACCGTAATTATGTGTTGTATTGTTAGTTAACGTATTTTTGGTTGAATTATCAGTATTAATTGTAATTGTTTGTTGGACTGGATTACTCTTTAAAATTTCAATTTCTTTGGTAATTTCTTCAAATTTTTTAGTTAAATCTTGTATATTACTATTTCTTATATTTTTTTTACAAATATCAACATGCGATAATAATCTTTGTTTTGTTGTTAATATTTTTTCACAAAATTTACATTTATGTATCTCTTTTAATTTTGGTTCTTTAGTTTGTTTAGGTTGTTTAGGAATATTTATTGATTTTTCATGCCGAATAAGACTATATTTTGTAGTATATGATTTATTACAATGATTACATATATGTGAGCTCATTTTTATTATATACTATATTTTTAAATTAACAATTAATTTTTTAACAATTTACAGTATACCTTTAACAAAAAATTGAATAATTTATAACCTATATAATGTATAACATAACATTTTTTACATTTTATATTTGTAAATATATTTTTTATTCTTTATTAATGGTTAAAAATAATATTTACAATTGTTAAAAAACAACTGTAAATATGTGTGTGTGTTGAATTAATTTTTAAAATTAATTATTGTTAGAATTTATAAAATTTTAAAAATTAATAAATAATATAAAAATAATTTTTAACAAATTTACTAACTTTATAACTTTTTTAACCAAAATTTTGTTAAAAAAGTTATGTTAATTGTAAATAATTAATTATAGTCTTATTTAAACCTAATATGTTACAATTAACAATTATTTTTTTAACAATTTAGGTTAAGACATTAATGTTAATTGTAAAATATTTTAATAATATTTTGGCTTATTTTTTACCATATTTTAATCGATAATTTCTAGCACAAACAGGACCATACCCAACGTCTATCGATTTTTCGTTGCTTAATGGAAGATTGCAAAAACAACAACGGCCTGTACGACGTCCATATGCATGAGCCATTCTTTCCGGATTATTATTGAATGCTTGAAGTGCGTTCATTAACTGTTCTATAACATGTTCAGGTATTTTCTTTGATGGTTGAAATTTTCCATCCAAGAAAATCCTACCATACCAAACACTTTTTGAGACAACGTTAATTGTACCAGGAAGTTGTGATTGTTCCCCCGCAATTGTAAGAGAATACGTAGCATCATCTGTAACAATTTGTATACTAGGACTTTTTATTGTTTCTTTTGCGTAATTTAACATCTCTACGATATTATCAAGTTTTATTTCTACTTTGGGACTAACTTTGGGACTAACTTTGGGACTAACTTTAGCACTAACTTTGGGACTACGACTACGTTGTTTGGGGCTAACTTTAGGACTAACTTTAGGACTAACTTTAGCACTACGTTTTGGGCTAACTTTTTGTTCCAATATATCCATAGCATGAAATATTTCATTTAATTCTTCTTCTGTAAATGTATCTGGAATTTTAGAATTAACTACTTTTGGCGGACTACTACGTCGATAGCATGCCAAAACACGATCATAGCCAGGTGTATCTTTTTTAGCAAATTTTACTCCTTGTTCTTTACAACATTTATTCCATTTTTCTTTATCAAAAACAGACATTCCTTTTATTTTAAACTAAAAATAAAAGCATTTTCATTTAAATAAATAAATGAGTAGTGTGCCACCTACTCTTAAATTTGGTAGTTTATTAAAAGATCATCCTGAAGTATTAAGACAATCACAACGTTACCCTACTACCGATATATCGTTATGGTGGGATGATAAAACATTTTATCGTACACTTCCACCTGCATTTGACGGGCGTGAAGCATGGCAAGCATACACATGTTTTCCAGCTACTCAACGCTGTGCTGATTCTTGGGCAATTGTTGCTCGAGACGTTTTGGCCGACCGTTTTACGCTTGGTACAGGCGGTGAAATCGCATTACAATTAAGTGATACAGAAATTGTTGCTTGTATCGATACATCTCCAAAGGCTTATTTAAAAGGTATAGATTCAGCCAATAGTCTAGATTATAAAGATGCTTGCCAAGGGTATAGTATTTACGATGCATGGGAGTATATTTATGCATATGGTATTCCTGAAAGTAATTGTTTTTCACATAAAAAATTGCAAAATCATATACCATCTTTTAAACTTCCCGAAGAAATATCATTTACTGAGAAAAAGCAGATATACGGTGATCAATGTAAAAATATTGAAAGTGACCAACATGAATGTATATGGAAAAAAGATGGTTTACCGGTGGCGCGACGTTCTTTTTTTTCTAATGCCATTTTTAACATCTCACAATACAAACTAGGACCTTCTGGTGAAAACAGTGAATTCTTACTTGATAAAACAGTGGAAGCTATCAAATACGAATTGTTACGTTTTGGACCCGTTGCAGCTGGTTTTCTTGTTTTTGAAAATTTCGTTAATGGTTATGATGGTACAACCATATATCAAGAAGCAAAAGGAAAACCGTTGGGTGGCCATTATGTATCGATTATGGGTTGGGATACCGATAAAACAAGTGGTGTAAATTATTGGATTTGTCGAAATAGCTATGGCACTGATTTTGGATTAACAGGATTTTTCAAGATGAAAATTGGGATAAAAGAGTGCATGTTGGAAGAAAATGTTTCAACCGTTGCAGCTTATTTTTATGATCTTTTTAATACAGATTATCCAATTGATACATTGTTAAATGGTAAAAAAATTGATGTGACAGATATGAAAGATATAAACCCAGCGTTGTATGAGAAACGTAAAAAAGTAGATGTAGATAGCGCAACATTTTATACCAAAGATACATTAAAACTTGTAAAAGAAGGCAAGTTATATGGATCACTTGAACCGTTAATTGAAAATCCTAAACTGTTATTACCAAATCAGCGATTTTTCTGGGTTGAAGACTTTAAAAATTTCAAGTTTATCAATATAGAATACCAAAATAAATCAAGTGGTAATAAACAAGAAGATTCCAAAATTTTTTATCTATTTTTATTTGTAGTGGCTTGTTTAGGTATGGTTTATTTAGGATATAAGAGGGGTTCGCGTAAATAAATTCAGTTTATTTTGATTTATTTATCATTCAGTAAATAAATGAGTATTATTAAAACATTTGGAACATTTATGAATGATCAAAAATACAAATACGTAAATTTTAAGGCAAGTCAATTCAGTGACGTAAAAAAGAAAAAAATCAATAAAGATATACCACTGGAATTTAATCCATTTGACCATTGGGGTAATCTTTTAGACTCTATTCAAAATCAAGGAAATTGTAAAGCATGTTGGGCCATGTCTACGGCATCCGCTCTTACAGACCGATACGCATTAATGACCCTTGGGCAGTTTGTAGATGAGCTATCACCTTATCAAATGATCATGTGTCAAGGTGCAGTCGTCGTGGATGAAAAAAATGCTCAAAATGTTGAATACATTAACGAACTAAATGAAAAGGCCCATTCACAAGGTGCGTGTAATGGAAATAGTTTATACAGCGCCATGGATTTCATGTATTGCTTTGGATTAACAACTGAACGATGTGTCAATGAAGGTGAATTTTCACAATATGATATAAAACCTTTTAATGAAATTACAAGTGGTGCCGATGTTCCTCTTTGTCAAAAAGCTGTTGGAAAAGACTATGATACATGCCTTGATAAACAAACAGCTGCACGATTTTATCGAATTTGCACCGGTTATATTGTCGATCCAACTGTTGAATCGATCAAACAAGAAATTTATAAATGGGGTCCAGTGGTTGGTTGTTTTAACATTTATGAAGATTTTTTGAATGAATACGATGGCTTAACCATTTATAAGGGACCTACTACAACTACCTCTAGTCCATTAGGCGGTCATGCAATAAAAATATTGGGATGGGGTCAAGAAAAAGACCCTGAATCAGGGAATATTATCGACTATTGGTGGATTGCAAATAGTTGGTCTTCTTCATGGGGCCTCAGCGGCTACTTTAAGATGGCTATGAATATCAAAGCGTGTCAACTTGAACAGAACGTCGTTGGGTTTATACCAGATTTGTATGGATTTAAATTATCTTATTTATTGTATGATGTAAATATGAATACGGCAAATGATTATTTACGAGAACAGTTTGCTGTAGATAACAAAACGGGATATCGAAAGAATGCGATAAAGCTCATTAAAGATGGGAAATTAAAAGGAAATCTTGATGATCAGATATGTAATTATACACCGGATTTTGAAAAGATGTGGTTGGGTGAACTATATACAGAAGATGTAGTTTCAAATTATTTAAAAATCGCCCAGTTTTATGGTAAGGATAATAGTATTAATTTTTTTAAATGGTTTGTATTACTTTTAATTTGTTTTGTGTCTTACAAACTCGGCCAATACATACGAAAAAAATGGTAATTTTCACGGCCTTTTCACAAAAGGCCTGCTCCTCCGGAGCGTCAGCGAAGCTGACTCTTACTCCAAAACAGAGACCAAAACGGTGTTTTTAGTCTTAAACCAGTTTAAAATATTAACAAATAACAATAGTGGATATCCGGTGGTAATTTTTAAAATTAATATTATTTAAAAAATTATACTTTATATAAAGAGAGTTAAATCAAATATGGAAAATATAACTTATAAAGAGGAAGAATTAGATTATAAAAAAATGTATGAAGAGATGAAAAAAGAAAGAGATGAAGCACTTGAAAAATATAAAAAATATTCAAGTAGACAAACAGAACAAAGTTTAAGATATTATGAAAAAAATAAAGAACAATGTAAAGAAAGAATGAGAGAATATAATAAAACATATAAAGCAACCAATAGTTTAAAACCGATAGATCCTGAAAAAATAAAAGAATATAACAAACGAGCATATGAAAAACGAAAACAAAAAAATAATCTAGATGAATTAAAAAATGATTAGTTATATAAAAATTAAATAATATTTTATATAAAATATTATTTAAAAGAAGTTTATTATAATAAAGATATGACAGATACAACTTTAACAACATTTCTTAATTCAGAACTAACAAATGGAAAAGAATTGCGTTGGTTAGGAACATATGAAAATCCATTTTTTATTGCAAAAGATATTGCTGAATTTTTAGAATATACAAATACAAAAAAAGCAATTATAGATCATGTTGATGAAGATGATAAAATAAGCTTTAAACAGCTTAAACAAAATAGGGGTAACGTTTCGTTACCCCTAAATATTCAGGATCAAACAATCTTGATAAATGAATCAGGGCTTTATAGTTTGATTTTAAGATCAAAGTTAGAAAAAGCAAAAGAATTTAAAAAATGGGTAACATCACTTGTACTTCCTAGTATTCGTAAAAACGGGCAATATAAATTAGAATCAATACAGAAAGAGTTAGAAACAACAAAAAATAACTATCAAACATTATTACTTAAACATAATTCATCTTTAAAAAAACATAATTATGTAAAATTTAAAGAGTCTGGTCCTTGTTTTTATATTGTTGATCCTGGTATAAAATGTGAGTGTATTTTCAATACTCATAGAAAAAAGTTTGGAATTGCAGGTATTTCTACTAAAAATGAACAAATTGATACAATAGATAAACGATTAAAAAGTCATCGTACAACATGGCCATTATTAAAAGTTGAATTTATTTTATTTACAAAACAAGCCATTATTATTGAAAAGAATTTCAAGATCATATATGAGAAAGAAATCAATCCAAATGGTCATGAGATTATTGAAGGCATTTCAACAGAAGTTATGATTAAAAAAGTAAAACAATTATTAGATTTTTTGATAATAAAAGATTTCTATATCATTTCTGGTGAAAAATTACTTGAATATAATAATTATGTTGATACAACAGTAAAAACTAGTAATTTAGAAGACGTTGACATTGAAGAACAAGAAAATGATGAAGAAGACATAGATGTAGAAAATATTAAAGTAGAAGAACAAGAAAATGTTAAAATTGAAGAAAACACAGATATAGAAAATATTAAAGTAGAAGAACAAGAAAATGTTATTGAAGAAAACGTTGAAGATATTGAAAAGTATAAAAAAATATTAGAAAACATTGAAAGTTATAAATATGAAAAATTAGCTGAAATATTACGTAGTGTAAATCTTTCTCCATCAGGTTTAAAAGAAAAACGTCGTGAACGATTAAAAATATTTCTTCTTGATAAACTGTCTATTAAAAAAAATACAAGAATATGTGAAACATGTAATATAGATAAAGAACTTGTCGAAACAAATTTTGTTGTTGTAAAAAGTTATTTGTTTGATAAGAAATATTCGACAATATGTATTGTATGCGAAATAGAACAATGTAAAGCACCTAAACGTAGTTTAGAAAAAACTGAAATTATAGAAGGAATGGAAACTTTATTATGTTTCAAGTGTAAAGAAACAAAAAGTGTTGTAGATTTTTTTAAAGATAAATCACGTGTTGGGAGAGGTTATGAATACTATTGTAAAAATTGTGAACTTTTTTCAAAACATGGGACATATGATGTTCGTAAAAAAGTTGTGAAACAAAAACCTGAAAATATCCCTTCTGATAAAAAATGGTGTATATATTGTGAAAAAATTCTTGAATTAATTAATTTTTGCCCAGATAAGCAGAAAGGATATGCATCATGTTGTCGTCCATGTTATAATAAAAGACGTGTAAATAAAAGACATTTACAAAAAATCATAAAATCACAACCAACAAATGGAGAAAATTAAATTATACACAGCTTTTTTCTTGTTATATTTATAATATATTTTATTATAAATAAAGGTAATTTTAAGGTCGGTCTGTTTACAACCGGATCTTTTTCATAAAAAGCCGTGATTATTTGTTTAAAATAGCTAGTTCATTCTTAAATTCGTTATTATATTTTGGATCATCAAAATTGGTAATATTCATCATACAATCTATAGCTTTCATCGTTTTATGATGCAATTGTTCTTTTTTACCTACTTCGTCTTTATCTAAATTCTCTCTTTCATAGTTTACATCTGATAAAATATTTTCGTATAAAGCTTTACTTGCATCTTTAATAGGTTTACTTACTTTTTCTGTAAAAATACGAGCTTCATGATCTTCATTCAAGTTTCGATGTTCATCCAAGTATTTAAACTTTTTTCTACTTGTATCTGTACATACAAGTAGTGCTTTTTTATCTTTTGTTTTTATAATATGGTCTGTACATAATTGAGCGATTCCTTTTTGACCTTCAAAGAACACTTGTTCGGTAAGATAGTTTATACAAACTTTTTTAATATCTTCAGGTTTTATGGTATCAACAAAGTATTTATCAGAAAAATTGTTACGAATATGATTATTTACAGTATTAGTGTTTGTACTCGTGGTAGGACGATCAACTGCATGTGTAGCTAATTTTTCAAAAGCATTTAAAAGTTTTTCATTTTGTAGTTGTAATTCCTTTATGGTTTTTTCGTGATTTTGTTTTAGTTCAAAAATTATTTTTTCATAATATTGTTTTAATTCGTTGTTTGATTTTTCAGTTTGTATATGTAGTTCTTTAATTATTGTTTCATTTGTTTGTTTATCTACATCAACTTTTATTTTTTTACAAGTTTTGAGATGCTTTGTCAAATTTGCTTTTAATGTAAAAATTGATTCACAACCATTGCATATAAATTTATTATCCAATGGAATCTTTCTAATATTTAAACATGTTTTATTATTACTTAAATGTGCTTTCAAATTATATTTATTTTTAAGAATTATATTACAGTATTCACACGTTATAGAATCGGTCATCTTTTATTTTATTACATTTATTTAAATTTTATTTAATTTTTTAAATAAAATTTGTATTTTATTTAAAAAATTAAATAAAATTTAACACAACATTTACAATAAAAATTTAACTATTTTTTAATTATTCTTATTTATGGTTAAATTACAAATATAAAAATATATTTTTAAAAAATAAAAGTCTAAAAAGTTTTTATATCAACACACACAATAATTGTGTGTTTGTAAAATTATTTTTTCTATAAAATAATTTTACAAAAGAAAAGTATTGTAAATGGGTACCTTATAATTAATTTTTTATTATATAATTAAAGATGTCATTACCTCCTACGCCTACACCTACGCCACGTGTTGTTTCAGAAAAATTATATACACGACAAGATACAACAGCACGTCCTAGTTCTTTTGCAAGCCCTCTTCAATCTTATATACCTGACAGCAAAGCCGATCAACATCATATGATTACCTTTAGTGAAATCGTTGAAGAATTAAAAAGCAAGTACAATTTCGAAGAGTCCGTAACATCAACATCATTAGATATTCTCGCACTTTACTTGAAAGGGCAAAAGATATTACATATGGAATCAAAGACATTATGTGAAAAACGTTTAAATAGTTTAATGTTACCTGCTATTATTATTAGTAGTGTTTGTGCAATACTCAACTTTGCAGTACAAGGTACTTCATATGGTGCCATTCTTGTATCATGTATGAATGTTGTCAATTCATTTCTGATGGCACTTGTCAGTTATCTCAAACTGGATGCAAAGGCTCAAGCACATCAATCATCTGCATATAAGTATCAAAAATTAGAAGCTACATGTGAATTCCATTCTGGCCGAATTCTTTTTTTTAAAGATGTAAAATCAAATCAAGATATTGCTACCATTGTTGATGATATCCAAAATCGAGTGCTAGAGATTAAAGAGTCAAATCAGTTTATTATTCCAGAATCTATTCGTTATCGGTTTAATGATATATTTTCCACCAACGTGTTCACCTTGGTGAAAGACATTCAAAATGATGAAATTATTTTGATTAATAAACTCAAAGTAATCGTACAAAAGATGCAATATATACGTCGTCGTCGTCATACGTCAAAAACACGATTACAAGAAATAATCGAACGTATTGCCTTTTTAGAAAATCATATAGAATCATTGAATTTAATAAAATTAGATGAAAATGAAAAAGATGAAAAGGGTGAAAATGAAAACGTAAAAGAAAATGAAAAGGGTGAAAATGAAAATGAAAATGAAAACGTAAAAGACAATCTTTATACGATTAAACAAACAGTTTTAACAGAATTGCAAGAATTAATTAAAGAAAAACGTGAGTGTACAAAAGCAATTGAAGATTTTACTTTGGAAAAAGAAAAAATGGAAAAAGAAAAAGTGGAAGCGCTTGAAGATGCTATTTCATTTAGAAAAACCTATCTTGCACTAAGTAGTAATTTTGACGAAGAAATGTTAAACGATCGTTTAGAACAAGGTAAATATTATGATTTGTGTAATTGGTGTAAAACATAGCATTTTTATAAAAAATATTTAATTTTTATAAAGTAAGAAGACGATGGAAAGCAAATCTATTTTATTTGGATGTCCATTAAAAGATTACCCAGCTGTATTAAAACAATCACAAAAATATCCTTTTATCCGTACCAAGTATTGGTGGAATAACTATACACCTTTTCGATTACCACCAGAAACATTTGACGGACGAGATGTCTGGAAAGCCTATACTCAGTTCCCTGATAATCAAAAATGTCAAGATAGTTGGAGTATTGTAGCTACTGACGTTTTAGCAGATCGTTATACGATTTTATCAGTTGCTCAAATTAATTTGTTCCTTAGTTCAGAAGAAATTGTTGCATGTATAGCTAAACCACCATTACCACGTTTACCTGGTATAGTTTCATTTTCACCCAATGAAGTATCCAACGAAGTATCCAAAGAAAATGTAAATAATAACAACACAAACAACGCGTGTCAAGGGTATAGTATCTATGATGCCTGGGAATATATTTACGAGTTTGGTGTACCCGAAACAAGTTGTTTTTCTGAAATAAAATTAAACAAAATTTTACCACTTCCAAAAAAGCTTACTTATCCCGAAAAAGAAAAAGTCTATCAAGGTTATTGTGATAAAGTTCGGTGTATTGGTGAAATTGATGGAAAACCTGTAGCTCGTCGTACCTTTTACCTTAATGGTATTTTTAACATTTATGAAACAACTTTAAATGGAAGCTTTGATTTACCTAAAACAGTAGAAACAATCAAATACGAATTGATGCGTTTTGGACCGGTTGCTGCAGGGTTTATTATTTATGAAAATTTCATCAACGATTATGATGGTAAAACTATTTATAAAAATGTCTCTGGAAAACCACTAGGTGGTCATTATGTATCCATCATGGGTTGGAGTAAAGATCAAACCACTGGAGATGAATATTGGATTTGTAGAAACAGTTTTGGTACCCTTTGGGGTAGGCTCGGATTCTTTTACATGAAAATCGGTATACCAGAGTGTCATTTAGAAGAAAACATTTCAGGATGTGATCCTTATTTTCACAAGTTAGAATTAAACCAGTTTGTATCGTATGATACAGAAATAGATGGAAAACGTGTAAATTTCAATGACATGTCATTGTTTAACCCAGAGTTAGCTCGTCGTCGAAATTTATTTGAAATTGATGAAGAAACATTTTATCCGGTAAAGACATTAGAACTAATTAAAAAAGGTAAATTGTATGGGTCATTACAACCGTTGATACAATATCGTAAAAATTTACCAGATCGCAACTATTATTGGGCAGAAGATTTTAGTAAATTTAAATTTGTTACAGAGGTAGAAGTAGATAAAAATAAACAATCAATTACAATAAACTATAATTATGTTTGGTATATTGTTTTTTGTATATTATTTATTTTTATAGGCTATAAAAATCGCTAACCTATTCACTATATCAAAAATAAAATCCGGCGTGATGGGCATGTACCCCTCAAAGTACCAATTTCATTTTTCCGTTGACATTTTCCAGCGCTCTTTTCATGTCTAAAAACCATGGATAGTCATAATTTTCGTGAATATTGTATAAAAAGAAATAAATCTTTTCCATCAATAAATTAATGGTTCGTTCCAACTCGCGTACACCTGATTTTTCAGTACCACAACTATTTACTAACGCATCGATTGATTTGTCTTTTAATATAAAATCATCATTAGATATTGATAATTCTTTCATAAACTTGGGTAATAAATAGTTTTTTGCAATCATTTTTTTCTCATTCATATCATATCCATCTACGTGAATAACTTCCAAGCGATCCAACATTGCCGGGTCATTTGGTAATTCATTCATACTATACATGAACCAAACTTTACTCAAATCTTGACAAATTTCAGGAAAATAGTTATCACGAAATTCATTGTTTTGTGAAAAGTCAGTAATATGTAGTAAAGTTGACATGATTTCTTTACGGTCAGATGCCTTATCAAACTCATCAAAAAATAAAATACCGTTTTTTGATCCCATTTGCGTCATTGCACGACTAATTTCACCTGGACGACTTCCAATATACGTATAATCATGTCCTAACAGAAACTCTGGATTGGTCACACCTCCAAATGACAGTTGAGCAAAAGGAATATCTAAACATTTTGATAAAGCTTTAGCAATGGCTGTATTATGAGTGACTGTCCAATCACCTAATAAAAATCGTTTATTTCCACTAATAGTAAATCCGCAATAAGTACCTTTTCCAATAGGATTCACACGAAAACTTTCCATATATACTGGAAATGTAATAAAACGTTCTTGTTGTTTGCAACGAATTCCAGCGCTTTGTAGCAAATCAACAATATCTTTAATTGGATAAGATTCTTGTACATAAACCCGACTTGATACTAAAAAAGTATTATAAAATGTTATTTTATCACAAAGTCTCCATTGGAGATAATTAGGTGGTAATAAAGGAAAATGCGTCGGAGTTGGAACGTTTACTAAAACATCTTTACCAGAATATAATGAACCATATACACTAGCTTCTGAAGAAGCATTAATTGATCCATCAAAATACCCATTAATTGGAAGATATAATCCTTCACGTTCAATTACGTCGGTAACAGGTACATCTACAATTTTATTGTCATGAAAACGTAATAATGTCAAAATATGACTTTTATTTACAATATACGAATCACCATATTGTTGACTAATTTTATACATTTCTTCGTAACCAACAACCGTAGAAGTAACTTCACGAGGGGTTGAATCATCTCCCATTAAATAATCACCGACTTTGATTTTTTTTGCCAATTTAATGGATAGATTTGCCATTCGTACAGGCGTGTCAGGATGTAAACATTTACCTACACCAGGTTTACCGATCAATGCAATATTACAACCTTTTGAGCCACTAGCTTCACGTGAATCACGTAATTTTTTGTTTAAAAAGATAAGCAAACGTTCTTTTACATTTTTCATACCAAACAGCCTTTCGTCAAGATACTTTTTTGTTCGTGTTAATGTTTCACTTACTTCATCATATTGGATACTCATTTTATCGAGTGGTAAAGATGTTGCTAATTGTAGCCATCTTTTCAATTTATTTTTTTCATCACCTTTTTCTGATTCATGAAACTCGTCTAATTTTTCTTCGATAACTCGTTTATTATCGTATGATAAAATCATATTTTCAATACGTTGTTTAAACATTTCAATATCAGGATCTTCGGAAACAGGTTTTTTATTGTTATAACGATTGAATAAGTTTCTAAGATGATTACGGCAATCAATGTAATCTTGAGTGTATGGCATGATTTGTTGTAAACATTCATATTGTTCAATTAAATTTGCACGTTTTTCATTTGTAATATTTTCTAGTGAAAGGATGTCTTTTATTGATATATCTCGGTGTTGTATAATATGTTTTGATTCTACAAATTTATGATAGAGAATAACTGACTTTTTTTTTAATTTTTTTAGAAAATCAGTATCTTTATCATTATAAATTTGTTCAATAATTAATTCGGCGTCGTCTTCTTTTATATCTTTATCACGTTCATTGGTTTGGGTAGCGATGGGTAAAGCTAATGAAATTGGTAATGAAATCGGTAATAAAGATGGACTACTTGGCCCTATACTTGGCCCTATACTTGGCCCTATACCCGGGCCTAACGCCGGACTCATTGGATCATTTGATGCGTCATTTCTTCTTTTTTTATGATCTCTACGGGTTACAGATGACATATTTGTTTTATTTTTACCATTTAAATGACCTTTTCACTGCTTTTTCGCCAGTTTTTCACAAAAATATGTACCATTATTCACTATATATAAAAATATAGTGAATTTTTAGTGTTTTAATGTAGTCTTTTTGGTACAGCTTTTTTTTAAAAAGCTGTAGTTTATTTGCGAGCTTTAAAGCCGTTGGAGCCAACGAGTTGACTTACACTGCAATTTCCATCGAGAGCGCATGTTTGGTTGACAAACGTAGTGGGAGTGGTTTTTACGTAAGCAACGGATTGGTAATTAGCAATGGGGTTACCAGCAGCATCACGAGGAACATGGTATCCAGCTAAAGCGTTGCAGTGTTGTCCGCCACATTGACCGCAAAACATTGTATTTTGAGAATAAGTATAAGGAGCTTGGTTATAGTCAACTCCCATAAATACAGGGGTTACTTGATAACCTGATTCAACGCCGTAAGGAGCAAAAATAGGAGCAGTTGGTGCTACACCGAGAGGGGTAGAGGTGTTACCGCAATAGTTGTTTAACATTACGTAAGAGTTACTCATTTTTGGCCCGCTAGCGCCACTTTCGTATTGCATTGACATTTATAAATAATAAAATAAAAATATTTTTTTATTGCTTTTCACAAAAAAGAAATAAAAGATTTTTAACCAAACGTATTTTCGGTACTATACGTTAAATATAAAAAGTTGTCTTTCTTATCTTTCTCTTTTTCGTACAATTCAGACATCAATATAGAAGGTGAATAAACTGTACCATTCGCAAAAAGATAAATCGCCTCGGATTTATCTAATTTTGTACGTTTGCGAATATGATAAAGTAATACAGATAATGTGTTGTCTTTATCAATTAAATATTTATAACGTTCTAAATTAGGTGATTGTCTTTCATTATATTTATTTTTTTCTAAAATAACTGGTATACGGTCTGGATATTTTGTCAATATACGGCTTGATTCTTCAAAACGTTCTGTTAAAGAGTTGCTATCTCTGATCGATTCATATTTCATTTCTTTATTTCTTTATTTATTATTTTTTAAAATAAAATTGAATTTTTAATTTTATACCAAGCAAAATGAAAAAGAACCACTTATGGGTATTAAAAACTTAAACAAATTATTACAAAAATATGCGTCAAGTTGTTACACACAACAACATCTATCTGAATTTTCTTATAAACGTGTTGCTATCGATGTATCTTTGTATCTTTACAAATACAAAGCCATTGGCGGCGATAAATGGTTAGAATCTTTTGTGTATTTAGTATCTTCTCTTCGTAAATGGGACATTCATTGTGTATTTGTATATGACAATAAAGCGCCTGTAGAAAAATTTGATGAACAGCAACGTCGACGTGAAACTCGTTCTAAACAACAAGAACGAGTTCAAGAACTAGAAGAAGATATTAAAAACTATGAACAAAGTGGTAAGATTACTGAAAAAATGAAAGAAATTTGTCAAAAAGAAGGAGTCGCAATATCACTTTTACGTAAAGATACAAAACAATCTATTGATATAAAAATAGTTAAACGTAAATTACAGTCTATGAAAAGTATGATTGTATCGATTACAGAAAGTGATTTACAACTTACACGGGATTTGTTTGATTTATTAAAAATTCCTTATATTAAAGCGCCATCTGAAGCAGAAGCTTATTCTTCTTATTTATGTATTCATGGTAAAGTCGATGCAGTATTATCAGAAGATACAGATGTGTTGGCGTATGGTTCTCCATTATTTTTAACAAAAATTGACACATTTAGCGATACAGTTGTATCGGTTAATTATCAAACATTATTAGAAGAATTAGAAATGACAAAACAGACATTTGTAGATTTATGTATCATGCTGGGATGCGATTACAATTCAAACGTTCCGAAAGTTGGTATGGAAAAGAGTTATGCTTTATTAAAACAACACTCTGATATTGATAGCATTACAGAAATTGAAGAAGAAGCTAAAGTTATTTTAAATCATGTTCGTTGTCGAGAGTTATTTGCCATACCAGAAGAAATAAACGATTATATTCCATATTGTGGAATACCAGAATTCGATAAAGTAACATTATTTTTAAGTAATCATGGATTACGTTTCAATATGAAAATTTTACAAAAAAACACGGGTGAATCAGAATTAAGTTTTATTGAATGATAGATCCATATTTTAAATTTATAAAAACTACAACTTTTTATAAATTAAATTAATTATTTGGACAATCCATCATATTGAAAAAAGATTGATCTTTTTTACATGTACTTGGATATCCTGTAACGCATTCTTTACCATTACAGCAACAACCCAATTCTTCGTATTGTCCAGGGCGACGATTAGCGATTGATTGAACAGGACAATCCATCATATTGAAAAAAGATTGATCTTTTTTACATGTACTTGGATATCCTGTAACGCATTCTTTACCATTACAGCAACAACCCAATTCTTCGTATTGCCCAGGGCGATTAGCTTTTAAGATATTCTTATCATTATGATGCATCATTTTATTCATTTTATGATAACATTTTAATGACATTGCTATATTTATAATTAATATTACTAAAACTAATAATACTAACGTGTTGTCCAATAAAAAAAATAATTAATGTTATATTATAAATGTCGTCAGGATTTCTTGATTTTTTAACTACTCTTTTTAGAAATCCAAAAGAAACATTATTTGTTCTTGGAATTGTTATAGGAATTTTATGTATTTATTTTGGATTCAATGGAATAAAAGACAAACACGGAGCTATAGAAAAAAATATACCACTTGGTGTAACAGGAATTAGTTATAATTAGTGGTTTGTATTGGAAATATTAGAATAGTTTTGAAAATATTTTTAAACCTGTTTCCAGGGTGAAAAATCGTATCGACAGCTAGAGGATTCGAACCTCTGAAGGAAAACCCAACTGCTTAGTAGGCAGTCGCCTTAACCACTCGGCCAAGCTGTCTGATATGTAGATAATAAAACCTACACGTATATCTTTTATGTCTTTAAATCATAATTAATTGTTTACTATTAATTAATTATATTTATAAATATAATTATCATTAATTATAAATATGAACGATGATAAAGCTAAATTAATTCATATTATTTTTAATTCCAAAGATAATGATGATGCCATAAATGAAATTAAAAAAATATTTGATACTAATCCAACTTTAGAAATCGATAATGATATTTTGGTTGCCATGATGGAACGTGAAGGAAAACATAATGATAATATTTTAAATATAATTACAAAAATCATTAAAGATAAAAAAACCACGTGCTAATACGTTTTTCAAAAACTTGTATTATACTTCACCAAATACAAGTTTATTAATTGTTGTATTAACACAAAACAAACGATGTAATATAATTCCACTAATAAATAAAGCCATAAAAATAATCCAAAATGGTTTATGTAAAAAATATGAAATTAAAAAAGCAATCATAATAGTCCCTAATAAATCAAAAATAGCAATGTTGAATAATCTTGTTGAATGTAACCCTTCATTAAGTTTTCCTAATGAATCTTTATATTTGCATAATGAATTCATTTATAATAAAACAATATATTTACATTTTTCATAAACTTGTTATGAAAAATATCGACGACTAAAGGATTCGAACCTTTGCGGGAAAACCCAGTTGATTTCTAATCAACCTCCTTAACCACTCGGACAAGTCGCCTACGAATAATGTCATCTCTTTAAATTATTTTTTAAATTATTTTTCAATTGCAGCTAAAAATAGTTTGCTACTGATTTGATTCGATACCCAAAGTACAAAATTTTTTTCAAAAATAGTACCTTTTACAAACTCTTGTATATTTGGCAAAAGACTAAACATTTCTTTTTTAAATAAAATTTCATTTCCTCCCATTACATAAACAGATTTGATAATCATCAACATGTTTGCTATTGCTATTGATTTTTTAGGAGACAGAAACAGATCTGTAATCATTTTTTGCCCAGATGGATATGCCAATAAGTAATCACTCCACGATATACCCATAGAAATACAGAACGCCACAAAATTAATAAACATTTCCAAAGGTAAATTACTAGGTAAAATTTCTTCACGTGGAACAATAGAGTAAAGTGTATTAAATGTAAATGCTACATGATTTTCATCTTCTAACATATCCATTAGTTCTTTACATTTTTTCAAAAACTTTTTACGATATTTTTGTTTATTTTCCTTTGTAATGGGAACTTTAAATAGTCTTTCTAACAATTCCCTAGATACAGGTTGATCACCTTTACATATAGGATGTTCTCTGATTTTTATCCGAAGGTATTCTGCACTATTATTAATATACTCTGCTAATGTTTTTTTATAACCACTGCATGTATCGCAAACGTATTTATATAATTTTTTATAAATTGGTGTAATTGGTGTAGTTGACATCTTTATCTTTATTAGTAAAACTTTTTGTATAAAATTGAAAATAATGAATTAAGTGGTAAAACTAGTAAATGTTTCAATTACAACCAGGTACCTATTTTTTTGGAGATGCTTATTGGTCTCAATGGTTAAAAAAACCACTACATACTGTATATTTAAAAAATCAATTTCCTTGTTGCTACAATGGTCGTGTTTTCGATTATAATGAAGTTAGTATTGATCTGATACAGTTTCACATGAAAACAAATGAGTTTTGTATTATACAAACTCCTAATAACACAGATGTTTACGAAAATACACGTGGTTTTGTAAAAACATTCACGCAACCATTAAATATTGTTCAACATGATGATTTAATTTGTGTTTCATCTGACCAATTTCATATGTTTGTAGAAATAGCAACTAATGAACAGTATTTAACATTTCAAGATTTTTCTGATATGGAATGTTCTAATGCATTCTCTAAGCTAGTTGTTAATGAAAGTTGAAAGTGATTAATCATAAAATCGTTCATAAAATTGTTCATAAACTGATGTTATAAGGTCTTGGAGTCCGCCTGAATTTTTTATGCTATACGATAGAATCCCTAAACTTCATAACGAGAGTGATACACCACAGAGTAAAAAAGCAATAATGACAGATTATATAACTAAATTGTACGAGCGAAGTCAAGCTTATTTTATATCTAGTGGCATAACTCTTAGTAGTCTTAGAACTCTTATAAATAAGTCTAATACAGAAAATCTGGAATATATGAGTCAACATAATATATCAATGATAGATGTTATTCCATATTTTGATAATTTTGGATTAGGAATGGCATTATTAGAACTATTTGATACATTATATCCTGGAACAGCTAATCCAAAACTTATTAAAACTCGTGAATTATTGAAAAAAATCACACAATTTAAAATATCGGAACGTATTCGACCCGATGTTGCCTTTGTAGAAATGGATGAAATACTTAAAATGTCAGGAGGTAGACGTTTTATAGGTAAAACTAGACTTACATATAAGAATAAACCACACGGTGGCGCAAAACGTTCCACTCGCAGAAACAGACGCAACACACGCAAAAGCAAACAAACCAGACGCCGTCATAAATAAATCCCCTGAATAGAGATGAAGCGCTTTTTCATCATATCGTTCCTTCTTCTATGTATCGCACTATTCATATCCCAAGAGTCAAAAGAAGCCTTCTTAGACGATGTATGTTCTGCCAATACTAACTGTACTTCATGCGCGGATGCAAGCGGATGTTCCTGGTGTCCTAATGCATCTCGTTGCCTATCCAGTCGTATCCTAAAGAGTACGGATCCCAACTGCAATCAATCCAATACCATTTCCGCCTCCTTTCGCTGTGATACGGCAACCAAAACAAAGCCAGGTCCTGAAACCAATGTGAGTAATCAGATACTGTTTGATTTTCCATTATACAAGAATCAGATCAAAGATAAGATTCCACCACCTAATGCATTTACCACTGAAGAATTAGAATACACACCTGAAACGGTCATGGCACAATCCAATCAGCTTCGCAACGATCTTCAAAATTTGTACACAAATCTACCTGATACCATTGCAGCATCTATTCAAGATCAAGTTCAGCCGATGGTAAAAGGTATTTTATCTGATAATTACATCATTCAATAATATTATGTATGCAATATTTTTACTATGTATAAGAATACATATAGTAAATGATATAAATATACTATAAATTGTAATAAAATTTGACGGACCTTTTTCTAAAAAAAGAGTCAGAATCCAATCCAACATGTCCTTTGATCTCGAAGCCCGCAACCAGGAACTCCATGCCCGTTCGCAGATGATGGTCTATGGCCGTCCCACGAACAAGCTGGACTTTCTCGGAACAATCTCCATCTACCACTACGAATACTTCAATGTGTTCCGTCGCTACAACAACGTTCATGAGATTGTCGTGGAGGATTACACGGGCGACCTCCACTTTATTAAAAACGAAACACTTCGTCAGACACTGGAGGGCATTCTGTGCCTCTCAGAGGAGCAAACACGGAATCTGTACATTCAATCAGCCTTCTCCTTCAAACATCAGTCAGAAATTACGATTACACAGGACATGGTAGACATGACGTGGTCTGATATTCAACACCTGTGGGGCGGCCTCGTGTTGAATATGGGTGGCATTCTGGAAGACTATCATCGCCTGGCACAGGCGTATCAATCGCCTGCACCTTCTGCTGCATCCGTTCCAGATGCGCCTCAAAAATCTGGCCACATCTGCTATCAATTCAATGGTGTCAAGCGCCAGCGTCTGTCGGATCGATTCGCAGAAATGGAGGAGACTCGCATGAAAGAGGAGGATGGATATGCAGATGACGAGTCTGAGCAAGAAGAAGAGCAACAAGATGAGGAAGAAGAAGAGCAACAAGACGAGGATCAAGAGGAAGAAGAGGAGGAAGAGGAAGAGAAAGAGGAGGACTACATGGAGCTTCGCAGCGGCTCAGTGTATTATAAAAAGTAAATAAATAAAAATAACATAACATACCATATATTATATTATTTTTAATTGGACGTCACAATCTAATCGGATAGATGACTGTTTTTTCAGAAATACACTGAATATTTGTGTTCATGGTAGAAATCAGACTGGTAATGATAGCATACAACGCGCATATATCGTTAGAGGTTGTATCAGTCTGTGTTTGATAGATAGTGATGCTATGATGTGGTATTTGTTGATAAAATTCATAATAAAATTGTTTGATTTGACGAACACGATTTCGTATGTCATTCTTATGCTCCTGTAAAATCGTTGGATAGGGCGTATGGAATTCAATAAATGCATTACATTTCTCAATTTCCTCTTTAAAATCAATCAAAAAAGAGAATACGCGTGCCTTATCTTTGTAATCTTTGCGCTCTTTTCTCTCTTTCTGCTCTTCTAACATCATATCATATGGTAGTTTAATTTTTAACTGTGTAATATCCATATGATATCCTTATACCTAGATATTATATTTTTTTTGTAATAATCTGATTTTCAAATTGAATCTCACATGGTGGAATACATTTAGAAATGCCTTTAATATATTTAATAATACCTTTCTTAACAACAGCGGAGTCCTTTATAATTGACATAATATTGGTGCGAATAGTGTCTTTCGACAATTTATGATGTTTTTCTAATAGACATACGAGTTCACGGACTTCGATTTCACCACCAGCCGAACAAACTTTCATAATGGAAGTCGTCCATAATCGTTCCTTTTCTTCGCCTGATTCGCGAAATACATCAGTTGGGCTTTCTGGGCCCGTCTTAATGGTTTCTGTGTACCGCGCCTTCTTTAGCAATCTATCCAGGCGATCTTCCGATTCATCCAGTATATCAGCAGTCCATCGTGAAATCTCATCCAAATGCGCTTTATGTCGCCGCCAATCCGTACGCCGTTTTCCAATTTCCTCTACCGCTTTTTCCAATTCACGTATCATTTCTACGCGGTCAAATGTTTTCCCCTCTTCTTTATGATATTCCCACCAGATTCGAAAGAGTGACATGAGCATCTGGAAGACGCGATTCTCATCCTCTCCACAGAATTCTTCAAAGCGATTAATATAAATCATCATGTTTTCCCCATCAAATTCAGTAAATAAATTGCCCGACTGGTGCTTGCCATACATATCGGTATAGCGACTAATCATGACGCCAATTTGTGCTTGCGGATTTTCCTTAACATCGCGTAAAAATTTCTCAACTTCGGCCTTCGGCACGATATTGTTATAATTTTTAAGTTCCCAGAGAACCACATGTCCTTCCAATTCCATAGAGAAATCCATCTCATGTCCCATACCGAGACGAGTATCTTTGAGTTGAAATCCGCGACAGAGACCATAATTTCGTTTAAGTTTCTCTCCAAATTCTTCTTCATAATCCGAACCCTTGGTTTTTACATTGGCACCGCGTTTTCCAAGAGTATTTGAAAGTTTAACGACTTCTTCTGACTGTTTCGTAATGACGTCCGATAATTTATGATAGGATAATTCCATCCTCTCCAGCTGTTGTTGCTTGGCGGCAACGACTTTTTCCATTAGAACTTCTGTGCGACTGACTGCTTCTTGAATATCTTGGGCTCTCAGAGCTTCCATTTCACGCTTCCGATTCTCCAGCACTTCATAACGTGAAGCGAGAATGTCATGTTCTTTTCGTAAGAGACGAATCTTTTCTTCTGCATCGCGGCTGCATACTTCTTTCTCTACGAGGCGAGCTTCTGCGAGTCCATTTGAATAATCCGTATGAATACGGTCTTTTTCCGCAGTAATAAGGCGAAGATTGTCTTGTAGAGAGGCGATGGAGTCTTGGTATTTTGTTTGGATGCGTTGGAGTTCTTTCTGATGACGTGTTTCAATAGCATGAACTTCGTCATTGGATCTGCGTGTTCGAACGGACTGCTGAATGGATGCGCCGATGAAAAGCGCCTCTTCTACTTCTTCTACCGAGCCTGACCGATAGACATCAGGTAACACAAATGGTTGGGTTACCTGTAGTTGAATATGTTGCATGATTCCTATGATAATAACGTGTTATATGTTTAAACTCGCCAAATATGCATTATAATACATCAAGGTATGAATAAATATTTGGAATTACGGTTTAACTATTTATATATTTAAACTAATTATATATTTAAACAATTATTTTCTTTATATAAGTTATAGGAAAATGATATATATATATGGCGATAGTCATGCCCATTATAGTTTCAAGAATTTGAAATTAGACTATAAAGATTTACATTGTCCTTCTATAACAATGTTTAGAATTGGTAGAGATAATATCATTATAAATTTTGATAAAAATAGAATAACAAGTGAAAATGATATTATTATTATATCATATGGTGAAGTTGATTGTAGATGTCATATTCAAAGACAAATAAATAATGGAAAGGAGGAAGATAATATAATTAATGAATTGGTTGATAAATATTTTCTAACGATTAGAAATAACATAATTGGAAAAAGTAAAATAATAATAGTCGGCATTATACCGCCAACTAAACAAAATGATTATGAAATATTACATGGACCAGTATTACATGAATTTCCATTTGTAGGAAAAGATGAAGATAGAGTTCGATACACAAATAAAGTTAATAATAAATTAGAAGAGTATTCAAACAAAAATAATTATATTTATTTTAATCCATATGCTCATTATGCACGTGAAGATGGTACTTTAAAGCACGAATTATCAGACACAACTGTTCATTTAGGCGATAATTCACATTTTTTAGAAAAATTTTATGAATGTTTATAAATCAATATTAAAATCGTTCATAAAATTGAAAATAAAATAATAAATAGATAACAAAAATATAAGCGAATGTCAAGTGATATTTCATATAAATTTTTACATTTTGTACTGAATGAAACGCTTATAAATCGTAACCGTATACTTAATATATTACAAAGAAGTGATATTATTCACTCTGAAAAAGTTATAATAATAGCAGACTTGATTAGGCAAATTAAATATGAAAATTATAAACACGAACACTCAAAATTGTATATACTTGCGAGTATAGCAACAAGTCATCTTTCTTAATTACTTTTTTACTTTAACAAATTTGTAGATAGTATCTACAAATTATTATTATTTTATCCATAAAACTCTCAATCAATAAATTTTAATTTTGGTCGAAATAATTCTTCAAGTTGAAACATTACTTTTTTATAGGTTTCTCGTGATTTATAAAACTTTTTAAATAAATCTTCTTTACCATACACTGCTGTAAGTACTTCGTCAAAGGGATTGATCATTAATTTAATATAATAAAGATAATCGAGTTTTAATGCGGTAGCATGTTCTTTGTAATAGTCTGTATCTTCCATTTTGTCACCTAATTTTTCTCCATTTTGCGTAATCACATATCCTAAGCGTTCTCCTGCATCAACACGACTTCCTCGTGATCGCATTCGTTCAGCCAATTGGACTTGAGCTGGTAATGACATTTTAATATATTCTTTTAATGTGACATATTCCAAGTTGTGTTTGAGACCTTCGTCTTCAATATCTTCTTTGTTACTAAATGAAGCTAAAAGTTGTCGTAAAACCGAAAGACTTAAATCACTTGAATAAATACCCAGTTCTTCCAAACGTTTTTTACATTTCTTATCATCAGGATTAAGCGGGCGGATTTTATAATCTGATTTTTCACCAATACTTTTAGTTACTACTAAATCTTTAATGGTTACATTATTGGTACAAATTTTCTTGACGTCATTATATAATTGGTGAAGAACAACATCAATATCTTCTTTATAAAACGATTTTAAAATAAGAGTTGAATAAGTATCACGAATATATTTGCTATTATCACGACGACTTAACAATACCCCACGTTTTGCAATTTTTTGATCGACATTACCTTCCAAGTCACATTTTAATGCCATATAACGTTTCTTGGTTAGAATAAGATATTTACAATAAATGGTTTCTTCATACGCAAATTTCATTGGTTTTGGAAATAGTGAAGAAATTTCACCTTCTACTTGCTGACAAAAAGCATCAAGATCTTTTGCTTTTTCCAAAGTTAAATACTGAGGAAAATTTATGTAACACGAGTCCGTGTCTCCGTAGATCAAATTAGCTTTGTAATTTTCAATTAAAAATTTAGATGCTTTTTCAATGGATTGACGACCTTTTGCTGTGGTACACATGGCACCTGGAAGAAATGGTAAATATCCGACCCTGGTTCCAAGGGCGCCATACATACTATTTGCCGAAATTTTATAGGATAATTGCCTCTTGTCTAAGACTGTAATCATACGTTTTTTATCAATATATTCTTGACAATCTTTATCTGTCATATCATCGACATCTTTTGTCATTTTTTTCATTTCTGCATTGGTTTTTTTACGAGCATCTAACAGATTCTTCAAAAGCGTCGGAATAATACCAGAAGGCTCTTTCAAAAATCGATGACGTTGTTTATCACAAATCACTTCTTTGTTTGCTTTTTTCTTTTCTGCACCTGGACATGTACAATTTACATGTTCTTCCCATTCAATTACATGACATTTTTCATCTGGGATAGTCTCATCAATGACATATGTACTGTAATCAATATTATAAGCAATAATCGTACTTGGATACAGACTACTAAAATCAAACGAAACTACCATATCATACAAGCCTGGAATTGGTGTAAAAACATACGCGCCAGTAAATCGATCAGACTCTTTTGCACTAAATGAATCTTTGTCAATCACAATTCCATCACCCATACATTTTTTGTAAACCTGTGAAAAAATCTTGATTTGTTGACCCTGAGTAAACAATGTAAAAATAGGCGTATTGCATGTATTACTCATCTCACAAAGTCCAATCCAAATTTGCAATTTTTCGAAAAGCTTCAAGACGAGTAAACTATCTACTACGCAGTATTTACCGACAATAGCAAGACTGTCTGCTGTAAACATACGATAACATTTGAAAATACCTTTTACTGTTACAGGATCTTTGGTGCTACCCAAAAAGTTATCAGAGACTGTTTTTAGCTTGTAATTATCTAGTTTGTAATCACGTTGAACAATAGGTAACATATCTACCCATAACCGGCCATGTGCATCAAGATACTTAAAATTCTGATTTTTATAGGCAGAACTGCTCCATTTAATTTCTTTGGGTTGACATGACATACCTCGAATAAACGAGAGTTGAGTAAATTGTTTTTCGTTGTTGCAAATCTTGGATCGATCGTGCATATATGGAATATCAAATGAAAAGATATTGTACCCGCAAATAATCTGAGGATTCTTTTCAATAACAAGATCTTTGAAACCTTCTAACAAGTCGGCTTCCGTTTCATATCCAAGCACTTCGATTCCTGGACCAAGTTTATCCATATTAAGATCAATAAGTTCGCCTTTTTTGTTTTTGCAAAGGGTCAATAAAAACTTTTCAAACTTGTCTTCAGGTTCACCGTTGCGACCAAACACACAAGAAATTTGAAAAATTTTGTCACCTGGTTCAGCCCAACGAGGAGCAACATTTGGATTGGTTGAATTAACTTCAATATCAAAGCTAAGAATATAAGGACGAGCTGGAGCGATGGTTGTATCTTCGATAGGTTTAAAGCTTTGAAAACTTGCAACGTATTCATGATCACATAGACTTTCTTTGTCATCTTCATTTGTGATTTTTTTACCTTTAAAAGTAAACCAAGATGCTGGTTTAATATTCATCATGCATGTAAATTGAAGAATAGGACTAGCGTCGGTTTCATGTGTTTTAAGTTGAATTTTACCAACGCCTCCGAAGAAAATTGGTGCTTTGATTTTATAAGACATTTGACGGATGGCCGATGATGATTTAAAATAACACTTGATAAATGGATACGTTTTGTCGACGTATTCACCGTCTGGATTTTTATCTTTTTTGGCAAAGTATAGTTTTTTCTTTTTTACTGCTTCCATTTTCATAATAGAGTTATTGGAAAGTTCTTTCAGCTTGTTTTGAATAATACTAAGTGAGGCAGAATTCCACATTAATGGTTTGGGGTTTTCACCTGTTGACATTGTAGGCAGTTCAATATAAATATAAGGAAGAAAATCTTCAACTTTTACGTAAATACTTTCATTATTAGAAGAAAGCCCAAAGATACGAATCTTGATTGAGCCATATTCTTCATAGTGATGCCAGTGATACGGAAATGTTTGCATGTTATCTTATTGTATTTATTTATTCATTTAAATGGTATGAATAAATCAATTTTACAAAAAGTGTCAAGGTCTATTTCCAGCGTTGATATTGTTCATCATCCATAATACATTTTAATCGATCTGGGTGGTAGACATATGCAATTAATTCATGGTGAACAACATTTCGTATATAATCAAATACAATATCTTTCATTCTATTTTCTATAAAAATGTCTTTTGAAAAGTTCATTTCATTATTGCAAAATCCCATCCAAAGACATACATCATATAGTTGTTGATTTCCAATTTTAATTTTCTTATTGTATTTTTCGATATGATTTATTGAAAAGTATGGATTACTTGAAAGTAATGTATCTCCATAAAGTGATAAATCATTATAAATAAGTTCTAAAAATATTGATTTTGTTTCATCAAACATGATCGACGTATATTTAAATAATTTTTTCCAATTCCATCTTTTGTTTAAATGTGTCATCAAAAAATCATATGTAACAAGTGGATTTGATGAAACATAATCCCATTCCCATGGGTAATCTGGAAACTTTTTAATCCATTCATACATCTCAGACTTTTTTGATAAATACCACCATTTCCAATTATAATTTATATTATTTATTACAAATAGTGGGTTAATTTTAGGATTAAATGAATACAATTTCCATTTATCATATTTATCAATTTTTTCAATACATTCTGGGCTAATAGATGTATACATTAATACATTATCCCAATTCCATTTTTTATGCATATTTTTTTCAATAAATTCACTTGTTACAGTTGGATTTAAACTAAAACTTTGAAATAACCAATCATCGTCAATGTCCTCGTCACAAATATCGTCAGAAAGTAGTTTATAATTGTCTACTAATATTTTTACTACATTTTTAGAAAAAAAGAATGAGTAATGAAGACGAGTTGCTAGCTGTTCCCAATCCCAATTATAATCAAGATGAGATCTTATCCAATCTTCTGTAAACGATGTATTTTTGCTGAAATAACTGTATTCCCACTTTATACTTGGATATTTTTCAATTAATTTTTCAAGTATAGTAGGTGTAATGACTGGATTTAATGCTAATTTTTCGATAATAGTTTTTTTAGAAAATTTACCAATAGAAATGAAATGATTTATAAAATCAAATGTAAGATTTGGATTACTAGCAATAAAATTCCAGTACCAGGGTAATTCAGGGTGTTGTTCGATATGTTCTGGAAGAAGATTTGCATTTTTTGAAATAGATTGCCAGTTTATAGAACTCGCATAACTAGATATAATCATTCTATTTTCAAGAATTACATTAAACCATTTATCGTGCCATTCTTTTATTGACTCTTTTTCAACATTTTTTATTATATTTTTATACATTATATTTATTAATTATTAATTAAAATAATAAATAAATGAATTCCACCGTATTTAGATCTAGTAAAAAAATTTGTAAGACAAAAGATATATAAATAAATAAATAATAAATAAAATGTACTCGCCGTCTAATGAATATTTTTCATTTGCATTTGATAAAAATATAAAAATAGAAAAATATAATCAAGAGTTTGTAACATGCGATATTCATGCTGGATTAGGAAATCAATTGTTTATGATTGTAACAACGCTTGCCTATGCAAATCAATACAATAAAAAAGCACTATTTATAAAAAAAGCCGCCCAACCTGGAATCCGACCTTACTATTGGGATACCTTTTTATCAGGACTTTCTAATAACTTACTAATGAATGACATTTTACCTTGTAAAAATATATATTATGAACCAGATCTAGATTATCATCCTATACCTGAAAATTCAGATAAGTTATGTGGCTATTTTCAAAGTGAAAAGTATTTCAAAGGCTATCTACATCAGTTTATAACTGAAATAGGTCTTTCTGATAAACAAAATGCGTTAATAAATTTTTTTTCAATAAAAACCTATCCAATACGTATTAGTATGCATATTCGTATGGGCGATTATATATATCATGGTCCGAAATACATTATCCAATCGTATGAATACTATCATCGATGTTTAACGTATATGTCTGCTTTAAATAGTACGTTTACATTAGTTTGTTTTTATGAAAAATCAGACTACGGAAAAGTAACTACAATTTTATCTCGATTACAAAAAGAGTTTCCTGATATTGTTATGATTCATGTACCAGAATTTCAATTATCGGATTGGGAAGAATTAGTTCTCATGTCAACTTGTCATCATCACATTATAGCAAACAGCAGTTTTAGTTGGTGGGGAGCATATTTAAATACAAATTCTGACAAAATAGTTTGTTATCCGTCTTTATATTATGGGTCATCTGCTGGTTTATCAACAAAAGATTTGTATCCTACAGAATGGATAAAAATAGAGTCATAATGTACGATCATGATGTAGTGTATGTATACTGACGTAATTGTCAATTGAGTTCATGTATTTGATTAAATTTAAACATTTAATTATACTATAAAAATGGCAAATAAGCAAACATTTCCATTTCTTTTGATCTGGGATTTTGATCACACTATTGTAGATGATAATACGGACACATGGTACTGTTCAAATCTTGCACCTGAACTGAGACCACTATATGAACGTAAAGGTAAACCACCATTTGAGTGTTGGATAGACCTAATGGACGACCACATGCGTCAACTTCATATTACTGGATATTCATCAACTAAGATTCTTAATTGTTTTCACTCGATTCCTATGGCACCTGAAATTAGTGAGGCTATTATAAGTGCTAATGCTGCGGGTGCCACTCAATACATTTTATCAAATTCTAATACACTGTTCATAAAAGAATCATTAATGGGTAAAGGTTTGACCACGTTTTTTCCGCCTGAACGAGTAATTACTAATCCAGCCTATGTCGATAAAGACACTGATCGTATTCATATTATGCGTTACCAATCACAAGAAATACCTCATAGGTGTTCTACATGCGAGGCAAATTTATGTAAGGGAGTCGTACTTTGTAAATTACGAGAAGCACATCCTGATGCTTCTATTATATATTTTGGCGATGGTTCCAATGATTTATGCCCAACATCATTACTTGGACCTAATGATATTGTATTTGCTCGGGAAGGAGAAACATTTTCATTAGGTGCATTGTGGCGGGCTCGTTTGTTAGATAATCATCACAGGTCTCCTTGCGTGTCTCCTTGTGTATCTCCTCGTGTGTATTTTTGGACAACAGGTGCGCAATTATTAGAACAACTTTGCCCATTATTGATTAGCTAACATTTTATTTTTATAATAAAATTATTATAAAACTTTCACTGTTTGTTATTTTAAACTGGTTTAAGAGTAAAAACAGCCGTTGCGGGCTCCGCCACTCCGTCTAACCTTTTTGCCGAAGGCAAAAGCTTAACCAAAAAAATGGGCGGAACCCCTCTTCCGTATATAATCCGGCGTGAGGGGCCGGAACCCCTCGGCGGACCCCCTCATTAAAATAATATATCGGCCAACTTGCTTTCACTAAACTTTGGTAGATCTTCACGCCATGTTTTTTCATTTGGAATATATTTAAACACGTAATGTAATGCTCGTTCAATTTCATTTTTTTCTTTATTCACATAATCATATGGGCTTCGTAATTTTTTAGGACCTTCCCCAAAACGCCATGGATTTTTATCTTCTTCTTTAAATTCATTATCTTGAAGCATTTTATAAACATCTGGGTTGTAGATATACAGCATAAAACATGCCAACGAATAATGATCTAAATATCTAAAAAAAATAAATGCTTCTTCTTTCGTAGTGAAAAAGGTAGAAGAACGAGGATTATCTGGTAAATAATAATACAGCGACCGTAAGCGCTTAATATCATCTACTGATTTCAGGGTTTTATAAAGCGTACATGTTTCAGTATCAATCAATTTAATTTTTACCATTCCATCTGCTGGATCAATATAGGAATAAAAATTTTGAGGTTTAATATCTCCATGGGTTATGCGTTCTTCGTGAAACATTTGTAATTTAGTAAATAACATTCGATAGAGACATAAAACCATATTTTTATCACATTTTTTATCTATTAAACATTTAAGGTCTTCTCCTTCAATGTATTTCAACATGATTGCACAATGAGTAGCATCTTCTTTATAAGCAACAAAATAGTCTTTATACATTGGAAAAATACTTGCAAGCTCTTTCAAACTATGAATTTCATTTTTCATATGTTCTCTCTTGGTTTTTCCAACTACTTTAATAAAATATTTTACATTATCGATAACAATGTCATGTGTTTCACTATGTTTGTTTTCATCATCAAAATTTTTTATATATTTATGTAAAACCTGTGCTATTGACATATTTTTATAGTTATTCTTTTTTTTAATACACCTTTAGTTTTTTGTTTAGTTTTTCTTATTTTTAACTTTTTTAACGTTATAATAAATGAAAACACTTCACTGCGTGTTGGGATTAGTTGCGTGTTTAATCTCGGTTTCTGAAGTACTTTCTCTTTCCACTTCGATGAATCAACAACATGTTCATCACCGCTTGTCAAAAAATCACCATTTTAAAAAAATAGTAAAATCAACACCATTTGAAGTGGTTAAAACTGTGAGCGAAGTCGAAGTTAAACCACCTAAAGTTGTTAAACCTATAAACGAAGTAGACGAAATCAAATCTGTTTCTGTAAAGAAACCTATTGTAAACAAAGCAGTAGATCTTGCGCATAAAGATGTTCTGGCGGCTTCTCAAGCGTTTCTTGATGCAAAACGTGAAGAAAAACGAGTAAAAAATGAAATTATCCGAGCAAAAACTGCTGTTATTCAAGCTAGTTTAAAGAAAGCAAAAGTTGCCCGTATTGAATTAGAAAAAGCTAAAGTTGCTGCTAAAAAAGCTGTTAGAGTACTTGCTGAAGCGAAAGAATCTGCTATTCGTATGAAAAAGATTGTTAATGCAGATGAAACACGTATCAAAGCTGCAAAAGAGAAAGAAAAAGAAAAAAATGAATATCAAACTCAATTAATAGTTGAAAAAGCTGTTGCAATTGCCTATACAAAAGCCTCTAAAGCGCAAGAAAAAGCTATTCGTATTGCTGTAAGAAAAGCTCGTAAA
>Ga0304729_1000320_pt1 | contig 35512 bp, 33 predicted proteins | sample C_131016_MF_Meta_FD_190475 | JGI IMG/M metagenome (GOLD analysis project Ga0304729, IMG submission 190475) | Freshwater microbial communities from Lake Croche, Canada to study carbon cycling - C_131016_MF_MetaG (v2) (version 2) | ecosystem: Environmental > Aquatic > Freshwater > Lake | place... | reverse complement strand
TAAGTGCAATTAAGTGGTGAAAAGTGTCAATTCACTCTCACCGCTGCTTGCGTATTGTCAGTTTGCCAAGGAAAGCCGCTGTGTTTCAAGGTGCGTCATCTCTGAGTCTCGATGCCAAGGGCCGTTTGTCGGTACCTACGCGCCATCGCGACGTTTTGAGCGCTACTGCTGCCGGGCAACTCACGATCACGCGCCATCCCCACGGATGTTTGATGGTGTTTCCACGCACCGAGTGGGAAAAATTTCGTGAACGCATCGCTGCGCTGCCGATGAGCGCGCAGTGGTGGAAACGTGTTTTGCTGGGTAATGCCATGGACGTGGAAATGGACGGCACAGGCCGTGTGCTGATTTCCCCTGAACTGCGCGCCGCAGCAGGCATTTCAAAAGACACCATGTTGCTGGGCATGGGCAACCACTTCGAGCTGTGGGACAAAGCGACTTACGACACGCTAGAAGCGCAAGCCATGCAAGGCGAAATGCCCGACGTCTTCAAGGAATTTTCTTTCTAAAGGATGACGGTGGACACGCCATGGCAGCACACCACCGTTCTACTCAGCGAAGCCGTCGATGCACTCGACCTTCAGCCGGACGGTACTTACGTAGATGCAACTTTCGGACGCGGAGGACACACACGTCTGATGCTCTCCAAACTCTCCGACAAGGGGCGGGTCATTGCGTTCGACAAAGATCCAGAAGCGGTTGCAGTGGCCCAACAAATCCAAGACCCGCGTTTATCGATTCGGCACGAGGGCTTTGCGCACTTAGGCGATTTGCCGCATGCATCGGTCGATGGCGTGTTGATGGACTTGGGCATCAGCTCGCCACAAGTCGACAACCCAGCGCGTGGATTTTCATTTCGACACAACGGCCCTTTGGACATGCGCATGGACACCACGCGTGGACAGAGCGTGCAGGAGTGGTTGGCAGAAGCAGACATGCAACACATAGCGGAGGTGATACGTGAATATGGCGAGGAACGGTTTGCTTTACAGATTGCAAAGGCGATTGATGCTCGCCGACAAGAACGGGGCGTCCCTACAAGCACCGCTGAACTGGCCCAGCTCGTGGCTGACACGGTCAAAACCCGCGAGCCGGGCAAGGACCCTGCAACGCGCACATTTCAGGCTTTTCGGATTTTCATCAACGCCGAGCTTGAGGAGTTGCAACAAGCGCTAGACGCTACGTTGCATGTATTGCGCCCGCATGGAAGATTGGCTGTGATCAGTTTTCATTCTCTAGAAGACCGCATCGTGAAGCAGTTCATTGCGCAACACGCGCGTGAGGTGTATGACCGCCGCGCACCGTTTGCGCCGCCGCAAGTTATGGATTTCAAAGCGGTGCAACGCATCAAGCCGAGTGTTGAAGAAATTGCCAGCAATCCACGTGCGCGTAGCGCTATCTTGCGTGTTGCAGAGCGTCTGCCAACAGCGCAGCACGAGGCGGTGGCATGAGTCGAGTGAGCATTATTTTATTGGCGGCAGTTCTGCTCAGCGCACTCTATTTGGTTCGAACCCAATATGAGTCACGTGCACTAACGACCGAACTAGACCATGCCACGAGTGAGGCCCGTCGTTTAGAAATTGAGAACGACCGCTTAGATGTTGAGCGTCGCGCTCAAGCGACGCCTAAGCGTGTTGAAAAATTAGCACGTGAACAGCTGCATATGCGAACCATCACGCCAGCGATTACGCATTACGCCACGCTGCCAGCCCAAGGCGCCAACACTGCAGAGGCTGTGCGTCCATGAGCAGTCGTAGCGTCCAATACACATCAAGTCCATTATTGGCAAGTAAGACGCCTATTTGGCGTAGCCAATTTATCGTGGCATGTATTGCATTGGGCTTCTTAGGCTTGGTAGCGCGTGCTGCGTATGTGCAACTGATCGGCAATGCATTTTTCAAACGCCAAGGAACTGTGCGCCATGTACGCACCTTAGATTTACCCGCAAACCGCGGCCGCATCTTGGACCGCAATGGCCATATCTTGGCCTCCAGCGTGCCAGTACCCAGTATTTGGGCAAATCCCGAGAGCATTGACCGCGATCCAGAAAAATTCAAGGCGCTTGCTAAGTTGCTAGAGATGACGCAAGCAGAACTAGAAAAGAAACTCAGCGATGAAGACAAAAACTTTGTCTGGCTAAAACGTCAAGTAGACGAACCCGTTGCTAAAAACATAGAAGCCCTCAAGATCAAAGGTATCTATGCACGCAAAGAATACAAACGCATTTACCCAGAAGGTGAAGCAGTTGCCCATGTCGTGGGCTTTACCAATGTAGAAAACATTGGACAAGAAGGCATTGAGCGCGAGTTCAACAAAGACTTGGGCGGCAAACCCGGGTCACGTCGCGTTATCAAGGACAAATTTGGTCAAGTCGTAGAAGATATTGGCGAAATCATCTTGCCTGAAGACGGCAGAGATTTGCAATTGAGTATTGATAGTAAAGCGCAGTACTTTGCTTATGAAAAAATCAAAGAAGCCGTATTGAGTAACCGCGCTAAAGCCGGTAGCGTTGTGGTTTTGCACGCGCAAACGGGAGAAGTGTTGGCCATGACGAACTACCCCAGCTATGTACCAGACAAGCGTGGAAATCTAGTAGGTGAACAGATACGCAATCGCGTGTTGACTGACACATTTGAACCTGGTTCTGTCATGAAGCCTTTCACGATTGGGTTAGCGCTCAATTCCGGACGTGTTACGCCCAACTCAGTAATTCAAACTGCACCCGGCTCGATGGTTTTAACTGGAACCACTATTCATGACTCACATCCTCACGGCGCTTTGACAGTTGAGCAGGTGATACAAGTTTCAAGCAATGTGGGCACTACCAAAATCGCTATGCAAATGCAACCACAGGAAATGTGGAAAACATTTTCGCAGGCTGGTTTTGGGCAAAAGCCACCGATTGCTTTCCCTTATTTGGGATCTGGAAGATTGAAACCTCATAATACGTGGCGCCCCATTGAGCAGGCAACTATGTCTTACGGTTATGGGTTATCTGCGTCGCTTTTTCAGATGGCCCGGTCCTATACTGTTTTTGCCCATGACGGTCAAATCATCCCCGTCACTTTATTAAAAAGCGAAGATACTGTTTCAGGTGAACAAGTGTTCACTGCCAATACCGCTAGCCAAGTGCGCAAGATGCTGCAAATGGCTGCCGGCCCGGGTGGTACGGGTATGAAAGCGCAAACCATGGGTTATTCCGTGGGCGGTAAGTCAGGTACTGCCTATAAGCAAGTCGGTAAAACCTATGGCAACGATAAAAACCGTAAATACCGCGGGTGGTTTGTCGGTATGGCACCAATCGACAAACCCTTGATCATCGTGGCAGTGATGCTGGATGAGCCGAGCAACGGTCGCTACTTTGGCGGTGATGTAGCCGCACCTGTGTTCAGCGAAGTAGTGCAACAAACTTTGCGCATGATGCGTGTCCAGCCCGATATCGCCGTCAAACCTATGGTGGTGACGCAACTAGAAAAGGAGTCTTTGTGATGCAAAGACTCCAAACGCCGGACCAAGCTGCCCAATGGTTACGCGAGCGTGTCACGGGCAGCCTATGCACTGACAACAGAAAAGTGCAAGTCAACGATGGATTCATCGCTTGGCCGGGTGCAGCGCACGATGCGCGTCGTTTTGTGCCAATTGCGTTGGAACAAGGTGCCAGTGCCTGCCTCGTAGAAGAATCTGGTGCAGATATGTTTGCGTGGAGTGATGTGCCACACATCCATGACCGTGTAGCCAGTTACAGCGGTCTTAAATCTGCGTGTGGTCCTATTGCTGCTATTTTTTATCAGCACCCCAGCGTTGACATGGACGTGGTTGCGATCACGGGGACTAACGGCAAAACCACGTGTGCTTGGTGGTTGGCGTATGCATTACAAAACCTTGGTAAACCATCTTCCATGGTTGGAACGCTAGGGTTAGGTCGACCTGACAGTTTGACCACTACAGGCATGACCACACCAGACCCGGTGTTGTTGCAATCGCATTTGCGTGAAATGGCAAGTGAAGGCGTGACCAGTTGCGTGATGGAAGCGTCTTCTATTGGAATAGCAGAACACCGCCTAGATGGAACCCATGTGCGGTTGGCCATGTTCACCAATTTCTCGCAAGACCATTTGGACTTCCACGGGGATATGGATAAATATTGGCAAGCTAAAGAAGCCTTGTTTGATTGGCCTGAATTGCAAGCCGTAGTGATCAATATCGATGACACCAAGGGCGTATTGCTGGCCGACAAGTTGCAAAAAACAGGTCAAGTCAAAGTTTGGACCTACGCAACGCAAGAACACGATATCAAGCCTGGTGCGCAACACATCCAAGCTGTAAAAGTTGAATATGCAAATCGCGGGATGCGGTTTGACATAAAACTGAGCGAAATCACTACCTCAATCGAGACCGCCATGGTGGGTCACTACAACGTCAGTAATTTGACGGGAGTGATCGCCTGTTTGTGTGCCCTAGGACACCGATTAGACGATGCGGCGCAAGCTTGCCTGAATTTACCCTCGGTGCCCGGTCGTATGGAGTTATTTGGAACCACTGGCGATCCTCTGGTGGTAGTTGACTTCGCACACACGCCAGACGCGATTAAAAAAGCGTTGCTTGCATTGCAGCCCTTAGCAGCATTGCGAGGCGGAGACATTATTTGTGTACTAGGTTGTGGCGGGGATCGCGATAAGGCTAAACGCCCCTTGATGGCTTCTGCTGCAGAAATGTATGCACAACATATTGTGTTGACCAGCGATAACCCGCGTAGCGAAAGCCCAGAAGATATCTTGCGCGATATGTGCACAGGATTGAAAGCGCCGCAATCCGCGCGCATAGTCATCGATAGAGCGCAAGCCATAGCAGAGGCTGTCCAACACGCCAATCAAAAAGATCTTGTTTTGATCGCCGGTAAAGGACACGAAACAACCCAAGAAATAAATGGCGTCAAGCATCCATTTAGCGACCAGCTGCACGCACAGCAAGCGATCCACAAAAGGAGTGTGTATGTCTGATATGCACCTACGCTTGGAAGATGCCGTCAAATGGATAAAAGGTGCGCGCACGATAGGCGATGCATCGGTTTGTATCGAGCGTGTGCATACCGATAGCCGCAGCGTAGAGGTCGGCGACCTATTTATCGCACTCCAAGGCGAACGCTTTGATGCCCACGATTTCCTTGAACAAGTCAGCCAAAGTGGCGTAAGCGCTGCCATGGTGGCGACTGGAAAAGCCGATTTACATTTATCTTGCATTGAAGTGCCCGACACGCGCATAGGGCTAGGCCAGTTAGCCAAAGGCTGGAGAAGCCAAATGCATATTCCTGTGATTGCTGTCACAGGTAGTAACGGTAAAACAACGGTGACCCAAATGCTTTCGAGTATTTTGCGTTGTGCGTTTGGTGATGGTGCTTTGGCGACACAAGGTAATTTGAATAACGAGATTGGTGTGCCGCAAACCGTTTTGCGCTTACGCAAATTTCACCGTGGTGCTGTCATCGAGTTAGGTATGAACCATCCTGGTGAAATTGCTTGGTTGGCTGAAATCGCACAACCCACTGTGGGATTGGTGATCAACGCACAACGTGAGCACCAAGAGTTCATGGCCAGCGTAGAGGCCGTAGCCCAAGAAAACGGCGCAGTGATTACTGCATTGCCTGCAAATGGCGTAGCGGTGTTTCCTGCAGACGACGAATACACGCCGCTCTGGAAAAAACTAGCAGGTGAGCGAGCTTGCCTGACTTTTTCGATGCAAGCATCGCAACAAAATACAACGAAGACCGATGTGACCTTAACCTATGCCGATTGGGTTGACGACCATTGGTTGGTCGATATAAAAACACCCCAAGGCAACTTAAAAACCAAGTTGCATTGCGCTGGCCGTCACAACGTCAGCAATGCTTTAGCCGCCACAGCTGCGGCTTTGGCCGCGGGTATCGATCTTCAAAATATTGTACAAGGCTTAGAAAAATTTGAATCGGTCAAAGGTCGCTCGCGCGCTTATGTAGTGAATATCGCAAGTAAGAAAGTCACCTTGGTGGATGACTCCTACAACGCCAATCCTGACTCGGTCAAGGCGGCGATTGATTTGTTATCTGAATTACCTAAGCCACAAATGTTGGTGCTAGGGGACATGGGTGAAGTAGGCGACCAAGGCCTAGAGTTCCATAAAGAAGTGGGTCTTTACGCCCAGCATAAAGATATTGACCGCATGCTGTGTTTGGGTGAGTTGACATCCTATGCAGTGCAAGCATGCGGAACACGCGCGCAGCACTTCGGCGACATCGATGCACTCAACTTCCAAGTACGCCATGAATTACCCAAGATGGCCAGCGTACTGGTGAAGGGTTCACGGTTCATGAAGATGGAACGCGTGCTCGAGGCAATTGCAAAACAATCTGAACAACACCCGCAGGAGACCACGCCATGCTGATCACCTTGGCGCAATGGTTGCAAACCTTGTCGCCCGAATTCGGATTCTTTCGGGTGTTTCAGTACATCACCTTCCGTGCGGTGATGGCCGCTTTAACCGCGCTACTGATAGGTCTCTTTGCTGGCCCTGCAGTGATCCGACATTTGGTGGCTTTAAAAATTGGCCAACCTATCCGTGACTACGCCATGCAATCACACATGATTAAAAGTGGCACGCCCACGATGGGCGGTGTGTTGATCTTGATTGGTATTGGTACTTCCACTTTGTTGTGGGCAGATTTGACCAATCGGTTTGTATGGATTGTGATGCTAGTGACTTTTGGCTTTGGCGCCATCGGTTGGGTCGATGACTGGCGCAAAGTCGTGCGTAAAGATCCTGAAGGCATGCGTTCACGTGAGAAATATATGTGGCAATCCTTGATTGGATTGTTAGCCGCTTTGTACCTGGTATTTAGTATTTCTGAGAGCAGTAACTTACGCGTGCTCGAATTGTTTTATTCCTGGATGCAGTCTGGTTTTGATGTGAACTTGCCCCCCAAAGCTGGCTTGCTATTGCCTTTCATGAAAGAAGTGAGTTATCCCTTGGGCGTTTTTGGTTTTGTGATTCTGACTTATCTCGTCATCGTTGGTTCTAGCAATGCAGTGAATTTGACAGATGGGCTAGATGGATTGGCCATCATGCCGGTAGTGATGGTGGGTTCTGCATTGGGCGTTTTTGCTTACGTCACAGGTAGTTCGGTGTATTCAAAGTATCTGATATTTCCTTACATCCCAGGCTCTGGTGAATTGATGATTTTCTGCGCCGCCATGGCGGGCGCAGGCTTGGCATTTTTATGGTTCAACACGCATCCTGCACAAGTGTTCATGGGTGATGTAGGCGCTTTAGCGCTAGGTGGTGCCTTAGGCACGATTGCAGTGATCGTGCGGCAAGAAATTGTGCTGGCCATCATGGGCGGAATTTTTGTGGTGGAAGCCCTGTCGGTGATGTTGCAGGTGGGCTACTTCAAATACACCAAGAAAAAATATGGCGAAGGCCGACGCATTTTGAAGATGGCGCCCTTGCACCACCATTTTGAAAAATCAGGTTGGACTGAAACGCAAGTGGTAGTGCGGTTTTGGATCATCACCATGCTCTTGTGTTTAGTCGGTATGTCGACTTTGAAATTAAGGTAAGCATTCAATGCGGGCATTGCAACAACTCTCCGTACTTGTCTTGGGTCTAGGCGACTCAGGGCTTGCCATGGTGCGTTGGTGCGTCCGCCACGGCGCAGACGTGTTGGTCGTTGATACGCGCGAACAACCGCCCCATCTTGTGCAATTGAAAGAAGAACATCCTGGTGTGGTGTTTAAACATGCACCATTTGATGCATCGTTGGTAGAAGGACAGCCTATTCGTGCAGTCTTCAAGAGTCCTGGTTTAACGCCTCAATCGGTAGCGCCCGTATGGAAAGCAGCCAAAGCAGCAGGTTTGTGGGTAGGTACCGAACTTACCTTGTTTGCACAAGCCTTAGAAGAATTCAAAACAGAACAGCAATACGCGCCCCATGTATTGGCTATTACAGGAACGAATGGCAAAACAACAGTCACTGCATTGACAGGCCAATTGCTAGAGCGTGCTGGTCTACGCGTAGCAGTGGCAGGAAATATTGGCCCCACTTTGCTCGACACCTTGTCTGCTGCTATGGACCAAGAGCGAGCACAGTGGCCGCAAGCCTGGGTGTTGGAGTTGTCAAGCTTTCAGCTTGATGGGGTGGATACCTTTGAGCCTACTGCCGCCACAGTGCTGAACCTGACCCAAGACCATCTCGATTGGCATGGTGACATGCAAGCCTATGCACAAGCTAAAGCACATATCTTTGGCAAACGATCGTGCATGGTGTTGAATCGTGAAGACGAGGCAGTCATGGCCATGCTGCCAGCACCCATTGCTAAAACTAAAACAAGCAAGCAGACACCGCGTGAAGTGATGCGATTTGGCGGTGATATGCCAACCCAGCATGGTGATTGGGGATTAGAGATAGTCAACGGTATGACTTGGTTGGTACGTGCATTGGATGTCGATGAAACCAGAAAATCTCGTTCCTCCGCGGAATCAGAAATCTATATTCAACGTCTATTACCAGTAGACGCATTGCGCATTCGCGGCCACCATAACGCGCTCAACGCCATGGCAGCACTGGCTTTAGCTAGTTCAACAGGTGCGCCATTAGCTGCCATGTTGTATGCCTTGCGCGAATACCGTGGTGAACCACATCGGGTGTCGTCTGTGGCTGTTTTGCAAGATGTGGAATATATCGATGACAGCAAAGGCACCAACGTAGGCGCTACTGTCGCGGCTATTAACAGCGTCGGAGCGGATCGCCGAATCGTGTTGGTATTGGGTGGCGACGGGAAAGGACAAGACTTCTCTCCATTGCAGGCACCCATTCAGAAGTTTGTCCGATCGATGGTTTTGATGGGAAAAGATGCAATTGAACTTCGTCAAGTGATGCAAGGCACAGGCGTGCCAATGCATGACGCTACTAGCTTAGAAGACGCAGTGAAAGTGTGTCAGGGCTTAGCCCAGTCGGGTGACGCAGTGTTGTTGTCCCCAGCCTGTGCAAGTTTCGATATGTTTAAAAACTATGTGCACCGAGGCGAAGTATTCGCGCAAGCGGTTCAAGGCTTGGCGCTAGATTTAGGTTTAGAGCTAGACGTGCATGGAGGCGTTCAGGTATGAGCGAAATCATGGCTCGTCTTCCGTTGGGTTTACCACTGCGTTGGTTCCACGCACTGCGTGCAATGTTTGGCGCGCGTCCGCAAGCTGACTTTGACGCATTACCCGTTCGTGTGCACGGAACCGAATTCACCCGCACAACAGCAGCGCCCGTTCATGTGAAAGGATTTGACCAACCTTTGGTGTGGGTCACGTTTGGTTTGCTCATGATTGGGTTGGTGATGGTGTATTCCGCCTCCATCGCATTGCCAGATAACCCGCGTACTGGTGGACATTACTCGTCTACCTACTTTTTATTCCGCCACTCGGTATCGCTGATCGTGGCCTTTGTCGCGGCGGTCATCGCATTCCAAATTCCATTGAATACCTGGGAGCGCATTGGTCCATGGGTGTTTGTAGTGTCCATCGCTTTGTTAATCGTGGTGCTCATTCCGTATGTCGGCAAAACCATCAACGGTGCGCGCCGCTGGATCAGTTTTGGGTTTATGAATTTCCAACCCTCTGAATTGGCGAAATGGGGCGTGTTGCTGTATGCCGCCAACTACATGGTGCGCAAGATGGAAATCAAAGAGCAGTTCTTTGCTGCTGTGTTGCCTATGGCGGCTGCCGTAGCGGTTGTTGGAGGCTTGTTATTGGTAGAGCCAGATATGGGTGCCTTTATGGTGATCGCCGTAATCGCCATGGGCATCTTGTTTTTAGGTGGTGTGAATGCCCGGATGTTCTTATTGATGTCGTTTTTGATTGCTGGCGTTTTTGTATTGATCATTGCGTCGTCTGAATGGCGACGCGAACGCATCTTCGCCTACCTCGATCCATGGAGTGCAACGAACGCGATTGGCAAAGGCTACCAACTGACCCATTCTTTGATTGCGATTGGTCGCGGCGAAATATTTGGCGTAGGTTTAGGCGGCAGTGTCGAGAAATTGCATTGGTTGCCAGAGGCGCACACCGACTTTCTATTAGCCGTGATTGGTGAAGAGTTTGGGTTTGTTGGATTGGTATTGATCATCGGTTTATTTATGTGGTTAACCCGTCGCATCATGTACATCGGTCGTCAAGCCATTGCCATGGACCGCGTATTCGCTGGGTTGGTAGCGCAAGGCGTTGGTATTTGGGTCGGCTTTCAGTCGTTCATCAATATTGGTGTGAACCTCGGTGCATTGCCAACGAAAGGTTTGACGCTGCCACTGATGAGCTATGGTGGTTCGGCCATCTTGTTGAACTTGGTAGCTATTGCCGTGGTCTTGCGCGTGGACTTTGAAAACCGCGTGCTGATGCATGGAGGGCGGTTATGAAAACTGCCCTCATCATGGCCGGTGGAACGGGTGGACATATTTTTCCGGGTCTGGCAGTGGCGCACCGTTTGCGTGAGCGCGGATGGAATGTGCACTGGTTGGGCGGACCCGCTCCGAGTATGGAAAGTCAGTTGGTCCCACCGCATGGATTTGATTACGAACAGATTCAGTTCTCGGGTGTGCGGGGTAAGGGGTTGATGATCTTATTCACCTTGCCATTTACTTTGCTGCGCGCGTTTTGGCAAAGTGTGCAAGTGTTGCGCCGCATCAGACCCCACGTTGTATTGGGTATGGGTGGATATATCAGCTTTCCTGCTGGCCTCATGGCGGCGCTCACTGGATATAAGCTGGTGGTGCATGAGCAAAATTCTGTAGCAGGCATGGCTAACAAAGTGCTCGCTATGTTTGCGCAATCTGTATTGACAACCTTCCCGCATGTTTTGAAAGAAGCAGAATGGATTGGAAACCCGTTACGGGAAGCGTTTGTTAAGCAAGCGCGTCCAAGTGAACGCCTTGGAAAGCGTCATGGCCCCCTGCAGCTTTTGGTAGTGGGTGGAAGTTTGGGTGCGCAAGCACTCAACACGGTAGTGCCGCAGGCCTTGGCTTTGATGTCGGAATTTCGTCGCCCTGTTGTCATCCACCAAAGTGGCGCCAAACAAATAGATGCCTTGCGTGCAGCGTATGAAAACGCAGATGTGCAAGCCACATTGACACCGTTTATTGAAGATACAGCGCAAGCTTTTACAAATGCAGATGTGGTGATCGCACGCGCTGGGGCTAGCACAGTCACAGAATTAGCTGCAGTCGGTGTGGCGGCTATTTATGTGCCGTTCCCCCATGCGGTGGATGACCACCAAACCACCAATGCCAAATTTGTAGTGGATACGGGTGGCGGTTGGCTCATACCGCAAGCTGAACTAACAGCGCAGGGCTTGGCTGATCTATTGCAAACACTGACACGCGAAAAATTAGTCGAAGTTGCAGAAAAGGCCTACGCCATGCGCAAGACCGATGCGACTGAAAAAACAGTAGCAATCTGCGAACAACTAGCTAGTCAAGGAGTGGTTGCATGAAACACGCCATTCGCCATATCCATTTTGTAGGCATTGGCGGCTCTGGTATGAGCGGTATTGCCGAAGTTTTATTGAATTTAGGCTATGCCATTTCAGGTTCAGATGTATCTGACAGCCCAGCATTGAAGCGCTTGGCGGGATTAGGCATACGTACTTATGTTGGCCATGCTGTTGCGCACATTGCAGGTGCGGACGCTGTAGTGACGTCAACAGCCGTGCAATCAGATAACCCAGAAGTAGTGGCTGCGCATGCCAAGTTGATACCCGTAGTGCCACGCGCTGTCATGCTGGCAGAGTTGATGCGATTGAAGCAAGGCATCGCGATTGCAGGAACCCATGGCAAAACCACAACCACTAGTTTGGTGGCGAGTGTTTTGGCGGAAGCCGGTTTAGATCCCACCTTTGTGATTGGCGGACGCTTAAACAGTGCAGGCGCCAACGCACAACTCGGTTCAGGGGACTACATCGTGGTGGAAGCGGATGAGTCCGATGCATCATTTTTGAATTTGTTGCCAGTGATGGCCGTGGTGACCAATATTGACGCCGACCATATGGACACCTATGGCCATGATTTCAATAATTTGAAGAAAGCCTTCATCGAGTTTTTACATCGCATGCCTTTTTACGGTGCGGCTATCTTGTGTACCGATGATCTGGCAGTACGCAGCATCTTGTCGGAGGTCTCGCGACCCATCACGAGTTATGGCTTTAATGCAGATGCGCAAGTGCGTGCTGTCAACGTCCAAGCCAACAACGGACGCATGCAATTTACCGTGCAACGGCGTAACGGTGTAGAGATGCCCGACATGGACATCGATTTGAATTTGGCAGGCGAACACAATGTCTTAAATGCCTTGGCTGCCATTGCCATTGCAGTGGAATTGAATGTGCCCGATACGGCGGTGCAAAAAGCCTTGTCTGAATTCAAAGGCGTAGGCCGAAGGTTCCAGCGCCATGGAGAAGTCGCTGCCAAACATGGCGGGCATTTCACTTTGATCGAAGACTATGGCCACCACCCTGTAGAGCTGGCTGCGACGTTGGCAGCAGCACGTGGCGCTTTCAAAGACAGACGTTTGATTTTGGCGTTTCAACCACACAGATATACGCGCACAAGGGACTGTTTTGAAGATTTTGTCCATGTGCTGTCGCAAACCGATATTTTGCTACTCACAGAAATATATGCAGCAGGCGAAGCACCGATAGTCGCTGCCGATGGTCGTGCATTGACGCGTGCATTGCGTATGGCTGGATTCGAGTCCTTGGTATTTGCAGAGGACATCCACAAACTAGCCCAAGTGATTTATGAAAACGCGCAAGACGGCGATGTGGTGATGTGCATGGGTGCAGGCTCCATCGGACAAGTGCCTGTGCAAGTTTTAGCGATTGCGCAACAGCAGTTGGAAAGCGCAGCATAAACAGTATGACTACGACTAAGCCATTCGATATCAGCACCGCCAAAGTTGCGGTGCTAATGGGTGGACGCTCAGCAGAGCGTGAAATTTCATTGATGTCTGGTGAAGGCGTTTTAAAGGCATTGCAAAGCAAGGGTGTGAATGCGCATGCATTTGATCCTGCCAACCAAGCCATGGACCAACTCACGCAGCAAGGTTTTACCCGTGCGTTCATAGCTTTGCATGGCCGTTATGGTGAAGATGGATCCGTGCAAGGTGCATTGGAGTTGTTAGGTATTCCCTACACCGGCTCTGGTGTGATGGCTTCTGCCATTGCAATGGACAAGGTCATGACCAAACGCATTTGGTCTGCGTTGGGATTGTCCACTCCTAAGTCGGTGAGCCTCGCGCCTGACGAGCAATCGCAGCAAGCCATTGCTGCAATCCCCCAAACATTAGGTCTTCCGCTCATCGTCAAACCTCCGCGTGAAGGTTCATCGATTGGCATCACCAAAGTCACCACAGCTGAAGGGATAGAAGCTGCAACCCAACTGGCGATTCAGTACGACCCTGATTTGTTGTGCGAAGAATTTATCGATGGCGAAGAGTTGACCTGCCCAGTGGTTGGTAATGGAATGCATTCCCGCGCATTGCCTGTGGTGCGCATTGCCGCCCCCGATGGTGCCTACGACTATCAGAACAAATACTTCACAGACGATGTGAAGTACCACTGCCCCAGCGGGTTGCCCGAAAAAGAAGAACAAGCGATCCAAGCATTGGTCGTTGCTGCCTACCGTGCACTGGGTTGCCGCGGTTGGGGCCGTGCAGACATCATGTTGCGGGCCAAAGATCGCAAGCCCTATTTGTTAGAGATGAATACATCGCCTGGTATGACCAGTCATTCATTGGTACCGATGTCAGCTAGGGCTGCTGGCATCAGCTATGAAGATTTGTGTATCCAATTACTGCAAAGCGCGACTTTGGATCACTTGGAGGCTGCCAAAAAATCATGAGCACCTCACGCTATACCACCCACACGCGCGTACGTGCCGAAAAAAGCACGGCTGTGGAAGTGCCCTGGGATGTGAAAGTGATGCACATGGTGGGCTCTTTCATGTTTGCGTGCCTGACTTTGGGCATTGTGTTCACGGTGTTTTGGGCGGCCGTGCATTTGCCCGTATTTAACTTAGTTGGTATCACGGTCGAAGGCGAAGTGGACCATAACAACGCAACGACTTTGCGGGCGAATGTGACTACGCGCATGACAGGTAATTTCTTCACGGCAGATCTGCGACAAGTCCGCAATGCATTTGAGGGAGTGCCATGGGTTCGCTTGGCTACGGTGCAGCGCGAATTTCCAAATCGCTTACGTGTGACATTGCAGGAGCATCGACCAGTTGCGTATTGGGGTGAACAGAGCGAGTCGCGCTTGCTCAATATGTATGGTGAAGTGTTCGAAGCGAATTTGGCAGATTTGGAGAACGAAAAAATCCCGCGGCTCAAAGGCCCAGATAGTGAATCGCAATTGGTTTGGCAGATGTACCAAGCATTGCTTCCCATATTTCATGGTTTGACACTGGATATGGGCAACTTGGAACTCACAGAGCGGGGCAGTTGGCGCGCTTATCTCAAGCAAGGTGCCGTGATTGAACTCGGACGCGGTGATGTGTCTGAAGTAACTGCACGTATGCAACGGGTTCAACAAACATTGGCAGGCGTCACACAGAAATTAGGAAGAAAACTTGCGTCATTGCAGGCAATTGATTTGCGGCATGACAACGGCTATGCGATTCGTTTGCATGGCGTGAGCACGATTGAAGCAGCGATTCCGCGCAACTGAAGAGATTAGGTAAGAAACGAGGCTGTTATGGCAAAAGAGTACAAAGATTTGGTAGTGGGGTTAGACATTGGTACGGCCAAGGTGATGGTGGTCGTGGCTGAAGTCTTGCCCGGCGGCGAACTCAAACTTGCCGGTATGGGGGTGGCTCCAAGCAATGGTTTGAAACGCGGTGTAGTCGTCAATATAGATGCCACCGTGCAAAGTATTCAGCAAGCTTTGAAAGAAGCCGAGTTCATGGCTGACTGCAAGATCACCCGCGTCTATACCGGCATAACAGGTAGCCATATCCGTGGCATGAACTCTACGGGCATGGTGGCAGTGAAAGACCGCGAGGTGACTGCTCCCGATGTAGCCCGCGTTGTTGAAACCGCCAAGGCTATCAATATTTCGACAGACCAACGCTTGCTTTTAGTTCAACCGCAAGAGTTTGTCATCGATGGTCAAGAGGTACGCGAACCGATTGGCATGAGCGGTATTCGTTTAGAAGCCAAAGTGCATATCGTCACCGGCGCACAAAGTGCTGCTGAAAACATCATCAAATGTGTGCGCCGTTGTGGTTTGGAAGTCGACCAATTGATGCTCAACCCATTGGCCTCTAGCTTGTCGGTGCTGACAGATGATGAGCGTGAGTTGGGCGTGGCCTTGGTTGACATTGGTGCTGGGACTACCGATGTAGCGATATTCACTAACGGGTCGATTCGCCATACAGCGGTTATTCCTATCGCTGGTGACTTGATCACCAGCGATATAGCAATGGCTTTACGTACCCCTACTAAAGATGCAGAAGAAATCAAAATTGAATCAGGCTTTGCCAAGCAAATGTTGGCCGATCCCGAAATTCAAGTAGAGGTTCCTGGCTTGGGTGATCGCAGTCCGCGTATGTTGAGCCGCCAAGCCTTGGCCGGTGTGATCGAACCGCGTGTGGAAGAAATATTTTCGCTAGTACAACAAGTTATCCGTGATTCGGGTTATGAAGAAGTCCTCTCATCTGGCATTGTGCTCACCGGCGGTAGCGCGGTCATGCCTGGCATGGTGGAGTTGGGAGAAGATATTTTTCTCAAACCCGTGCGTCGGGGCATACCCAATTACAACGGCGGTTTAGCAGATATGGTGTCACAGCCCCGCGCTGCAACAGCCATGGGTTTATTAGAAGAAGCGCGCGTCGCACGCATTCGTGGTTTTAAGGTATCGCAAAAAAGTAGCACGGTCAAAACAGCAGTCGACCGTGTGAAAGATTGGTTTGTGGGGAACTTCTAAAGATGACACCACAGCGTTTGCTCTATTTGGCTCGGGGTAGTCCTCCGGACCCCACGCACAGAGGTCGACGATGGCGACCCTGTGCAGCAACTGCACCCCCTTCATAAGGAGATGCATGAAAAAGAATAAACATATCCACATCAGGCAACTGCAAATTTTTAGAAAGATCGGAGAAACAATATGAGTATTGAAATGATTGAAGTAGAAACCTTCAACTCTGGCACGCAAATCAAAGTGATTGGCGTGGGCGGAGGCGGCGGTAATGCGGTGGAGCACATGATTCGCTCAGGCGTGCAAGGCGTTGAATTTGTGTGTGCCAATACCGATGCGCAGTCGCTGCGTATCAGCAATGCACATAAAGTGATTCAGCTCGGATCGAATGGCTTGGGTGCTGGCAGTATTCCTGAGCGAGGTCGTGAGGCTGCCGAGGCAGCCGAAGACCAAATACGTGAAGCCTTAGAAGGTACCAATATGTTGTTTGTCACCGCTGGTATGGGTGGTGGAACAGGTACGGGTGCTGCGCCAGTGGTAGCACGTGTTGCCCGTGAAATGGGAATTTTGACGGTGGGCGTGGTCACTAAGCCATTCGAGTTTGAAGGCACACGGCGAATGAACAATGCAGAGTCAGGTTTGGCTGAGTTAGAAGCCAATGTCGATTCGTTGATTGTTGTTTTGAACGAAAAACTGTTAGACGTTTTGGGCGAAGACGCCAGCCAAGACGATGCATTTGCTTTTGCCAATGACGTGTTGAAAAACTCTGTTGGCGGTATTGCTGAGATCATCAATGTCGAAGCCTTGGTCAACGTTGACTTTGCAGACGTGCGCACAGTGATGAGTGAAACCGGCAAAGCCATGATGGGCACTGCTGCAGCCAATGGCCCAGACCGTGCGCGCATCGCTGCTGAACAAGCGGTGGCTTGCCCATTGCTTGAGGGTGTCGATATGTCAGGCGCCAAAGGTGTGTTGGTGTTGATCACTGCCGCCAAAGGTGGATTGAAGTTGTCGGAGTCGCGCGAAGCCATGAACACGATTCGCAAATTTGCTTCGCCTGATGCGCATGTGATTTACGGTACTGCGTATGACGAGTCCTTGGGCGACCAAATCCGCGTGACGGTTGTTGCGACTGGTTTGGCTGGCGGTCGCCGCGTCGCACCACAGTTGCAAGTGTTGCGCACTGGAACAGATAACGGGACTTTCACCACACACAATGCGCCCAATGCGTCACCAGCAGGCATCATGGCTGCTGCTACAGCGGGCTTAAGCAACTTGGCTTCTGGCTTAGGTGTTGGTAATGCAACCACACAACCAGACTACAACAGCATGGCTGTACCTAGTGTGTGGCGTACCAACCGCACACAAGCGGCTGCAAAAGTAGATGCTTTGTCTTCAGGCGGTATGGACGACTACGAGATCCCAGCGTTCTTGCGTAAGCAAGCAGACTGAGATTCGGAGAAAATAACTGCGTGCTGAAACAAAGAACCATCCAATCACTCACCAAAGCCGTTGGTGTGGGCCTCCATAGCGGACAACGCGTGGAACTTACTTTGCGGCCTGCGCAACCTGAAACAGGGATTGTGTTTAGGCGAGTCGATTTGCCTGTGCCTGTAGACATTCCCATCACCGCGACTGCGGTGACGGATACCCGTTTGGCGTCGACTATTTCGAATGGTGGCGTCAAGGTCTACACGGTAGAGCATTTGATGTCGGCGTGTGCGGGCTTGGGTATTGACAATATGTATGTCGATATCACTGCACAAGAAGTGCCGATTTTGGATGGGTCGGCATCGTCCTTTGTTTTCCTTTTACAAAGCGCAGGTATCGTGGAGCAAAACGCGCCTAAGCGCTTTATTCGTATTCTCAAAAGTGTGCAAGTGCAAGAAGGGGAAGGCGAAGCCACCAAGTGGGCGCGCTTAGATCCGCACCATGGCTACAAACTCACGTTTGAGATCGATTTTCACCATCCCGCTGTGGATCAAACAGGGCAGCGCGTAGTTTTTGATATGGACAAAGATGTCTACACCCGCGATATCGCGCGCGCCCGTACCTTTGGCTTTACCAAAGATGTGGAGACGATGCGTGCCAATGGTTTAGGCATGGGTGGCGGTTTAGACAACGCCATCGTCATGGATGATTACAAGGTATTGAATAGCGATGGCTTGCGTTATGACGACGAGTTTGTGAAACACAAAATTCTCGATGCCATGGGTGATTTGTTCTTATTAGGCAAACCCCTGTTGGCGTCTTACTGCGCATTTCGTTCAGGCCACGCTATGAACAACCAGCTCTTGCGTGAATTATTGAGTCAGCCTGATAGCTATGAAACAGTGACGTTCCAAGACGTCCAGCAAGCACCACCAGGATTGGCGCATTTAGCCCCTGCTTGGTAATTATTTGCTGCGACCAGCGCGGTACATGCCGCTGGTCGTTCTCGACAAAGACGTTTCTTGTGCCAATTGATGCATCACATGCCCTGCATGGGCATGGGTAATCGCTAGGCCCAAGGCATCTGCTGCATCAGGTCCAGGCAAGGTGGGTAGATTGAGCAAGCGCTTTACCATTTCTTGCACCTGCGCTTTTTGCGCTTTCCCGTGTCCCGCTACGGCTTTTTTCATTTGTAGTGCGGTGTATTCGGCGACGGGTAAATTACGGGATACAAGTGCAGTCAAACACGCGCCCCGGGCTTGGCCCAATAACAAAGTGGCTTGCGGGTTGACGTTGACGAACACAATTTCAACTGCGCTGGAGTCTGGTTGATAACGTGCAATCACCTCATGGATACCGTCATACAAAACTTTGAGCCGCTGTGGCAAAAGGCCTTGTTCGACTTTGTCGGTGCGAATTGTTCCGCTGGCGATATAGCGTAATGTTTGTCCCTCTAAATCGACCACGCCAAAACCCGTGGTGCGCAGGCCGGGGTCAATTCCTAAGATACGCATCGCTTGACCTTAGGGAAGTTGTGCACGTGGCATGCGGGTCATGATGATCTCTGTTCGACCGGCGAGGTATTCAGATAAAGGGAATTTTTGGTAGTGCTTGGGGCGAGGCAACATCACTGCTAAACGACCGGCTTCCCAAGGACTAAGTTGGTAAGCGGATTTAGAAAAATAATGTTGTGCGGCAGCCTCGGCACCAAAAATGCCTTCACCCCATTCCACATGGTTGAGGTAGAGCTCCAAAATACGTTGCTTAGGTAGCAGCGCCTCAAGCATCAATGTCAGCACAAACTCTTGGCCTTTGCGCACAAAGGTACGCTCACCTGCTAAAAATAAATTCTTAGCCAACTGTTGGGTAATGGTGGAGCCACCCACCACTTTGACAGCAGGATTTTTCTGGGCCGCACGGCTAGCTTGTAATTCTGCTTTAGCGTTCTTGGTCCAAGCTTTTTCAATCGCCTCCCACTGCACGCCATCGTGTTGGGCAAAGATGTCGTCCTCAGACGCGATCACAGCACGCTTGAGTTGGTCAGAAATTTTGTCGTACGGCACCCAAGTTTGTCGCCAAGGCAAGCGTTGCTTGGTTTGTAAGATTTGCCATGCCTGTGATCGCTCAAACGCGGTCGACTCAGGTGCAATACGCGCCATCAATGCAATTTTCGTGAGGAAAAATAATTGCAAACCTATGAATGCGCAAATAACCAAAAGTACCCACCGTGTGATGGGGTGGCGGGCAGAACGTAATATGTTTTGAAAAGCCATACGCTACTGTTTCAATTCGTCTTTTCGCCAAGCGTGCGCAAGGCGTTGTCACTGCTAAAAATAAAACGCGAAATGATGGCGAGTTGGTCGGCCTGCTTGCGCATCTCTTTGGTGAATTCACCAAACGGCCCGGCACTCACTGCAATCGCTTGGGCGCGTCGATCAAGCTCACTGTTGCCAGATGCTTGCACCACTTCGGTGTTGAGTACGCGACCATCTGCATTGATGGTGATGATCATGGTGAGCTCGCCATAAATTTTTTGGCCCATGCGTTCAGGAAAATTGCGTGTGCCGCGTTCTTCAATTTTGCGGCGCATGACGTCGTAATACTGGGCGTATGCGACTTCACGCGTAGCTGGACTGATGTAGTGTTTCCGCGGACGTAAATTGTCTTGCTCGATACGCAATTCGATTGCAGCCAAGAGTTTGAGCAATTGGCGACGTTTTTGCTCGATCGCCTCGTTAGCGACGCGCCCCTTTTCTGGCTGGGGGGGAGGAATAGCCGCAATCATGTCTTTCACTTGGGCCAACAACAAAGATTGTTCTTTGCGCATGGCGGCAACTTGTCGCTGCAACATTTGCGTGGTGTCGCCTTGTGTTGTTTCGTTGGCGCTCAGCAGAGGCGAAGCAGCACGCCCTGATTTGAGTTCACCACCGCCAGCCAATTGCGTTTGGGCCAATGCCTGGGCTTTGTCAGGCGGTGTATCTTGTATGCGGGTGTTGACCAATATCACTTCAAGGGGTGCATCTTTGAATACGCGGTCCATGCGTTCGGCGACTTGTAGACGCACAAAAGCCAAGGCAACGTGGATCGCAAGAGATACGCACAAAGCAATTTGCAAAATGCGGCGGTGTCGAACGACCCCCCGGACAAACATCCTTGTCACGGTTGGGTGGCCTCTGCCGTGGGTGCCTCATCGACATCCACTGCAATGGCCAAGGGGCCTGCAGGTGTTTCGTCATCGTCATCTTGTTGCGTTTGCACGTCAAAGCTACTTGTGAGCGTGGCGGCATCTTGCAAGACCTCTATAAATTGGCCATGTACGTCGAGAGAAATATTGTCGATTCCACTGATGCGCAACAACACGCGCGTTCCGCGCGCCAAATTGCCACCGCCCGTCACAGGCAAGACCAAGGGTAAGTTGTCTGCGCGCGCCATGGGTGGCTCGCCTTCAAATGATTTGAAGATGGTGACTTCCACTTCCACAATGGCGTTTTGTTGCAAATATTGCAGCGTCCAAAAACGCTCCATGCTCGATTGGTAGCCGTTGTAACTGCTGTAGGCAGCTTCGAAAGCAGAGATGATGGAGAACAAGTCGACATCTTTGGGTTTGAAAGGCGCAGCTAAAGCGGCTGTGTTGCCGTGTTGTGCGCAAGCAATGATTTGCCATTGGTTCACTAAATCGGTGTAGCGACGAAGAGGTGATGTGCTCCATGCATAGCAAGGTACTCCAATACCCGCGTGGGGCAAGGCCTTGGTGCCCATGCGCACTTTGACGCCCGGCAACAAACTCGCTTGGCTGCGGTAGATACCTGGAACGCCTAAGTCGGCCAACCATTGGCCCCATGTGCTGTTGGCCAAGATCATGGCCTCTGCCACCATCAAATCGAGTGGGGCACCACGGTGGCGTTGTGAAATCTCTACCCTCTCATCGCCCTTGGGTGCTTGTCCTTCTACCGTGATGACACGGAAGTTGTAGTCTGGACGGTTGAAGTTTTCAGGTTTGCCACGCACGACTTCACGTTGGGCTTTGCGGTGTTGTGCCAGGCGATACAGAAATGCCAATTGCGCATGCGGCATTTGCGGAATGTCTTTGCCAACAGGTGATTGAGTCGCGGGGTTCGCCAACCAAGCTTCGGTCACCACATCGTCAAGTAAGTCATGACGCAAGTTCGCGGCGATGAAAACGCTTTCTAAACGGGTCTCGCTGCCCAGAATTTCTAAAGTGGATTCGTTCACACGCAGGTACAAAGATACCGCTGGGCAATCACGTCCTTCTTGCAAGGTATAGGTTTGCACCACATGGTCGGGCAACATGGTGATTTTGTTGCCTGGCATATAAACCGTCGACAAACGCTGACGGGCTATTTGGTCGATGGCGTGGCCAGGTGTCAATGCAAGGGCTGGCGCTGCAATATGAATACCGACAACTACTTCGCCACTGCCTAAGCCTTGTACCGACAAGGCATCGTCAATTTCTGTAGTTTGCGAGTCGTCAATCGAATAAGCCTGTGCAGTCGATTTAGGCAATGTGTCTTTGATAACAGGAGCTTCCAAGTTAGGAAAGCCGATACCTTTAGGAAAGTTATCGAATAAAAACCGCTGCCAGTGGAATTCGTAGGCCGATGTAATTGCCCCCGCTTTTTGTAGCAATGCCAAGGGCGCCAAATGGGTGGCACGTGATGCTTCTACAACTGCCTTGTACTCAGCCGCGTTTTTGTCAGGCTTGAACAAAATTTTGTAAAGCTGCGCTGCGATAGGCTCAGGGCAGCTACCGTCTCCTAAAGCCAATGCCCATGCTTCTATTTGTTGTTGTACGAGTTTTTTCTTTTCAATGGCGGCCAAAGCCTGTTGCAACACATCTGCGGAAGCTTTCTTGAATTTACCCTTGCCGGACCGGCGAAAGTAATGCGGCGCTTGGAACAAAGAAATGAGTGCGGCAGTTTGCTGCGCGAGTGTGGCGTTGTCGCTGAAATATTCTTGCGCCAGTTCTTGGAAACTGAATTCGTCCTCGGGGGCGAATTCCCACGCCAAATCAAGTTCCATTGAGGCGCTTAAGGCGGTGGCCTCCGCCATCAACACACTGGGAGTAGGTTTTTCAAATTTGAGCAAGATATTGGCAGATTTAGCCTTAAGGCGTTTGCCCGATTCGAGTTCAATTTGCGCGGAACTCTCGGCCTCCGACAAGATGCGTCCTGTCAGGAATTTGCCAGCGTCTTCAAACAATGCGTACATGCGCACAATTGTCACACGGCAGGCCTGCTTTCCCAGAGATAATCACGGGATGTCAACGGTGATTCACAACCCAAGTTTGTACCAACGCATCAAGCCGTTATTGAAAGGCTTTGACGGTCCACTGGCCTTTGGAATTTTTTTACTGGTCTGCGCGGGGATGTTGACTATGTATTCATCTGGCTTTGCTAATGGCGCACGGTTTATTGACCATGGCCGAAACATCCTATTGGCAGGCTTCATCATGTTTGTGGTGGCTCAGGTTCCGCCTCAGCGTTTGATGGCGTTTGCGGTTCCCTTGTACACCGTGGGCGTGGCCTTGTTAATCGCAGTAGCTTTGTTTGGCTTGACCAAAAAAGGCGCTAAACGCTGGCTCAATATTGGTTTTGTCATCCAACCCAGCGAGATCATGAAAATCGCTATGCCTTTGATGCTGGCGTGGTGGTTTCAAAAGCGCGAAGGCCAGTTGCGCCCGCTAGATTTCTTGGTGGCTGGTCTATTACTTTTTGCGCCTGTGGCCTTGATAGTGAAACAACCTGACCTAGGAACAGCCATTTTGGTTTTATCAGCCGGCGTTGCGGTGATTTTTTTCGCAGGCTTGAGCTGGTGGTTGATCGTTCCGCCCATTGTTTTGGGGCTGGTAGGCGTGGGCTTGGTGGTGTTTTTTGAGCCCACTTTGTGTGCGGATGGTTTCCGGTGGCCGCTATTGCACGATTACCAGCAACAGCGCATCTGTACCTTGCTCGACCCGACGCGAGACCCTTTGGGCAAAGGCTTTCACATCATCCAAGGCATGATCGCGATTGGCTCGGGCGGGTTTTGGGGCAAGGGCTTTATGCAAGGCACCCAAACACATTTGGATTTCATCCCTGAGCGCACGACAGACTTTGTATTTGCCGCCTTCAGCGAAGAGTTTGGTTTGGTCGGCAATTTGTTTTTGATTGGAAGCTTTGCCTTTTTGATCTTGCGCGGATTGGCTATCTCTGTTGAAGGGCCCACTTTGTTTGCCCGATTGTTAGCAGGCAGCGTCACGCTGAGTTTTTTTATCTATGCCTTTGTCAATATGGGCATGGTCAGCGGTATGTTGCCTGTGGTGGGCGTGCCTTTGCCGTTTATCAGCTATGGCGGCACAGCGATGGTGACCTTGGGCTTTGGACTGGGCATCTTGATGTCGGTTGCTAAAGCCAAACAACTTGTCCAGTCGTGAGTCCCTTGCAACCCGCCCCAGTTGTAGGTTTAGTTGGCGTTGGCAATATGGGCGGTGCGATGGCGCGCCGTTTACTCCATCAAGGTTTTGTTGTGCATGTGTACGACATCGACCTAGCTAAAACCGAAGCCCTAAAAGCTTTAGGCGCAATAGTCCATGGCAGCGCTGCGTCTTTAAGCAAACAAGCCCGCACCGTCATCATCTGCGTGGTCGATCACACGCAAGTAGATAAATTGCTGGACTCTCACGGCAATTCTTCTTGGTGGTCGACGCTGCAATCTGGTGACGCGGTCTTTCTCTGCCCAACATTGTCGCCCGACTATGTGGAATCAGTTGCTTTGCGCTTTCAAGTCCATGGAGTGTTCACCATAGACGCGCCTATGTCTGGCGGCCCAGTGCGTGCCGAAGCGGGCACTATGAGTTTGATGGTGGCTTGCGAAGAGGCCGTATTTGTCAGCCAAGAAAAACTCCTGAATGCCTTGTCTAGCCATGTATTTCGTATCGGCACACGTGTGGGCGACGGAGCGCGCACCAAGCTTGTCAACAATCTTTTGGCGGGCATCAATTTAGTAGGTGCCGCAGAAGTGATGGCGTTGTCAGAGCATTTAGGTTTGTCGCTAAACACCACCTTGTCTGTGATCGAGCAGTCGAGCGGACAGAGTTGGATTGGCAGTGAACGCATGCGTCGGGCGTTGGTCAATGACTTGGCTCCGCGCGCGCACATGACGCTCTTGACTAAAGACACGGCTTTGGCGGTGGACGCTGCCAAAACCGCAGGGTTTCAAGGTGTGCTCGGACCTTTGGCCGCGCAGACTTTTGCCAAAGCTTGCCAAGCGGGTTTGGCCGATGCCGATGATGCGGCCATGTTGCAATGGGTGCGTCAGCAACAAAAATAAGCGAACCCTACAATCATCAGATGATTTCACGCGAACCCACCATCGAACGTTTAGACGTTGCCCGCCGCCTTTTGCTCGAGCCTTTTGGCTTGGACGAGTCAGACTTGATCCACACGCTCTCGGCTATCAAAGCGCACAAAGTCGATGAAGCAGATTTGTATTTCCAATACACCCGCGCCGAAGGCTGGAGTTTGGAAGAGGGGATTGTCAAAACGGGCTCCTTCAGCATCGACCAAGGCGTGGGCGTGCGCGCAGTCAGTGGTGAGAAAACCGCATTTGCTTATTCAGACGATATCTCCCTCGCATCTTTGACAGACGCCGCCCACACGGTGCGGACTATTGCCGCGGCTAGCAAAGCCGCTCGGGTGAAAGTCCCTGCGCGCAAAGTGGCGGGCAGCCGTTCGCTCTACCAAGACTTAGACCCTATCGCCTCGCTCGATAGCACCCAAAAAGTAGCTTTGCTGGGCAGAGTAGAAACCATGGCGCGCGCCAAAGATCCGCGCGTGTCGCAAGTGATGGCCGGCTTGGCCAGTGAATACGACGTGGTCTTGATCGCCCGTGCTGACGGCACTTTGGCCGGTGACGTCCGACCTTTGGTGCGCTTAAGCGTCACGGTGATCGCCGAACAAAATGGCCGTCGCGAAATGGGCTCAGCCGGTGGTGGTGGTCGATTCGGTTTAGACCACTTTGACGACGCTCTGGCGCAGAGCTATGTAGACGAAGCGGTCAAAGCCGCGCTCACTAATTTAGAAGCACGCCCAGCACCAGCAGGTGAGATGAGTGTGGTGTTAGGCCCTGGATGGCCCGGCATTTTGTTGCACGAAGCGATTGGGCACGGCTTAGAAGGTGACTTCAACCGCAAAGGCTCTAGCGCTTTTAGTGGTCGCATTGGTAAACGTGTTGCTGCCAAAGGTGTGACGGTTTTGGATGACGGAACGTTGCCGGACCGCCGTGGTTCACTGAATGTGGACGACGAAGGCAATACCAGCCAACGCAATGTGCTGATCGAAGACGGCATTTTGAAAGGCTACATACAAGACGCGATGAATGCGCGCCTGATGGGTGTCAAACCCACCGGCAATGGACGACGCGAAAGCTACGCCCATGTGCCCATGCCACGCATGACGAATACCTATATGTTGGGTGGCGACAAATCCCCAGAAGAAATCGTCGCCAGCCTTAAAAAAGGCTTGTACGCCACCAACTTTGGCGGTGGTCAGGTCGACATCACTTCGGGCAAGTTTGTGTTCTCTACCTCGCAGGCGTATTGGGTTGAGAACGGCAAGATCCAATACCCTGTCAAAGGTGCCACCTTGGTGGGCAACGGCCCAGACGCTTTGACCCGCGTGAGTTTGATTGGCAATGACATGGCTCTCGACTCAGGCGTTGGCACCTGCGGCAAAGAAGGCCAAAGCGTGCCAGTGGGTGTAGGTCAACCCACTTTGCGCATCGATGGACTGACGGTGGGCGGCACGGGTTAAGGCTACTGATACGACTGTGATACATTTCAATCCATGAATTCAGCCCAGTTTTATTTTGCTTACTTTTTTATCTCACGCCCCCACGGCGGTCGAGAGGTCTGAACGTAAGCAAGCGCTCTGAACTCCCAAACCAACCGCCGAAACCCTCGGCGGTTTTTTTTTGCAGGCCACACACCATGAAACACACCAACGAATCTCTTTATTCCGCATCTGTTGAGAAAACCAGTCAGACCGACGACCAACGGATTAAGGACATCACCGTGCTACCCCCTCCCGAACATTTGATTCGCTTCTTTCCTATTCAGGGCTCGCCTGTGGAAAAGCTGATCACCCAGACCCGCAAAAACATCCACCACATCATGCATGGCAAAGACGATCGCTTGCTTGTCGTCATTGGTCCTTGCTCCATCCATGACCCTGCTGCTGCGCTGGAATACGCGCGCCGGCTCAAGCCTTTGCGCGACAAGTACGCCAATACTTTGGAAATCGTGATGCGCGTGTACTTTGAGAAGCCGCGCACCACCGTAGGTTGGAAGGGTTTGATCAATGACCCTTACCTGGATGAAAGCTACCGCATCGACGAAGGCTTGCGCATCGCGCGCCAGTTGTTGATTGAGATCAATCGTCTTGGTCTGCCTGCTGGCAGTGAGTTTTTAGATGCGATCAGCCCGCAATACATCGGCGACTTGATCGCTTGGGGCGCGATTGGCGCGCGTACAACTGAGAGCCAAGTGCACCGCGAATTAGCCTCTGGCTTATCTGCACCGATTGGTTTTAAGAACGGTACCGATGGCAATATCAAGATCGCGACCGATGCGATCCAGGCCGCAGCTGGTGGTCACCACTTTTTATCGGTCCATAAAAACGGCCAAGTCGCGATTGTGCAAACCAAGGGCAACAAAGACTGCCACATCATTTTGCGTGGCGGCAAAGCGCCTAACTATGACGCAGCCAGCGTGACAGCAGCGTGCCAAGAGCTGGAAAAAGCCAAATTACCCACGCGCTTGATGGTGGACTGCAGCCATGCCAACAGCAGCAAGCAGCACGAGCGTCAGATCGACGTGACGCAGGACATTGCTAAGCAAATTCGCTCTGGCTCACACCATGTGTTTGGCGTGATGATCGAGAGCCATTTGCAAAGCGGCGCCCAAAAATTCACCCCAGGTAAAGACGATATCGGTCAACTTGAATTTGGTAAGAGCATTACCGATGCCTGCTTAGGCTGGGACGATTCCGCTACTTGTCTGAAGTTGTTATCAGAAGCGGTTGCGGCGCGGCGTTAATTCGCTTTGCATTCAGCAGTTTCGTAGGCTCAAAAGCCAAAGGCTTGCAATGTAGTGGTTGTTACTTATGCGTCAAGCGCTTTCAAAAGCTTGGCGTGGATTCCGCCAAATCCGCCGTTGCTCATGCACAGCACATGGTCACCGGCTTGTGCAGCGGCGACCACTTGTGCGATGACTTCGTCGACGGTTTTTCCAACCAGCGCACGTGCGCCCATATCAGCCAATGCTTCCTGGGCATCCCAGTCCAAGCCGCCTGAATGGCAGATTGCCAAGTTGGCTTCTTCCAAACTCCAAGGCAATTGGGACTTCATGGTGCCGAGCTTCATGGTATTGCTGCGCGGCTCGAACACCGCCAATATGCGCGCATTGGGCCCGACTTTGCGTCGCAAACCGTCGAGGGTTGTGCGTATCGCCGTAGGGTGGTGTGCAAAATCGTCGTAGACCGTGATAGCCCCGCCCGCTCGCGCAACCGTTCCACGAACTTCCATGCGTCTGCGGACATTTTGAAAACTTGACAAAGCTTCAGCGGCTTGGGGTACCGACACACCCACATGCTCGGCAGCGATGATGGCGGCCAATGCATTGAGTTGGTTGTGCACGCCTGTGATGTCCCAGCGCACGCGTGCTAATTCTTTGCCTTGGTGGACAACGGCGAAGTCGTCAGGCGGGCCTTTTATAGACCAAAACGTGTGTGCCTTGGCATTGTTGGGTGTGTTGGATCCGCTGTTTTGAGATTGGGTGATCGTTGGGACAGGTGTTTGTTGCGCCAACTTTGTTGCAGCTTGACCCGCGCCAAACTGGCTCACGCCACTCCAGTGACCCATGTTCAACACGCGTTGCAAGCTCTCTTCGTCCGCATTCACCACTAAGCGACCACTGACAGGCACGGTGCGCACAAGGTGGTGGAACTGCCGCTCAATGGCGGCCAAGTTATCAAAAATATCTGCGTGGTCAAACTCAAGGTTGTTCAAAATCGCGGTGCGGGGGCGGTAGTGGACGAATTTGCTGCGCTTATCAAAAAACGCAGTGTCGTATTCGTCGGCTTCAATGACAAAAGGTGTGCGTTGGATCTGGCCGTTGGTACCTTGAGAACTGGCTTGGCCAAAGCGCGTTTGGCCCAAGCGCGCCGAAATTCCAAAATTCAAAGGCACGCCGCCGACCAAAAATCCAGGTTGTAAGCCAGCCGATTCCAAAATCCAGGTCAGCATGGCGGTGGTCGTTGTTTTGCCATGGGTGCCGGCGACAGCCATCACGTGTCTCGGGTTGCTTGGGTGGTGCAGCACATGGTCACACAACCATTGCGGTCCGCTGGTGTAGGGGGCGCCGCTCTCCAAAATCGCTTCCATCAAAGGGAATTTAGGCGAGCCGTCAGTCAAACGTGCACGCGACACCATATTGCCGATGACATACATATCGGGTTGGAATTGCATTTGGTCGGCGGCAAAACCTTCTACCAAATCAATCCCTAAATCACGGAGTTGGTCACTCATGGGCGGATAGACGCCAGCGTCGCAACCGGTGACTTTGTGGCCGGCCTCTCGGGCCAATGCAGCAAGGCCGCCCATAAACGTGCCACAAATGCCCAATATATGTATATGCATCTAGTGATTTTAGAGGGCGAGCGACAATACGCCTCTTATGTACACGACCGAAGTTGAGATCGCTGCTGCCGCTGCCCGAATGGTGGTGGAAGAGGGCTTGGAATATGGCGCCGCCAAGCGCCGTGCGATCAAACAATTGGGCATCTCAGGCCGCGCGCCCTTGCCATCCAACGATGTGTTGGAAGAGGCGGTGCGTGACTACATAGACACCTTTTGCGCCGACACCCAGCCTGCAGCGCTCAAAGCCTTGCGGGCTTTGGCATGCGTCTGGATGGAGCGAATGGCCGAGTTCAACCCCCACCTTGGCGGCGCGGTGTGGCGCGGCACTGCGACGGAGTTGTCTGACATCTACCTGCAACTTTTTTGTGATGATTCAAAGTCCGCTGAACTGAAGTTGATAGACCAGCAAGTGCGCTACGACGTGAGCACTGTCCAAGGCTTTCATGGAGATGCGGTCGACGCACTGAGTGTTTTATGTGCTTGCCCAGGATTGGAGCAGCACGGAGCGGTGCAAAAAGTCTTGGTCCACCTGACGGTTTATGACCGCGATGATGTGCGCGGCGCCTTAAAGCCCGACACCCAAGGACGCACACAAAGAGGTGATTTGCGTGCACTTAAAAAATTAATGGAGAAAGATGCATGCAGTTAGGCCTCTCAAAGCGACAGGTAGTTTTTGGCGGTGTCGCGGTTTTAGCCGCTATTGCCGGCACTGGCTTGGCCCTTAAAAAACAACCCAATGGCCTCGATTCGGAGACCCAAAAAGCACTTTGGAATGCAGAATTTGACACGCCAGACGGCCCAGTTTTAAAAATGCAAAACCTCCAAGGCAAGCCCTTGGTGATTAATTTTTGGGCAACTTGGTGTGCCCCCTGTGTCGAAGAAATGCCTTTATTGGACATCTTCTTTCGTCAAAATGTATCTAAAGGTTGGCAAATGGTTGGATTGGCCATTGACCAGCCTAGCCGAGTGCGGCAGTACTTAAGCCAAAACGCTATCAGTTACCCGATTGGTCTTGCCGGATTGACGGGGACCGAATTGGGTCGATATTTGGGCAACGAAGTAGGTGGTCTGCCATTTACCGTGGTATTGGACGGAAAAGGGGGGGTGATTCAGCGCAAATTGGGCAAATTGAGCGCCCAAGAGATCCAAGCCTGGGCTTAAGAAGCTGAAATTGGTGTAAATTAGCCCCTCTTTGGTTACAAATAAGGTATTTTATGGATTTGAGAAAACTCAAGACGCTGATCGACCTGGTCTCCGACTCCAATGTCTCTGAACTCGAAATCACTGAGGCAGAAGGCAAGGTTCGTATCGTCAAGAGTGGTCCATCCCAGGCCATGCACATGGCCCAGCCATCTACATCGACCGCGCCACAAGCGATGTCTTTAGCCCCGGCGCCTATCGCGCCAGTCGCGCCAACCCCTAGCGAGATCGCAGCCGCAACCGCCGCTGCAGAGCCAGAAGGCCATGTAGTGAAGTCGCCGATGGTGGGTACTTTTTACCGTTCATCGAGCCCTGAGGCGAACTCCTATGTGGAAGTAGGTAGTCAAGTCAAAGAAGGTCAGACTATTTGCATCATCGAAGCGATGAAGATCTTGAACGAAATTGAGGCCGACAAGTCGGGCACCATCACCCAAATCGTCGCGCAAAACGGCCAGGCGGTGGAATACGGCGCGCCTTTGTTTGTCATCGCTTAAATTCCGGTAGTTGCGCATGTTCAAAAAAATCCTGATTGCCAACCGAGGCGAGATCGCCCTGCGCGTGCAACGCGCCTGTCGCGAACTCGGCGTCAAAGCGGTAATGGTCTATTCCGAAGCCGACAGAGAAGCCAAATACATCAAACTTGCCGACGAAGCGGTTTGCATTGGCCCCGCGTCTTCGGCACAAAGCTATCTCAATATGCCCGCCATCATTGCGGCGGCCGAAGTCACAGATGCCGAGGCAATCCACCCCGGCTATGGTTTTTTAAGTGAAAACGCTGACTTTGCCGAGCGCGTTGAAAAGAGCGGATTCCAATTCATCGGCCCGACTGCGGAATCGATTCGCATCATGGGAGACAAAGTATCGGCCAAACAGGCCATGATCAAAGCGGGAGTGCCTTGCGTGCCCGGCTCGGAAGGTGAACTGCCAGACGATCCCGCGCACATTCGTCGCATTGCCAAGATGGTGGGCTACCCCGTCATCATCAAAGCCGCTGGCGGCGGCGGCGGTCGCGGTATGCGGGTGGTGCATTCAGAAGCAGCGCTCATCAACGCAGTGTCTATGACCAAAACCGAAGCGGGCTCTGCATTTGGCAACCCAGCGGTCTATATGGAGAAGTACCTCCAAAACCCCAGGCACATCGAAATCCAAATCTTGGCTGACAAATTCAAAAACGCGGTGTATTTGGGCGAGCGCGACTGTTCGATGCAACGCCGTCACCAAAAAGTGATCGAAGAAGCGCCTGCACCAGGCATCCCCCGCAAACTCATCGACAAAATCGGTGAGCGCTGTGTGGCTGCGTGTAAAAAAATTGGTTACCGCGGTGCGGGTACCTTTGAGTTTTTGTATGAAAACGGTGAGTTTTATTTCATCGAGATGAACACGCGTGTGCAAGTGGAGCATCCTGTGACGGAATACATCACGGGTGTGGATATTGTGAAAACACAAATCATGGTGGCAGCCGATATGAAGTTGCCATTCACGCAACGCGATATCGCTGTCAAAGGCCACTCGATCGAATGTCGTATCAATGCGGAAGACCCGTTCAAGTTCACACCGTCGCCTGGTCGCATCACTATGTGGCATGCCCCTGGCGGCCCTGGTGTGCGGGTAGATTCACATGCTTACACCAACTACTTTGTGCCTCCTTACTACGACTCCATGATTGGAAAAATCATTGTGTATGGTGACAACCGTGAGCAAGCCTTGGCACGCATGCGTACAGCCTTGGCAGAAACTTTGGTTGAAGGCATCAACACCAATATTCCCTTGCACCGTGAGTTGATGGATAACGCCAAGTTTCAAGCGGGCGGCACCAACATCCATTATTTGGAAGAGTGGCTTGCTGCTCACAAAAGATGATGTTTGAACTGGGCATGGTTTGCCCAGAGTCGTGTGTACAAGATATCTGTGATGCGTTGGAAGCATTAGACGCCTTGAGCGTGTCTGTCGAAGACGCAGATGCGCAATCGGAGGCAGAGCAAGCACTCTTTGGCGAACCCGGTATGCCGCCGCCTAAAGAGGCTTGGCAGCGCTCCAAGGTCGTCGCTTTGTTTGCCAAAGAAATGGCGGCCCAAGATGCTGAGCGCATATTGTTGGTGCAAGACTTTTTTGCCGACTCTCAAAGCCTAGGCGTCCAGCCTGTTGAAGACCAAGATTGGGTTACGCTTACTCAATCGCAATTTCAGCCGGTTGAAATTACTCCTGACTTTTGGATCGTTCCCACTTGGCACGAACCTCCTGCACAAGCCAAATGTTTTATTCGGTTGGACCCAGGTTTAGCGTTTGGAACAGGCACCCATCCGACGACACGCATGTGTTTGCGTTGGATCGCGTCTCAAGTGACGCCATCTGTTCGTGTTCTGGACTACGGTTGTGGCTCGGGCATATTGGCGATTGCAACAGCGTTGCATGGCGCGCAGAGTGTGGACGCTGTGGACATTGACGAAGCCGCGATTACATCCACGCTTTTGAATGCCAAAGTGAATGGCGTGACATTGCACGCGGGGCATTCGGTGCTTGCCGTGGGCGTTTATGACACCGTGCTTGCCAATATCTTGGCAACGCCTTTGAAAGTGCTGGCGCCTTTGTTATGCAGCCATGTCAAACCCACAGGCCACTTGGTTTTGGCTGGTATATTGGAGCGTCAGGCGCAAGAATTGCAACTTGCATATGCGCCTTATTGCAAACTCCAAGTCAGCGATCAAGAAGATGGCTGGATTCTCATGACGGCAACCCTCTGATGCACATCACCCATTGCCCTAACTGCCAAACCGCTTTCAAAGTGCGCGAAGAACACACCCGTGCTGCCAATGGCTGGGTGCGTTGCGGGAAATGCCAAAACGTATTTGAGGCGCATTTGTATTTTGCGCTCAACACAGATACTAATAATGCGGCTTCCTTTACGGATGAAGGTAAATCTATAGAAGGCGTGCGACCCGGCTTGTTTTCAGGCAGCGCCGCAATGCAAAAGCAGTTGCATTTGGGTGCGGGTTGGTTTTGGCCATCGATCTCAGTTTTATTGGCCCTGGCCATACTTTGGCAAGCTGTTTTGTGGAATCGCCATTGGTTGGTTGCCGAAGAGCCTGCATTGCGCAGCACGGTAGAAACCTTGTGCTTACCCACCGCGTGCAAGATTGAATGGCCGCAAGAACCCAATAGCGTGCTCATTGAAAACAGTATTTTTAGTGAAACCCCAGAGGGCGGTTTTAATCTGCAAATGCGTTTCAAAAATATCCAGCACCATCCTGTGGCGACGCCTTGGCTGGAGGTCACTTTGACTGATATGCAAGACCAAGTGGTGGTGCGTCGCGTCTTCAGTGTTGAAGACTTGGATTTGCAAGACCATATCGCAGCCCTACGTGACCAGCGCGTGCAATTTAGCTTTGCGGTGAACGCCACTTTACGTGAGCGAATTGCCGGTTACCGCGCTCTGATTTTTTATCCTTAATTTTTCTTAGAAAGTAAATGTATGGCATCGCTAATATGCGGCTCACTCGCGTTTGACACCATCATGGATTTTGAAGGACGGTTTGCTGAGCAAATCTTGCCTGACCAACTGCATATCTTGAACGTGTCATTTTTGGTGCCTGCATTACGTCGTGACTTCGGTGGTTGTGCTGGCAACATCGCCTACAGCCTAAAAATCTTGGGCGGCACGCCTTTGCCCATGGCAACGCTGGGTACCGATGGCGCTGACTATCTCGTGCGTTTGTCGCATTTGGGCATATCGAGTGAGTTTGTGCGTTCGGTCTCAGACACCTACACCGCACAAGCCATGATCATGACCGACAAAGACAACAACCAAATTACCGCTTTCCACCCTGGCGCGATGATGCAAGCGCACAAAACCAAAATCGAAAAGCGCGCAGATATCCAACTGGGCATCATTTCGCCCGACGGACGTGACGCCATGCTCGAGCATGCAGAGCAATTCAAACACGCCGATATTCCCTTTGTGTTCGATCCAGGTCAAGGTTTGCCGATGTTCGATGGCAAAGAGTTGATGCACTTCATCAACCTCTCGACCTGGGTCACCGTTAACGACTACGAAGGCAAGATGTTGTGTGACCGCACAGGACTCTCTAGTGCGGAGCTTTCACGCCACGTCAAAGGCTTGATCGTGACTTTGGGCGCTAACGGTTGTGAAGTGTGGGTGGATGGCCAAAAAACACTCGTGCCTCCTGTGAAAGCCAAAGAAGTGGTGGATCCCACAGGCTGTGGCGATGCATGGCGCGGCGCCTTGCTATTCGGGTTAGAAAAAGGCTGGTCGCTAGACAAGTGCGCAGCGCTTGGCAACGAAGTCGGCGCTCGCAAAATTGCGCAACGCGGGCCACAAAACTACCAAATCAGCGATTTACATATCGGCTGATATTTTTCTGCCTTTGCGCAGTCCAAGAAAAAGCCCGAGGCCTTGCGGCGTCGGGCTTGAGTAAACGATAAATCCGTTTTCTGATCGTTTGAGAATCAGGGTCTACTTGCCGTTGGAAACGGCCATGCAGCTTGCGGATTTAAAGTGGTTTGCGCATGAGCGACGGCAGCGGGTGCTTTCGCGGCTTTCTTGGGCGCAGGTTTTTTAGCGGCCTTTTTAGGGGCTGCTTTCTTGGCAGCAGGTTTTTTCGCGGCTTTCTTCGCAGCAGGCTTTTTCTTAGCTGCTACTTTTTTTGCTGGCTTTTTAGCAGCGGCTTTTTTAGCTACGGCTTTCTTGGCAGCAGGCTTTTTCTTAGCTGCTACTTTTTTTGCCGCTGGCTTTTTGGCTGCAGCTTTTTTAGCTGCTGGCTTTCTCGCTGCGACCTTCTTGGCTGCCGGCTTTTTAGCGGCTACTTTTTTAGCGGCTGGCTTTTTAGCTGCCACTTTCTTTGCTGGGGCCTTCTTTTTAGCGGCCGATTTTTTTGCAGTTGCCATTTCTTTTCTCCTAGATCAATTTTTTAGATCGTTGAGTGAAAACACTTTGCACCGGTTGGTAGCATGCAAAGCGATTCATGGCGCTGGACCCGGGTCCAACCCCATGAACACGTTGAGTCCGTCACAACACCTCGTAAGTGGGCGTTTATGGAAGTGACGAACAAATTCAGGGACATATATATGGTTTTAAAAATCAGTCCCAAGACAAAGCACCGCCAGATTGGTATTCAATCACGCGGGTTTCAAAGAAATTACGTTCTTTTTTCAGGTCGATCATCTCGCTCATCCAAGGGAATGGATTTTCCT
>Ga0304729_1000318_pt1 | contig 35564 bp, 33 predicted proteins | sample C_131016_MF_Meta_FD_190475 | JGI IMG/M metagenome (GOLD analysis project Ga0304729, IMG submission 190475) | Freshwater microbial communities from Lake Croche, Canada to study carbon cycling - C_131016_MF_MetaG (v2) (version 2) | ecosystem: Environmental > Aquatic > Freshwater > Lake | place... | reverse complement strand
CGTGACCACCAATTTAGCCGCATTATTTGCAGCCCATTGAGAAGCCTAGGTCTGCAGATTTGGAGCCGCCATTAATTGCGATCGCCTCGACCATTGCTGCTCATTGCACAGTGGCTCTACAGAAAATTGGGGGGTAAAAACACATATAAATCCATCGAAAATCCAAAAGAATTACGTGGTCTTTTATGCTATTTTTTGTTGGGGTTTGTTACAGCGTGGAGGACACTTTTTTGTAGCCTTGCTGCAACCCGCTTGCTTGCTTGTGTTTACTAGGGTATTCAAATTTTTGAGTCCCCTGAGTCTACCAATTTCACCACCCGGGCGGGTAAGTTGTGAAGAGGGCAATTATGGCATATTTTTGACGCTGTTTTGGCCGACTTTTTGCAAATCGCCTCAGCCTGCCTGTGCACTGCAATGGGTCCCAAACGATCAACCCAGTCAGCCATTGTGAGTAAAGGTTCAACCACGGTGCTCTTCGGTGTTTACCCTTGTTGGCAGCCGATTGCCACAAAAAATTGTTGTTAAGGGGCTATAAGCTGATCAGAGCTCAATGTTGAGCTCATTCAACCCAACCGAAAGGAAAGTCATGTCGCAAGTTGTTGTTTCTCAAGTTGTATTCCGTCCTAACCCCGGAGCTGACATGACCAAGCTCATGGCGCTGGTGGCTGAAAGTGCGGCCATCTGGCGCAAGCATGGCGCAGAAGTCTCTGTTTGGGCCGTTTCGACGGGTGAAATTGGCAACATGGTTTTCACCACGCGTTATGAAAGTTATGAGGCCTACGGAAAATGCACCGATGCCGTTTATGCAGATCCCGATTTCCAATCTTGGAACCAAAGAGGTGTTGCAAGTGGACTCAGCACTTGGGTCCGAAGCAATCTGGTTCGACAATTGCCTATTTGATTTTCGATGAACTCACGAAGAGTTCGATCAGTGACAAAGCCGCTTCAGACCATGGTTTGAGTCCAGCCTGGGTCTTTACGATGAGCCAATCTTGTCGGTAAGCTTGGCAAACACGGCAGTGCCCGAACCGCCCCATGCCACAAAGTGCCGTAACGACATTTTGTGGCGTGCCCCTTACGGTGTTCGGGGCTGGCTTTAGACAGGGTCAGTTGCCAATGAAGAGCAATTTTTAAGTTTATGGATCCCAGTTTAATGGTCTATAAATAATGCGTTTAGTACATTCATTTTGGCCCATACACCGACGGCATGAGATCGCATTACAGGTCAACATATTTGTATGATAAATTAATTAATATTGCAATATCTATTGTGTATTCATGAAAATCTTCAAAAGTATCGCGCTTGTCTTTTGTCTGTGTCTGGTACTGATTGGTAAAGCTTTTGCAGTTGCGCCTGAAAACGGATGGTGGTGGAATCCAAGTGAAAGCGGTAGCGGGTACGCCATTGAACGGCAAGGCAACTCCATTTTCATGGCCGCATTCCTTTATGAAACGAGTGGAGCCGCCACTTGGTATGCCACGCTTCTTGCTCTTCAGCCCGATGGAACCTACAAGGGTGATATGACCCGCTATGTGGGCGGTAAGAGTTTGCTCGGTCCCTACAAAGCGCCTACTTCTACAACGGTTGCTGCTACAGCCACCGCAGCCTTTTCATTTGCACACACTGGAACATTAACGATAAACTTTCCAAGCGGGTCACCTGCTCGGACTATCCCAATTCAACGTTTTGGGTTCAGCAGTCCCATTTTTGATCCGCCTCAAAGCGTATTTCAAAATGGCTGGTGGTGGAATGACCTGGAAAGCGGCACAGGTTATTTCATAGAAGTACAGGGCAATCAAGCCTTCATAGCCAGTTTCATGTACGAAAATAGCGGCCAACCAACTTGGTATGCAAGCCTGGCAAATCTCACTGGAAAATATTCCCTCAAAGGCCCATTGGATATATTTTCCAATGGACAATCCTTAAATGGAATTTACAAAGCACCATCCGTTAACGCGGCTGGAGCAGGTTTAATTGCTTATGGTTTTACAAGTGACTTGCTCGGAAGCATGGTATTGCCCAACAATGGGCAAGTGGCCATCAAACGGTTTATTTTTGACCCTTCAGTCGCTTCGAATCATGCACCGGTTCCAAACGCTGGGCCATCACAAACAGTCAATGTTGGCGATAAAGTTTATTTAAATGGAACTGGAACTGATGCTGATAACGATCCATTGAGTTTCATGTGGCATTATTTGACAAGGCCAGCGGGTTCAAACGCAACTTTATATTCATGGCAAACGGCCAGGCCTTTCTTCACGCCAGACATCTCAGGTGAATATCGATTTGAATTGATTGCTGACGATGGTAAAGTAGGTAATGGTGGTTCAGTCGTGACCGTTTCTGCCAATCTCAAGGCCGCGACTAATATGGCACCCATCGCCGATGCCGGATTGAATCAAACTGTTGTTGTCGGATCCAATGTCAAACTAAGCGGTGTACTGAGCAGTGATGCTAACAGTGACCCGATAACTTACGCATGGTTTTTTGTCACTAAACCTGCTGGCAGTGTTGCAGTACTTAACAGTGCAACATCCTTAACGCCCAGCTTTACAGCGGATATCCCGGGTAATTATGTAATTGGTTTGACTGTCAGTGACGGTAAAGTTAATAGTCTTCAGGCAAGTGTTACGGTTACAACCGTTCAAACCTCAACTACCCCAATTGCCAATGCAGGAACAAGTCAATCTGTTTTCACAGGAGACATGGTTTATTTGGATGGCTACAGAAGCTTCGATAACAGTGGAAGCGCTCTGAACTATACATGGTCGATAAACAAGCCAAATGGATCCACTGCTATTTTATTGAATTCACAAACTATCAAGCCCAGTTTTACTGCCGATTTACCCGGTACTTACACATTAACTCTGGTGGTTAATAATGGAAAATATAGCAGTTCTCCAAGTAATATTGTAATTACAGCAACGACAATAAGTGCCAGGTTGAGTGATCTTGTCATTTCAGAAGTTTCAACGTGCTATTATTATGATTATGATTGTTGGTTTGAGATTTATAATCCAACAAATTCACCTGTAAATATTGGAAATTACACCGTTAAGTCTACGAGCAGAAATACTGTGGTAGGCGGTAATATTTTGGTTAATTCTTTTTTGTTGCCCAGTATAAATATACCAAGTGGAGGGTACATCATCATATCTGGCAATCATAAATCACTGGCTCAACTTGGAAATCAAAATATAAAAGTTAGAAGTGGCGATCAAGTTCCGTATTGGAATTCAAATGGATTTGTGGAGTTATTGAAAAACAATTCAACAGTTGACTTTGTTGTTTTTGGAAACTCAACACAAAAACCAACATCAAATAACAAATGGATTGGTAAATCTGTTCCTGCTATGCCGTTTTCTGCTGATGACTATGGAAAATCAATCGCAAGGCCTTATTTGTCAATTAACAATAATTCTTACTCTGCATCAGATTGGATACAAGTCAATTGGGCAACACCTGCTGGTCGAAACGATGTTCCAGCCAATGCGGAAGACAACGATGGAGACGGCATTCCCGATACGTCAGAATTGCCAGGCAGTACTTTTGCTGGAATAGATCTTTATTCAATGGGTGTACGAACGGGTCGAAGAGATATTCTCATCGAAGTTGATTATATGGAGAGTTCAGATCCAGGGATAATACCTAGAATTGAATCACTTCAAATGGTCATTAATTCATTTGCTTCCAAAGGAATCAATGTCATTTTTGATGCTGGAAACTTATTCAGTCCAACCTTTTCTCTTGCAAAATTTAATCTCGGTCAGGGTAAGAGTTCCGTGCCTTATGAAAAGTGCATAACATTAATTCAGACTGTTTGCACATCCAACACCAGTTCACGCAGAAGTATATACGACTGGAAAGAAGAAAATATAGACCTCAGCCGTCGCTCAATTTTTCATTATTTACTTTTTGGTAGCACGCAACAAAATGATGGAAGTCGAGGTTCTTCAGGAAGGGCTGAAATCATCGGAAACGACCTTATCGTGACCATGGGCGCTTGGGGATTCAATACCTCGACAACAGCAAACTTGAACAAACTTATAAATCAGCAAGCATCCACAATCATGCATGAATTGGGCCACAATTTAGGTCTTGAACACGGAGGTGATGAACCCAATAATTACAAACCAAATTATTGGAGTGTGATGAATTATATGTATCAGTTGCCTGGTTTAGATCCTGACCCTGCATCTAAAACCGCCTATGAACGCTGGCGATTAGCCAAAGGAGACTCAATACCTTCTACTTGTAATTTAATTGCTTCGCCATGTGGGGATTCGGCTCAATTCGTCATGAGTTATTCTAATGGAACAAGTATCCTTTTGGATGAAAATAAGTTGTACGAATCAGATAATATCGGCCGCGGATCCAAACCTGGGGGTTTTGCTGATTGGGATTTAAATGGCGTCTTGACTAAATCAGCTGTATCTAAAGATTTGGATGCGGATGGTATTTTTTCTGTATTGTCAGACTATGATGACTGGTCTAATTTAATATTGCCATTTTCCAGAAATCTAAATGGCAATGCGGGGGCAAGTCAAATTAAAACAAAAAATAATATTGTTCTCAGTCCTCTTCATAATGATCGTCAGAGGTTTTCTGATGAAACCCCTCACTTGCCTCAACATCTAGATTAGATTTTACCCATACCATAAATATTTGTAATAAATATATATTTGTAAGTGCAATGGCTATTGCAACAGCCTCGGGTCTCTCCCGTCCTGGGGTATGCACACAAACCTGAGTTTTATACTTCAGCGGCCTGACTTGTGCAGAAACCGCTGCTTCATTACAGATGTACACGAGGCTTTGAACGCCTGACAGAACTCTCTAAGCAGTGAATACATATAAATGCTTCTTAAATACAATCATATTGTATTTTTTAATACTGAGTAAGTATTTAATTGAATCAAAACCCAAATCCACATGCTGGCAGTGGTTATTTAAAAAAAATCGCTAAAAAACAATAAAAAAAGTATAGTTGACGTCATATCAAAGCAAGTATTAAATAATACTTATATACCACTTCCCAGGAGTTTGACCATGATGCCAGTTGTTCATTTTTTCCAATCCTTGTCGTTCACCGAGTGTACGATTTTGTTACCTTTGTTATTGGCTTCATTGGTATTTATGATGCCCTGGGTTCGCAAGAAACTCGGGATTGAGGTCGCGGGTGAGATGAGTGATAGCGCCAACGAAGCCTTTGGCGCCATCGCCTTGTTTTTTGTGTTCATCGCTGCATCTTCTTTGACCACTGTGCAAGGCTATCAAAAAGACGGCCAAAAAGTCACCGAAGTTGAATTGGCTCACATCACCAATTTAGACCGTGAACTGGTCCGCATTGACAGTGAAAGAGCCGTCAAAGCCAGGTTGCATCTGAAATCCTATATCACTGCGATCATCGAAAAAGAATGGAAGACCATGGAGCATGGCCTGCCTGCAGACGAAGTTGACGCCGCCTTAGGTCAGCTGATTTCGACCGTCAACCACATGGAAGATGACAAAAAAGTCTCAGAAAAGACCTTGGAGTCCTTGGAAGCTCACATTGAAAAAATCTCGGATTCCAGAGATGAGCGCATCCAAGTTTCCAACTTGCACTTGTCGTTCATTTACTGGGACATGATTTTCGCATTCATCGGGATTCTGATTGTCATCAGTTTTTTCTACCACACCGCACTTCCCAAACGGATTGGTTTGGCTGGCAAGATGATCGCATTGGCTTTCACTCTGACTTTGATCATTCAAACTGATGGTGTTTTCTATGGTGACATTGCCATCAAACCCACCGCCTACAGTGCCTCACTCGCCAAAATGAAAATCAGAACGATGGACACAGCCTCATCGCCATCTGAGGGCGTCAACAAGAGCTGATATTTCAGTTTGTCTACTGTTTTCCTGCAATGTTCAAGACGATCGGATCCGCTCTATTGTGTGTGTGCATGGCCAGTGCATGGACCCATGCACATGCTCAAGCAGACAAGCCCCCTGCGACGAATGCCTTGAGCAGTCAAGCGAAAGATGCTGTTCACATCAAAAATATCGAGGGCAATTGCTCCGATGTGCTGCGCGCCATCGTGGGCGCCTTCAATGCTTTGGCATATGAAGCGAGCAAGACAGATTCGAACATTGGCCTGATCGCAGCGAACTTGCCTGAAGAAGATGGCAGTGACAGCACCGCCTCCCGCGTAGCGCGTTCAGTGGCTTCAGCCTTCACACTTGGCATCGTAGGCAACGATGATCAAACCAAGACCCGTCACAAGGACATCCACATTTTGGTGACGAGCCTCAACAGCTCGAGCCATCAGCTGAAGCTGACTTTCAAAGAAGTCACCACCACGGTCACGGACAACTGGATCAGTTCCAGTAAAAAAGTGGTGAGTGATCTGACCGATCAGCCCAAAATCTATCAAGATTTTTTCAACGAAGTGACCTAACAACTCAGTTCGTTAAGAAAATAACAAATACCAAGCCATCTCGGTTTACTAGTCCATCAATCCATTCAAACAGCTCACCTGAAAACAGAGTCACACCATGAAAATAAAATTCAAACTTATTCCCTTGCTCTTCGCCTTGTCCCTGTCACCTTTGACTTTTGCGCAAGATATGGAGGAAAGTAATGATGAGTTGATTGACATGAGCGGCAATGACCTGGATGAATTACTCCGCAAAATTGAAGCTGAAGATGATGGCGATGACGATTTGCCATCGGCTAAACCCAAACCGAAAGCGCATTCCAAATTGTTATCCACCTATGGTGCTAAGCAATCATTGCGCTTTAAGTTGAACAAGGACGCATTCATTGACGGTTATTTTGACGAGGGCATTGGTGCCCAAGATAATGCCTACAAAAAGCCCACATCCAAATTCACAGGCGGCGTGTCGGGTAACTTCTTGTTCAAAGGCTACACGCTCTCTGGCGGCTTGGATATCAAACGTAACTTCAGCGGAACCTATGGAGACTGGGACGGCATACAGGACAGAACCTACATGCTGGGCGCCGCTCGCAAAATCAAACTGTCCAACCAATGGACTGTGACTCCCAGCATCAGACAAACCGTCATCGACAGTGATCAGAAGACCAAAAATCTGCGAAAGACCGATCTTTCACTTCCCTTCAGTTATGCGCTGGACAAGGTCTGGACCATCAAGGCCTTGACCGTGGGTTTTTCTACGCAAACATTCACCAACCGAGCTGAAGAACAGACTGATCGCACATGGACAGTCTCCAGCGGCCTCGCTTACAAATGGTCTGACAAGACAACAGTCGATGTGTCCGTCAGCCGGGAGCAACGGTATTCGAACAAAAGCTCTGTGGAATATGCCAAAACAACCATCATGCCCAAGTTGGAGTACAAGTTGTCACCCACATCCAGCGTAGGCTTTGGTTTGGGTTATGTCACTCACTCCAACAGCACTGAGCAGTTCTCGCGCTGGCTGTTGGCACCTAAAGTTCAAGTGCGTTGGGATCTTTAATCCGCCGGTCAATGGTTGGTGTGCTGGCCACAATGCTGAAACAGACCCAACCTATGCCTTGCTTGCATCCCACAAAATCCCTTATGAGTTTGTCTGTTTCTGGTGAATCTAAAGTGCGTTCCAAGAATGGAATGCATCGACTGCTGACGGTTTTCTGCGCGGCTGCTGCAGCCACGTCCTCGGTCGTGGCCGAAGAATCCAACGTCTGGTCTTATAAATTGACCACGTCTTTGTACGCCACTGACCATGAGCGCAACGCCGTAGACATCAACTTGCGGGCCAATAACGGCCCCCATACTGTGTGGATCGGGCAATACGATCGAGGGCCGGATTTCAAACAAACTCGGACGGGATATGAGTACACAGCCAATTACGACGGGTGGCAGGTGGTCCCTTCATTGCAGTTGGCTGAAGGTGGCTTTGTAGGTGGCTCACTGGGTTTGCAAATTGGTAACCCGCTGTATCTGATTGCTGGTTTCGGTCGCACCAATTTACGGGACTATTACAACCTGAACTTCGATCCCAACGACATGGTCACATGGGGCTTGGGCGCTCGCTTGGACAATGGACATCAAGTGTCGGTCTTCACCGTGCAAGACAACCGCCTTGGAACCGGTCAAATGATCACACATGGCGTTTGGCGGTGGCAAGCCTCTCCTTTGGTGAGATGGACCTTGGACATCGCCCACAAAGAAGGTCGGAGCAGCCCTGGCGAGCCGCGCGTGGCCGGAAACAGTGTTTCGGTTGGGTATGACCGCGGGCCGCATTTTGTACGTCTGGCCTTTGACCAAAAAGTCAACTTCAGCGACAACAACCAAGCGCGGTTAGCGGTCGGCTTGCGGTTTTAACTCCAGAACAGTGTCCAAAGTCACTTTGGAAGACACCTTGCTTTGGAAAAAAAGTTGCAAGAGAATCAGTTGGGCGAACGCCCGCTGAGTTTCATGTTTCAGCGGACGGGTCATTTACAAACCGCGGGGCCAAGATAGTGAATCTGTGAGCGCTATTTTTGTCCAATTGCAATGGGGACGTAAGCTGTTGATAAATTGGATGGTGGTGTCACTGTCAAGCCAGAGTCAAAGCTCACCCAATTACCGCTGGTTGGAGGCGCCATGGTGGGCCCATTACGCCGTACTCAGAAAGCATGTCCTCTTCAGCGCATGAACGCGCCAGTGATCAAGACAATCTTTGAAATCCAGCGCATCCGTCTTTCCTTGGTTAAAAAATATTTTATTATTAATGCATTTTTAATATTAATGTTTTTATTTTTCAATTACGGGTTTTAAAATAAACTGAGCATTTTGTCCTTTTTTGCCAAACATGGCAGAACCAAAAGGAACAAACATATTCAAAACTGAATTGCCTGCATCTTGAATTATTTCAAAAGTATGTACTTTGCCCTCAATGAAGTCATCAGTAATAACTGAGCTACCCATTTCAAAAGGGTTTGGATCTTTAAGCGCCAAGGTATGCTTGCCGGGTTGGATACTTAAAGTCAAATCCTCTGAAGCAGAAATTTTTGCAACTTCAACATCATCAATTAACAAGGCTCTTTTGATTAAATTCAACCCTGCTAATTTGTTGGTAATTTTGACGGTTGCTGTCTTTGGATCTGTGTTCTTTTTCTCGCCTTCAGCAGAGGAGTTGGGCTCTGTTGAATTTTTTGTATCCATGCTCTGCGTTGTGGAATCCTGCGCAAGTGCTTGATTCGAATGGATTGTGAAGCCAGAAACTGCCGCAAAAAATGCGGCAGGTATGAGGATTTTTAATAAGAAGATAGATGTTTTTTGCATATGCATACTTTTTAAAAATATCAACTAATTCTTTCTGGCTGCAACCAGTACAACAAATTGACCAGAAATGACAGTTGGTAAATAAACGTTCTTGTTGACAGGATTTATCGCCATGGTTTTTGCACCTTTTGCCGTTATCAGTTGCGACACAACTGTGTAGTGATCAGCGTCGTCTTGGCGTGCCACGGTGAGTGTTCCATTGCCGTCACCTGCAGAAGTCAAAACGGTCTTGGTTTGTGCATCGTAAATAACAGCATCGGGATGCTCACCGATCGGAAATTGAGCGACTTGTTTTCCCGTGCTGGCATCAGTCACAACCGCTATGCCATTCGCACAAGAGGAGAACAGGCGGGCATTTTGGACATCTATGGCCAGGCCGGTCGGTTCAACGCAGCCTTTCAGCGGCCACTTGGCAATGACCTGATCGGCAGACACATCTATGGTGTGCAACTCAGATTTATCTTCCACGTTGAAAAATACTTTGCCTTTGCCATCTGACACTGCAAATTCTGGACGGCCACCAATCTTGGCACCGCCGACGATTTGGAGTGTTTGTGCGTCAATCACTTCGAAATCTGAGCTTGCGCCATTGAAAACATAAACTTTATTGGACAAGGGTTCAAACAGAATGATGTCAGGGTTTTTGCCATTCAACTGGATCTCAGCCTTTGTCGTGAGAGACTCCAAATCAAAGACGGTCACAGAATTTGATTTGCCATTGCTGGTGAATCCGAGTCGCAAATTGGGCGCAATCGCTACCCCATGCACACCTTTTGTATTTTCAATAGTCCCAACAATTTTTCCGGAAGTTGTGGAGACTACATCGACCCGTTCACCACGCGTTACAAACAAGTGCTGTCGTTCGGTGTCAAATGATGTGAAATCCCACTTTGTGGCTGCCCCTAAGGGCAGTCGTTGTACGATTTCGTAGGGTCCGGTTTCTGTCGCCAAGACGGGCAGACCCAGCAGCGCGATCAGGGATGCTGCGAAGTAATTTTTAAAGTTTTTCATGGTTAATTTACAAGTCACTTCAATAGCCGAAACTGAACGACACCATGGCGTTACGCTGAGTCAATACATTGACCAGCTGTGATCCGTTTGCAGCCAAACCCGCAGCATCTGTGACCGGCGTCTGGTTGGACAAGTTGTTGATTTGCAGGCTGATACGCGCGTCTTTTAAGCCCCATATCTCGTCCAAAAGTCGGGTCACAGTCAAATTGGTATAGCCGTAAGCGGGGACACGGTAGTTAGGGCCGTCTGCGCTGCCGTTTTTGCCTTGGTATTGCGGTCCTACAAATTTGTGCATCAGGCTGCCGCTCCATCGGCCACCTTGGTACAGCACACCCACCAGGCCGATGTACTTTGGCACCAAGGAAATATCGTCGCCCGCTTTTTGAATTGCAGAGGTGATGCCCGAACTTTCAAATTGCGCTTGGATCAAGCTTGCATTCATGAGTCCTGTGAACCCGTATCCCAGTTGGCGTTGTCCTTCAATTTCCAGGCCCTTGTATTGCACCTTGCCGTTATTGATGAACTGAGTGGCCCCGTTTTGGGTGATGGATGAAATGTAGTTGTCGATGCTGCTGTAGTAAACATCCGCTGTCAGGTTCGCTTGGGCATCCCCTCGGGTCAGACCAATTTGCATGGTGCTGGACTTTTGAGGGCTCGCTTGGTTACTTTGGTTGGGCGTTTTGGTGTAGAAAAAGCTCTGGCTTGGAACCAGCGCGCCATTAGACCATTGCACATAGCCTTGAGTCAGTGGATTGAATTCATAGCGTGCGTCCAAGCTGGGCAGGCCGGTGCTGACGGTGCGCATCACCTTGCCGTTGGTTCCCGGCAGCGAATTAGGGACGACGCTGGCATCAAAACTGCGTTGAACCTGTTGAAGCCTTATGCCTGGACGGATGCTTATTTGCGAGGTGGGTTTCCACTCGTAATCTGCAAACGGCTGGATCAAGGTCAAGCTGCTCTGAAAGTCGAACAGCACAGGGCTTGCCGCGTTGGTGTTGGCGTTGTAAGGCACGCCGCTTGTCAAGTCCATCGCAATTCGGTTGGAAGTTTGTCGGCTGCTGTCAATCCACAGGCCCGTGCGCAGGACGCCGTTGAGGTCATTGCGCTGCGCTTGCAAAATGTTGCCTACCGTGCGGAAGCGGTTGTTGCTGAGTCGTCCACCGATGTCGCTCGATGGCACACCAAAACCATTGCCGATGGACGACTTTGTGATGTCACCGTTCAGGCTCAAACCCCGGTTAGCGTAAGAGTGCGTGTAAAGCGTTTCGGTCAAATCCCAGTTACCTGACAGTGGGATGCGCAGCCGGACATAACCGAAATCGCTGCTGCGGTCGGTGGTAGCGTAGCGGAAATAACCTGGCGTCCCTGGCGTGTTGTTAAACCCCGTACCCGGCCCATTGGTGGCCACTTGGTCAGCGGTGACGCTGGAGGGGTTGAAAAAATGGTAGTCGTCGTAGGAGTAAAGCGTTGTCAATTGATTGCCACTGAAACGGGTTTCAGTTTTGATCATCAAGTTGCTTTTGTAACCAGGCGAATAGTTCATGGCCCCCTTGGACTCTTTGTGTTCCAGGTTCAAAAGCAAGCCGCTTTGGCCGTCTTCTGTTGGCTTGGCAGATGCAAAACGAACACCCGCCAGGCTGGTGTTGAAGTCGCCGTAGGCCCCGTAGACCATGCGTTCATTGGCTTTTGGCAGTTCAACGCTGAACAAGTTGAGGGATCCGCCCAAAGTTGAATAACCCAAGCTGGTGGCGTTGCCTGGGCTGCGGTCCACAATCAAATGGTCCAAAGTGGCTGCTGGAAAGTAAGAGGTAGAGTGGTGCCCCAACGTGTCGGGGTCGGCAAAAGGAATGCCATCTAAAGTGATGTTGAACTGTCCATCCGCAAAGCCACGAAGGCTCATGTTTTTGGCAGCATCAAAACCTTGCCCATTGGGCGCACTGCTGACAAAACTGGGTGTGAGGTTGGTCAGCGTTCCAAAATCGGCCATCGGGGTAGACAACTCGCGAATGGCTTGATTGCTCAGGTAAGTCTGGGCACTGTTGCGTTCAGCCACAAACTGAATCAGCTCTGAACCGATGGAGGGGCTTTTGATCGTGAGCGTTGGCAGATTCGACGGCATGTTGTCGGGGACCTGGGCGTTTTGAGCCTGTGAAACCAAGGGGTAGCCTACACCCCATAAAGCCAGTTTCAGGACATGAACCGATCTGCGACGCCAGGTAAACAACACGCTAAGGGAAGTCATCATGGGATTACGAAAAAATATTTTAAAAATGAAGGCCTGTTGTGGTCAGGCCGATTGAACTTGTAAAAAGGGGGCTTTCGCCCCCTTTTTATGGTCCTGCACCTCCAAATCAGTTTGGAGGGTTCAGCACAAGTCAATCCAACTTGGCGACCTTCGCGTCAACATTGCTGTTGCTGGCTTTTTTGACCTTGAACGGCTTGTTGCTGGTCAAGCCTTTCCAGAGAATCTGGTTGAACTTGAGCGGATCCACTTCATCAGCTTGACTGAAGTCCATTCCGGCAGTGACTCTCTGCCAGTAGCTTGCGCTGTGCTTGGGCTTGATGTCAGGTCCAGCGGCGTAGCGCACTGCGTTGCCAGCGGCTTGAGCCAAGTTCAGATTCGTCGTCTTCAATACAGTGGAGGCGGTGGCACTGTAAGTCCAGGCACCGGTACCCGTGGTGTCAAACACATCTGCCATAGGTCTCGCAAAGGCTGTGTTGATGTTGATGTGCTGCGTACCAAGGACGTCCTCAATGGTGCGCAATGCATTGACTTGTGTGTAACGTGTGCTGACGACCTTGCCCTGCTTCACATAAGGTCCGACGATGAAAGCCGGTGCCCGGTGCGAGTCGACGTGGTCGGGACCGTCTTGGACGTCGTCTTCAACGATCACGATAAGCGTGTCTTTGGCATAAATGCTGTTGGCCACCGCTTCTACAATTTTGCCAGTAGCAAGGTCGCAATCGGCCTGCTGTGTTTCGGGCGTATTGACGCCACCCAAAGCCGTGGCAAAGCTGCCCATATGGTCATGGCTGATACGCACTGTGGACAAGCTGGGCAACTTACCATCCTTGACGTATTGGTCAAACTCACGCTTCCATTCGTTGTAGCGCCACATGTCCGGATAGTTCTGGTCATAGCCGCGGAAGTACAGGTTGGTGTAAGGAGCCAGTGTCGGTTCCAGAGGCGCAACTTGGATGATGCCAGCAGTAAACGGATCAGACACAGGCGCCGCAATGGTGCCGATACTGCCGATGTTGTTCACCAAAAATCCGTAGTTGCGTACCGTCAAGCCGGCGTTGAGCACCGCGTTGAAAATGTAGCCTTTTTGGATGCCGAAAGGTGCGTCAGCTGTGGCGTGGTTGCCCGTGCCTGGCAGCATGTTGGCCGTGCCGCCCACCGCGCTGGCTGTGGCTGTGCTGTAGTTTGTGGTGCCAGCGACGCCCGAGGCGGCATCGCGTTGGGCGGTGGTGGCATAGCCAACGGCCACGTTGCGGTTGGCACCTTCAGCATCATAAGACACGCCGCGTGTGACAGCCGAGTAATTCAACTGCTGGTTCATGGTGCTGGTGATGGTGGTGCGACCTTGCATTGACCAAGACCAGCCGTCCATGCTGCCGTCGCCTGGATTTGTGAAGTTGTCCAAGGTCACAAATTTCTTTGCTAACGCGTGGTAATTGGGCGTCAGACTTTCAGGGAACTGCGTCAGCTTAGGGTCGCCATTAGAGCCGTTGTTCAAGTCACCCAACACTTGGTCAAAAGTGCGGTTTTCTTTGACAATGTAGATCACATGCTTGATTTTGCCTTGCATGAATTTCATGGTCGTCACGTCGCTCTCGACGGCAGGCACGTAGTTGTTGTTGATGGCAACACGCGGTGTCAGAGCCAAAAGGTCAGCTGCAGTGGGCACAGGCGCGCTCACCAAAGAGGATTGCTCAAGTTGGAACTGGTACTGATTGGTGGCGCGTGCATCGTTGGCCACAGTGGCGGAGGCACCAGCGAGGGATCCGGAGTAGCCAGTCAGGTGGCCTGGATTGGGGCCGGTCATGCTTTTGGCGTTGACAATGAACATGCGGCTGCCATCAGCGCTGAGGGTCATATCGCGCGGTTCATAGCCGGTCGGAATCAAGCCACTGACCGTGCCTGCCGTTGTGCCCGTCATGGGAATCACGGCTATGTTGTTTGCGCCTGCGTTGACAGCGTAGAGTGTTTTTTCATCGGGAGAAAGCGTCACAGCAAATGTGCCTGCCCCGGTTTGCTTGTTGCCAGCAAATAAGGCACTCGGGCCGCGGGCATCGATCTTCATGGTGACCGTGTTGTTGCTGGTGTCGATCACAGCCACTTGGTCGGCGTTTTCTTGGGCGACAAAAAGACGCGCTTGGGCTTTGTCAAACGTCATGCCTTGGCCGTTACCGTCCAGGGGAATGCGCTTGATCAATTTGCCGGCGGACGCGTTGCTGATGTCCACCACGACCACTTCACGGTCGCGAGCTGAAGAGACATAAGCTGTGCTGTTGCCTTTGATCAGAACTGCGAACGGGTAGGTGCCGCCTGTTCCGCCAGACACGCCTTCGTTGCCAGCGAAATAAGGGCGCAGATCGTGCTCATAGCGCTTTGTATTCGTCTTGGTGTCGATGACTGTGATGGAATCGTTGTAGTTGTTGGCCACCACCAAAGTGTTGCCATCGCTCGACAGGGCAACACTGCCTGCGTTAGCGCGAACACTCACGCCCAAGCCGGTCGCACCATTGGTGCCATGGCCCAAGGCAATCGTGGCCGATTGTGCCCATGTGGCGCCTGTCTTGGTGTAGCAGTAAACAACGTCATCGGTACCGCCGCCGGCATACAGGGTGTTGTTGTCTTTGAACGCCAAGCCGACATAAGCGTTGGTTTGTTTGATCGTTTGCGACAGAACTGGGGTGGTTCCGGTGACGTCGTACAAGAAAATGTACTGTGTTGAGTTGGCAACATCCGTGGCACCTGTGGGCAGGTACAGGGAGTTCTGACCGGCTGTGACCACGGCCAAAGTCTTGCCGTCTGGGCTCAATTGCGAACGCGTAGCACCGCTTGCGACAAATTTGGGGTAGCTCGGCAGGGAAGGATTCATCAACTGCAAAGAAGAACCGGGGATGGCCAAAGGCGTTGCGTCCAGGCCTGTGGGCAACTTGGCAGTGTCAAATTTGCCAAGAACAGTGGCCACGAGTTCTGGTCCAGCAGTAGCGACGTTGGAGCCGCTGTTACAAGCAGTCAACCCCGCTATCAAAGCGATAGCGATAACGGGTTTTGGATAACGGGTTTTCATGAATAAAGCTTTCAGGATGAATCAAAAATTGGGTTTGACAGGAAACGACAATTGCATTCCAACCGTTTTTTATGAAGCTTTCGTGAAGGTTGTCAATTTTGATGGTTGACTGTTTAAACTGTGTCCACATGCGCATGCCAAGGCCATCACCTGAAGCAGCATGTCTAGCGGATTTTGATTTTCATAAAAAATTCATCATTCAACAGCACAGATCGAAGTAGGCGTTCATTCATTCAGGAGTTTGCAATGTTGTTTTGCAATTCAGTCAGGGTCCTAGCACTGGCTTCGTTATCTTTTTTCAGTGCGTGTGGCGGCGGTAACGCTTCAACTGGCACGACCGCCAACGCAGCGCCTGTGGCCAATATCGGAACGCCTCCAAGTGTTGTAGCCGGTTCATTGGTCACGCTCAATGGCAGCACCAGCTCTGACGCCAATGGCGATCCCTTGACCTACAGCTGGTCTTTGACTTCCAAGCCCGCAGGCAGTTCTGCGGCCTTGTCATCAGCGACTTCAGCACTCCCCACATTCACAGCCGATATCGCAGGAACTTATGTCGCCAGCCTCGTGGTCAATGACGGCCAGCTCAACAGCAATAGCGCAACCGTCAGCGTCACAGCCTCCTCTCCGGCGAAGGCCTCGCTGGTGGCCAATGCCGGATTGGATCAATTTGTACCCGCCGGAGAAATCGTCAATTTGAGTGGTGCAGCGAGCAGTGATGCCAATGGTTACACCTTGACTTACTCTTGGACCTTGATTTCAAAACCTGCGGGGAGTGCTGCCAATCTTTCATCTTCAGCCAAAGTGACCACCAGCTTCATTGCGGATCTGGTGGGCAGTTATGTGGTCGAATTAACTGTCAACAACGGCAAGTCACCCAGTGTGAAATCGACTGTGAACATAGAAGCAATTCGTGCAGGCACGCCAAGTCTTGGTTCGTAGACTTCCCTTAAAGGTATCTCTGCCCAATGTCAGTGTCTATCGGTGTGATGCAAATCACCATCAGCCACTCATGAGCTTGAGGTCAAAAACACGCTCCAGCAACCAGACCATGGCCACCAGCAGGGTGAGCCAAGAGCCCATCACAAACAGGCCTTTCAGGTAAAAGCCGGTGTTGCGCAGCCAAAAAGCCACGGGTAAAAAGATGGCCACGATGACCATCTGCCCGACCTCAACGCCAACATTGAAGCCCAGCAGCGAAAGGACCAGCGCATCTGCAGGTAAGCCCAGTTCGGCAAGTACGCTGGCAAAGCCAAATCCGTGAATCAGCCCAAACCCGAATGCCAACAGCCAGCGCCGGTGATTCACCAGGGGCCAAAGGTTGTTGGCGGCGGTCAGTACGACCGACAACGCAATGGCAGACTCCACCCACCTAGAGGGCAGGGAGACAATCCCGAGCGCCGCCAGCGACAAAGTCATGGAGTGCGCGGCGGTGAACGAAGTCACCACCCAAAGCACTTCACGTGCCGCCAGGCCAAAGCTGGAAACACCTTGCCACCGATGATGGTTCAACACCAGGACTGAAGGCAGGAGCAGGGAGAGCAAAAACAAAATATGGTCGAATCCGATCCAGATATGCCAGACGCCTTCCACCAGGAATCGCTTGAATGGGTCCCAGTGGGATGCCTGGGTGCCACCCAAGTTCACAGTGTCATTGGTTGGCGAAAGCACTGATGTGTAAGGGGAGCCATCCAAGGTCAGGCGCAGCAGGCCTCGGTGCAGCTTGTCCAAGTCAAACAACAAACGGTATTGCAAGGCCAATTGACCCGTTGCGCCCGGACAGGTGCCGGCCAGGTGCAACACCGCGTAGCCGCCGTCTGTATGGTCGTCGACTTGCAAGCCAGTGACTTGCAGCGGGCAGTTTGCGCTGCGTGTGAGTTCGAGCCGACTCAAAGCCCAGGCGGATAAATCAGCTTGGCGTGAGCGCAACTCCCCCCAGGTAATTGCTGCGTTGCCATCACGGTCCAGTCCCAATGCAAAGTCGACATCGCGCAAAGCAATGTCCCACTGCGCTGTGATGGCGTTGCCTTTGACCTCGACGACCAGGTAGCTGTCGCTGGCCTTGTGTGCCCATGCCATTGTCTGGCATATGAAAAGCAACCCTGAAAGTGCAAGTTTGCGCATCATGGTCTTGTCGCTGGCTGTTTGACCGGGCGTGGTAATTTTTGGGTTTGTGTGGCCAGCGCTTGGATGCGTGCGTCATTGAAGCCGGTACGTTGCAACCAGTCAAGAGCGGGCTCGGCAGCCTCAGTGTCGCGGGCCGCCAAAGCAGCTTCCAAGAGAACACGCAGATCGCGCGGCTCCTTTTGAACTTGGTAGTTTGCGCTGGCCAATTGCACAGCCAGGGTGAGGTTTCTGCGCAGGCGCAATTGAAACCGTGCTTCTTCCGCTCGGTGGGTCGTGTCGCCCCGCAATTTGGCAGCCGCAAACCGGTCTTCCAGCACTTGAATATGCGCTTTCGCCGACGCCGTTTGCAGCAAGGTTTCGGCTTCGGCCAAGCGAAGCAACAACGGATCCGACGCCTCCCATGAGGCCAGAAGTTGGCGCACTTCTGCAGGGCGTTGGGTATCCAGTAAAAAATCAGCCCAAGCCGCCAGTAAATAACCATCGTCCTGTCCCAGCGCCAGCGCCTGTCGATAGTGGCGCTCCGCCTGTGCGTTTTGCCCCAGCCATGCTGAGACTTCCCCCAGGCGGGTCAGTAGCCAAAGACGTTGGTCATCGTATCGCGCCTGTGCCAAAGCCCGTTGCAAGCTCGCATAAGCACCAGACAACTGGCCCGTGTAGGCTTGAAGCAATCCGGAACAACCACCGAACAGAACGGGACGCTGGAGCCGCAGCAAGGCAGCGCATTCGTGACGGGCATTTTCATACTGCGCCCGCACCAAATAAATGGCTCCGCGCCAGGCGTGGGCATCTGCCCGCTCAGGGTCCTGCGCCAGGGCAGCCGCAAAATCGACAAGGGCATCATCAAAGTCGTGGCGGTATTGACGCAAGACCCCCCGCATCACCAGCAGGTCGCTGGACGGGTGAGGTTCAAATGGGCTGAGGACGGCCTCTGCGTACCCCACGTAGCGGGGGTCACCACGGGCCTGAGCCATGCCAAAGTAAGCCTGTGCCAGCGCCACTGCGGCTTGCGAATCCCCTGGGGCACTGCGCGCTTTTGCGCGCAGTGCTTCTATTTCTCTGCCACGGCTGTCGCTGGCACGAAACGGCAGCTTTTCGATCACTGTGGCGTCGTCGACCGGTGTGCGCGGGACCGGCATGGCTGGCACAGCCCATAATGCGGCGGATAAACCCCATATTGCATAAAATGACCGTCGAAAATATTTGTAATTCATCTATGGTGTATATTGATATCGCGGATATTGTGCCGCGTTTTAACCGATTAATTCTCAGGATGTTGAAAATGAACAAATTACTTTCTACGCTCGTCATTTCAGCTTTTGCCATGGCCGCTGTGAGTGCATTTGCTGGATCCCACGGCGGTGCGATGTCGGACAAGGACAAAGCTGAAATGGCCGAAAAATGCGCCAAGATGGACCCTTCGAAAGCCGACGAAAAAATGAAAGCTGACTGCAAAAAACTGGCAGAAACAAAAAAGTAAGCCCAAGTCAATGAACTTCAAAACGGACCTCGGTCCGTTTTTTTTGCGGCGCAATTTGACTGCACAAACACCAGCCATGACCGCCGACACAACTTTCAAGGTTTTCCCTGATGCGAAATGCGCTTGGGCTCAGAGTGGGGGTGGTCGAAGTTCATCGGTTGCGCACGCATCCAGCAGCAAGCGAACACCCAGAGAGCCGTTGCCCGATCGCACGGGCGACTTTTTCAGGCTGATCTCAATGGTCTTGATGGCCGGATACGCCGCACATGCCAAGGCAATGCGCGTCATCAGCCGCTCTTGCGTTTCATAGTGACCCTCACCGGACAGGCGGTCTATTTCCGTAATCAGGGGGTCATAGTCAAACACGTGCAGCATCCCGTCCTGGGCAATCAAAACCTGTTCGACTGAAATGCCCAGTGTCAAATCCAGAAGGTGAGTATCGGGTCGGGCATCGTTGGGGCCGTAACTTCCAATGTCAGTGGTCAACCGTAAATCACGCAACTCAATCACTGCTGCACTGCGCCGGGTCATGTTTGCTCCTTTGGTGGTGCCAATTGAATGGGCTCTTCGGTTGATTGTTCAAGCAAGTCCAGCCTGTTAGGGGGGGACGGGTTTTTTTTGGAATACCAGGCAGGGGTCTTCGCGGTCAATTGTTGCCACCAGGTGGGCATGGTCGAACGCATCGGCATCGCTTTTTTCAGCATGTTCGACATAAGCATGCACTTGCGTTTGCGCTTGATGTTGCGGCGATAACCATGCATAGACACCTGCATCTTTGCGCACATGGCCATTGCCAGCGATCAAAATAACCGTTGAGTTCTTGATACCCATGACCACACTGGCCATCCACACATCACGTGCAATTTGGCCTCGCACCATGGGGCCAATGGCTTGGGCTGGCAACAGGTTGCAGTGCCCTTCTTGAATCGCTTTGGTCTGAAGATTCAGCAACGGCTTGGGCAGTTCGTTCAGTTTGTATTGGGCTATGGCCTGAGGGCTGTAAACGGCTGAAAACCCTTTGCTCATGACTTGGCGCAGGTCCGCATGTGACAGATTGGCTGCCACCAGCGTTATTTTTTGATCTATGGCCATTTGCAGGAAGGGCTTGTAAAAATCCCACGCCCAATCTCGCGAGCCCAGTTGTTTCAGGACACAGTCCGCATCTTGACAATGGGCCAGTGCCAGATCCAAGTCTGGCTGAGTGTCACGATCCAACTGCTCCATCGCAACCACCGGTTTGGGCTGCTGGGCCAGCAGCTGCTGGACAAGGGCCAACCGCAAGCTGTGACCATTGGGGTTGTCGTGGATTTCACCCAATAAAAAAATTCTGGGATGCTCTTTGACAGGCAGGCTGTCAAGGCTTTGCGCATGCGAGGCCAGGGACAGCCATGCAGCAACTGTCCCTAAAATCAAACTCGGGACCTGAAGCCGCTGAATCCAAAGGCTCAGCGATGGCAAGCGAGCGACTTTCAAACCGGTGCAGCTTGTCGCAACTTCGCAACCCGCCGTGGCTTGGTTTTGGCTGTCAGCGTGCAATGACATTGAGGTGCCAAGGCTCACTGTCTGCGCCTTCCTCAACCCGATGGATGTCAGTAAAGCCTGAATCCAACAGCGTCTGAACCAGTGATTTTTCTGTGTAGCCCCAACGATGTGCGTCTTCTTTGCTGCCGCCACGCGTCTCATCACGCCACCCCCAAAAACCAGCCCATGCATGCAGGTTTTGGTCTCCCATGGAACTTTTGGTGAACCCCAGAAGTTGTTGTGCGTGAAAAGTGATGTCGGGAACGATCACCTGTAAAAAACCAGAGGGCGCCAGCAAGCCGTACCAATGTTTCAAAGTGCGGATGGCATCGTTGGGGTCGAGATGCTCTAGCATGTGCCGGGCGTAAATCTCAGCCACAGTGCCTGCAGACACGATCGTGATCGCACCGGCATCACAGACGTGGTCTGTAGCCTGCGTTTGCCGAGAGTCGATATTGATGTAGCCCTCGAGTCTTTTGGACGCACAGCCCACATGCAGCTTTAATTCATTCATATTATTTATTTTTTTAATGTATTTATTATTGGATATTTAACGATACCGGAGCGCCTCACTTGAAAGGCTGGAACCTTCGGATGCCCTGGTTGTGAAATTTGAATGTGTGTGTTCAATGTCTAACGCATCAGGGACAGCGCCAATGTAGCGTTCTTCCACAAAATAAACTGCATGGTATGCATAAAGACCTTAGAGTTCACAAAGATTCTTTAGGGTCGTACAGTACGTCTGCATCCATTTGGGTGTGCCTCACATTTTCAATCCAGAAATCACCATGAAAAAATCACTCATTGCCCTGGCCTTAGCCGCCGGATTTGCCCTCTCAGCGCAAGCTGCCGATGTGGTCGACACTGCCATCAAAGCTGGCAATTTCAAAACCTTGGTCACTGCCATTCAAGCCGCAGGCTTGGTGGATACCCTCAAGGGCGCTGGCCCGTTCACCGTTTTTGCGCCCACCGACGAAGCGTTTGCCAAGATCCCCAAAGCCACTCTGGACGGTTTGTTGAAAGACAAAGCTGCGCTGACCAAAGTCCTGACCTACCATGTGGTTGCCGGCAAGGTGATGGCCAAGGATGTCAAACCCGGTATGGTCAAAACTGTGCAAGGCAGCGAGATCACCCTGGCAACGATGGGCGGCGTGACCGTCAATGGCGCCATGGTCATTGCGGCTGACGTCGCGGCTGACAATGGCGTTATCCACGCGATTGACACCGTCATCATGCCCAAGTGATGTGATTGAGGGAAAGCAGCGAGCCAGCCCGCTTCGGGTTTGGGCGTTGCGTTCCCTTGCGAGTTGAGCATGAATGATCACAATCCATTAGAACGAGCCCGCGCCCAATGGCATTGGCGAGGCCACAACCGCCCGCCGTTTGCACAAGTCCCCCAACAAGGACAAGTTTCAGTGTGGGATTTTCCGCGGCCACCAGAGCTTGTTCGGGACACGCGCGAGATCGAGGTGCGTTGGGGCGAAACCGTGGTGGCGCGCACCTGTGGCGCCTGGGCTGTTCGCGAGACCTCACACCCGCCTACTTTTTATCTGCCGATGGCCGATGTCAAGGTCGCACTTTTGCATTCTGCTGGCACAGGCTCATTTTGCGAATGGAAGGGTCCTGCGCTGTATTGGGATCTGACAGATGGCGAGCGTCGCTTGCCACAGGTGGCTTGGAGCTATCCTCAACCCTTGGACGGCGCCGAGCCCCTGGCCGACTGCATCGCTTTTTACGCACACCATCTTGACTGCACGGTTGACGGTGCCAAGGTGATTCCTCAGGCCGGCGGTTTCTACGGCGGTTGGATCACCCCTGATTTGTCCGGACCGTTCAAGGGCGAGCCGGGCAGCGGCGGTTGGTAAGCCTTTCATGAAAAAAATGACATTAGTGATAAAGATGATTGCCAAATTCATAAAACCATATAAACTGTTTATATTGTTCTAGCTAAAAGGACGGTGAATCATGGTGAAATTCAAATTTGCTTGGCCCAACATGCCTGAATTACGTCAACGCATAGCCAATGCCTTGTACGTGCCCACGTCCACTGGATCTCACGACATGGGCGATCATTACTTGGGCGACATCGCCGGTGCCTATGTAGAGATCAACAACTATCCTGAGGCCGGACGAAAGCCATTCCATCGGATCCAGATCCAAGTGAAATCTTGAAACGATGGGCTGGGCATGTGAGGCCCCAATCAGGCGCGTTAAGATCCGAAGCACCATCCACCCAAGCCTCGCTGCGCATGACCGACTTTCATCCTAGCCCCCGATATCCAGACCCTGCCATCGTTTCACTCGATCCGTCATTTGACCGTTACCGGATCGGCTTGGCCAAAGTGGAGCGACTGGCGACCGGTCTGCGCTGGTCTGAAGGACCGGTGTGGCTGGGCGACACGCGCGCCTTGGTGTGGAGCGACGTTCCGGGCAATTGCATGTACCGCTGGGATGAGGAAACCGGGGTCACTTCGGTGTTTCGCAAACCGTCTCACAATGCCAACGGCAACACCCGTGACCGGCAGGGCCGCATCATCACTTGCGAGCATTTGAGCCGGCGTGTCACGCGGACCGAACACGATGGCAGGATCACGGTGCTGGCAGATTCGTTTGAAGGCAAGCCTTTGAATTCACCCAACGATGTGGTGGTCAAGTCAGATGGTTCGATCTGGTTCACCGACCCGTCCTTTGGCATCCTGGGTTTTTACGAGGGTCACAAGGCTGAACCTGTGTCGCCTTTGAATGTTTACCGCATTGACGCCGATGGCAGCATCAGCGTCGCGGCCCGGGACATCAACCAGCCCAATGGCTTGGCATTTTCGCCGGATGAATCTATTTTGTATGTGGTGGAGTCTCGCGCCACGCCGCGCCAGATTTTGGCCTACGACGTGATGGACGGGCGGACTTTGACCAACGGCCGCACCTTCATTGAAGCCGGACCCGGCACGCCCGACGGTTTTCGGTTGGATGTGGATGGCAACTTGTGGTGCGGTTGGGGCATGGGCGAAGCGGGCCTGGACGGTGTCCATGTGTTCAACCCCCAAGGCAAACGGATTGGCCGCATTGACTTGCCCGAGCGCTGTGCCAACCTGTGTTTCGGCGGGGTGCATCGCAACCGCTTGTTCATGGCGGCCAGCACGTCACTCTATGCGCTGTATGTCAATACGCAGGGTGTGGGCTACGCTTGAGTGACCTGTCCAAAGGCCCAGCTTAACCAAGGCATCAGCGCCTGCAAGTCAGACTGCTCCACCGTGGCGCCACACCAAATCCGCAGCCCAGCGGGGGCATCTTTGTAGGCAGCAATGTCATAGGCCACGCCTTCAGATTCGAGGAGTTGGGCCATTTTTTTCACCTGATCATCGCTCGCCTTGAGCGTCAAGCAGACGCTGGTGTTAGAGCGGGTGGTTTTGGATTTGGACAGGAAAGAAATCCAGTCGTTCGCTGCCACAAAGTCTTCAATGACTTGGAGGTTGGCTTCGCTGCGTGCCATGGTGCCTGTGACCCCGCCGATGCTGTCGACCCATTTCAAAGCGTCCAGGTAATCGGCTACGCACAGCATGGAAGGGGTGTTGATGGTCTCGCCTTGGAACAAAGCTTCCATCAGTTTGCCGCCGGACTTCATGCGAAACACCTTGGGCATGGGCCATGCGGGATCGTAGGCCTCAATCCGCTCCACCGCGCGGGGGCTCAAGATCAGCATGCCGTGCCCGCCTTCGCCGCCCAGCACTTTTTGCCAGGAGTAGGTCACCACATCGAGCTTGTCCCAGGGCATGTCCATGGCAAACACGGCCGAGGTTGCATCGCACAGAGTCAGGCCAGTCCGGTTGGCGGGTATCCAGTCGCCATGGGGCACCTTGACGCCCGAGGTGGTGCCGTTCCAGACAAACACCACATCGTTGTCGAAGTTGACCGTCGCCAAATCGGTGATGTCGCCATAGTCGGCCCTGCGCACGTTGACGTTCGGCAGCTTGAGTTGTTGAACAATATCCGTCACCCAGGCACCGCTGAAGGACTCCCATTCCAGCACATCCACCCCACGTGCGCCCAGCATCGACCACATTGCCATTTCAATCGCCCCCGTATCGGAGCCGGGCACCACCGCCACGCGGTAGCCTTCGGGCAAGCCCAGAATGCGCGCCGTTTCAGAGCAAGCCAAGCCCAAGGCTTTTTTTCCGAGGGCAGAGCGGTGCGAACGGCCCAGCGTTTCCAGCGCCAAGCCGCTCACGTCATAGCCCGGCCGTTTGGCACACGGGCCTGAAGAAAAGTTGGGGTTGCTGGGTTTGATGGTGGGTTGCATGAGGGTCTCAAGAGCGGGGATCTGAAAAGTCTTCAAAGATTGTACCTATCGACTTTGGCCTGCCAAAACCCTGCGCCTTGCAGGATGTGGCCAGAAATATGGCACAGTGGAGCCCATGAAATTTCAAACGATTGAAGATGCGATTGGTCAAACGCCGCTGGTTGCTTTGCAAAGACTGGGCTCAGACGTTGCTGCTGCGAACGGCAACGTGATTTTGGGCAAACTGGAAGGCAACAACCCGGCAGGCTCGGTCAAAGACAGGCCCGCGCTGTCCATGATCCAGCGCGCGCAAGAACGCGGTGAAATCAAGCCCGGCGACACCCTGATCGAAGCCACCTCCGGCAACACCGGCATTGCTTTGGCGATGGCAGCGGCCATCAAAGGCTACCGGATGATTTTGATCATGCCGGAAGACTTGTCGATCGAGCGCGCGCAGACCATGAAGGCCTTTGGCGCCGAGCTGATCCTCACGCCCAAAAGCGGCGGCATGGAATACGCCCGCGATCTGGCCGACAGCATGGCTGCGCAAGGCAAAGGCCGAATCCTGGACCAATTTGCCAATCCAGACAACCCGCGCATTCACTACGAAACCACTGGACCTGAAATCTGGGCGCAGAGCGGCGGCAAACTCACACATTTTGTCAGCGCCATGGGCACGACCGGCACCATCACTGGGGTGTCTCGGTTCCTCAAAGAAAAGAATCCCGCCATTCGCATCATTGGCGCGCAGCCTTCCGAGGGCTCGCGCATTCCCGGCATTCGCAAATGGCCTGAAGCCTATTTGCCTAAAATTTACGATCCCAGCGCTGTGGATGAATTGGTGCTGGTCAGTCAAGGCGATGCGGAAGAAACCTGCCGCCAAATGGCGCGCAGCGAAGGCATCTTCGCAGGGGTGTCTGCAGCCGGTGCCTGCTGGGTGGCGCAGCAAGTTTCGCGAACTGTGCGCAACGCGGTCATCGTGTTCATTGTTTGCGACCGTGGCGATCGGTATTTGTCTACCGGTGTTTTTCCCGCCTGAATCTTCAGGTGGCCTTGTTCATTTCCAGAAAGTGTTTCATGTCTGAATTCCGTTTTTGTCCTTTGTGTGCCACGCCTTTGGAATGGCTTGCTCAAATGGAAGACGGAGGCGAGAAAATGCGCCTGCGTTGTACCGCTTGCGCTTACACACATTGGAACAATCCAACGCCGGTCTTGGCGGGTATTGTGCAGGTGGGTGACGAGATTTTATTGGCCCGCAATGCGGCATGGCCCGGTCGCCGATTTGCATTGATCACCGGCTTTATGGAGGCCGGTGAGTCCCCTGAAGAAGGCATTGCCCGTGAGATTGCCGAGGAAACCAACCTGACGGTGAGCGCTTTGAAATTGGTTGGGGCTTACGAGTTCAAGCGCATGAACCAGGTCATCATTGCCTACCATGCCGTGGCGCAAGGCGAGGTTCGCTTGTCGCCTGAGTTGGCCGAATACAAAATGTACAAACCGCAGGACATCATTTGCTGGCCTGCAGGCACCGGCTATGCGGTGGGCGATTGGCTGCGCAGTATCGGTATCGAGCCGCGCTTTATGAGCTGGGAAGAGCGTTACGCCGATCAGGACAAGCCAGCATGAGCTTTGACAAAGAAGTCGACACCTGCGGGCTGAATTGCCCCTTGCCCATCTTGAAAGCCAAAAAAGCATTGACTGACATGACCAGCGGTCAGGTGCTCCAAGTGCGTGCCACGGACACCGGCGCTGTGCGCGACTTTGAAGCCTTTGCGCGTCAAACGGGCAACGAACTGGTGTCCAGCACCACCGAGGGGGATCAGTTCATTTTCCAGCTGCGCCGTCGCTGATCAAAGGGCCAAGCCTTTGAGGTACGCACGGAAAGATTCACCGACTTGCGGGTGTTGCAAAGCCAGCGCCACAGTGGCTTCTAAAAAACCTTCTTTGCTGCCGCAGTCGTAGCGTTTGCCTTCGTACTGGAAGGCGTAGACGGCTTCTCGCGCCATCAAGCGGGCAATCGCATCGGTCAATTGAATCTCACCTCCCACGCCGGTGGGCTGGTTGCGGATTTCATCAAAGATACCGGGCGTCAAAATGTAACGGCCAGCCACACCCATGCGGGAGGGCGCATGTTCTGGGGCAGGTTTTTCAACGATTTGTTCGACACGAATCAGTTGTTTGCCCGCGGGTTCACCGGCCACGATGCCATAGCGGCGTGTTTGCTCCAGCGGCACCTCTTGCACCGCCAAGATCGAGCGGCCTTGTTGACGAAACGCCGTCGCCATTTGGGTCAACACGCTGGGGCCGTTGGTTTGACCGATCATCAAATCGTCGGCCAAAAGCACCGCAAAGGGCTCGCTGCCCACCAAGGGTTCAGCGCATAAAACCGCGTGACCCAGACCCAGCATCCGGTTTTGCCGCACATAAGCGCAGACCATGTCATCGGGTTGCACCGAGCGCACCAGCGCCAGCAACTCTTCTTTGTTGGCAGACTCGAGTTCGTTTTCAAGTTCGTAGGCCGTGTCAAAGTGGTCCTCGATGGCGCGTTTGCTGCGACCCGTGACAAAGATCATGTGGCGCACACCGGCCGCGTAAGCTTCTTCAACAGCGTACTGAATCAAGGGCTTGTCGACCACAGGAAGCATCTCTTTGGGCGCCGCTTTGGTGGCCGGTAAAAACCGAGTGCCCAAACCTGCGACTGGAAAAACAGCTTTGCGAATGATGTTGTTTGACATGTGAAGGATCTCGCAAGAGGGTGAAAGTTAGGCCAGTCGGGCAAGTTGCTCGCGCATTTTAGCGACGGTGTCTGAAAAATCGGTGACCCGCTTTTTCTCAAGTTCAATCACAGCCGGCGGCGCTTTGGCGACAAAGGCCTCGTTGCCCAGTTTGCTCTGGGCTTTCACCATTTCGGCTTGCAGTCGGGTGATTTCTTTGTTCAGGCGAATCTTTTCTGCAGCCACGTCGACTTGCATGAACAAACACAGGCGCGCGCCGCCCACCATGGCCACGGGGGCCGATTGGGCGGCCGCTTGCCAAGCGGCTTCGTCTTCAAACACTTTGACTTCACTCAGCTTGGCCAGCGACTGCAGCACCGCCGCATTGGCATGCATGAAGTCGCCGTCGCCCAAGGCGAAAAGCGGCATTTTGGTGGCAGGTGAAACATGCATTTCACCGCGCAGATTGCGGCAAGCGTCGACCAGTGATTTGAGCTTGAGCACATTGGCCATGGCTTGCCCGTCGATCTTGTTCAGTTGTACTTCGGGGTAGCGGGCGATGCTGACCGAGGCCCCGGGCATGCCCGCAACAGGGGCAACTTTTTGCCACAGCTCTTCGGTGATGAACGGAATGATCGGATGGGCCAAGCGCAAGATGGCTTCGAGCGTGCGGATCAGGGTGCGGCGTGTGGCACGTTGCTGCGAGGCGTCGCCCGTCTGGATTTGGACTTTGGCGATTTCAAGGTACCAGTCGCAGTACTCGTTCCAGACAAAGTCGTAAAGCGTGTTGGCCACGTTGTCCAAGCGGTACTCGGCAAAGCCTTTGGCCACCTCGGCTTCGGTTTGCTGCAGCACCGACGCAATCCAGCGATCGGCTTGGCTGAAGTTCATGTAGCCAAAGGCGGGTCCTCCGGGCTGGCATTCGGCTTTGGTGTGCTCTTTCAGGCCGCAGTCCTGGCCTTCGCAGTTCATCAATACAAAGCGGGTGGCGTTCCACAGCTTGTTGCAGAAGTTGCGGTAGCCCTCGCAGCGCTTGGAGTCGAAGTTGATGCTGCGGCCCAAGCTGGCCAGCGCCGCAAAGGTGAAGCGCAGCGCATCTGCACCATAGGCGGGGATGCCTTCAGGGAATTCTTTTTCGGTTTGTTTGCGCACCTTGGGGGCGGTCTCGGGTTTGCGCAGGCCTTGGGTGCGTTTGTCCAGCAGAGGCTCCAGGGTGATGCCGTCGATCAGGTCCACCGGGTCGAGCACGTTGCCTTCGGACTTGCTCATCTTCTTGCCTTGGGCGTCGAGCACCAGGCCGTGGATGTAGACGTGTTTGAAGGGCACTTTGCCGGTGAAGTGCGTGGTCATCATGATCATCCGGGCGACCCAGAAGAAGATGATGTCGTAGCCTGTGACCAAGACGGAGGACGGCAGGTAAAGGTCGTAATCACTGGTTCCGCTGGCGAGCGTGCCGGGCTCGGCCTTGCTCCCACTCGCTTCGCTCGCAATGTCGCTGCGTTCGAGCCCGGCACGCTCGCCTGCTGCGTTGTTTGTGTTCCCGTCGTTGCCCCAACCCATGGTGCTGAAGGGCACCAAGGCGCTGGAGTACCAGGTGTCGAGAACGTCTTCGTCACGCTTGAGGGTTTTGCCGGGCGAGACCTTGTCCGATTGGGCTTGCGCCTCGGCTTCATTGCGGGCCACATACACACGGCCATCTTCGTCGTACCAAGCCGGGATTTGATGGCCCCACCAGAGTTGGCGCGAGATGCACCAGTCCTGGATGTTGTTCATCCACTGGTTGTAGGTGTTGACCCAGTTCTCGGGCACAAAGCGCACTTCACCGTTTTGCACGGCGTCGATGGCTTTTTGCGCGATGCTTTTGCCGGTGGGGTCTTGTTCGCTGACCTTGTTCATGGCCACAAACCATTGGTCGGTCAGCATCGGCTCGACTACCTGGCCCGTGCGGGCGCAAATGGGCAGCATGAGTTTGTGGGGCTTGACCTCGATCAACAGGCCTTCTTTTTCCAGATCGGCCAGCAAAGCCTTTCGGGCCTCAAAACGGTCCAAGCCTTGGTAGTGCACCGGGCCGTTGTGGTTGACCTTGGCGTCCAGCGTGAATATGGTGATCAACGGCAGGCCATGGCGCTGCGCGCAGGCGTAGTCGTTGAAGTCATGGGCCCCGGTGATCTTCACGCAACCCGTGCCAAATGCGGGGTCTACAAAATCGTCTGCAATGATCGGGATTTTGCGGTTGCACAGGGGCAGGTCGACCATTTTGCCCAGCAGATGCAGATAGCGCGCATCCTCGGGGTGCACGGCCAACGCACCGTCGGCCATCATGGTTTCGGGGCGGGTGGTGGCGATCGTCATGCCGGGGCTCATCACGCCGTCGATCAGTTGCGGTCCATCCGAGAAGGGGTACAGGATGTAATGCATCTTGCCCTCAGACTCGGTGCTTTCCACCTCGAGATCGCTGACCGCGCTTTGCAGCACCGGGTCCCAGTTGACCAGGCGCTTGCCACGGTAGATCAGGCCTTGCTCATAGAGCTGGACAAAGGTTTCGGTCACGGTCTTGGACAGCTTGGGGTCCATCGTGAAGTATTCGCGGCTCCAGTCCACGCTGTCGCCCATGCGGCGCATCTGGTTGGTGATGGTGCTGCCGGACGCTTCTTTCCATTCCCACACCTTGCTCACAAAGTTCTTGCGCGCCTCAGCAGGTGTGGGGCCCATGTCGTGGCGGCTGAGGCCTTGGACTTGCAGCTGGCGCTCGACCACGATTTGGGTGGCGATGCCGGCGTGGTCGGTGCCCGGAATCCAGGCGGTGTTGTGGCCCAGCATGCGGTGGTAGCGGGTCAGCGAGTCCATGATGGTCTGGTTGAAGGCGTGGCCCATGTGCAGGGTACCCGTCACGTTCGGCGGGGGCAGCTGGATGGCGAAGGCGGGCGCATCGGCCGTTGGCACACCCGTTCCACGGAAACCGGCCACCCCATAACCGCGCTTTTCCCACTCGGGGCCCCAATGGGCTTCCAAGGCCGCAGGCTCGAAGGATTTGGACAAGGACTGCAGACCGGGTTGGTCGATGGGCGTGGAAGCGTTGCTCATGGGGGCTTTAAAAAGGGTAACGCCTTTGATTTTACCCAGCCCCGTCTCCTGTCTTGCGGGGCTTTTTTAAATGGACACGTCCTTGGCCGCCTCGATGCATTCGCGCAGAACAGCCCCATCGCCGATGTGATTGGCCAGAATCAGGATCAAGCGGGTATTGAGCAGCTCCGATTGTTCGGGGCTCATGTCGGCGTGGGCATCGATCAGCCATTCGTAAAAGCCGTCTGCGTCTTGAAAATTCGCGGTGGTTTTCATGTTCTTTTCCGATTCACAGGGCCAAGGTGTTGGCGATGGCTTCGATCAAACCGCCGTCGACCCGTTGGCCGATGGCGGCCAGGTACCCGTCTGGCCGGACCAAAGCCCAGCCTTCGCCTTGCAGTTGGCAGGCACTGCGCAGCCGGTTTGGGTGGTCGATGACGTGTTCCCGCGCTTGGGCTGGCGTGCGTTTGTCAACCACTTGAACGCATCGCAAGGGCATGCCTTCGCTCAGGGCTTTGAGCCTGCGCAAGCCGGCTTGGGTTTGGGTGCCAAAGGTCAACAAAACCAAACGGCCCTGGGCCCAATTGAGCAAGTCATTGACCACGCCGTGGCGCCCTTTGCACCAAGAAAGCGAGACGTTTTGCAAAGAGACACCGCCGTTGTCTGCACAAATTGGTGAGCGGGTGTAGGTGTTGGCCACAGCCATGCGGCCGGTGTTGATCAGTGAACGCGCAAAGGGGTATTGTTTGGCCAAGCTGATGGCGGCGTTGCGAAAGCTGCGCTCCATGCCTTCAGGCGCACGCAGAAAGCGGGCCGTGCGGTTGGTGACGCGCACGTTTTCCTGCGCGGCTTCTAAACGCTCTGCGTTGTAGCTGTCCAGCAGTGCAGGGCTGGCCCAGCCTTTGAGGACGGCGCCCAATTTCCAGGCCAGGTTATCGGCATCGGACACCCCCGTGTTGCCGCCGCGAGCGCCAAAGGGGCTGACCACTTTGGCCGTGTCACCCATGAAATAGACCCGGCCCATTTGAAGCGTGTCCACACATTGGCTCTTGTAGGCATAAGGCCCGACCCAGACGATGTCCACTTTCACGTCTTTGCCAAACTGGCGCTCCAAGCGTTCGCGCACCACGTCCTCCCGGCTCACGTAAGCCGGGTCGGCGTTGGGGGCCATTTGGTAGTCGATGCGCCAGACATCGTCGGCCATCAGGTGTTGCCAGACGGCACGGTTTTCATTGAAAGGCGCTTCAATCCAGGTGTGCCGCTCCACCGGAGGGTGGGTGTTAAAACGCACATCGGCAATGCACCAGCGGTCATCGCCTTGGGTGCTGTGCATGCCCACCCCGGTCCATGCGTGGAAAGGGGTGTGCGAGCCGGTGGCGTCAACCACATGGTCGGCCTGAATGACGTAACTGCCCTCGGGGGTTTGCACCGTCAAGGTGGCAAAGTCTTTGTTTTGTTCAAAGTGGGTTACGCGGGAATTCCACCGCAAATCCACCCCGCCCAACTCGGCAATGCGTTCCACCAAAAAGCCTTCAATGTAGAACTGCTGGATGTTCATGAACGGCGGTTGCGCTGATAAATTGAAGTTGCTTTGCGCCCGCAAATCAAACGCGTAGACCTCCTCATGGCCGGCAAAGGTGCGCCCGACGCTCCACTGCACGCCTTTGGCTGCGATGCGTTTGTAAATGCCCAAGCGTTCAAATATTTCGAGGGACTTTTGGGTGTAGCAAATCCCACGCGACGACGCGCCTTTGACGCCGACGGTGTTGTCTTCGTCCAGCAACACGGCTTTGACGCCCTGGTTGGCGAGCGAACAGGCCAAGGTCAAGCCGGAGATGCCGCCGCCAACAATGACAACCGCATGCCGAAAAACTTGATCTGTATGCAACTCAGGTGGGGCCACAAACGGGTATTGAGGCAGGCTGTAGCCTGTGCCTTGGGTGAACTCGTAGCCGTTGGTGTAGTGAACTTGGGCGAAGCTGGCGGTGGGGTCCATGTTGAAAATGTGTTTAGAGGGTTTCGAATTCTGGACGGTCGTTTTGCTGGGGTTTGAGAGGCTCAGCGGCGCGGCCCTGTGCGCGCTCTTTGCGCCATTGTTGTTTGCGCGCGGTCCACTCGTTCAAGCGGGCATGCACCGTTTGACTCTCTTGCAGCATTTGAAATTCATCGGCGCGTTGCGCTGAAAGCTCTAGGCGAACGCCGTTGGGGTCAAAGAAGTAAATGCTTTCAAAAATGTGATGGTCGGTGATGCCCAAAACCTCCACACCGTGGGCTTGCAGGCGCTCTTTCATGGCTTGCAAATCGGCTTTGCTGTCGACGCGGAAAGAAATATGGTTGACCCACATCGGTGTGTTGGGCGAGGGCAGCGCGGCCTGGTCGTCACCCAGATCGAAAAAGGCGATGAAGGAGCCATCCCGCAAACGGAAAAAGAAGTGGGTGTAGGGGCAATACTCGCCGGTGCTGGGCACCACATCGCTTTGGATGATGTGGTACAGCGGCAGGCCCAGGAGGTCTTCATAGAAGTGACGCGTTTCCTCTGCATCTTTGGCACGGTAGGCGCAGTGGTGCAGCTGGTGAATGGCGGCAGGTGCGGGCAAGGCCGACAGTGCGGGGGCCGAAGGGGATGCGCTCATCGTGTCTCCTGTTTACTCATGCGTAACGGGTTTACTATAACGTAACTTGCGGGGCCGTCACAATACAGATTCAAGCGCTTCATGAACTGACCCTGCGGGTCAGGTGTGCATATTCAAGGAAAAGACCATGGCTGAACTCAAAGGCTCGCGTACCGAACAATGTTTGAAAGATGCTTTTGCGGTGGAGTCCATGGCCAACCGCCGGTATTTGTACTTTGCGAACAAGGCTGACATCGAAGGTCACATCGATGTGGCGGCATTGTTCCGGTCCACCGCCCAAGGTGAGACGGGCCATGCCCATGGTCACTTGGAGTTCCTGGAAAAAGCGGGGGATCCGGCCACCGGCTTGCCTTTTGTCTCAACCCGAGAATGCTTGGTTTCAGCACTGGCCAGCGAAAAGCAGGAGCACGGGGACATGTACGCCACCATGGCCGAGACGGCCAGCGCCGAAGGTTTTGACGACATTGCGGACTGGTTTGAAACCATCAGCAAGGCCGAGCGCTCGCATGCGCAGCGTTTCCAAAAAGCGCTGGATGAGTTCAAAGACTGAGGGCTGGGCTGTTCAATCCATCTTGATGTTGGCCGCCTTGATGGCTTTGCTCCAGTCGGCGGTTTCTCGCTCCAGCACCTTGGTGGTTTCTGCGGGCGACACATAGCGCACTTCAATGCCAGCAGCATCGGCGCGTTGTTTGGTTTCCGGCAGCTCCATGCTGCGCTTGACATCGGCAGACAGTTTTTGAATCACAGCGGCAGGCGTGCCTGATGGCGCGTACAAGGCCACCCAAGACTCCAGTTCAAAGTTGGCCAAGCCAGCTTCCGCCACGGTGGGCACTTGCGGCATGCCGGGGTGTCGGGTTTTGCCGGTCACCGCCAGGGCCTTGAGCTTGCCCGACTGCACATGCTGCATCACTGAGGGCGGCGTGGTGATGAACACCTCCACCTGACCTGCCAACACATCGGCAATGGCCTGGCCGGAGCCTTTATAGGGCACATGCACCATGTTCACGCCGGTTTGCAATTTGAAAATTTCGGTGCCAATGTGTGAAACCGAGCCGTTGCCTTGAGAGGCGTAATTGAGTTTGCCCGGGTTCTGCTTGGCGTAAGCAATGAAGTCCTTGAGGTTGTTGACTGGCACCGAGGGGTGTACCGCAATGACGTTGGTGGCGACGGTGATCAGGCCCACGGGTGTGAGGTCTTTGAGATCCCAGGGCAGTTTGTCCATCAGGATCGGATTGGCTATGTGGTAACCCGAATAAGACACCAGCAGGGTGTGCCCGTCTTTGGCGGCCTTGGCCACGTTTTGGTAAGCCAGGTTGCCGCTGGCGCCGGGCTTGTTGTCCACCACCACCGACTGGCCGATCACGCGGGCCAAAGGCTCGGCCACCAAGCGGGCTGAGGTGTCCACCAAACCGCCCGGCGGATTGGGCACCACCAAGCTTATGGGCTTGGTGGGAAAGGCCTGCGCCCACAGGCCCATGGGCGCACTCCAAGCCGCCAGGGCCAAAGTGCAAATAAAGTGGTGGCGTCTTAATTTCATGGGGTGTCTTTCTGGGTTGGGGCTTCAGCGCATGCCAATTTTGGCATCGGTAAAAATATTCTTGGCTTCGCGGGGCAGGCTGCGCCAGTACTGGTGTTGCGCCTGCACTTCGCCGCCCAGCGCCACGGCGGCCTCCCAACCCCATCGGGGTTTGTACAAAAAGCTGCGCGCCAGTGCCACCAGATCGGCATCACCGCGCTGCAACACGCCCTCGGCTTGCAGTGGCTCGGTGATCAAGCCCACCGCAAAAGTGGTCAGACCTGAACGCTCACGAACCACCTTGGCCAGGGGCACTTGGTATTCAGGGCCAAGCGGTATTTTTTGCAACGGCGACACCCCACCCGAAGAGATGTGCACAAACTGCGCACCCGCGTGTTGGAGTTGGGTCGCCAAGTCGGCCGTTTCGTCCACCGTCCAGCCCCCGTCGATCCAGTCTGTACCGGAGATCCGAATGCCCAAAGCCCCATTGAAAACTTCCCGTACCGCCTTGAAGACTTCCATCGGAAAACGGATGCGGTTGTCAAAGGCGCCGCCATAGGCGTCGGTTCGGTGATTGGAGATGGGCGACAAAAACTGGTGCAGCAGATAGCCGTGCGCGGCATGCAATTCCATCGCTTCAATGCCCATGACTTGAC
>Ga0304729_1000315_pt1 | contig 35740 bp, 32 predicted proteins | sample C_131016_MF_Meta_FD_190475 | JGI IMG/M metagenome (GOLD analysis project Ga0304729, IMG submission 190475) | Freshwater microbial communities from Lake Croche, Canada to study carbon cycling - C_131016_MF_MetaG (v2) (version 2) | ecosystem: Environmental > Aquatic > Freshwater > Lake | place... | reverse complement strand
ATATAGAATAAGGGCTAGAAGGCAATTTGCTTTTTAGTCCTTTTTTCTTTTTTGGGTGATGTAGGGGTGATGTAGGGGCATTTGCTATATAAACTCCCTATTTCTCCCATTACCTTGGCTTTCGATGGCTTTGCTCAAACTCTATAGCTTGGTTAAGAAGTCTAAGAACCAACCTTCACCAATCTAGTGAAATTCCGTCTTTTCTTCTCCTTTTGCCTATGCTACGATTTTATTGTGGATTTTCCATATTTCATAAAAATAATAACTAAGGGTAGGCATATGAAAGTTAGATCACTGATAAAAGCTATTGTGTTTATAAGCCCTTTAGTGATGTTAGGTCTTGTATCTTGTGGAGGTGGAGGTATAGAAGCAAGCACAGCCCCTACTGCTTTAGTAAGTTATGGGTCTGTCCCCGTCAGTTCAATTTCTGTAAGCTCGTATATCAATTCAAAAGAGAATAGTTTCTTCAGCAATGACTTTCCTAAAGATTCGTATGGGTACAATCCATTAGGTGCAGATGCCTATGCATTTTTTAAATATACCGACGGTACCCGCGGTCTGGTTGCAAGTATAAATCAATACAATTCTCAGCTACCAGTAGCCTCAGCTATATCAGGCAGAATCGTATTTTATAAACAGGTAGGCAACGTCTGGCAAGTAAATCCTATAGCGGTAACACAAAATGTCTCTCCGTGTATTCACGCTAGAAAAGTTTTAGTAAGTGACTTTAATAATGATGGCAATCCAGATTTTGCTATTATGTGCCATGGCTATGATGCTCCTCCATTCCCCGGAGAAAAAAGTACAATCCTATTAAGCACATCAACTGGTTACAACCTAGATTATGTATGGCAACAGGTTGGATTTTATCATGGTGGCAGTTCGCAGGATTTTAATAATGATGGGTACCCTGATATTGCAATGACAACTATGAATGGTATTACAGTTTTCCTTAATGACAAGACTGGGCATTTTGCACCGACAAATGATTACACTATTCCAACATTTACTAAAGCATTTCATGTTGAGTTGGTAGATATAAATGGCGATGGCAAATTTGATGTTGTAGCAGGAAGTCACGAATGGCAAGATCGCACACAAATTGTTATTAATCCTGGCAATAATAAATTTGCCAACGCCCAAACTATTACTATTCCTAGCGTACCTGGTGCAGGTACGATTGTCGATTTTGTGTTTACCCCCAGTAACAATTCAGTTTATATTTTGCGAACAGGTGATGGCCAAAGCAATGGTACAACATTCTACGAAGGACTTTGGTTACAAAAGTTTTCAATCGACACTCGTATCAGTACAATAGTGTTTGCCAATCAATCATGGACTGATAGCCGTTATCAATATCCCCGTAAATGGTTGCGCTGGATTGATGAGGAAGGTGGATTCATTGTCAGCAATTGGGGCAATGAATTCAGTGTCAAGGTGGATAATATTGCGCCAGCAGTTGTCACTGTTAAACCCGAATTTGACGTGCCGGATGGCGGTGGAGATTGATTGATGGCTACTCTACTGAGTGGTTAATCGCACCAGGATATCTGTGGCTTTAACGGAATAATAAATGAATCGACTTGTTTTGATTCATTAATAGGCTGGGAGTCTACTGCCATCTTTGCCGCCTAACCTAATAGAAAAGGTAGTCTATAAAAATACTGTATTGATATTTAGCCTTAAGGACAACTAATAAACTAGATCTTGTTAAAAAATTACCCTTTATTTATGATGACTTTTCACTAAAAGAAACCATTTCCCATTCCATTGCTGCATGAATACCATGGCCGCGAGTATTTTTTGCAAATGTTTCATGTCTGATTGCTCTTTTACATTTTTCCGGGTCGATCCAAAATTTTTTTATAAAGGAATTTCCAAAATCATCTTTGCCATCAGTCACAATAAAATAAGCATTAAAGCGGCCTGCTTTTGTTTCTATTTCTACTCGATCTTTTATCTTTAGCTCTTCGTAGTTTAGGCTTTTTTTTCCATCCTCCCTTGCCCACCAATATTCAGTACTCCATCTATGGCCAACTTGATAAACTGCTGGATAATATTGTGTGGGCGTAAGAAATCGACTATTTCCTGACTTTATATCATTACCCAATAAATCAGTAATGGTTCTACCATTATTAAATACAACTTGATTTGGTTCAACGCTCGTTACCGTTTGTTTAAATGTTCTTATTACCACTTTAGTAATCAAATCTCTTTCTTCAAAGGTATAGGTATCTCCTACATAATGACTTTCGCGTGCTTGGATCGTCCCTTTTGAATATGGATTGTCTTTGCTATTTCTTATAATGAGTTTTTTCTCACCTTTTTTTGCTAAAAGAATATTTAAATGGGCCTCAGCTAATTCTGCATAAAATCCTGAGGGATATTTCTCTAAATAGTTAATAGTTAATTGGGAGTCGCTACTTGCAGCCGCCTTTTCCCAAAGCGCTAATTGTTCATTAAGTTGGTCGCTAGAGTCTGCCATTTCTAGCTCCCCTTAACAGCGGATTCGAACTGCGCTGGTTTAATTCCTGCGGCATTAAAATAAAAATCCTCTTCCAGGGATGTGCTCTCCCAAGGAATTTGCTGCCCCTTAGAAGCTAGTCTTACTTTAAGGCGTACCCGCTTAAATACATCCTCAATCTTGGCCTCGGGGTTACGCATTTCTCTTAGAAGATTTTCAGTGAAAAGTCCATTTGTACCACCGCCATCACTAGCAACATTTCCGGGGGCTGTGGCATAACACAGCAAAGAATTAGGGGGAGCGTCAAACTGACTCAGACCTTTTTGCTCTGTAGGCAGTTTTTTTCCAAATGGATTATCACGACACGCATCGAGAATAATGATATTCATCGGATTTTGAGCTTTATTAAGGGCTAGTAGCATATTGTTTAGCTCGAATGTCTGTTTAGGTATGTCATCAACACGATCAATATTTGCATCGACTGGAATTAAATAATTTCTCCAGGCTAACTGAACTCCGTGCCCCGCATAGTAAAAAAGGCCAACCGCCTTAAACTTAGCAATACGCCCGCTGTAAGCCTGAATAGCAGACCCTAAATCTTTTAGATTTGAATCTAAAAGCACTTGAGTATCAAAACCCAACACTTTCAGCTCTTTACCCATTGCAGTGGCATCGTTAAAAGGATTAGTCAGTGGACTATCGGGATATTTGCTATTGCCAATAATCAATGCAATACGTGGAGCATCAATTCCTTTGGCCGCCTCTAGTAGCCCAGAAGGGATAAGAGACGTGCCCGCCAAAAAGCCAGCAGTTTTAAGAATGCTTCTTCGTTGAATGTTTGTGGACATTTGCTATGGATATTAGCAGGATCTATCAACGAAAAACCACCCGAAGGTGGTTTTGGTGTTTCTTGGTAGCCTGGGGTTGAATCGACCAGGGCTGAAGATGGTAAATATATCCCCCCAAGCGTTTCTTAAAGTAACGCTCAAAAAAATACCAACCCTAGAGTTGGTACGGTGATTATTGGTGGGCCCACCAGGACTTGAACCTAACCCCTAGGAAACGTTGATTGTTTAACCCTATAAGCGTTACTTAAAGTAACACTCAAATAGTTCGAATCCCAAACCCAGTCACCAATTTGACCTAAAAAGTCATTACACACTTCATTGCACACCCTATTTTGATGCTTGTAAGCTATTGAATTAATTAGGCTTTTAGGTGGAACAATATTCTTTTAATCCGTTGGTCGTGGGTTCGAATCCCGCCCGACCCACCATATAGAATAAGGGCTAGAAGGCAATTTGCTTTTTAGTCCTTTTTTCTTTTTTGGGTGATGTAGGGGTGATGTAGGGGCATTTGCTATATAAACTCCCTATTTCTCCCATTACCTTGGCTTTCGATGCCTTTCCTAGCAGCTAGCCCTCGCTAACTAGCTTCGAATGGTTTTTGATTAACTCAAAAAAACCTCTGAGCCATCCAATACAACCCAAAAAATAAGGCAATGGTTGATATGCAAATTGTTATATTTTGCTCTGTCAATTTTGAGAAATAGCGCTTAATTATTGATAGCAAAAGCAATATTAGGCATAAAAAAATGAGCTGACCAATTTCTATGCCGATATTAAAACCAAATAAACTGGTTAATTGATGCGAAGTATCAAGCCCAATTGCATTAATAGCTGATGCAAAACCTAAACCATGAATTAACCCACAAACGCCAACAACCAATAGCATTCGACCGACATTAGTATTTTTTTGCTTATTTTTGAGACTAGAAAAAAGATTGATACATGCAACTAAAATAATGCTCAAAGCAATCGTCAGCTCTACCCAGTACGGCGGTAATTTTACATATCCGAGAAGCGCCAAACCCAAGGAAATACTATGTGCGATTGTGAAGCCTGTAATAACGAGCAGCCAGTTTCGTATACCCAGTCCTGAAGCAAGAATAACCAATAAAAATATTAAATGATCAGTTCCAGTTAGAACATGCTCTGTGCCTAATTTAAGGTAATCAAAGAAAATACTGATTGCGGGACGAAAAAATTGATGCTCATGATTAAGGGGAGTAAAAATAGCTACTTCCGAAGCAAGAGTTGGGCGTAAGCCACGTGTAGCCTTAATGGTAATTGGCTTTTCATTTGGATTTATTCCAAAAAAGTTGATGTCGAGTATTAAATCCTTTACTCCACTAGTATTCTCAAACTGAGAATGCTTAAGGACAAGCAGCTCATCACTTTTATTATTTTCCATCGATAGATGAGAGGGATTAATGAGTAAATTAATCCAGGTAGTCTTTCCATTTACTGCGCCATCTTTAATAATCAAGCGACTATCGACTTCTTTTTCTATTGCCGTTTGATGGCGAAATAACTCTTCATGACTAATTTGCCCATCATGATCATCATCAAAATGAAGCAGGCTTGAGATTGGAACTGAGATTGCAGCAAAAACAGAGCTGCCTTCGATATTAATCGTGCCATTTTGAGCGGGCATCAAATGGGCATTAGATAAAGGCGCTATTAAAAATAGAGCCAAAAATAACCTAATTGCGTAATTTAAAGAGACTATTTTTATGCCGATTTAAATTTACATTACCAAAATTAATTAGATATCTCCTAATTAATTTGGCATAAATTACGTTGGGGTTTGTGGAATGCCGTTACTAGGAGTTCCAAATACGCACCGCTGAATATAAGGGAAACTATCGGTAATAAAATATTGATAGATGCCTTTAGGAAATTCAGGGGTTGCGCCATACCTCCCGTTGCACTGATCCAAATCGCCAGAGCCAGCGACGTAACTGTAATCTTGAGTAAAAGTGCCCATTGGGAAGGTCGCTGTAGACGGCCTTCCTGAGCTAGGAGCTGATTTAAGCTGATAGCTACTAACCATCACTTTAGTGCCTGATGAGGGATCGCCAGTATTAGTTACACCATATCGAGCATAAATTGGGAAGCCATCAACTGCAAAGCCTACTAGCATCATCGCAGTTCCCTTATTCATTTCTGTCAAGATGCCTGTAGGCATGCCATGGTAGTGATATGTGCCATCAGGTTGAACGTGGGCATTGTTACTATCTATCCCAAAATTAAAAGTTGGAGTTGGCTCGATCGCCTCTAGGCTCCAAGGATAGGAATTGCCAATTAATGAACATCCACTTGTACTTGTAGCAGTACTGGGACATCCCCCAGCAGTTGCAGGATCAAACTTCACACCATTAAAGGCATAGCCCGAAGGAGCAAAAGCAGTAGAAATAATTTTTCTTGCGGGCGATAAGGTCATATTCCAAGCCACATCTTGCATACTGATGGAATTGGGGTTATTAGGATTCGGAAATGCTCCAACAGCGTGATCGGGAATTCCATTGGCTTTCTGAGATCTTGTATTGGCATCACAGGTCAAAACAGAAGTACTTCGCAAATTACCCGCACTACTATTGGGGGCGCTATAACTATAGCTACAAAGTACACCAGCGGTACTGTCAGCAACTTGAGATACCCCAAAGTTATAGGACTGGGGACTAGTTGAGGGAGTAGTTGTAGAGGATGAGCTACTGCTCGAAGATGAACTATCGCCGCCCCCTCCACCACACGCAGAAAGGAGTATTAGAAAAAATGGAGCAATCAAGCTCTTAAATATCTGATTTTTTAGCATGGCAAAAAAATAATATATTGCTTAAAAATATAGATAAACTATAGCAAAAATTAGCAAAACTGGCACGTTAATTAAACTACTTTTCCTATTTATAGGATAGGCGAATTGAACTATGCCCTGCTTCGCCTTAGTAATTAGTGCTCTAATCCCGCCTGACCCACCATATAGAATAATAGCTCGAATCCCAAACTAGTCACCAATTTGACCTAAAAATCCATTACACACTTATTTACACACCCTATTTTGATACTTGTAAGCTATTAAATTAATTAAGTTTTTAGGTGGAACAATATTCTTTTAAGCCGTTAATATGCGGCTCGGCATAAAGCACAGTAAAAAGCAAGAATTATTCTTTGGAGCACTTATCAATTTCAAGACGCAAAAGATCAAATGACTTTTTTACTCGAGTTGATAGATCTTGATCTAAATTTTCTAACGTCCTAAATGTTTGAACATCTTCTCCCTGAACTTGCCTATCAACTTTAGAGGCAGCCTCGAGTGAATCGATCCCATGGCGCTTAAGTGCACTGTCATAATTCTTAAATAATTCGTTTTTTTGAGTTTCTAAAATTTTTATAGTATCAGCCTGAATATTTAGGGCGGAGAGTTGAATTTTCAATCTTTTTAAATCCATTTCGTAAGCACTCTTTTGGTCATCAAAACGCTTAGTTAAAATTTCTCTATCTTTCTCATTGCTACCACGTAGGAGTAGATTTTTCCAGTCTTGCGCACTACGACGAATCGTTATTAGTGCTTGCTTTGTTGTATCTTGAGTCTGCACTAATTCCTGTAGCTGACTTGTAGTTGCTGCTATTTTTTCCCAACAACTAGCATGCGCTATACAAGGTAAAAAAAATATACTGACTAGAAACTGCTCTAACTTCATGCCATACCTACGGGTTCATTTAATTTTTCTAATATAGGCCCCGGACGACTCATCAGTAATCTATGCATTTCATCTTGAGCAATTTTATAAAGAGGATCATTAAAGCAATTAATTAATTGATCGGGATCAAGCTTCAAATCATAAAGCTCCCCTGCGCAAGAAGACATCTCATAAGTGTAACTATAGCGCTGTGTTCTAACGGTTCTAAGCTGCAATGAAACACCTAAGCGAGAGGGGTGAACGTACCACTCGCTCCATACGCATTCTCTATGACTTTTCCCATTAATCACAGAATATAAAGATTGACTTTGTTCATTTTGGTTTTCTTGAATTCCAGCAGTCTCTAAAAATGTTGCAGCCAAATCTATAGTTGAGACGGGCATATCAACTAACTTATTCTCAGGAATATCTGGGCCCACCATTAAAAGTGGTACCCTCAAAACCCCTTCATAAATCATCGGGCCTTTTAGATACAACCCATGATCACCCAACATATCTCCATGATCACTTGCATAAACAATTAACGTATTTTCTAGCTGCTCAGTAGCCTTTAATTCAGCGATAATTTTCCCAACTTGATGATCAATTAAAGAAATCATTCCGTAATAATTTGCCATCATTTCGGCTAGCTGAATATCGGTTTGTGGTGGGACTTTAAATCCTTCCTGACGAAACTTAGCCATTTCTGGGTCTGCAATTTGCGGAGTTCCTTCAAGAGCTGCCTTATGCCACCATGGCCGCTTCTCAAGATCTAAAACTCGATGCTTAGGTAAAGTTATTTTTTCAGGCTGATACAAACTATTCCATGGTGCAGGGCAATCAAATGGGTGATGTGGATCTGGAAATGAGGCCCATATAAAGAAGGGACGATTTTCTTTTGTCACTCGCTTGAGAGACTCGATCGTTTGATTTGCGACCCAAGTACTGCTATGCCTTTCAATTGGCAGTCTAGAGTTCCAAGTTTGGGCTGCACTGTTGCCAGCAGTTAATTTATCCAGCCATAATTCGATTGAATCTGAGAAACGTAAAAATGAGTTCTCAAAACGATGAATCGCTGCGGCATTTTTTTGCAGCCGTTTTGGATGAAATTTTCCTAAGGCAGCTAGCTCAACATACTCAAACCCCATATAAGGGCCGTACCAATCATCTGCATACTCAGGCGCACTTTGCTTACATTCAGGGGTGCCGGTAGGAGAGAAGGTATTTTTTGTAGAAAAGTGGGCTTTACCTATAAAGGTCGTAGAGTAGCCTTTATTAGCTAACAAAGCTGCCATTCCTTTAGCGCCCATTTCTGGGTCTAAATCAACGCCATTATCCCAAACTCCATTTGTTAACGGCAACCTTCCTGTGAGAATAGCTGCTCTTGCAGGCTGACAAACAACGCTTGGCGTAATGCAATTACTGAAGCGCGTTCCTCGTTTAGCCAAACCATCTAAATTGGGCGTCTTAATTTCTGGATTTTCATAACCAATCGAATCAGCGCGCTGCTGGTCAGATGTAATGAAAAGAATATTTTTCAAAATAGTCATTGCAAATCCAATTTCTTATTTTTTAATAATTTGCTCCAACGCTCGGTGTCTGATTCTAGCTTCTCATTCAATACCATTGCGGATCCTGGCGTAGTTTCAATGCTAATTTTTGCAAGACTTTGTCGGATTTGAGGATCCTTTAATGTAGCAGTTATTGCCTTTTCAAGTTTGAGAAGATTCTCGGGACTAACTCCTTTAGGAGCAAATATACCCAGCCAGCCACTCACTTCATATCCTGGTAATCCAGCCTCTTGCATGGTAGGTATATTTGGGGCTAAGGGGGAACGTTGACGGGTTGTAACGGCTAGTGCCCGCACCTTACCCGACTCAATATAAGGTTGAGCTACCGATAAAGCTGGAAACATTAATTGAATACGTTGACCCAATAAATCCGTCATAGCTGGCGAAGCTCCTTTATAAGGTATATGTACTAATTGAACGCTAGCGAGACTTTCAAATAGCTCACCAGCCAAATGCACACTTGTCCCAAATCCCGGAGAGCCATAACTTAATTCACCAGGATGCGATTTAGCATAAGCAATCAGTTGTACTAAATTTTGGGCGGAAAAAGAACTGGGTACGATTAAAACTCCTGGAACTTCAGCAATTAATGCTACGCCTACGAAATCCCGCTCAAATACATATGGTAATTTTTTTTGTGAATAAATACTAATTGCATTACCAATTGCATTTGCCGCACTTCCTAAAAGTAAAGTGTATCCATCTGGTAGTGAAGTCACAACCGCTGCAGTACCAATCGTTGCCCCCGCTCCAGCCTTATTATCAATTACTATTGGCTGACCCAACCGGGCCTGCAATGCTGGTGCAATGATTCTAGCTGCTAAATCTGTAGCCCCACCAGGAGCAAATGGTACTACTATATGAATGGCTCTATCGGGATAAGCAGCGAATAAAGGACTAGTCAAAATCACTAGTATGACTAACATAAAAAAGCAGCGTATTTTTTTCATTTTCAAGAATTTTATTTACTACTTAAATTTATTTTATTGACTACCGTTTGCCAAATCGTAGTCTCTTGCGTAATAATTTTTTCAAATTCACTACCACGCTCATCAATTACATTAATACCTAAGTCAATTAATTGCTTGTTTTCAGATGGGTTCTGTAAAATCTTCATTACCGCATTAGCTAGTTGCTCGCTCTGTTCTTTTGAGATTCCAGCTGGAGCCATCAACCCATACCATGATGCTAAATTCAAAGGTATGCCTAACTCAGAAAACGTTAATATATTTGGTAAGGCTTTTAAGCGCTGATTTCCTGTAACCGCAAGTGCCTTAATTTGCCCAGTTTTTACTTTAGGCAATGCCAAAATAGATGCTGGCATCATCGCCTGAACCTCATTATTAGAAACTAATTCAATTGCTCTAGCGCCACCAGCTGCCGGGATGTGCTGTAATTTCAAGCTCACATCGCTAAATAAATATTCAGCAATTAAATGATGGGGTCCGCCGACCCCAGTGGAAGAATATTTCCATGCTCCTGAATTAGCTTTTGAATTTACTAAAAACTGCTCAAATGAGCTTGGCCCAGCTGGTCCCACTACAAATATATACGGAGCTTGTGCAAAACAGACTATCAAGGAAAAACTATTAATTGGGTCATATGGAAGAGCACTGCCATTATTAGTACTTAGGGCTTTTGCAATACTATGCGAACTAGGCGTACCAATTAATAAAATTCGACCATCGGGTTTCGCTTTGGCAACATAATCGGCAGCAATTGAACCGCTCTTGCCTGGCATATTTTCTACTAATACTCTCCCAAAACCTTGTTTCTCTAGGCCCACGCCCAATATTCGTGCCAACTGATCTGTAGACCCCTCTGCAGCGGTAGGAACAATTATTCTTATGGGCTCTGACGATTGAGCGCACACACTAATTGATAAAAAACAAAACAAATAAAGGCCAAAAATTTTTGACCAAGTTAAAGAATTAGATTGCTTTAACATTTTTTTGGGGAAATGATGCGCTATCCCTTAAAGGCTTTTCGTGCTATTAACTTCCAAGAATCACCGCTCTTTTTCCATACGTAGAATATATTTAACTCAACATGACCAGGCTTGCCACCGGGAGCTACATCCGCTGACATATGATTACTAGCAAAGGCCAGATCCCCAACAACCGTAATTTTTTGATTAGATAAATCTATTTTTGTTATTACAGATTTTTTAGTAACTAACGAATCAATAAATTCTGCTTTATTCTGAATTCGATCATCAGAATGCCCGTAAACAAGATCATTTGTTGTTAAGTTATCAAGCGCTTTCTGGTCAGCTGAAATAATCGCCAGTGAAAGTGAGTTCATCGAACGCTCTATTTCTGCCTCAGATGTAGATTGGGCAAATACCGATGGGCAAATTAAGAGGCTCAAAATAACTACTTTAATAAAGTGCATCATGTTCTTTTCTCCATTGATTTCTTTTTTTAACTACGATTAATTTAATTCTGCTGCCTATAAAGATATATTGATACTAAAACATTGATTAAAATAGACTGATGTTTAATCATATCTTAGATATTACAAACCAGACTCAGCGCTTGGTTTAATTTATGCCCTCTACAAATGAGGGTTTTGAGGAATAAACGCGACTTTTTTATACTCTAAGCTCTGATTTATATAGACTTTTTAACCAATGCTCAAAAAAAATACCAACCCTAGAGTTGGTATTTTTTTATTAAACGATCTAATAAGTACTTACATTTATTAATAGCCCATTATTTCCATAGCGAACATTTTGATTCAGCTTTAGTTGCAAAGGCTAGATCACCTGTCTTGAACCACTCATGAAAATATGCTTTTTTGGTAAGATCCTGTTCATCTAAGTAGCCGTTCATTAAAAAAGGGCTAGATATCTGTAACTCGCCTATCTCGCCAAAACTAACTAACTCATTTTTTTGATTTACTATTTGAAACCGAACTTCTCCAGATGGGCGGCCAATACAACCTGGGTACTGAATAAAATCGTCTGGAAAAAGAAAAAAGTCGCAAGTAGCGGTTTCAGTAGACCCATAAATATCAATTAAATCAGTATTAGAGAAATTTTCTCTAATGGAGATGGCTAATGACTTTCCAAGTGACTCACCTCCAATTAATATTTGCTTCAAGGCTTTATTTTGATTAATAACTTTTATTTTATCCAGTACGTCAAGCCGAGAAAATATACTTCGCATCATTGTCGGCACCATCCCAACCCGAGTTATTTTTTCTTCTAATAAAGCATTTAAAAATTTTATTGGATCAAATTTTTCCAGCGTCACTAAACTCCCACCTGTAAAAAGAGTCAGGAGGCAAACCCATAATCCAAAACTAAAGTTGATGTTTAATACGAGTAAGGTGCGTTCATCAGCCTTAAAATTTAATAGCCGATTTATTTCATGAATTTTTTTATAGAAGGCTTGGTGAGAGATAACTACGCCCTTAGGTTCACCCGTTGATCCCGAGGTAAATATGACGAAGGCAGCATTTAATAGAATCTCCCTTTCCGGTGGGATCTCTTTTGCCAGAACTAAAATACTTGTATTAATTTCAAAGCGGGCTTTAGTTTTGATTTGTAATTTTTTTAATACTTCATCAGGAGAGCTTCTGTGCACTGGAATAATAACTCCACCTGCAAGCCATACGCCTAAAATCGCTGCCACATCCATCATTTGATTCGAAACTATTACAAGTACTGGTTCATTTGGCCTGACTCCCAGTTCAATGAGTTGTCCAGCATATTCTTTCGCTGTGTCATTTAGCTTTGAGTAACTAAGAGTTTCTTGATCGGAACTTAAAGCTATTCGAGCGCCGTATTGCAAGCACGCTGCTGATAAAACATTGCCAAGGTTTACTGACAAGATATAGATGACCTTCTATTGTTAATTGAAATGCCTATAGAGAACATCAATCTAATCAGTACTAGACGAACGGTCAACTAGTATGTTCCCTAATTAAGATAAACTAAACTTATTAAAAGATAGCCTCCTAAAGTAGCCTTTAAACAGGTGGAAAAATCATTACGATCTGTTGATTAACCCTTCAAACCATTGAATTGACTATGATTTTAGGCGGAAAGTATTTCCCTGCCCCAATACTCGTGGGCTTCACTTAAAAAAAGCAACGCGGGAGTCAGACCCGCGAGTATTACAAAAACTGCCTTTGTGAACCAGTACCCAAAATGACTTTATCAGCTGCTTATTTTTTAACTAATTCATGACAACTTACTACAGCTCCAGCAGCTTTATTAGATGGATCTGTAGATGAAGTAGACCAGCAGAAGTTAATTTGATTGCTACCAGCCATCGCAAAAGTGCCTGTACCACCTTTTTCGGCAAACACACCGCTAACTAAATCAGCAGCAAAGACTCCTACCATTGGAAATTTCTTATTTCCCAACTGAATCTCACCAGAAAAATTTCGGCCAGACTGTTGAGTAATATTGTAGGTAATAGGCAGCTGAAGAAAGCGGATTTGATCAGGGCTGCTAGAGGCAGAGTAATAAATACCTGAGCCTATGATCGCATCATTAGTAGTGCCCGACCATACACCTTTGATGTCTGGCGGGGTTGCTGCAAATGCAGAACTAATTATTAGGGAGCCCACTAGAATGCTGAAGAATTTTTTCATCATTACGCCTTTTTAATTTAAGTTAAATTATTGTATTACGAAAATGAAATACGGCTATTGTCTCAACTAATTTGATCAAATTGACAGTAGCCAAGGTATAGCATCAAGCAATTAAAGAAATGATTCTCCCTATGAAAAAAATGAATCTGGCCCAAATTACTTTTAGCGCCATACCTATGGCAGGCATATTGTATTTACTCTTTAGCGCCCCTCCCAGCCAAAGCGCGCCGAATTCATCAATCCCTACGGTGCAAATTGGTAGCCTAATTTGGGACCAGACTGAAATGACTATTGGGGATGTCAAGGGCTTTGCGTCTAGCTCTAATTTTGTCAGTGCAGCCGAAAAAAATGGTGGCGGTCTTTCTTATGAAGGGGGGTTTGTAAAAAAACCAGGCTGGACTTGGAAAATGCCTTATGGCGTTTCCGCCAAAGAAAATGAGCCTGCAGTGCACCTTAATCAAAAGGAGGCAGATTCTATTTGTCGTTTCTATGGCAAGCGTTTACCAACGGATGCGGAGTGGACAGCAGCTGCTTTTTTAGAACAACGATCTACCCCGCCAACTGGGTATGTCAAAGGACAGCGCTATTTATATCCAGGAGGAGAAAATCCTACGCCTTCTCATTGCTTAAGTGGCTGCGGTAATTACAGCGGTTTAGCGCCGGCTGGTGCACTGAATCGCGGTACAGGGCATGTGCAAACTGGTACGACTAAACCCGGGGTTAATGGTTTATACGACATGGGCGGGAACGTCTGGGAGTGGACGGCCACTGAGCGCAATGGTGGGTATATTACGCGCGGCGCTTCATGGTGGTATGGGCCAGAGCGCCAGCAAGAATCGGATGTGGAGTCAAAACCGGGTGATATAGCCGTAGTTTATATTGGCTTTCGGTGTGTAGCCGACGCCGCAAGAAAACAATAGTTATATTTTTATCTGCTCTGCTAATTGTTCTGCCTGCTTGCTAATGGCGCTCGCTGCTACCACATCACCTAAACTCCCCATGGTAGCCGGTCCAATCAGCCACAAGTTCTCCCAAGCTTGCTGATTCGAGTATAAAACTCGGAAATTAGTATCTATCGCAATTGATTGCTGGAGGGCATCAGGTATGGCAAGTTGGCTGCTGATCAGATTACTCAGCAAAGGATCGACCCCAACACCAGTGCAATTAATTATTCTCTCGCCTGCTAACTCGCCGCCATTATCTAACAGCACTCTAATATGAGGTTCCGCACAGTTAATTTGCTTCGCTCGACCCAAGATGAAATGGATTTGATTTTTTTCTCTTAATTGTTCATAGCTAGCAATGGTTTGCGGTGCAGCCCGAAACCGATACAAAGACCAAATCCAACCTACTCGCTGCAATAAAATAAGCCGCTGAGCAGCAGAAAATTGCTGCCAAATCGTATTTAAATTAACCCTTAATTCCTCCCAGGCACACTGCCATTCTGAACTAGCTGCATCAGCAGAGGGAAGATACGCACGCATAAAACGGATTAAGTCTCTCGGACTTAACTTCTTTGGCCAATTAGGCTCCTTAAGTCTTTGCCATGATGCCTGAACTGGGGGAAAGATTTTTCGTGGGCTAACTACATAAATAATTCCGCGATGATCTTGCTCTGCAAGCGCATTGATTGCATCAAGCGCTGTTAATCCTCCACCGAGCAAAATAATATCTTCATCAACTCTAATGTCTTGCAAATATTCACCGGTCCATGGATTTTCAACCAGGTGAGTATGAATCCAAGCTGGGGAAGCAAGCTTTGTATTTACATTACAAGGCCAGATGGGTGGCGCATTACCTGTAGCAATAATGAGCTGTTTAGCGATGAGCTCATCCTGATTATCTAGGCTCAGACTCCAATCATTTTCTTTGTGAAAGATTTTCCTTACCCTTGCTGCAATATGATGCAATTGTCGAGTACCTAATTCATGAGAAACTAATTCAGCAACATAACTACCAAAATCATGTCGCCTATAAAAGTTTCCTGCTTCAGTCTTTGCATTGGAGTCATGAATATGGTTCTGAGCCCACCTTGCAAAATGCAAAGGATCATCTGAAAAAGTAATCAGCAGATCTTCGCGAACATTAAGCCGATAGGATTGGCTCGCACAGGAATAGGCATTTCCCTTTCCGATTGCGCCTGGTCCAATAAGCGTAATGGCTGTAGCAGGAACCTCCTTACGTAAAAGATGGATTAGCATTATTGCTGCTGCAAATCCATCTCCTACGATAACAATTTCATTTGAATGGCGCAAAAGCTTTTCTTTTTTAATTTAATTTAGATAATATAGTTTACTTTTAAAGCCAATTTTCTGACTTGTACTCAAAAGAGCGCCTACGTAAAAAAGATGTTTCTATAGTAATTCATTGCAGAAATATGGTCTGCCTACCCATTAGGTCAAAAAGCGCAGTAAACACTGGTTTTTTCTCGTCAAGGTCTTCAAATTGAATATGGACTGAAATTGAGTGCTATTCTTTAAATCCTTACTTATGTTTTAAAAGCTTGATAAGCGAGTAAGATTTGAGTTGAAAGAACTTTCTTTCTTATCAATCCCTTGCTGGGATACACGAGGAGAAGTAATCATGCAAAATAAATTTCTTAAGATTCTTTTTGGCAGCTCCATTGTGATTATCGGGTTGATGGCTTCAACTTTAGTATTGGCCCAGCAAAAAGAGAGTGCTCAAATGCAGGGAGAAAAACTCACCCGTTTATGGTGGGAGAATATGCAATCTAAAAATATGAATGCGGTAGAAAAAACGATTTCGCCGAGCTTCCAAAGTATTGGCAGCTCTGGAATAGTCGACCGTGCAAAATTTATTTCTATAGTTAAAAACCTAACTCTAGGTAAATATGCTTTGAATGACTTCAAAGTACTTCAGTCTGAAGATGTTTTGGTTATCTCTTACATTACTACCATCGCAAATGAAGCAGTTTATGGCGTTGAACAGTCCAACAAACCACCTGGTCGTCTTGACGTATGGCAAAAAAATGCTTCGGGTTGGCAAATTGTTTCTCATGCCGATCTAAGTCCGGCCAAGCCTTCTAAGGCTAATATTAAAAATTAAGCAAAAACGACTTACTTGCTTGATGGGGTAAGCGCCATACTGAAGATACCACCTACAAAAGGCCACAAAGATCAGGCAACCTATTATCTTTTGCTTAGATTAGAATCTATGATGATTTAATAAAAATCATCGGAGAAGTCATGATATCTCGCCGTCGCTTTATTAACCTTGGAGGCCAGTCATTAGTAGCGCTAGCGAGCTCAGGTCTTTTGGTATCCAAAACAGCCAGCTTGGGTTATGCCCAAAACTCAACTGAAAAAAGTCAATCGCCCTCGACCAATGTGGATGTCATCGTCGTAGGTGCAGGTCTCTCAGGCCTAATGGCGGCACGAACTTTACGCAAAGCAGGCAAAACCGTAACCGTTCTTGAGGCTCGAACACGCGTTGGTGGTCGTATGGTGAGTACAAAAACAATTGAAGGTGGCGTGATTGATTTCGGCGGCCAATGGGTGGGTCCAACCCAAACTCGCTTTCTCGCCCTTCTCGATGAATTTCAAATTAAACGCTTCGATAGCCACTACGAAGGTAAAAGTGTATTTATTTGGAATGGTAAAAGAACCCTCGCTAATTTAGCAAAAGAGTATGACAAGAGCTTTCTATTCTTCGAGCCAAGCCAACTTCCCTTACCGCCATCTGATCTATTGGCTGCTAAAGAATTAAATCAAAAGTTGATGAGGATTGTGAAGCAAGTCAATCGTGAAAAACCGTGGCTTACACCGAATGCTAAAGAACTAGATTCACAAACGATACAAACCTGGATTAATCAAAATAGTCGCTCAGAAATTGCGCGATTTACCATTGCCTGGCTTACCCGCCAAGGCGGTGAGGGTGGATTTGAGCCGAGCGAAGCTTCTTTATTACATTTAGCCTGGAAACAGGCTGTTTCACCACAAAACGAACTGCCAGAAACTTGGTTAATCGATGGGGGCGCTGGCCAAGTTGCCGTTCGGCTTGCGCAAGAATTGAATGACGCTATTCAATTGAATGCACCCGTTCGATCTATTGAGTATGGCGACAAGACAGTAAAAGTGACCACTAAAGCGGGTGTAACCTACAATGCAAAATCGGTCATTGTCGCAATTCCTCCGCCATTAAGAATGGGAATTGAATTTTCTCCACCTCTGCCCGCACAAATGAGCGGCTTAATTCAACGTGGCCCTATGGGCTCAATTATAAAAGCTCACGCAGTCTATCCCAATGCCTTTTGGCGTACTCAAGGTTTAAGTGGCATGGCAATTGGCAACCTGCCCTTACTAGAATTTACTGCAGATAGCTCACCGCCCTCTGGTAAACCGGGAATTTTGACAACCTTCATTTCCAGTAATCAAGCAGTCAGTTTGGGTTTACTCAGTGCTGATGATCGACGCCAAGCAATCATGCGTGATTTTGTAAAGTACTGGGGGCCACAAGCGTCCAGCCCAACTAATTTTTACGAAGCCAATTGGCCTAATGAACAATGGACTCGCGGAGCTTATACCAATTTTTTAACCCCGGGAACATGGACTTCCTTTGGCCCGGCCTGGCGGGAACCTGTGGGGCCCATTTTCTGGGCAGGCACAGAAGTTGCAACCCGTTGGCCCGGTTATTTTGACGGCGCCATTCGTGCAGGAGAGTCTGCAGCCCAATCTGCTCTAGCCTTATAAAGCCGTATTTAGCGCCCATACGTTAGCTATTTCTCTCACTAATAAAGTGTTTACCTAACTCTTAGCTTAGGCCGTAAAACTCTTTTGCCCCCTGAAGAAGTAAATCAAACTCTTTAAGATTGGGCGTATTTGGATTGCCGCCCTCAATAAATGTACCTCCGATAACCCCGATATCTCGGGGCGTTGATTTAGCTAAGCGTTTGGGGAAAATATAGAATGAGCGTTTTACCTTTTGCTTCGCTTCAGTCTTGCCTTCCCCAAAGTAAACCAAAATCATATAGTTCATATTCTGCGGTATTTGATTTTTCAGCATAATTAAGTGCCCCTGAACTGGGACTACTTCGGCATCATTTGCTAATTGACTTGATCCCAGGCCACTACAGTTAAAAATAAATTTTTGCTGAACTTCCGCAAAAGAATTGATTTTCTTTTTAATAATTGGAATATTGTGAGCCTTAATATATAGATGTAATTCTCCCATCAGGGTTGCGGTATCCATATAAATACCATCGTCATAGACCACCATTGGTCGGGTGGTGCCATTCCCAAAGTCTAATATCACCTCTTTTGCTGGCTGCATGACCACGCCAACATAGGGCTCTAATCCTGAGTCTTGCCGATTATTAAAATAAGTTGGCACAATTAAAGCGCCACCTTTAAAGTCCTTATTCTTATTTTTAGCAATACCGTCATAAAAACGATAAGCCTCTACCCCGATGCGGTCGATCGTAACCTGCATATCAGGAGAATTATCCATGGACACCGGCGCCAGTAAACCGCCAGCATTATGTGAAGTTAATGAATCGACTCGATCAGCATAGATCGTAATATTGCTAAAACCCCGTTTGTTTAAATCATAGGCCGTGAAAAGGCCAATTACGCCGGCGCCAATGATGGCGATAGGCGTCGCTTTATTAGCAAGGTCCATCGCAAACTTAGAATTGATGAGCAGCTCGTTCACATAGTTTGCAGATCCAGGACCTAAAGTCCAACCACTGCCACCATGGCCATAATTATGGGCAATGATTTTATTGCCCTCTTTGACTACACTTAAATTAGGTGAACCATGTCTCATGGGGCGATAACACAGAATTCGCTGGCCTAAATAAGCATCACTAAAATTTGGTGGGGTAATTTTGCGCATTTCAGTAGAATTACCATGTGAAGGATTTGCAATCAAGTTAGCAACACCAACCGCGGAAGATTGTAAAAAGTAACGGCGAGATGAATGACTCATACAGCGACCTTGATATAATTTGAAAAAATATAGAATAAACTATTTTTATAAAATTAATTCTTTAAAGCCCAATGAAAAAATTCATCCGCAATATTTATCTTTTAATCTCTAGTTTAGTTTTATTGCTGCTATTTAGCTCGTCTGCAACAGCTGTAAACGTTTCTGAGTTAAACACAAGTTCTAAGGTAGCCCTAACTAATTTACTGAAAGAAAATGCTGAAGCGAGAAAGTTAAATACATCGGCAATAGCTGTTCTAGTCTTTCCGGCAATCACTAAAGCAGGCTTTATTGTTGGTGGCCACTATGGCGAAGGCGTGTTATGGAAAAAAGAAAAGCCGACTGCTTACTACAATACTGCTGGCGGATCATTTGGTTTGCAAGCTGGCGCACAACAATATGGCTACGCATTATTTTTTATGAAAGAAGGCGCGCTTGACGCACTGAACTCGACACAAGGCTTTGAAATAGGCACCGGTCCTAGCATTGTTGTGGTCGATCAAGGATTTGCGACCTCAATGACCTCAATCAACACACAGGCCGATATTTACGCCTTTATCTTTAGTCAAAAAGGGTTAATGGCTGGTGTAGGTATTCAAGGCAATAAAATTACCAAGCTTGACCAATAAGCGAACGAAGCAAAACACCAGCTAGGCTGGTTTTAAGGACGATATCAACAATGAATTTTGGGCATTGACTGGCAGTACTTATCTCTGCAGCTTAGCCTTTGTTTACCAGTATTCCGCTGGAGGGAAATTTTCCCTATCTCACCAGTATGTCTCTGGCGGTTAACTACTTATTACTTTTGAGAGGCCGGGCATCCTTGACAATAGCCTATTGGTTCTAGCTCCGACCTCTTGGTCAGAACGAGTCCCGACCAGAACCTACACTGTATCTGAATCTTTGCTAATTGTCAAGTAATTTAGTCAAGTATTTAAGGAATTAGATGTATTCGGTCAGACCTTAAACATGCCCATATTTTTTTAATGCCTCTGCAAGACTAAGACCACTGGCAATTTCTGTGCGGATATTTTTCTCAATTACCGTTAAGCGCTCCGACTCGATTAAGACACTTTCTACTATCTCGACTGGAATCACAATGCCACCATCTTCGTCTGCCAGAATGAAATCGCCGGGGCGGACGGTTACATTGCTACCATCATGTCCGCGAAGATAAATCGGTATCTGCCAAGCATTTACTTTCCACCTGCCGATCGATTGAACCGAGGTTTTATAGCGTGCAAATACAGGAAATTGATGCTCTCCAAGCCAGCGTACATCTCGTATGCCACCATCGAGTAATGCACCTACGCACCCTCTTTCCTTCATACCCAACGCAATTAACTCGCCAAAATAACAAATACCTTCGCCATTGCCGCTCCAGACACTGATCTCGCCCGGAGACAAACCTTGACATGCTGCCATCTTATCGGCATCACCACCTTGAGCATATGGCGTCATCTGCCCTCGAATGGTATAGGCCCAACCTGCCATGCGCTTACAAGTTTCAGGGTAAGGACCAAAGTCAGCTGCTAAGCCTTGCTGTAATAAATTCAAGTTATCTAAAACATCAGCAACATTTGATGTATCCACCTCTAAATACCGCAAGCGAATGGATTCCTTTTGTTCCGCAGTCAAATTCATTTGAGGCCTTTGTTAAACCTATTAATAGGCATATTTTAATTACTTAAGTTCCAACCTGAAAGTGGGAGGTGAGCTTTCTTAGCATTGCAACTACACTCTGTGCCACGATACGCCCTGTGCGCGGATTTTCAGAGGGGATATTTTCCATCGTCATGCTAAATTTTGCTGAATCTGAATCAACAGTTATGGTGTGCGTGTTGTGCGTAACGGTAGGATCAGCCCAAATCTCTAAAAAGGTTTTGTCTGGTCCGATGCCCGCTAATGCAAGAGCCACAACTACGTTCAGATTGGCTGGAAATCCCTTTGCTGCTTCTTTAGCATTGCCAGTAAATACTTTTAGGGGCTCTGTTAAGCCTGCCACAGAAATACCATTCTCAATTAAATGCGGTGCGCCCTCAAGACCCTTCGGGGGCTTTCGGGTAATCATGCGCACAGAATGAATGTTGCCTTCAGCAGCGGCGACCATAGCATCTAAGCCTATTAAGGCGCCAGTAGGTACCATAATTACGCCACCAGTTTGCTTAGCCAACTCAACTAAATCAGGTCTAAATAAAATTGCGCCAACTGATAAAACGATGGCTTTCTTTTGTTGCTTTAGAAATGGGCCAATAATATCGCCCAAGAATTCAGCAGGGGCACACTCCACCACTACATCTGCATAGGGTTCTAGTTCCTCGATACACAATACCTTTACCGGGTGTGCCAAAGTCTTCACAAAAGCCTCAGCTTTATCGTGATTCTTAGCCGAGACTGCAGTCAGTTCAACTCCTGGAACAGCTCCTGCAGCTAATTTAGTTGCCAGTGATTTTCCAATAGCCCCAAGCCCAGCAATAGCTACGCGAATTTTTTTTGGTGTACTTGTCATCTTGCTATTCATTCAAAAATAATTCATTAACAGAACCACGCAGATCCATCTCAAACTCCAAGCCTGCGACTGGCGGCCTTGCAAAATGCCAACAAAGGCCATTCGGTATTAAGCCAGGCTTAGATAGTAACTCGCTCACTAAATCAGCAATATTATGAATTGAATAGGCCTGCACTTTAGTCACATCTTGCCATGTCAAACCCAAAGCCGTAAGCCGGGAAACCATCTCTGCAATTACAAAGCACATTTTTTGACTTAAGCCAGCCGGAGAAATATCGCCATAAGCAATGATGCGCTCCTTATAGGGTTCAGCGCCTTTTCTCGCATCGCCGCCGCCGGACAAAACAAAACTAATTTTGGCAAGAGGATCTGGCACGGTATAGGTAAAAGCCAGCATCGAAACGACTTTTGGGCCATGATCTTCTGGGCATACATTGGTTCGTGCAACAGGATTAATGGCGCTCTTGCCATCTACCGCAGCTTGATAAATACCCCAGGCCGCCAACTGTTTAACGTACTCCTGATTAAATGCTATAAAACCTTGATCATCGAATTGCTGCGGTGAGCGCAGCTCGCAATGGGCAAAAGCAGTCATTGGACGCCCTATCTGACGTAAATGTTTTTCGATGGCAGTAAAGCTATCTTGCAAAGGAATGGCGCGCTTAAAGCGAATTTGCTCAAGACGATATCCAGGAACTGCGATTACTCCTGCCGAATATTGAAAAACACTTGGCAGGTACCGATAATTGCCTGCTGTAAATTCGCTTGCTGAGTTCATATGCTGCGCTAATCAATCGTCATACTAGAAGCTTTAACAATTTGTGCATACTTAGCAATCTCAGCTTGAATATGCTCACCAAATTTTGCCGGCGTGCCGCCAATAATTTCAATGCCGCGCTCAGAAAAACTTTTTTTAATCGCGGGATCTTGCAAAGCACGATTAATTGCAGTATTGACTTTATCTACGGCATCTTTCGAAAGGCTAGCGGGGGCAACAATACCGTACCAAGAATCAGTCTCAAATTTTGGAAAGCCCTGCTCAGCAATAGTTGGAATCTCTGGAGCAAGCGGAGCCGGAGTTAAATAGGTTGTCCCAATCGCTTTTAACTTGCCCGATTTAATATGCGGTAAGAAATCGGGTAAATTGCCAAACATCATATCGATATTGCCCGCCAACAAATCGGTTAGTGCTGGCCCCTGGCCCCGATAAGGAATATGCACAACATAAATTCCGGCTTGGGATTTCAGCATCTCACCGGCAAAGTGTGCCGTGGTGCCATTACCAAAAGAACCATAAGATAGCTTTCCTGGATTCTTTTTAGCGTAAGCGATGAGCTCTTTTAAGTTATTCACTGGTAAACCAGGGCGCACCGCCAACACATTTGCCGTTTTCGCCATCAAAATAACCGGCTGTAAATCTTTATTCAAGTTATAAGGTAAATTCTTTACCAAACTTTGATTTACCGTAAAGCTATTGGCAACCCCACCAACCGTATGACCGTCAGTTGCTTTGGCAGTAGCATCAACCCCAATGACGGTTCCAGCTCCCGGCTTGTTATCAATGATGACGGCACTACCCAAAAACTTTCCCATATCTGGTGAAATAGCGCGGACTACCGAATCTAAGGTACTTGCACCGCCTGGAAAAGGCACAATAATGCGCACGTTTTGGCCATTTGGCCAATTGCTTGGTGTTTGCGCATAACTAAGCCCAAGATAACAGGTACAGAAAAAAGCAAATAAACTAGTAAGACAGAAAGTAGTGTTTTTAACGTTCATGCTTTCTCCATATGGATGAGCTTATAGTTTAGCTTCTCATTGATATCCGACTCGATCAAGCAATCTTTGTGCGGCAATTTGATTTTTACCGATCGCCGCAATCGAGATATTTTCCGCCCTATAAGGCCCCAGTAATTTCAGCCCCTCATTTTCAATTTTGGCTGATTTAACAACTGGCCATTCATTATTACCATTCGCAAAATATTCTTGCGCAGAGTCACTGGCCAAGTAGTCGATAAATTGAACTGCCGCTTGAGAATGAGGCGCATTTTTGGCCACCCCACCGCCAGCAATATTAATATGAACTCCCGAAGTTTGTTGATTGGGCCAAACAAAGCCAATTTTAGAAATAATCGCTTGGTCTTCTGGATTTTTAGAACGTAATAATCTCACTAAATAATATGTATTAGCCAAGGTTACACCGCACTCGCCTGCTGCAACAGCCTTAATTTGATCGGTATCTCCTCCTCGTGGAGGCCGAGCCATATTAGCTACCATGCCTTTGGCCCACGCTTCCGTGGCCGCCTCACCTCGACGCTCAATCATCGCACCAATCAGCGACAACATATAAGGATGCGCACCTGAGCGGGTACAAACTCGTCCCTTATTCATTGGTTCGGCTAGTTTTTCGTAGGTGTTGATATCCTGCGGATTTACTGTCGCTTTGTTATACACAACTAAACGGGCTCGGGTCGAAAAACCAAACCAGGTCGTGCCTTCCGGATCAGGCTTCGCACGTAAATTAGCTGGAATTCGGCCAACCAAATAGTCAGATTGAATCGGCTTAAAAAAACCATCAATTTGTGCACGCCATAGCCGTGCTGCATCAACCATCAAAATAACATCGGCAGGACTTTTACTTCCTTCGCTCTTTAATCTTTCTGCTAAGGCATTGTCATCTGCTTCAATGCGATTAATTTTGATGCCCGTTTTCTTAGTAAAGTCGCTATAAAGTGCCTCATCGGTTTGATAATGGCGAGCTGAATATAAGTTCAGCTCTTTCACCTCATTGGAGGTTTGGGCAATAACCGGCTTCGTAATCCAAACATGAATTAGTATGAGGGTAATAATTAGTATGCTCGCACTTAGCGCAAGCGGAATCTTTTGTTTCACTAGTTTCATTCTCATTTCCAAGCCAACTGTCCTATTGATGGGTTATTTGTGATTTATCTAATATATCATAAATAAGAATGATTATCAATTAAGAATTAGGGCTAGACATGATGCGGGAGAGCACCAGCACCGGCAAAAGACCTGCTAGAACAATGGTTAGTGATGGCAATGCGAGCTCTGCTAAGCGCTCATCAGCAGCTAATTGATAAGTAGCAACCGCTAACGTATCGAAATTAAATGGGCGTAGTAGTAAAGTGGCAGGCAATTCTTTCATCACGTCAACAAAGACAAATAAACCTGCGGTAAGTAGGCTCCGCTTAAGTAAAGGTATATGCACTCTTCTTAAAATCTGTGCCTGCGATAAGCCAAGTAATGCTGCAGAGCCATCCATTGAGGGAGTAATTCGCGATAAGCCCGCTTCAACACTTTGTAAGCTGGAAGAGAGAAAGCGAACTAAATAGGCGTAAATCAAAATGAATATGCTCGCAGAAACCCACCAAGCCAATTGGAAAATTTCTAAAAAAGAGAGTACTCCAATTGCTAAAACTGCACCTGGTAAGGCATAACCAAATCCTAATAAACGAATAACCCAAGTCAAGCGGGAATTTAATCTCACTGAATAGGCAAAAAATATCGCTAACAAGACTGAAATGAAGGCAGTGATAAATGACACTGATAAAGAATTACCTAGCCAAGCAAAATAGCGGGTATCTATATTTAATCCTTGCTTGTACAGCAGTTGTAATAGGGCAAATGCGGGTAGTAAAAATCCACAGAAGAGGGTTAGACCGCAAAATAAAAAAGCTAGTAAGGCACGTCTACCATGCAAGGTCTTAGCAAAAGACTTACTTTGAAACGAGGATGAGTAACGTAGCTTAGAGCGATTGCGTTGTTCAATAAAAAAGATTAACAAAACAAAACTTAATAAGCCCAGTGCAAGTTCAATGGCTGCCATACGATCGCCAAAGGATAGCCAAGCCTTAAAAATACCAGTGGCAAAAGTTTGTACCCCAAAGTAAGAGACCGCACCAAAATCTGCCAATACCTCCATGAGGGCAAGTGCCATACCAGCAAAAATTGCCGGTCTTGCCATTGGTAAAATCAACTTCCATAGTGCCTGAATCTCACTATAACCAAGAGTTTCAGAAACCTCGAGCAAGCGACTGCTTCGCTCTAAAAAAGCAGTACGAGTAATGAGATATACATAAGGATATAAACAAAAAGAAAAGGACCAAATCGCTCCACTTAAGGATCTGGGATCAGGGAAAAACCATAAAGAATCTAATCCCCATATCGATCGAATTGCACTTTGTATCGGTCCTGAAAATTGCAATAGATCGACAAATAGATAAGCCATCACATACGTTGGCACTGCTAAAGGCAAAATTAATGCCCAGGCAAAAAATTGCTTACCGGGAAATTGATAGCTTGCAATTATCCAGGCATTACCAACACCTAAAATAAAAATGCCGAGACCAACGCCACCAATCAATATGAATGTCGAAACAATATAGTCCCCTAGAACAAAATGCCATAAATGGGATAGCGTACTAGTTGCCAGAGATGCACTTGTACTACCTGTACTGCTATTGAAGTCAGGCAAAAAAAATGGCAGCGCCAACCCAAATAGGGGCAAAAACAACAGGAAGGCCAGGGGCACTACGATTCGCTTCATCAAATCAACAATCCGTTTAGACTTTAGTTATTCATTAAACCATTTGTATTAATGAGAAAATTATAGGGATGAACTTGAATCACACCCTGCTTTCCTTAAAACATGTTGAAATTAGCTACCCCAGCAGTAATGGACTGGGATCGGTTACTGCTGTCAAAGGCCTTGATTTGGAGTTGCAACCAGGCGAAATTGGCTGCTTACTTGGTAGCTCTGGCTGTGGAAAGTCGTCGGTTCTTAGGGCTATTTGCGGCTTTGAACCCGTACAAAAAGGTGAAATCCTACTACGGAATAGTGTTGTTAGCTCACCTATCACTCACATCGCACCTAGCCAAAGACGGGTTGGTATGGTCTTTCAAGACTTCGCCCTCTTTCCGCATCTGAGCGCTTTGGAAAATGTCGCCTTTGGTTTGCAACACTTTCCCAGCGCTCAAAGAGCATCCCTAGCAATAGAGTGGTTAAAGCGGGTTGGGCTTGCCGATAAAGCCCAAGCTTACCCGCATGAGCTTAGCGGTGGCCAACAGCAGCGCGTTGCGCTAGCAAGAGCAATGGCGCCTGAACCCGATTTAATTTTGCTTGATGAGCCATTCTCAAGTTTAGACATTGAGTTTAGAGAGCGTCTGGCTGGCGAAATGCGCGAGATTCTCAAAAAAAATCGTATTACTGCGCTTTTGGTTACCCACGATCAATTCGAAGCTTTCGCAATTGCCGATCAGATTGGTGTTATGGCTGGGGGCAAAGTTATTCAATGGGATACCCCTTACGCTTTGTATCACCAACCCATTAATCGCTATGTTGCCGACTTTATTGGTCGTGGTGTATTTGTCAAAGGCGTAGTCCAAGCAAGTGGCAAAGTAAATATTGAACTGGGCGAATTAGTATTAGATCCGAACCACAAGAACACAGTCGGCGAAGAAATTGATGTTCTACTTCGTGCTGACGATATTCAACATGATGATGCTAGTCCAACACAAGCAGAGGTAGTGAGAAAAACGTTTCGTGGCGCCGATTTTCTCTATACCCTAAAGCTTGCGTCAGGCACTGAAATTGTTGCCTTTGTGCCAAGTCACCATGATCATGCCATTGGTGAAAAAATTGGTATTCACTTAGTAGCAGATCATGTGGTCACATTTAGCCAGGAATAAAGTCAAGCAAGATCATAACGATCGAGATTCATCACTTTAGTCCAAGCTGCGGCAAAATCAGTAATAAACTTAGTTTGCGAATCAGCACAGGCATAAACCTCCGCCAGCGCGCGCAACTGCGAATTAGAACCAAAAACCAGATCGACTACAGTTCCAGTCCACTTCAGTTTTCCTGTGGCACGATCCAAGCCTTCAAGAACACCAGTAGCTGTATCGGCTTGCTGCCACTTAGTATTCATATCGAGTAAATTAACAAAAAAATCATTCGTTAAGGTTTCAGGACGCTGTGTGAAGACACCAAATCCAGTGTTATCAAAATTGGCATTAAGCGCCCGCATTCCGCCTATCAAGACAGTCATCTCAGGCGCTGTTAAGGTGAGTTGGTTAGCTCGATCAATTAAGCGTTCAGCGGCCGCAGCAACATTGCCATCACCCATGTAGTTACGAAACCCATCAGCGCGTGGCTCGAGCACTGCAAAAGAATGTACATCAGTTTGCTCTTGCGATGCATCAGTCCGGCCAGGGAAAAAGGGAAGCGTGAGCGTTTGATGTGCTTTTTTGGCTGCCGACTCAATCGCTGCATTACCACCTAGAACAATTAAATCAGCTAGTGAAACTTTTTTTCCAGAAGTCTGTGAAGCATTGAATTCTGTTTGGATAGTCTCTAATGTTTGCAAAATAGTCGCTAACTCAGCGGGCTGATTCACTGGCCAATCCTTTTGCGGCGCCAAGCGCAAACGAGCGCCATTCGCTCCACCCCGTTTATCGCCTCCCCGGAAAGTACTTGCTGAGGCCCAGGCTGTTTTCACTAACTGAGAAATAGATAACGGTGCTGCTAATATTTTTTGCTTTAAATGCGTTATATCTTGTGCATCAATCAATGGATGAGTGACTGCAGGAATCGGGTCTTGCCACAATTGCTGCTGCTTTGGTACAAGGGGGCCAAGATAACGTGAGATAGGTCCCATATCACGGTGCGTTAATTTGTACCAAGCCTTAGAAAAAGCGTCCGCCAATTCTTCTGGATGTGCATGAAACCGCTCCGAAATAATGCGGTAACTTGGATCCATCTTCAAGGCCAGATCGGTTGTAAACATCATCGGCGCATGTTTCTTAGCAGGATCATGTGCGTCAGGTACGGTGCCGGCTGCCGATGCCTCTTTGGGCGTCCATTGATGAGCGCCTGCGGGGCTCTTTGTTAACTCCCACTCATAACCGAATAGATTGTCAAAATAGTTGTTATCCCACTGAATAGGATTAGTTGTCCATGCGCCTTCTAAGCCGCTGGTAATAGCATCATCCCCAGAGCCAGTGCCAAAAGTATTTTTCCAACCAAAGGCTTGTTCTGCAATCGGTGCGGCTTCGGGTTCGGGACCAACATACTGTGCTGGATCAGCAGCACCATGGGCCTTGCCAAAGGTATGACCACCAGCAATGAGAGCGACCGTCTCAGTATCGTCCATCGCCATTCGGGCAAAGGTCTCACGTATATCGCGCGCGGCGGCAAGTGGATCAGGGTTGCCATCAGGGCCCTCGGGATTCACATAAATCAAGCCCATTTGTACTGCAGCAAGTGGTTTTTCTAATACGCGATCGCCACTATAACGCTTATCAGCTAGCCACTGCCCTTCTGAGCCCCAATAAATATCTTCACCTTCCCACACATCCTCACGCCCACCGGCAAAACCAAAAATCTTTAAGCCCATCGACTGCAGCGCAATTGTGCCAGCAAGCACCATGAGGTCAGCCCAAGAAATTTTACGGCCATACTTTTGCTTGATAGGCCAAATCAATCTACGCGCCTTATCTAGATTGCCATTATCAGGCCAGCTATTAAGTGGCGCGAAACGTTGCGTGCCAGAACCTGCACCACCACGACCATCACCAATGCGATATGTGCCAGCGCTATGCCATGACATGCGAATGAAGAATGGACCGTAGTGACCATAGTCGGCAGGCCACCATGCTTGTGAGTTTGTCATTAAAGCGTTGAGATCTTTGATAACAGCATGTAAATCCAGACTTTGAAATTCTTTAGCGTAATTAAAATCCTCAGCCATCGGATTAATGAGCGGCGAGTGCTGATTTAATAGCTTGAGATCTAATTGATTAGGCCACCAGTCGGCATTTGTAGTGTGTCTCGCTAAAGCACGATCATCGGCACTGTCAGAAAATGGGCAAGTGGCTGCTGTTGACATGAATCTTTCCTAAAATAAATAATTTAAAAATTGAATGAATGTGTTATTAAATACTACCTAAATAATCTCGTTTACCAATCTCAACGCCGTTATGACGCAAAATATTATAGGCAGTCGTTACATGAAAATACACATTAGGAATAGCATGCGCTATTAAAAACTGGAGGCCTTTGTAATGGGTCTCCTTATCGCCTCGCTTGGTAACGATATCCTTATCTTCGGTGCCATCAATCTGCTCAGGCTTAATTCCCTCGATAAAGGCAATCGTTTTAGCAATGCGTATCTTCAAATCTGCGATGGATTGTTCATTATCTTCATACACAGGAATTTCTACTCCAGCCAATCGGCCAACCAAACCTTTCGCTGTATCAGTTGCAATTTGAATTTGTCGGGTGAAGTTAAGCATATCGGGAAATAAACGGAACAAAGTAAAGGCGGTAGCATCTAATTTTTTAGCATCAATATGAGCTTGAGTCTTATCTAATATGGCTGATAGGTTCTTTAAAACATGGATGAAGCGCGGAGCGCTAGCTTGGTACATTGAAATCGTCATCATGAGCCTTTAGGTGTGTGTGGGGGGGAAATAATTATGCGGATTCATATATTACTCTTCTAATATGAATCCGGTACTAACTGATGGGCTGGTGCTTACTGGGCCTCAATGCCAGCAAACTGGGCGATCTTTTCATATTTTGTCATTTCTGCACGCACAAATTTCTTAAACTCATCTGTGGTCATTTGCCTAGTACGTATGCCTGCCTTAGCATAAGCATTCATTACTTCCTTATCTTGCATAGCTAAATTAATATCGGCGTTAATTTTTTGAATGATTGCTGCTGGCGTTGCGCTAGGTGCCCATAAACCAAACCACAAACTCATCTCATATGTAGGGTAGCCTTGCTCAGCTATCGTTGGAATATTGGGAGCAGCCTCAGAACGCATCTGGGTCGTTACGCCAAGGGCCTTTAATTTTCCAGCGTTGACTTGTGTAATTGCGGTGTCAAAAGCAATCATAAAAAAGGTAACACGATTGCTCATGAGATCTTGCATTGCATCTGGCCCACCCTTATAGGGCACATGAACCATTTTAATACCAGCGATTTGATTAAAGTATTCTGCCGCTAAATGGGTTGAGCTGCCAATGCCTGCCGATGCAAATGGAATTTCTCCTGGCTTGGCTTTGGCTGCCAAGACCAAATCCTTAAGGGATTGATACGGTCCACTGGGTGAGGTGGACATTAAATAAGGTGTGATTCCTAAAATATTAATATCAACAAGCGCTTTTAAGGGATCGTAGGGCAATTTTTTATAAATTGCTGGGTTGGCGGCATAAGAAGCTGACTGAACTAAAAGCGTATAGCCATCAGGTTCGGCGTTCACTACTGCGCCCGTCCCAATTAAACCCCCTGCTCCAGGGCGATTTTCTACCACTACCGGCTGCTTCCAAGTTTCACTTAAATTCTTAGCCACAATCCGCGCCACAATATCCACCCCAGAACCGGGCGTTAGGGGCACAATGAATTTAACCGGCCGATTTGGGTAAGACTGGGGCGACTGCGCCGTACTGTACGAACTAAATAAAATAAAAATACAGGAAAGTATTATTTTGATTTTTTGTTCCAAGTGATCACCTATCTTTGTGGCATATTTTGAATTGAATAACCTACGCTAATATTAGCGCCCTGCGGAATTGCTGGCATCGTTAAATTCCAATCCAACCAAGATTCGCGCATTGCCGTTAATCGCGCGGGGAAATATTCCGCTAAATTTGCTCGCTCGCGCTCATCTGCTGCAATATTAAAAAGATACTCATTTTCATCGACCTGAAGATACTTCCACTCATCTAAACGATAAGCCCGTTGTGCTCGATAATTCATGCGCCAATAAAGCGGTCTTTCAAATCGGTAGGTGGTGCTTTTTAAAATGGGTAGCATGGATATCCCATCGAGAGGAAAATCTGGATCTATTGACGCACCAGCTATATCCAATATAGTTGCCGTCCAGTCCATCGTGATGCTAATTTGTGAGCTCACTTGATTCTGCGGAATGAGGGCTGGCCAATGCACAATCCAGGGGACGCGAATACCACCCTCAGTCAAGTCCATTTTACCGCCGACCAAAGGCCAGTTATCAGAGAACCGCTCTCCACCGTTATCGCTCGTAAAAATAATCAACGTGTCATTAAACAAATTTTCTGCATTTAGAGCCGAAACTATTTTTCCAATGCCTTCATCCATGTGATGGATCATTTGCTGGTAGGTTTTTACATTACCGCCATGCAGATGAAATAAATTATTTTTTACTTCACTTGCCAGATGGGCATCATCTCTTGTTTCCCAGGGCCAATGCGGGGCAGTGTAATGAAGGCTAATAAAGAAAGGCGTGCCCTCCCGCGCCGCTACAGATTTTTTTTGAATATATTCAATGGTTTTATTAGAAAGTAAGTCTGTTAGATAACCTTCTTCGGCAGACTCCTCATCATTGAGCCAAAGATCATGAATTCCCTGTGAGTCACAATGGGTAAAGTAATCAACGCCACCTGCCATTGGCCCAAAAAATTCATCGTAGCCTGAAAGTAAAGGTCCAAATTGGGGCGGGAAACCTAGATGCCACTTGCCAAATAAGGCGGTTTGATAGCCAGTCTTCCGCAGCATTGATGGCAAAGTAGGTATATCCACGGGCAATCCTAAAATTGTATTGCCTCTACTTTTAAAATTAATTGGTTCCTCAGCGGCCCCACGCAAGCGATACTGATAACGTCCAGTCATCAAAGCAAAGCGTGTTGGCGAGCAGACGGGAGAATTTGAGTAACCCTGAGTAAAACGAAGACCATTGAGTGCTAGCTGGTCGAGCGTGGGTGAAGCGTTTGACTTAGCGCCATAACAGCCAAGGTCTGCATAACCCAAGTCGTCAGCAACAATAAAAATAATATTAGGGCGTTTCACTGGCTTTCTATTCACAATATATGGTTAGTTGACCTCTGGTCAAATTAAGATCAACTTTGTTTACCATGATTCACTACCTGGTTCGCCTTTAAAAGGTCCGACTAACTCAGGAGTAATCCAGCCCCCATAAAAGCCGCTGGGCTGAGGTAAAACTGGCTGCCCATCAACGGTACATTGCAACTGAGTAGGGTAAAAAGCGATGTGATCGGCAATCATCTTTGCTTCATCAAAGGGTTGGGCATAGCTCCAAGCAACTTTTTTGAGTTGGTTTATACCGTCGTCTATATCCCAGTATTGAGCGGGGCCTTTCCACTCACAAAAAGAATTGCCGGTAGATGGCTTCAAAAAATTGAAGTTAATATCCTTTGGTGGGACATAAAAACTCGGCGGATGGGAAGTTTCTAATACCAAAATAGCATTTTTTGTACGTGCAATTTCTTGGCCTTTAAAACAAATAACAACCTCCCTACGATCCTCAACATACTTTGGGGGACGTGGAAAATCCCATACCGAAATTTGCGACGCATTCGGTACCACTGCAAATGGTGGTCTTGTGGTACCTCGCCAATTCCATTGTTCTTGTGCAAGCTTGACCCAATCCGGCAACTGACTCATAAGCAATGAAATTAAATGTACTCAGACACCTCGACCAAGTTCCCATCAGGATCGCGTAGATAGACCGACCGAATTGGCCCCAACGCACCGCGTCTTGCAACAGGTCCAACATCAATCGCAATATTATTGGCTGTCAAATGGGTGATCACATCATCAAGCGGAATAGCAGCAATCAGGCAAAAATCACCGGCGCCAATAGTGGGTACTTTTGCTTTAGTAGGCGTTTCTGTTGCTCGATCTTGTAAATTAATTTTATATTGCCCAAAGCGTAAGGCGTAACGCGGCTGCCCTTCAGGCCCAGTAAAAAATTCACGCTCAAAGCCAAGAGCCTTTTCATAAAACTGGGTAGAAGCCTCAATATCGGTAACAGTTAATACCAGATGATCAATGCGATCAATAATACTTTTCATTTTTTTCCATTCAATTTTTTAAAAAAATACGCCATTTTTATCTGCATTAGGAGACCTTAAGCCCTAAACAATCTCTCGCTCTATTGGGTCTCAAGCGCTACTGATAATCAAGTACTACTGATAATTTAGCGCCAGGCACAATAATACCGCCTCGCTCACCTGCTTGGGTTGAGCCCCATCTGGCTTTAAAATAATCAGGTAATGGCCTACCCTCCTTGGGTGCCATCCAAAGCCGTAATAAATGCCGCTGGCGCTCACGTTCCGGCCAATTTTCAAAATCATTACGGGAATGCAAGATTTGGTGATTATGTAAAAGTTGCATATCACCAGGCTCAAAAGCCATTGGCAAAACAAAGCCTGGTTCAGCTAAGATTTCATCGATTAAGTCCATGACTGCAAGTTGCTCGGTAGTTAAGCGCTTCGCTTCGGGAAAATTATTTTGCGCAGCTTCAATATATTGACGAATATAAACGCACGATAAATTATTTTCATACCAAGTAAAAATAGGCATATCAAACCAAGGGTGCAGTCCCGCCGGCACTTCACCGCGACGATCAGTTGCGTAAGGCATAAATAATGCCTCGACTAAATCAGGTCGACGTCGCACTATTTCGTTATATAACTTCATCGAGCTCGCAATAAAAGATTCGCCGCCAGCTTTAGCCTTTTGCAGACATAACAAACCTACAAAATCTGCCGAATCAGTATGAAAATCGAGTTTTTTATTGGTTTGATAAAAACGTCCGCCTGTCTTAGTGATATCGACGCCTTGATCACACACATGACCGAGTAAGTGCCCTTTACCATTACTACTGCGCAAGGTGCCTAAATGGACACCCAAGCCCATATAGATAATAGCTGCTAATTTGATACCTAAATCTTGTACTGGAATACCGCGTAGTAATACAAATCCTCTGCCATGAAGTAGTTCAACTAACAAACTAGCTAAAAATGGTTTAAGCCGGGTCAGCGGAAAATTATCAGGTGAAATTTGCTCAAGGGGTAAATTAAGGGCCTGAAAATGTAAGGCTGCTGCACGCATTTCTGCTAACTGCTCGGGCAACCAAGGCACCACCCATGATGGCTGAGCCAACATCTCGGCACCGGTCCAGACGCTTGGGCCCTCAATGGCAATAGGCGGCGGCTCTAAAGTGATTTTTGGCATCCATTCCTCAAATGATTTTTACAGCAATTAAGATTAAACTCTTTATATCTTTTAAGCCCTTAGTGTTATCCCTTAATTGATCAATCGATAGGTAGTCATTCGTCTGAAAGTACTGTTTTTATGGTAAATACATCAACACCAATATTGGGCGCCAATGCTTTAGTTGCAGCCTTAAAACTAGCGAAAGTAAAAACCATTTTTACGCTTTCGGGTAATCACATCATGCCAATTTTTGATGCCCTACTCGATAGTGATATTAAATTAATCCACACCCGTCATGAAGCTGCCGCAGTGCATATGGCAGACGCATATGCGAGACTGACAGGTGAAGTTGGCATTGCACTAGTTACTGGTGGTCCAGGCCACGCTAATGCAATTGCAGCGCTGTACACTGCACAAATGGCGGAGTCGCCTGTAGTCTTAATTTCGGGTCATGCGCCTCTAGCGCAATTAGGAACTGGTGCTTTCCAAGAAATGGCGCAAGCTGATTTGGCTTCGCCGCTTGTCAAAGCAGCCTTGACTTCGAACTCTATTGAGGCAATTCCTTTTGATCTAGCCAAAGCAATCAAGCTCGCGAAATCGGGACGTCCAGGGACTGTGCATTTAAGTCTACCTTCCGACTTATTAGAAGGCCCCTACCTCAATGCAAGTAATTTACCAACCGAGCAGCTATTTACCGACCAAGAAACATCAGCACCAAGCGAGGCGATTGAAACTATCTTGCAAGTGCTGCAAGTAGCTCAACGCCCCATCATCTTAACTGGGCCACAAATGCAATCTCAAGCTGGCAGAAAAAAATTGGCCGAGCTAGAGCAGGCATTAGGTATTCCCGTGGTGGGTATGGAAAGCCCGCGAGGAATCAATGATCCGTGTTTGGGTGCCTTTCCAGAGGTGCTGGCAAAAAGTGATTGTGTTTTACTCCTTGGGAAAAAATTGGATTTCACTTTGAAGTTTGGCCAATTTTCAAGCTTTGCCAAAGATTGTCAATTTTTACAGCTGGATCCAGAGGCCGCTGAAATTCAACGTGCGAGTGTTAGCTTAGGTAAAAGGTTGCAACTCTCTGCACTTAGTGACGTGCAATCAA
>Ga0304729_1000314_pt1 | contig 35753 bp, 60 predicted proteins | sample C_131016_MF_Meta_FD_190475 | JGI IMG/M metagenome (GOLD analysis project Ga0304729, IMG submission 190475) | Freshwater microbial communities from Lake Croche, Canada to study carbon cycling - C_131016_MF_MetaG (v2) (version 2) | ecosystem: Environmental > Aquatic > Freshwater > Lake | place... | reverse complement strand
AATAACTCAAAGTAAAGAGATAGTTACCACCGAGATACAAGGTAAGGACGGAACGGTTAAGGAGTATATTGGGATGGATGACTTTCAAGTAAATGTAACGGGTAGATTACAAGGGGCGTATAACGTAAACCCGAAAGAATTAACCCGACAATTAAAAAAGATTTTATCAGCCCCGCAACCGTTAGCAATTACTAATTGGTGGTTACAGAATTTAGATATTACAGACGTGGTAATCACTAATTTTGATTTTGGGCAGACCGAAGGGGAGTATAGTACGCAATATTTCAATTTTACGGCTTTGAGCGACCAGCCCGTAGAGTTTAGAATAACGGGACAATAAAAAAACCTAAGTTACTATTATTCACTTAGGTTTAATATAGTAGACCACAGGCATGCGGTTACAAAGCATTACAAATATAAACCTATTTTTTAAATATACAACACTTTAATGTTAATTTATACTAATTCTAAATAATGCTAAAACAAGTAACTAATATCACAATCACACAAAACTCAAAAGGGCGAAACAAAGTGTTATTATTTGACTTTTGCCACGCTTGGGAGTTTGCTAATAATTGGGAAGACTTAAGCGCACAAGGCAAGGTTGTTTTACCAAAAAAAATATACGCGGTTGACGAGCAAACCAATAAAAGATATGCTTTATTTGGGCTTAATAAAGCCGTTAAGGATATTTTTCAAAAAGGGGATAAGATAAAAATTGAAAGCTATTATATTTACTGGACTAAAGACTTAACCGAAAAGCACACCCCTAAAATAACTATTGTTGACGGGTACATTAACAAAGTAAATGCCGAGTTACCGATAGAAATATCATTCGAGGACAATATGTATTTACTTAAAAAAACCCCTATGCAAAATAAAGCATATAAGGCGGGTACAAGTATTGAAAGTATATTAACCGAAGCGATTAAGGTAACTAACGACACCTTTGGAACTAACTTTACAGTAAACGTATTTTCGGACACTACGGGCGTGGATAACGCTATCTTAATGGCGGAAAACGAAAGTATAGCCGAATGGTTAGCCAAGCTAAAAAAGGACACAAACGTAAAGGTATATTTTAGAGGTAATGAGTTAAGGGTAGGGCATTTAGTTTATGTAGAGCAAGAGGCGCAAACGAAAATATTTGAATTTCAAAACAACATCATTTCGAGCGAATTAGAATATAGGTTAAAAAAAGATATAGTATTATCAGCGGTTGCTAGCAATCATATAACCGAAGCCAACGGAACGACTAAACAAGGCGTTACTAAGACTAAAAATAGACGTATAGAGGTGCTAGTTACTTTTAAAGACGGTAGCGACACCCCAACGGTTAAAGTAATAAAACAAGGCGATAAACCCGACCCGAATGTAGACGGGGAGCGTAGGACGTTTACTTATCCCGATGCTAAGAGCGAAGCCGACTTAGTGGCTAAGGCTACAGAGGACTTAAAGAAATACTATTACACAGGATTTAAAGGCAAGTTTACAACCTTTGGAACGCCTTACGTACAGTTTGGAGATAACGCTCAAATAGTCAATCCTTATTTACCCGAACAAAACGGAATTTATAAAATTAAGGGGATTGAGTATAGCGGGGGAGTTGATGGTTATAGACAAGTAATTCAATTAGATTATAAATTTAACGTATGAGCGATTGGAATATAATATCAGCTATTCAACAAATAGCTGGAGTGCAAAATGATGACAAAGTAAGGCTTTTACAATGTACGGTTAATAGTGTTGATTTAGACAATCGTATTTGCAACGTAACAACGATAACGGGAAAATCAGCGGTTAATTTTGATGCCCAACTAATGGCGGGGGTGGCAGACGGTTTATTGATTGAGCCGAAAGTAGATAGTATGGTTTATGTGTTAATAAGTAAATATACGTTACCATTCGTCTTACAATATTCAGATGTGGTAACTTACGCCTTTAATGGGGATGAGTTTGGGGGATTGGTAAAGGTTATCGAATTAACTCAAAAATTAAACATTTTAGAGAATAAAATAAACGAGTTAATTACTTGGGGAGCAACAGTAAGCCCACCATTTACAAGTACACCGCTACAGTTAACCCAACAAGATGAGATTGAAAATAAAAGCGTAAATCATGGCGAGTAGAACGGATTTTACATTGAGTGATACGGGTGCGTTATTGTTTAACAATGGCGATTTAGTTATAGGGTTTAGCGATGAGCAACACATAGCCGATACCATTAACGCTAGTGCGGGGTGGTGGAAAGAATTTCCAACGGACGGGGTAGGTGTTATTTACTATCAAAATTCAGCGGGGGAAAACCAAAAGTTAGCCCGTAAGATTAAAATAGAGTTAGAAAAAGACGGCTATAAAGTTGATAACCCTATTATAGACTATACAACGGACGGAACGCTAAATATTTACCCAAATGCTACTAGAGTATAGACCGAGTTTAGGGGCTACTATTTTAGATATAGTTTTAAATACTTATCTAAGTTTGGACTTGTTGCCGAAGTTCGTTGAGGACAACGGGATTACTAATTTAAATATAGTAGCGGGTGGCGATGAAGTTTATATTTATGATACGGATTTTATAAGTAATGAGTTTATGAGTGCGGACGTTTTGCGAAATAAACTAAAATTTTCAACGGGGGATTATTACATACCTAATGCCTCATTTGTAAATGAGAATTATTTATTAACGGGATTAGGGGAAATATTTTCAACGGGGGATAACTATTTAATAACAATATAATATGTCAAGTAAAAAAATATTTGAATTACCATTATATTCGGGGAACATACCGAATATTGCTGACTTTCCTGTTAATGTATTAGGCACGGCTTACAGAGTAAGAAAAACACAATTTAATTTACCTAAACCTAGTTTACAAGAGATAACGGATATTGGTAATGAAACGAATAATTATATAGCAGTATTAAATGTAGACGCAAGCGGTCGAGGTGTAGGAATACTTCCTGACGGCACTATAATTATTGCAAAAAACAGCGGTGTTGGCTCTACTATAGATGCTAATTTGTTAAGCCAACCTAGAATCCAACAAGTGCCAAATAAAGACGGTGTTTTTTGTATTGTAAACCCCGCAGACAACTTCGCAAATGATACTTTAGCATCAGCAGGGGGAATAGCAGTAGGACAATATTACCACACCAACGGCACGGTTAAAATAAGACTTACATAATGGGAATACAAGACTTTACACATTTAAAAGGAGATACATTTAAAGCACATCGATTTACTTTTACCTTATCGGGCGGGAGTAGCTTTGATTTTACGGGGGCAACGGTAAAAATACAACTAAAAAAGTTTTATAATGACCAAGCGAGATTAAGTTTAAGTTTAGGTAATGGACTTACTATGCTTAATAATACTTCTACTATCTTAGACTTTCAAATTAACGAGCAAAAAATAGATATTTTAGCCTTTGAGTATCTTTATGATATTGAAATAAATATGGGCGGGGTTATTAAAACGTGGTTAGGTGGAACATTTACAATAATTGATACAGTTACAACGTAATGGCAGAAACTATAAACATAAATACCTACCCTATTCAAGAGAATATAGCCGTAACAACCGTTAACGATGTAACTACGGTTAACGTTAATATTGTACAATCTACGGGGGCAGTAACAAGCGTAAACGAACAAACGGGCGATGTAGTTTTAACCCCAAACAATATAGGTGCTTTAGCTATTGATGGTAGCAACGCAAATCAAAATATTGATTTAGGGAGTTATAATTTAACCGCAAATCAAGTAGAGGCAAATCAAGGTTTTGTATCTTCTGGTTTTCAAATTATACAAATAGACGGAAATACTATTGGCTTTATAAATTCAAGTGGTAAAGTAATAGCAAGTTTAAACACTGCTACCGATACTATTTATAACTATGCTAACGGTCATTTAACCTATAATGAAACTATACCCGCCTTACAGTGGGACGGGGTAAATATAGCAACGGTTAACGATATACCCGATTTAAGTAATTACGCTACTAGGACTTATGTAGATACGGGGTTAGGTACTAAGCAAGATATATTAACGGCAAGTAACACGCATACATTTGTAGACAGTCTTACTGCTATGACTACCCCCGTCGATGCTGATAAAATGACTATTATAGATAATAGTGTTTCTTTAGCTAAAAAAATATCGTGGGCAAATATTAAAGCTACTTTAAAAACGTACTTTGACGGACTTTACACAACTACTAGCGCAGTAGCAACTCAAATAACAACGGCTTTAACGGGATATGCTACACAAACTTATGTTAATAGTCAAGGATTTATAACTAACGTTATTACGGCTTTAGGATATACCCCCGAAAATGTAGCAAACAAACAAACAGATTTAACTGCTAGTGCGACTAAATACCCTACAGTTAATGCAGTAAATACTGGCTTAGCAACTAAAGAGCCTACAATTACAGCGGGTACAACTTCGCAATATTATAGAGGGGATAAATCATTTCAGACACTTGATAAAACGGCTGTAGGATTGGGTAATGTTGACAATACAAGCGATGCAAGTAAACCCGTAAGCACCGCACAAGCTACGGCAATAGGCTTAAAAGAGGACACCGCTAATAAGTCAACAAGTGTAAGCACCGACCAAGCTAGTAATATTAAATTTCCTAGTGTTAAATCGGTTTATGATTGGGCAACGGGATTGTTTGCAACTAAATCAATGGGAGCGTATGCCTTTAGAGTTAATAATACAAATGCAACGGCAAATAGCACCGAAACAACATATAAGGCTTTAGGTAAACAAACGTTGTTAACTACGGGGTTTGCATTTACAGGAACAACCGCCCCAAGTGGAACGGCTACTTGTTCTTATAATTATACTATTATTGGAAATATGGTAATAGTTACTTTTAAGGCATTGTATACTGTAGCGGGTTCAGCAGTTACCGCTTTATCTATTCCTTTTCCTGGTGATTTACCTACACCTATACAACCAAATGGGTTTACTAGTGCTAGTGAAAAGTTATATGTAGGTTCGGGCGCATTAAGTACAAGTAAAACGACAATACCAACAAGTGCTGGTCTTTGTACTATTCGTAATAATTCAGCTAATACGGGATTTGATGCGGTTATATCGGGGGCAAGTACTAACGTATTGGTATTAGAAGGAACAGTAACTTATTTCACTTCATAATATGGCACATATAATACAGAAAAATAACGGGGGAGTTTATACGGTAGTTATAACAGACGGTTACACCGACTTAACTACGCACCCTAGCATAGTAGAACATCCCGACTTATTTGAGTTAGTCACTAACGAATTACCTTCAGAATATCAACTTTTAAACTACGACGGATAAAATGACAAATTTAGCTAAATTTAGAAACTCAATACACTACTTTTTAGGGGCAGTTTTTGCCTATTGCGGATTAAGTGCATTAATTATCGAAATGAACGAAGTACAAACGTTCTTTATCAAGTCAATCGTAGGCACTATCATAGGCTTATTAGTGGGGACTGCTATTGAACTATACCAAAATTGGTTTTTAAAACAATTTGTTGATTGGGTTGACATTCAACGTACTGCAATCGGTGGGTTAGCAGGTGGTATCATTTGCTTAGCATTTCCTAACGTTCATTTTATTACCTACTACCTATTTATATCGTGTATTGTAATATGCGTTATAGAAATAGTAAGAAGCCAAATAGCATTAAGAAAATGAGCCTAAACGAATATTTAAGTAAGTCATCAACGCAAGCGATTATAGCTATTATAATCATTTTAGGAGGTATAGCATTTTTAGCTTTCATTCCTGCAACAGAAGTAATAAAAACAAATATAAGTAATATGATGTTAGTAGTATTAGGGTTCTACTTCGGAGCATCAAAAACAGATAATAAAATTAGTTAGAATGGACGATTTAAAACTACTTAGCGCAGAAGTTGAGCGCATACGTCATCATATGGATTTAGATAAAAAATATCGATTGGAAGACAGAGCGATATTAATTGATATTAAAAATGTTTTAGTAGGTAATGATTTTAATAAGGGAGGAATGGTTAAAGAAGTGAAAGAAATAAAAGATGAACTAGACGAATTGCATAGCTTTAAACAAGAAGTAAACGTATATCTACGACAAGCTAAATTTGTTATAGGAGGCTTGATATTGGCTATTATAAGTATAACGGTTAAAGTATTTGCTAAATGAAACTAGACGAAAACGGGGTGTTATTAATAGCATCATTTGAGGGGTTACGATTAGAGCCTTACTACGCTACGGAATTAGAAAAGCAAAAAGGAATAGTTACTATTGGTTATGGTTCTACGTTCTACGATAACGGTAAACAAGTAAAGATAACAGACCCAACAATTACAAAAGAACGAGCGTTAGAATTGCTTATGGTTTTAGCTGGTGCTTTTGCGTTAAAAGTAAGTAAGCTAATAACCAAAGAAGTAAACCAAAATCAATTCAATGCACTTGTAAGCCTAGCCTATAACATAGGAATTAATGCTTTTAAGGTATCAACTGTATTAAGATTGGTAAACAATAACCCTAACGATGCAAATATTTCTAAGGCTTTTTTAATGTGGAATAAGCAAGGCGGAAACATTATGAAAGGGTTAACAAATAGAAGGATAAAAGAAAGCGCATTATATTTTACTAAAATTTAGTATCTTTACAAAGACAGTACCTTAAACACCTCTTTATAATGTGTCACAGTTAAGGGCAACTACCTAAACCACTTTTCGGAGTGGTTTTTTATGTATAAAATTTATACCTATAGGGTATAATATGTATAAAAAATTGCATTTTTTTATCATATAGGGTATAAATGCGGTGTAAATCCAACTTTATTATTGCATAAATGCGTTAATGTTATTTAATTCCACTATTTATAATAATTCTAAATAATACTCTAATAGTTTAAGTATTACATTTTTTAATTATTTTTGATAAACTAAAATATTAAAATTATGGTATTATCAAAATGGAATGATTACGATGATAAGCTAAAACTTATTCTTAGCGAAAATCAAAAGTTAATTGATAGTAGTAGTTGGAGAACAATAGCTGACAAAGTTATCAAAGGTTTAGACGCAGACCAACGTAAGGCATATTCAGTTTATATTCGTAGAAAGTATAAAGCTATTTTAGACTTACACGAGGGCGTTTATAGTGCAACCAATAGCCTAGACGTTGCAAATACAAATGTTAAACACCTTTGGATAAAAGACAAACATACTTCTTTATTTGTAAAAAACCCTAACTTTGTAGAACCTGAAACAGAACCCGAAAAGGAAATAGATTTTTTATCAATATTTAAAGATAAAATTAAGCCTATAGCCTTAATTCATAATAAAGATTTTCAGGTTAAAGCCTTATTTGACCGTTTAGTTTTTACAGATGTTCATATAGGTATGAATGTTAACCCCGACGGGTTTAGCTTATACGGTGGTGTATGGGATGAGAACGAACTAGAAAAGAGATTACAATTTATGGTTAACCATACTTTAGCAAATCAAAAAAGCACTACCTTAATCATTCACGAGTTAGGCGATTTTATGGACGGTTGGGATGGTTTAACAACTAGAGGAGGGCATAGTTTACCCCAAAATATGGATAATCAAAAAGCCTTTGATACGGGTTTGCGGTTTAAAATACAATTAATCGACGCATTAATACAACGATTTGCGCAAATTGAAGTAGTAAACATTTGTAATGATAACCACGCAGGTAGCTTCGGTTATGTAGTTAATAGTGCATTTAAGACTTACATAGAATTGAAATACCCAGATAATGTAAAGGTAATTAATCAACGCAAGTTTATAGACCATTACATCCACGATAATAAATGTTTTATACTAACTCACGGAAAAGACGATAAAAGTCTTAAATTTGGATTTAAACCAGTTTTAGATGCTAACCAAATAGAGAAAATTAAAAACTATATCGACGAAAATAAATTACACGGCTACGATATTGAGTTTAGTAAAGGGGATAGCCATCAATATATATTTGACAATAGCACAAGTAAACATTTCAAATATCAAAACTTCCCCGCTTTCAGTCCGCCGTCTAATTGGGTGCAAACAAATTTTCAAAACTCAATAAGTGGGTTTGTACATTTCAACTATTACGATAAAATAAAAACTTTAAACGATTATATATTTTAATGAAATATATTATAATATTTGCGATATACGAACTAATAAGGTCAAAAATAATTTGGCTATGGTATTACTTAATAAAAAAATGTAATGAATAAATTAACACCGCTACAAAGAATTAACCGAGTGCAAAGGTTTAACTATAATCGAGGCATCAACAAAGAATCAGTAAATAACATAATTAGAAAAATTTTAAAACAGAAATATGACACTAAATAACCCACAAAAAAACAGTATTTTAATATGGCTTGGAATAGCTATAACGGTTTTAATTCTTTGCAGTAGTTGTAAAAAGGAAAAAATAGAAATAATAAATAAAAGAGCATTTATATTAGAGAGTAGTGAAGACAATAATTGGAGTACTGCAAGTACAATATATTGTGATAGTGTGCAAATGATTAATCCTAATCAATGTTATTATTATATTGACGGGCATAAATTTAACTTCTATTCTAAAATGATTAAATTACATACAAATGAAAACTAAACTAATAATTTTATCCGCTATTTTTTTAGTCGGATGTTCTGCAAGGAAAGTACAAAAATCAAACGTTACCGAAACAACCAAAACCGAAGCACAAGCGCAGACAGTTGATAGTAGTAAGACCGTTACAAACGTAGATAGTAATGTACAGGTATTAGACCAATCAAGTACCCAACAAGTTACCCTACAACCTATTGACAATACCAAGCCAATGGTGGTAAATGGGAAAAGCTATTTTAACGCTATTTTAAAGCAGTCTAACGTTAAAAACAACGTAACTACTAACCAAGCTACAAAAGTGGCGCAAACCGAACAAAAAGCGGTTAAAACACAAAGTAAAGCAGTAACTCAAATTAACCGAGTAGAATCGGTTAAAAATACCGAGCGTAGTGGCTTTAATTGGTGGTGGTTGTTATTATTATTAATTCCTTTAGGTTATTTAAAATATAAGAAGTATATTTGATTTTCATAATTTTAGTTTTTGGTTAAGTTGCCCCTTAGATATTGCAGTATTGGTACTGAATGTTTAAGGGGTTTTTTAATTATATAAAGTATTGTTTCTTATTTAGAATTAATATAAATAAGCTATGTTTAATAAAAAAGTATTGAATTAATTTTGTAGTTACAAATTAGGTCGTATATTTGTACTCAGATAACAACAAATAAAAATAGGAATTATGAATGCAGTATTAAAAATAGCTTTAGAAATTGCAAATGAAAATCAAATATTTTTAAATAGAAGCGAAAAATTAACTCAATCTATAATTGATTATACAAAAGGAGAAAGTAAATTGTTTAATTCTCTTTATTTTTCAAAAAATGGAGTTGAATATAGAATATCTAACCACGAACTACCAAATAGAGACTATATGATGACTGAAAATACAAATTTACCTAAATATTACAAAAACAATATTGAGGTAATAGTTGAAAATGGTGAAATAATTAAAACTAAATTAAACTTTAATAATTAAAATATGCCAAACGAACGAAATGCGGGCGCAAAGCCAAAGTACAGAGAAGGAATAGAAGTTATAAGACTTCAAAGACGAGTACCAAAAATTAAGTTAACCGAAATCGATAAAGCAATAAACAAAATTTGCGAGGATTTAAAAACTAAAAAGTAATGGCTTACGGAATAGACCCAACAGAAAACCACGAAGAAGTAAAAGAGTATACAGTAGAGGAAATTTACGAAATGTACTGTCAAGTTAACAATGTTCCTGACGAACTTATGAACTACATCGACTATTTAGAAACAATTATTAAAAACTTACAAAAACTAAAATTATGAATGCGACTGTAATAGACCCCGCTAAACTAAGAAAGCTAAAAAAGCTATCACGTGAAATTGAATGTTTAAAAGAATTACAAACAATGTTCGGAGTTATAGGAGGTTTGACCCCTAGACAAGAATTAAAACTAAATTTGAAAACTGAGAAACTAATTAAAATTGTAAAATCGTTATGAAAATAACTAAAGACAAAAGTAATATCATAGGCTTTGGATTAGGCTATGATAGTAAATGCAAAGAGATTTTAATACATTTTTTTAACCAAGATATAACTATAAAACTATGAACGATTTACTAAAACTACAACAAGCACAAATAGAGGCGTTGCAAAACCGTAACGCCTATTTAGAAAACGAGTTAAAACAAGCTAAAGACTTATTCCAAGAGTTTATAAATGAGTTTGAAGTTATTGAGCCTAAAATATGCTAAACGGATATTACACTACAAAGGACTTAATGGAGCAAACGGTTCTATCAAAGTCCGCTATTCAATTTAGAGTAGAAAAGTTAAGGTTGCCTTATCGGGTACATAATGTTAACGGTTCGTTAAAAGTCCGTTACTATACCGAAAGCGAAGCCAACAGAATTATAAACTATAAATCAAAGCAATTCGACCCCGAGATAATATACGTTCATACAACGTGGGAGATAAGAGAAAGTAAATTAAATTTTATGTAATTATGAACAAACACCTAACAATAGCAGAAGAAAATTGGAAGCTAAAACAACTAGCAAAAGCAAGCGTAAAAACTCACAAAGAGTTTGTGTATAAACAGACTAACGGACAGACACGCAAAGTAGTAATTTAGTTTCATTCTTAACTACTTATTTCGTAAATTTGACAAACTAAAAATTAAAGATTATGAAAGATTATTTTATGCAACTCCAAGAAGAGTTATTGCAAACAACTTCACAAGCAGAAGAAGGCGAGTTATCTAACTTAGATGCCTTAATTAAAATGCGCAAAGCAAAACAAGAAGCAGAAACTATTTTAGAAATAGTTAAAAACTTTGAAGATTCACGTATAAATGAAATTAGCCAAGAAGCAGAAAGTTATGGGGGTAAATATTTAGGCTATGAAATTAAAGCCGTAAACGGTAGAAAATTATACAGTTTCAAGGGTATTTCAGAAATTGAACAAAAAGAAACTGAAAAAAAACAACTTCAAGAAAAATACCAAAGTGCTTTTGACGGTTTCCAAAAAGGTACAGTACAAACAGTTGTTGAGGAAGGTGTTAGATATTGGATTGATGAGAATGGAGAGTTAAAAGTATTTCCTGAATTATCTATTGGAAAATCTTATCTAACAGTTAAGCAAAGTAAAAAATAATTACTATATTTGTACATCATAATTCAGTTGGAAGGTTTGCCCAACGTAATTGCAGACCATAAATAAATATATTATGAGTAATAGAAAAAGTGCGTTTCAAACGCCACAATCAAACCCAGCTACTAAATTCTTAAGTTGGAAGTCGAACGACAAAAAATTTAGCTACTATGACAAAGATAGTCAAACTAACGTAGCGATTGAATTACCATTTAAATTCTTAGTTCTTGATGAATTAGCATCTGTAAAAGGTTGGAGCGATATCTTAAGCGGTAACATTATTTCAAATGAAGTGAAATTCATTTCTAAGGAAGTATTAACGGCTAAGTGTTATCACAAAAACGTTAAAGGCGAAAAAACCTCAACAGAAATTGCAAAAGGTCTTTACAAAGACATTAAGGAAAAAGTAAATAGTGCGGGTGCTAAATACCAAAAATCTATTTATATTATGTTTGAGGACGGAACTTTAGCAAATATTCAATTAAAAGGTGCATCCGTTCAAAAGTGGGGGGAGTTTACGCAAAAGAATAAATCCCGTTTAACTGATGAGTGGATTGTTGTTGAAAAAGCAACAGACGGAAAAAAAGGAGCGGTTAAATTTACAACACCTGAATTTAAATTTTTAAAATCACTAAGCGAAAGCGAAGCCACGCAAGCAGATGAGTGTTTCAATTTATTGGAATCATATCTTAAAACGTATCTACTTAAGTCAGAGCCTGATGCTATTGAGCCTGAAATAGAAGACGATGTTATTGATGACGATTTAGATTTTTAAAAAATTAACCCGCTATTTAAGGCGGGTTTTTTATTATATACTATTTACAAAAGTGCGAAGTTTTATCCGTTCTATACCCCCCGTTAAAAAACAATATACAATTTTGATAGGGGGGTGTCAAAAATAAAAATAACTTCGCACTTTCGCACTTTTAATATAAAAACCTAATAAAATCAATACTTAACAAAGGACGAAGTTAGGACGAAGTTTTATTTTAAATATTTTTTATATAATTTGTTATAGTATTAAATTAATTTACTATATTTGTAATTGTTGGAGTGGTAGCCAATTTAATAACTTATTACAGAACCTCATTACCACGCAACTACCACTGCTGGTAATGGGGTTTATTTTTTTTACTTTATGAAAGATATAAAAATATCAGTATTTAAGGAACTCTTAAAGTCTCAGGACGTTCCCTACATCGTGCCACTTGAAAAAATATTCGACCGTATTAGAGTTGGTAAGTCTAAAGACATACTAGATAAAGTTAGAAACGCTACAACTAAAGAGCAAGCGGATAGCCATAAAAAGAAATTACCTTGTATTGTATTTGGTGGTGAGTTTAAAGAACGAAGCAAAGACGGACTTATAAATCATTCAGGATTAATGGTTGTTGATTTTGATAAGTACCCTAGTGATGAGGTTATGTATGACCACTTGCACGAACTTAAAAAGAATAAACACTTTGTATCTTTATTTATTAGTCCAAGTGGTAAGGGTATAAAGGGTGTAGTATCTATTCCTAAATCGGATAAGATTACCCACGAAAAGTATTTCAAGGCTTTTAATAGTGAGTATCAATATGACTACTTTGATAAATCTAACTGCAATGTAGATAGGGTTTGTTTTGAAAGCTACGACCCTGATATTTATATTAACTATGATGCTGAAACTTACGACCCTATTTTAATAGATGAAGGCTTTGAAGTGAAGGAGCGTGTTCCACTTATACCAATAAATGATGAGGACTTAATTATTGAAAAGATAATGAAGTTTAATTGGACTAAGGATTTTGTAGAAGGAGAGCGAAATAGTTATATTTTTGATTTAGCTAGTGCCTTTTGTGAGTACGGGGTTTCTGAATCAAATGCTTTAGGATATATTCAAAACAATGTAATATACGGGGATTTTACAGAAACAGAAACTAAAAATACTATTAAGTCTGCATATAAAAGGAGGTCTTTTAATTCAAAGTATTTTGAGAATTACCAACAAATAGATAAGATTAAGAACGATTTAAAGAAGGGTAAAAAGATAGTACTTGAAAAATACAACATTGAGGAGGATGTTTATGATGAAATAAAGGAAGCATCCGAAATAGAAGACTTTTGGTATTCAATCGTAAACGAAAAAACGGGTAAAGAAAAGATAGTAGTAAGTCCACTTAAGTATAAGTATTTTTTAGAACGTAATGGATTTAAAAAGCACTTCCCAAATGAAAGCGATAAACCTCAATTTGTTTCTATTGATAGCAATAAGGTTAAATTAACTAGCGTTTCAAAGATTAAAGACTTTGTACTTGATTATCTAATGGATAGGAAGGAGTTAGATGTTTGGAACTATTGCGCCAACTATCAAAACCTATTTAGTGAGCAGTTTCTTTTAATGCTTGAAAGTATTGATTTAATAATGTTATCCGATACTAGATTTACTTCTTACCTAGCTTTTAAAAATGGAATATTAGAAGTAACAAAAGATGAGGTTAAATTAATAGACTACATCGATGTTAATGGGTATATTTGGGAAAGCCATATTTTAGATAGGGATTATTTACAAATGGATTACTTTGATAACGATTACCAAAAATTTGTAAATAATATTTCAGGTAAAGAGCCGTTTCCTATTGAGTGTACTATTGGGTACTTACTATCTACTTATAAGAATAGAAGTAATAATAAAGCGGTTATATTAAATGATGAGATTATAAGTGATAACCCCGAAGGAGGAACAGGTAAAGGTCTTTTTGTTCAGGGATTAAGCCAAATAAGAAACACAAGTATAATCGATGGAAAGCAATTTGATAGCAAGAAGTCTTTTGCTTATCAAACAGTAAGCCTAGACACTAAGATATTAGTTTTTGATGACGTTAAGAAAAACTTTGACTTTGAGGATAAGTTTAGTTTAGTAACCGAAGGGATGACGTTAGAGCGAAAAAATAAGGACGCTATTAAGCTAAATGTTCACGATAGTCCAAAGATAGTAATGAGTACAAATTATGCTATTAAAGGCGAAGGAAATAGTCATAACCGTAGACGGCATGAAATAGAGATAGCGCAATACTATGGAAGTGATTTAACACCCGACCAAGAGTTTGGAAAGCAATTATTTGATGAGTGGGAATTAATAGATTTTCAAAAGTTTGATAACTATATGGTTTATTGCTTACAGTTATATTTAAAGTCAGGTTTAGTAAATCAAAATGCTAAAAATATCAAACTACGTAAGTTTATTGCTGAAACAAATATGGACTTTTATGAGTGGATTATCGACTTTGAAAACTTCCCTATTAACTTAAGAAACGATAAGAGCCAATACTTTAACGCTTTTGTAAATGATAATAAGGATTTTGAGAAGTGGCTTAAACGTAACCGATTTAATATTTGGGTACAGAAATACGCAACCTATAAAGGATATAAATTTGAGCAAGGAAGTAGCAATGGCTTAAAATGGTTTGGACTATTTGAAAAGGATTTTGATAACTCTAATAATGATACTGATGACATCGACTTTTGATATTAAACAATTAATAAAATACCGTAATTTTAATAATATATTTAATAGTGTTATATCATTAAAAAGACATAGCATAAAAGATAGGTCAAACGCTGATGGTAGGGGTATTTACTTTTTATATAAAGATAATATTATAGTTTATATTGGGATAAGCCAATGTATTTATACTAGATTATTTGGAAGTAGAGAGCCACATTGCGAAGAAAAGGATTTTGATAGTTATTCTTTTATAAATTTAGAATTAGAAAATAGAGATTTAGAGTTTTACGAATATGAATTAATAAGTTTATTTAAACCTAAAGATAATAGCCAGCATAGAGGGTTTAATAATTATCAATATTTACCTATTGAATATAAAAATTTAAAAGAGGATTTTGATAAAAAACAAGCCTATAAAAATGCTTTAATAATGTCTAGCTTTTTTGATTATGTATAAACTTAGAAATTATCAAATAAAACTATCTACTGATGCTTGCAATATACTTCAAAGAAAAAAGATAGTATATTTAGCAATGGAAGTAAGAACGGGTAAAACATTAACGGCTTTAAACACGGCTTTTCTATATGGGGCTAAAAATGTTTTATTCTTAACTAAAAAGAAAGCTATTGAAAGTATAAAAAAAGACTATGAAAATTTAGGATTTGATTTTAAATTGTTTGTTATAAATAATGAATCAATGCATAAAATAACTGATACCACTTTTGACTTAGTTATTTCAGACGAGCATCATAGATTTGGAGCATATCCTAAGCCAAATGTAACGGCTAAGTTATTCAAAGAAAAATTTGGTAACTTACCTATGATTTTTTTAAGTGGTACGCCAACACCTGAAAGTCACTCACAATGGTATCATAGTTTTTGGGTTTCTAATCATAGTCCTTTTAATGATTATGCTAACTTTTATAAGTGGGCAAATAAGTATGTCGATATTGAGTTGAAGCATTTAGGGTATGCACAAGTAAAAGACTATTCAAAGGCACGAAAACAAGATTTTTGGCATAGGATAAGATACTACATTTTAACATTTACCCAAGTGCAAGCGGGTTTTGAAACGCAAGTACACGAAAATATTTTATACTGCGATATGGATGCAATTACTTATAAGATAATCGATAAGTTAAAGAGTGATTTAGTAGTAGAGAATAAACAAGGACAAGTTATACTTTGTGATACTGGCGTAAAATTACAACAAAAAATACACCAACTTTGTAGCGGTACTTGTAAATTTGAGGATGGTACAAGTAAAGTTATTGACTATTCAAAAGCTATTTTCATCAAACAAAAGTTTGATAAAAACAAAATAGCAATATTTTACAAGTTTGTCGAGGAGTTAAACGCTTTGAAAGATATTTTTAAAGATACTTTAACAACCGATTTAGAAGAATTTAATGATACTAGCAAACATATTGCTTTACAAATCGTTTCAGGTAGCGAGGGTATAAGTTTAAGCAAGGCTGATTATTTGGTTTACTATAATATTGACTTTAGTAGTCGTTTATATTGGCAAGGACGTAACAGATTGACTTTAAAAGAAAGGAAAGCTAATGATATATTTTTTGTATTTAGTCGTGGTGGTATAGAGGATAAAATTTATAGGAGCGTACAAGCAAAAAAAGATTATACTTTAGAAATATTTAAACGTGATTTCGGACTAAATAAAAAATCAAATGACAGAGCAACAGATACAAAAAAAGATAATAGTTCAACTAGAGAAAGACGGTTACTTCGTTCTTAAGATAATTAAGGCTAATAAGAATGGATTTCCTGATTTGCTCGTTATTAAAAATAACGATGTTATGTTTATAGAAGTTAAACGACCTGACGGCAAATTATCGGAGTTACAAAAAGTAAGAATTAAAGAGTTACAACAAAAGGGTATTAATGTAAAAGTATGGGATGGATACAATAGCGATTTCAGGTCATAAGTTAAACTTAAACTTTGACCCTCAACAGTCAAAGAATGGCAGACTGTTAAGATTAAGCGGTATTAGTTTTGTATTAGATAAGCCAGCTATTTGGATAAATAAACGGCTTACTCACGGCACAATATACTACTTTAGGTATTTAGATAAAGACGAGTTTATAGGCTTTGAATTTACGCCTGATAATAAGTTTCTTTGTGTACTAAAATAAATATTTACTAACCGACCCGATAAAAGCTAAGGAGTTGAAGGAGTATATAGATTATGTGTTTTGGGGTATTACTATTAAGAATCAATATAAATTAGCTTTCCCTATTGCGGGGTAAAAATATGTTTGTATATTTGTCAAAGAAATAACAACTAAAAAATAATATTATGAATACTTTAGTAAAATTATTAAATGATGCGGGTTATAAAAATAACAACACTAATAGAGAAAGAGCAGTAAGAAATATAAACCTACTGTTAGATAGCGGAATTATGAGCCTTACATTAATACCATCAGAAGCATACAATGATAAAGAAAATGGCAGAGGTTTCTGGATGATGTGTAAAGATGGTAAAAAAAGACCTACTGCATACAAAGTAACTTTGTACGGGAAAACATATTATGGTCATTTAATGCAAAAAAGCATTACAACAAAATATAAGCATATTCAGTACATGGATTCAACTTGGGAGTATGCAACCAATACAGAATACTACGATAATACATCTATTTCAATAAGCGAAATGCAGACTCGTGTTGCTCAATTATTAACTATTATTCGTGAGGGGAAAGATTTTTTTGCACCTAAATTATTTGCTGCAAAAGGGGATTGTTCTTGTTTTAAATGTAGTGGTAACGGAATTATACCAGCATTTATGTATTATGCAAATGGTATTTGTTTTGATTGTGGCGGTTCAGGCATAGATATAGATATTTTGAAAAGACACATACAATATTCAATTAACATTAGCGTATAATCAAATGAACCTACCAAAAGCAATCCAGCAACTAAGGCAAGAAAAAAACCTAACTCAAACCCAACTAATAGAGAGGTGCGAGTTAGGCAAAAACCAACTAACAAGACTAGAGAAAGGATATAGCACACCGACTATTGAAACACTGCAAAGGATATGTGCAGAGTTAGGGGTTAAAGTAAGTGAACTAATAATTAAAGCGGAAAAATTATGAAAGAGTTAGAACACAAAATCAAGGCTATATTTTGGCAAGAAAATATAAGCCTAAAAGACGTAAAAGAAGCTAATAAGTTAATAGCTGAATATAAGGCTTTAACAAACCACGTTGAAGATAGTAGCAACCCTTTAATAGTAGAGTTATGAACTTAGAAGAATATAAATCAAATATTTATGAATTAGAAAAAAAGCACAAATTAGAACTTAATGCTTTACACATTGAATATGCTAAAGCAAATAATCCTTATAAAATAGGGGATATTATCCAAGACCATTATTGTAAAATTGAGATTGAATCAATTAAAGTTACAATTAACGCATATAGGCATCCTTATTGCTTTTATACAGGCATTAAGCTAAACAAAGACAACACAAAAAACAAACTTGGTAAAAAAGAAACAATACACCAAACTAATATCATAGAGTTATGAGTAAGTTAAGAGAGAAGTTTGAAGCTATAATTTTAGACTATTTTGACAAAGCGGATAAATGCGAACAAATAGCAGATGATTTTGCTATTGGATTTGCAGAGTGGAATAGCTACAAATATAAATACTTACCAAATAAAGGTTGGTTTGGTAATAGTTATGAACTTGAAATGGATATTTTTAAATCATCAAAACAACTATTAGAAATATATAAAAAAGAAAAAGGATTATGAATGAGAAAAACGTATGGCTATTGCCAACAGAAAAACAACCAATAAAAGGCGATTTAATTTTAAGACATATTTGGAAGGGTACTCCTAACGAGTGTAGGTCATTATGGTTGTTTAACGAAGATATTGTTATAGATGGTACAAGACAATACACTACACTAAATGGTAGTTTTAGAGATGTTTACACTTCTTTTAAACCTCAAAACCTCTACATCACTAACAACGAAGAAATTAAACAGTCAGATTGGTTTATTACTAAAAATAGTAGAGAACGTATCAAATGCAATACAGGTTTATTTTTAAACGATGATGATAAAACAATCATTCTAACTACAGACCAAGACTTAATCAAAGAAGGCATCCAAGAAATACCTACAGACTTCTTAGAATGGTTTGTTAAGAATCCTAGTTGTGAGTATGTTGAAATTGAAAATAAATTGTTATATGAAATTGAACATTATTGCGATGATGGTCTTAATGTAGGTTATAATAATAATTCTTCAAATTTTTATTCTTATAAAGAAACATCTATTAAAAATTGGCAGAAAATAAAAGATGATACTTTTTACAAAATCATCACCCCACAAGACCAACCTAAACAGACTATTGAACAATCTTTAGAGTTTGGATATGAAAAGAAATACACCGCAAAAGATATGACAGATTATTCTACATATATTTTAAACAACAAAGTAATAACGCCATTTGAATGGTATAAAAATAACAGAAAATGAAACAGACTATTGAGGAGTTGAGAAAAGAAATGTTTACTAAGAAAGATATGTTAGATTTTGCTTGGTATTTAGTTGAAAATGTAGGTCAATATTCTTGTGACAAAACTGCTCATTTTAAAGAGGAGTATCTAAATGATTTTCAAAAACTAATAACTAAACACAATGGATAAAATACTATCATCAAAGGAGTGGTTTAAGAGTGATAAACAAAATGCTATTTATTGGGTAACAGATGATGATTTAGCTTTTGCACAAGCCTACTCCACCTACCTACTAGAAGCATTTGCGGAGGAGGTTAAGAACGATAATAAAATCTACTTTGTAGAAGGACAAAGCATAGACCAATTACTAACTAAATTTAAGGAGAAGTTATGAGAATATTTTATACAGTAGATGATGGATGGCATAAACATTATTATTTTTTTAACATTAGATACTATATTAAAAAACTATTTTAACCTATGACACAAGAACAAGCAAGACAAGAAGCGGAGAGAAAAGTAGATGAGTTTTACAAATATTGCGATGATGGTAATAATGGTAAATATTATGATTCAAAAAAACAATATAGTAATGCTATAAAATGTGCCATAATATCAATCAATAGAGAGATTGAGTTGTTGGAGGAATTTAAAAATGAAAGTGCAAGAATATTAAATAAGATTTACGACCTAAACCAAATAAAAGACGAACTTTTGAAAATGTAAAGATTTTTGTTTATATTTGTGGTTATGAGTGCACCAATTAAAAATACTAACGCTGAAAAATGGACTTTAGAAGAAGCCAACAACTTCTTTGATTTAGCTATTGAATTAGTTACCGAGTACGACCTAGAAAAAGACACGTATAAATATGATTTTATTGGAGAGGTTGCAAGGCAATTAGAAAGCTATAAAGAGGTTTTTACTTATTTAAAAGATAAGTATCCAAACGAATTAAAAGAGGCTCATAAACGCCTTATATCTACCTTAGAAGCTAATTGTTTTTATAACAGCAAAAAGGGAAAGATAAATACAGCAATAGGAATTGTTAATCTTAAATCAAATCACGGGTGGACGGACAGAAACGATATAACCACTAAAGACAAAGAAATACAGACCACTATTGTAAAGTGGGGCGATAACGAAATATCAATATAAAATGCAATTAACCCCTAAACAAACTGAAGCGATGGTAGCGGTGCAGAGCGAGAAGTATAACTTCATTCTCTACGGCGGTGCCATCCGCTGACGTGGCGGTAAGTCAGTTTGGGGGCTAACCGCCTTACTTGTTATGTGCCAAGTATTCCCCCGGTCTCGTTGGTGTGTTATCCGTGAGGATATGGAAAAGATAAGAACAACTACTATCCCTTCTTTTCGTAAGTTAGAGCCAAGCGGGACAGTTAGACAATCCCCGTATGAGTACCACCACCCTAACGGTAGCGTTATACTTTTTAAATCCGAAAACTTTGCACAAGATAAAGACCTTGATTGGATGAAAGGATTAGAGGTTAACGGATTTCTGTTTGAGGAAATAAACGAGTGCCAAGAGCAAACATTCTACAAAGCATTTGAGCGGGCGGGTAGTTGGATTATACCACACTCAACAAGACAGCCAAAACCCACTATTTTAGCTACTTGTAACCCTACTTTTGGGTGGGTTAAAAAGATAGTTTATGACAAATGGAAAAACAGCACTTTACCCGAAAAGTGGCTATACATACCCGCAAAAATAACAGACAACCCACACCTACCACAAGATTATATTGATAACCTTAAAAATATGCCGACTTTCGAATATATGGTATTTGTCGAGGGTAATTGGGATATACAATTAAAGACGGGCGGGGAGTTTTACAAGTGCTTTGAAATTGATTTACACGTTAAGCCGACTAAGTACGACCCGTTACTACCTTTACATATTAGCTGGGATGATAACGTTAACCCTTATTTACCTTGTGGTATATTCCAAATAGATGGCAAAGAGTTGAGAATGATAGACGAGATTACGGGGATAACACCTAACAACACAGTTAAGGCGGTTTGCAACGAAATTATAAGAAAGTATCAAGGACACGAAAGCGGTATGTTTATTTATGGCGATGCAACCGCAAATAAAGCCGATACAAAGCTAGAGAACGGATATAACTTCTATAGACTAGCTATGGACTATTTACAGCAATTTAAGCCCCGAAATAGGGTAACGGCTAGTAATCCAAGTGTAGTTATGAGGGGTAACTTTATAAATACAGTCTTTGAAAAGAATTTCGGGGGTATTAATATAATAATAGGCGAAAATTGCAAAACAGCAATAAGCGATTTTATAGGATTGAAAGAGGGTGCGGACGGGACTAAGCAAAAAGAAATGGTATCAGATAATAAAACGGGTGTGCGTTATCAAAAATACGGTCACTTTTCAGATTTATTTGATTATATTTGTTGTACTGCTTTTTCGTCGGACTTTGCCCAATATCAAAGCGGGCGTAAAAGTATGGGTATATCAATAGGAAAAAACAAATCTAAATCGGGATATTAATGTATAAAATAATCAACAACGTAACAAACGAAATACACCACTTTACAAAGGTAACGGATGCGGTAAAATATACAAAAACTTTAAGGGAAGATAAAAGTAACGTTACTAAGGACGAAATAAGAGACCTTTGCAATACCTTTGCTAAATACAGAAATACTATCGTAATCAATGGCATACGTAAATAACGATGATTTTTTACTATCGATAGCCGATAGTAATCTACAACAAATAATTCAATCTAACCCAGCAGTATTAGACCAAGCGGTATTAGTGGCTATTGGGGAAGCCCGTAGTTATCTTATTCAAAAATACTTATTTGATGATGAGTTAAGCAAAACAGGAACGGCAAGAGATAGTCAACTACTTAACTATATCATTGACTTAGCGGTTTATCATTTACACACACGAATAGCCCCTCGAAACATTCCACAACTAAGACAGACACGATACGACAATGCTATCGAGTGGCTAAAAATGTGTGCAACGGGAGATGTTACCCCTAAGTTAGCAGAAATAACAACGGACGGTAAAATCATTCGCTGGGGCAGTCAAGTTAAAAATACTAACAGTTACTAATTATGGCATTAAAAGACTATATCCCGTCGTTTCTAGTTTTCGGACAGCCGAACATACCTACTATAGAAAACGCAAGCGAGGCACAAAAAAACCTATCTAAAACCATTATGCCTATACGGTTAGCCCGTATAAAACAAGATACTTTAAAATGGCGGTCAGCGATTGAGGAAGCGGAAAGACCTTTCAACCCGTTTAGGGTGTTGATGCAACAAATGTACATCGATACTATTTTGGACGGACACGTTAAGGCTTGCGTAGAACGACGTAAAGACCTAACTATTTTAAGAGATTGGCATTTCACTAATAAAAAAGGCGAGGTTAACGAGGAAGTAAGCGCACTTTTAAATAAATCTTGGTTTACTAGATTTATGGGGCATAGTTTAGATGCTTTATTTTACGGATATACCCTTATAGAATTAGGGGATATTACAGATAACCAATTTAAAAAGTTAAAGGTCGTTAAACGTTGGAATATAAGCCCCGATAGGTTTGTCGTTTCAAATATGGCTTATAATTTGTCAGGTGTGCCATTTTTAGACGAGCCTTGGAGTGATTGGCACGTTTACGTATCAACACCTAACGATATAGGGACGTCCCCTTGTGGGAACGGTTTGTTTTATGAAGTGGCACTATATCAAATATTCCTTCGTAATATCTTAGGATATAACGGAGACTTTTTAGAATTGTTTGGGCAACCTATTAGAGTAGGTAAAACTAACAAAATAGAGGAAAGCGAAAGAGCCGAGTTTGCACAAGCGTTAAGCGATATGGGGTCAGCGGGTTGGATATTGTTGGACGCTATGGATGATGCAATAGAGTTAATCGAAAGCGGTAACGTTGGAACTAGTTACCAAGCCTATGAAAATTTCGAGGTACGACTTCAAAAGTTAATATCTAAATTAATTCTAGGTCATGCCGACGCCTTAGACAGTACAGCGGGCAAGTTAGGAGCAACGCAAGGCGATGACAACCCGATAGCGGAAGCACTAGAGGACAAACAAAGTAAAGACGGGTATTTTATAATGGAAATTGTAAACGATGACCTTTTACCACGATTACGAAAATTAGGCTTTGCTATACCCGATGATTGTGTATTTACATTTAAAAACGACCACGAAATTCACGAAAATAACGAAAGAGTAGCGGATATATCTGTTAAAGTAAAACAAGCGGGGCTACAGGTAGATAAAGATTGGTTTATGGAAAATACTAATATAAAGTTATTTGATTTACCTGCAGAGCAATCAAGCCCAGCGATACCACAAGAAAAAACAAGCGTTAAAGATAAAATTAAGAATTTATACAAATGAGAAAGCCCGAAACATTAAACCAAAATACAGTAAACGCATTACTAACACGTTTAAACGATGAATTTAAAGCGTATTACTTTTACCGTAGTGCATCGAATTGGTGTAAAAATGTAGGCTTTTTTAAAGCGAGTGAATACTTTGCTAAGGAAAGCGCAGACGAACTAGAACACGCTAAAGGGATAGAAAACTATTTAGTAGATTGGAACGTTGACGTATTGCTCCCTACAATAGGTCAGCCCGATAGCACTTATGTTAACTTAGTGGATGTAATTGAAAGAGCCTACCAATTAGAATATAGCCTATATCAAGGGTACGAAATAACAAGCCAAGAGATTATAAGCCGTAACGAGTTTAGTACATTCGACTTCTTATCTAAGTATCGAGAAATACAAACTAAATCGGTGGCAGAATACAGCGATATGTTAAACACATTGGACGGGGTGGATATACGGGATAAATTCCAACTATTATTATTAGAAGAAAATCTATTTGGATAATGAAATACACCGAGAAGGAAATAAACGACCTATTAGAAAAGATTTACAGCGGGGAGGTATCAATAGAAGCCTTGCCCGTTGACTTGTATAATAGAATATCGACTTATTTAATATCGGGATTAGGTAAGATTGAAGGTACATTAAGCGATAAGTTAAAAAGCGAATTAAGCGAAAACTTACGTTATTTTTCGGGGTCTAAAGTTTGGCAACAGATTAAAGATATGACTTTGGTAAAGGATAGCGACCAAATTAAGACTTTTGCCGAGTTTAAAGATGAAGCGTTAAAGATATTCGACGAGTACAATGTTAATTGGCTACGCACCGAGTATGATACTACAATAGGACAAGCGCAAATGTGTGAACGGTGGGAGCAAATAGACGAGCAAAAAAAGCAATTACCATTTTTAAAATATAGTGCAGTAATAGACAACAACACAAGCGAAATATGTTTACCTTTAGACGGTATAACGTTGCCCGTTGATGATGCGTTTTGGGACACTAACAGCCCTTTAAATCATTTTAATTGTCGTTGTACATTGGAGCAGTTAGATGAGTTTGATGCGGTAGTAACTGAAAAAAGCAAAGCCGATGAAGTTAGTAAGCAAATGGGGGATGTTAGACAGCCTTTATTTAACAGTAATCCGTATAAGGATAAGGCTATATTTGATGAAAAACACCCTTATTTTGATTTGGATAAACAAGGGGCGAAAGCGGTAGACGATTTAGTAAATGGCGAATAAATTTAATTTTAGTAAAGTGTTAAGCAATATGCAGTCGATTGATATTTCACTCGATTTAGCAAACACGGCTAAAAATGACTTTATAAATAACTTTAAACAACAATCGTTTAACGGCACTAAGTGGAAAGCTAGAAAAAATAACAAGGATAGCGGGCGTAACTTATTAGTTAAATCGGGGCGGTTGCGTAGGGATGTAAGTAATTCAGTAAGCACGGGACACAAAAACAGCAATTTAAGTTATACGTTAGTAGTTAACAACAATTACGCTGGATACAACAACGAAGGGACAGGTAGGATGCCAAAACGACAATTTGTAGGGATGACACCCGAATTAAACAGGAAACTATTATTAAAAATAAGTCAAAGACTAAACGCAATATGGTAGCATTTATACGACCACTTATCGACAAGCTAAAGGATATTAAAGAACTTGCACACGTTCAAATTTGGAATAACCAATTTGACTACATAGACGAGGGGCAAGGCTATTCTTTTCCTTTTCCTTGCGCCTTTGTCGAGGTTAACACGATGGAGGAAATGGGGAGTTTAGGGAATGGATATCAAGGCACGGACTTAACTATTAAAATACATTTAGGGTCGGACTTTTATAATGGTTTTGGAAGTGATGCTATTGACGATAATTTTAATATATTTGCATTAAGAGAAACAATTTCTAAAGCCCTATTTGGATTTAAGACAGCCACAAGCGGGGCAATGTTTAAAATCAATGAGGAGCAAGATTATAACCACTCTAACGTATATCATTACGTTTTAACTTATAAGGTACATTTTATAGACGACACAACGGCAGTAAATCAAACATACACAATCCCCCCAACGGGCTTAACTTTTAACAATGGCTAGAACACAAGAACAGATACAAAAAGCGATTATTGATGACTTTCAATCTATCCCCGAATTAGCGCAAGCCAATAGCACAAGTAACCGTGCAATATGGCGTTTATTTACATTTGTACAATCGGGGGCTATTCTATTACTAGAGCAAATAATGGACGTATTTAGAGCCGAGACCGAAGATAAAATAAGCAAGGCAATCCCGAACACGGCTAGCTGGTTAACGCAAAAAGTTTATGACTTCCAATATGATGCTACAACCCCGCAAATATTACAGTTAATCGATTACGCACCTAAATATCCAAGTGTTTCGGACGCATTGAAAATAGTAAGCCGTTGTAGTGTTATTTCAACAATATCAAATAGAGTTATTATCAAGGTGGCTAAGAACAACCCGCCCGAAGCGTTAAGTAGTTTACAAATAGCATCGTTACAAGATTACATTAACACAATCGGAACGGCTGGGATAAGCTATACAGTTACTTCAACCGCAAGCGATAAAATTTACATTGATGCCGATATTTACTATAACGGTCAATACAGCGCAGTTATTCAAGATACCGTTATTAATGCTATAAACGTTTATTTAGCTAACCTACCATTTAACGGACAGTTAAAAGTATCGGATATAGAAATAGCAATTAGAAACGTTGCGGGCGTTAGTGATTGTTTAATCAATAACATCAAAGTAAGGGACGATTTAACGGCTTTTACGAGTGGTTTATACTTAGTGCAAAATAAAGCATACGTAAGCCGTATTTACCAAACAAATAGCGGTTATATTACCGCAGAAACGACAAGCGGTCAAACATTTGCGGATAGTTTAAATTTTATATCTTATGTATAGTTTAGATTACATACAAAAGCTAGTTGAGTTATTACCCCCCGATAAACGGGATGTTAGTATAGTATCTTTTAACACACCCGCATTTTTAGATATTCAAAACCTACATCAAGGGATGTTTTTCACTTATAAAGACTTTCAAAGTGTAGCGGATTGGAGTAGTGGAACGTATGCAAAGAACGATGTTGTAAACTATCAAAAAGCAATATACCAAAGTGTTGAGGACGGAAATACAACCGAGCCAACGTATAGCGATAAATGGAAATTAGTAAGCCCTAACTTTTTTGGTGTTGATTATCGCACACAAATAAGAGGGGAAAAGCTAGTTTTAGAATATGCTTTAAATTTATGGTTTGATACGACCTTTAGACAACCCCCCAATACGTCAGATATTTACATAGTAAACAATGCAACAGTATATCAAAGCCCTTTCAAAGTAGGAGCAACCGAAGCGCAAAGTAGTATAGTATCAAGTATTGGTAGTATTGATTTTGTGGGATTAGATTACGCCTTTACACAGCAATACGGATGCACTATTTATGTGCCTATTGCTACGTTTAACAGCTTAGGTAGTACGGACACGATTAGAGAAAATATAGTCAGAGATTTTGCCGATAAGTATGTAGCTTGTGGCGTAAAGTATAAAGTTTTAACATATTAATAAATGAAAATATTAGACACATCAGCAATCAGCAGTAGTAACGAACTGCCAATAAAAAAAGGGACTATTGATTTTTTACAGTTAGCCTATAAAGAGCAAATAGCAAATCTATTTACTTCTTTGGTTGAAACTCCAGCGACGGACACAGTCTATATTATTAGCGGGTGTATCAATAGCGGGTCGGGGTCATCTTATAACATATCAGCGGGGGTAGTTTATGTAAACGGGGAAGTGTACAACTTTAACGGGGCTACATTCACACTAACGGGATTACAAAAGGCTTACGCTAGAATAGAAACAACACAATATACGACCAACGCAGACCCCGTTACATTTACGGACGGAGTGGCAAGGAATATACATAATATACGTAAGATAGTCATAGAAAATACTACGACATCAAGCGGTTTACCCGAATATAAAGACTTTATTCGTACCGATAAATGGTTAACGGGGGATATTAAGGAGTTGGCTGTTAACAATACTTATTTATCAGCGAATTTCGATAGTACGGGATTAGGTAAAAACGAGCGTAAAGGGTGGGCTATCTGTAACGGTAACAACGGAACTATAGACAAAAAGGGTAGAGTAGGTATAGGTTACGACGCTACAAATTACCCAACTTTAGGAGCGACGGGAGGGGAAAAAGAACACACGTTAAGTATTAACGAGATGCCAAGCCACCACCACGCCACCTGGTACGGTGTAGCCCCTAGTAATACCTCTACGGGGTCAAATGGAGGAGATAATCCAACGGGGACAACTAACACCCAAGACACGGGAGGAGGACAACCTCACAATAATATGCAACCTTATATCGTTACTTTATTCATTCAAAAAATATAACCTATGAGCGACACACTAAACCGAAAGTTAACAACGTACCCCCGCCCGAATATCGTAAATAAGATAAAGGCGCAAGCAGAAAAACAAGGTATTACAGTTAGTAAGGTAATACAAGAGGCTTTAGATGACTACTATAAAAAGCCAAATAAATAATATTAACAGCCCCTTAATTAGGGGCTTTTTTATTTTTGTACGTTAGTTACAATACTTTATTTAGAATTAATCTAAATTTGTACTATGATGTATTGTATAGACGAAACAGCACAAGAGCCGATTATGTTAATCAACACCCATATTGGGTATGATGACGAGGACGGGCAAGGCATTGACGGGGCGCAATTTCAGCGTGAGTTATTGTATTTGGACGGATTGGGCAAAAAACGTATTCAGATATGGATTAACTCGGTAGGCGGGTCTATGATGGAGGGTTTTAATATTGCTAGCGCAATTCTAAACACTAAGACCCCCGTAGACACCTACAATATGGGGATGTGTATAAGTATGGCGGGTGTTATATTTATGTGCGGGCGCAATCGTATTATGATGGATTACAGCCAATTTATGATGCACCCCGTACAAGGTGCAAAAGATAAAAAGCTAAACAAGTCTTTTACCGATAGCGCAAGTAGCTTATTGAGTGCTAAAGCCGACTTAACACAATCGCAAGTAGTTGAATTAATGAACGCCACTACTTGGATGGATGCGGAGGATTGCAAAGATAAAGGGTTTGCAACAGAAATACAAAGCGCAAAGGACGTAAATAAAAAACGCCTTTCAACTAACAACGTGGATAACTTCTTAAAAGAAGCCAATTTAATAACAAATAAATTAATTAATAACAAAACAAAAAAAAGTATGTTAAAAGTAACTAACAAACTTGGTTTAGTGGAGGATGCAAACGAGGACAGCATCTTAAAGGCTATCCAAGAAATTGAGAACAAAGCATCCGACGTCCAAAACAAGTTGAATGAGGACATTAACGCTTTAAAAGAAACTGTTACCGCTAAAGAGGCTGAAATTACGGAAGTAACTAACAAATTAGAAGCGGAGAAAGTAGTAAATTGTACTAATATGGTAAAATCATTTACAGCTCGTATTGGTAACGATGAGGCAGTAGTTAACAAATGGATTGACTTAGCCAAAGCCGATTATGAAGGTACTAAAACCATTTTAGAAGGTTTGCCTATTAACGCAGTAGCCAACAAACTACCACAAACCGAAAACACCCCCGATTGGAGAGAAGGCGGTTACGCACACGAAAGATTAAGAGAAATTGCTAACAAAAATAAAAACTAATTAAAAGATGAGTTTAGTATTATCAACAACTAACTATACCCAATTCGAAAAAGACTTTTTCGTAACGGAGGCAGTTATCGGATTAGACACCGTTAACGCTGGATTAATGTATGTAGCTACGGGCGTAAAGAACGACCAATATACATTTCCGAATTTAAGTGCAGACACACGTTTACAAGCGTTTGCCTCAACACCAGTAAGTAGAGGGACTACTACGCTTTCAAACCGTAACATTACTTTAGGTAAATTTATGGGGTATGAAGAGTTTGAACCCGCTATCTTTGAGAACCATTGGCACGTATCGCAATTAGCGGACACCCTTTTAAAAAGACAGTTACCTGTAACTTTCCAAAACTACTTAACGACTTATTACACGTCGAAAGTATTTGTACCGATTGAAAAAATGATACACGTAGGGTCTACATCTTACGACACGGGTTCAACGGGGTCAGCAAAACCAAGTACATTTAACTCGGACGGTACTATCAACGTTGCTGGAGGTGCAAACGAGCAGTTAATCTACTTTGACGGTATTATTAAACAAGCATTAAACGCAAGTACACCAGCGTTGCAAGTAGCGTCTCCAAGTGCTATTACTTCAAGTAATATTATCGCAAAAATGGAAGCTGCTAAAAATAAACTAGCGACTTCTAATGCGGGGTTAGCTGTATTAGCTAAGGCAGACCGTTACAAACGTCTTAAATATATTATGGGTGTATTGGATGCTCAAAAATACGAAGATGCTTTGACAACTTCAACTTACAAAAATAACGATACAACCGAAAGAGGTTTGAACCGTTACAAAGGTTACGAGGTTGTAGTATGTGCGGGTGTACCTGAAAATACATTCTATTTTTGTGAGGCTACTACAGATATGACTTCTAACTTACAGTTAGCTGTTACCGACTTGGATAACCTTACTTTTGAAATGAACTTGTTGCAAAATAACAGTACAAAATACTTCTATAAAACATTAATGAAAATGGGAGTAGGTATCGCTAAACCACAAGAGTTTGTTATTCATACGACTTATGTATTATCCGATTTCAGCGCATAATTAATAATCTAAGGGGCGGTTAATCCCGCCCTTTTTTTAACACTTATATTTATGTATAACGACGAATTAAAAGGGCTTTTAGAATTAAACGAAAATATTAAATCTGTTTGGGTTAACGAGGCGGGCGAATGGTTTACAAGTGAAACATCAGATTGCAAAGAAGTTAAAAGAGATGAAATTCTAAAACCGACTAAAAAAGTAAAAGATAATGAATAACATATCATTTGTAAAAGGTAAAGGGGGCTTAGGCAGACCTTTAGCGGGTAAAGACCACATATCGGGGGTATTGTTTTACTCGAATACCTTACCGAGTGGTTTTAGCACTAGCGCAAGAATTAAACAATTCTTTTCGGTTGCGGATGCTGAAACGGCTGGAATAAAAGGAGACTACAACGACGAAACACCAGCGACGGGGGTTTATACTATTTCCAATGCGGGAGCAACGGGCGATGTAATTACAGCATCATTTAACGAGCCTAACGGGGCAGTAATTTTAGGTAGTTATACCAAGCTATCTACAGACACTACCGTTACTTTAGTAGCTACGGGATTGGTAAATGCTATTAACGCACTTACTTACGTACACGGATATACAGCCACTAACACAGCGGGAGCGATTACGATTGTTTGTCGTAAAGGTTTAGGGGTTTATCCAAATAGTGGCACGCCTTTAACCGTTACAATTACGGGTACTATTGCGGGGTCGGTAACTACTGCTTTTACGGGCGGTGTTGCATCAAAACAAGCTGTTTGGTATTACCATATATCGGAATACTTTAGACAACAACCAAAAGGGCAGTTATTTGTGGGTATTTATGCAGTACCAAGTACTTACACCTTTACCGAAATTAACACCATTCAAACTGATGCACTTGTTAACGGGGCAATTAGACAAATCGGGGTTTATGTAGACGGTACTAATTTTACGGCATCGCAAACAACCACACTACAAAGTGTTGCTAACGGATTGGACGCTCTTAAAATGCCTTTATCTATTGTTTACGGGGCTAATATCACTAGCGGGACGGATATAACAACCTTAACCGATTTAGGTACATTAAATAATAATAAAGTAAGTGTTGTAATCGGTCAAGATTTAGGAGGTTTAGGTAATCAACTTTGGTTCGCTACAGGTAAATCAATTACCACTTTAGGGGCTACTTTAGGGGCTATATCTTTAGCTTCGGTGCAAGAGGATATTGCGTGGGTAGGTAAATTTAATTTGTCTAACGGAATTGAACTTGAAAAAGTTGGATTTTGTAACGGAACGAGCGGACAAAGCGCAAGTGCTTTAGACGGTATCAACTTAAAAAGATATGTATTTTTGCGTAAATTCCCTAACCTTGCGGGAACGTATTTCAACGATAATCACACGGCTATTACAGTAGCTTCGGATTATGCGTATATCAATGATAACCGAGTTATTGACAAAGCGATTAGAGGTGTAGACGAGGCTTTATTACCGTCTTTAAATAGCCCTTTATTACTTAACAGTAACGGAACGTTAGCGAATAGTACTATTGCCTTTTTAGAAAGTCAAGCGGTTACAATTACTAACGATATGGTAAGAAATGGCGAGGCAAGCGCAATAAGCGTAAGTATCGACCCTTCTCAAAATGTAGCTACGACTAGCACGGTAACGGTAGCTATTAATATAGTGCCTGTAGGGGTAGCTAGAAACATAGTAGTAAATATTGGATTTCAAACAAGTATATAGTTATGACACCATTAATTAACGGAATAAATTACAGTTGGGGAAATGTTAAGTTAATTCTTTTCGGAGTACCCGTAGTGGGAATAACTAAGATTAGTTATAAAACCAAACAGAAAAAAGAAAACCAATATGGAGCGGGTTACGAGCCTATTTCAAGAGGTTACGGTAATAAAGAATATGAAGGTAGTATTGAGATTTACACCGACGAATTGAAACGTATTATTGCCAGCGCACCAAATCGGGATTTAATGGCTATACCTCCATTCGATATTCAAGTAATATTTGAAGACCCTCAAAGTGGTGTATTTTTAACACAAGACACGTTAAAAATGTGTGAATTTACAGAAGAAGGATTGGATGCTTCGCAAAATGATACAAAATTATTAGTATCTTTACCGTTAGTAATCGGTAATATAACAAGATAATTTATGGATATTCAAAAAAAAGCAGACGAATTAAGTACTAAACACAACTGTAAAGTGTTGCCTATTGTCTTTGTGGACGAGGACACACAAGAGGAAATTGTAGGTTTTATAAAAGAGCCTCAAAGAATGGTTAAACTAAGAGTTATGGATAAGGCTATGACAGCCCCCGTAACGGCATCCGCTGAATTATTTGATGCTATCTTTATTTCAGAGGATAGCGACCCCCGTTTTTTAACGGAGGATAAATATTATTTAGGGGGTACTATGGAAGCCTTTAAAACCGTTGAAATGGCGGTTAATACTTTTAAAAAAAAATAGAGGACTACTCTATAGATGAAAGTAGTAGCGAGGAAACCCAAATGATGGCGTTACTTCGCTACTATTCTCATTTTACGCTAGATGTTGACAATTTAAGCGATGACGATTTAGCTAAAGAGTGGGGGCGTTTAATGTTCGCACTAAAACAAACGGGACAAGCAAATGGATAATCAGGTTAGATACACGGTAACGGCTACGGATATGCTTTCGGGAAAACTCGAAGGTATGAATATGCACGCTACAAAATTAGAAGGCACTTTAGCTACGGTAGGCACTACGGCTACTTCTATGGGTAGCAAATTGATGTCGGGTTTAGGTATGTTAGGCGTTGGATTTGGTGCTTTTAAAGGGCTTGAATTAATACACGAAGGAGTTGAGGCGGTAGAAAAATTACACCAAGCACAAGCGCAAGTAAAGGCAGGTTTAGAAAGTACGGGATATGTAGCGGGGGTAACGGCTGAAAGTTTAGATAATATGGCTAAATCATTCAGTAAGTCGACCAAGTACAGCCGTGCCGATATTACAGATTTACAATCTTTAATGTTAACGTTTCCCGCAATTACAAAAGATACTTTTCCACAAGCCACACAAGCTATTTTAGATATGTCAACACGTTTAGGGCAAGATACTAAATCGAGTGCGATACAATTAGGCAAGGCGTTACAAGACCCGATAAGAGGGATAACGGCACTTCGTAGAGTTGGGGTTAACTTTAACGATTCGCAAAAAGACGTAATAGCTAATTTAGTAGCAACGGGACAAACTGCAAAGGCGCAAACTATGATTTTATCAGAGTTAACAACCGAGTTTGGCGGTTCGGCAAAAGCTGCGGCTGATGCAGACCCACTATTTGAATACAATAAAACTATGAATACAATGAAAAATGCATTAGGCGAGGTAGCTATTGCATTACAGGAAGCTTTTGCTCCCGCCTTAATGATTGTTGCTAACGCTGTTAAATGGGTAGCGGACGGGATTAAGGGGTTAGTAGGATGGTTTAAGGAAAACGAGGCGGTAGGCAAGGCTTTGGTAGTTGGATTGGGTGTAATAGCCACCTATTACGCAATTATAACAACGGCTACTAAATTATGGGCTATAGCACAATGGGCGTTAAATCTAGCAATGACGGCAAACCCTATCGGTTTAATAGTAGTTGGGATTGGTGCGGTTATCGGTGCGGTTGTTTACCTTTGGGAGAAGTTTGCGGGATTTAGAGCATTTTTATACGCAACGTGGGAAATAATTAAAACAATCGTTGATATAATGGTGCAACACTTTTTAGCGTTAAAAGATATAATTGTAGGAGTGTTTACTTTAGACCCCGACCAAGTAGTCAAGGGTTTAAAATCGGAAGCCGACAACGTTATGAACGCTGGTACTAGACTAGCGGAAAGTGCTAAAAGAGGTTGGAAGAAAGGAATGGCAGACTTTGCCCAAGATGAAAAAACCAAAAAGAATAAAGAAAGTTTAGCGGGTGTTGGCAAATTTAAACAAGCGGGAACAGCGGGCGCAACCCCTAATAGTAGCGTAAAGGCGAAGGGAGTTAAGGATGTTACGGGAACTAAAAATGTAACTATAAACATATCTATTGGTAATCTTATTAATGATTTCCAAATCAAAACGACTAATATTCAAGAGAGCAGTAAAGCAATACACGATAAGGTAGTTATGACTTTAACGGGGGCGGTAAATGATAGCCAACTGATAGCAGGAAGTTAGCCATTTACTTGGTGGGTAACTAAAAAAATAGTATATTTGATATATGAAAACAATATATTATTTATACGACACAAGAGAAAATATACCTAGATATATAGGTATGACAGGTATGAGAATTAAAAGAAGATTAAGTTCTCACAAATGCTCCAAAGGAAATACAAAAAGAGAAAAATGGATAAAAAGTGTAGGCGAATATTTAAGTATTAAAGAAATAGAAATAGTAGAAGATTTTATTGCTTTGGAGCGTGAAGAATATTGGACAGATATACATAAAGACACAGTAGTTAATTTAAGAATAGGGAATAAGGCTAACGATGAATTAAGAGAGATTTTTAGTAAAGCGCAAAAATTAAAACCTATAAATTGGGATGCATTAAAAAAAACTCACGACAAAACAAGAGGTGTTAAAAAACCAAAGGCTTGGGGAGAAAATTTAAAGGCTAAATTAACTGGAGTTCCTAAAAATAAAAGTTTAGTTGAAAAAATGAAAAAACATCATACTGAAAAATATGGTATAAAAGTATATATAGACGGGATTAAATATGACTCTTTAAGGGAGGCATCAAGAGCAACAAATATTTCAAGAGTGGCTATAAAAATGTATTTAAACGATAAAGTTAAAAAAAAGAAATATAATATACATAACTAATGTTAAACGGACTAAAAACAAATATTCAAATACCTACAGAAAATGCGGTGCAATCCTACGGGGTGGCACTTGCCGAGGTAGGTGTAAGAACGGCAGTTATAAGAGGTTTACAAGCTAAGGCGGGACTTCAAAACGTTAAGATACACGACGGACAAAATAGCCCTTATGTAATCAGCACAAGCGGGACGGGGGACGTGCCTAGCCCTAAATTTATATCCCCTTTAGGTACTGTTATTTATTCAAATATCATATTCAACAAAGGTGCTATTTTAGAGGGTAACATAGTTATAGACGAGTGGGAGGACTTTCGTATTGATGACTGCCTTATCCAAATAACGCAAAGTAAAAAGATAGTTACCACCGAGATACAAGGTAAGGACGGAACGGTTAAGGAGTATATTGGGATGGATGACTTTCAAGTAAATGTAACGGGTAGATTACAAGGGGCGTATAACGTAAACCCGAAAGAATTAA
>Ga0304729_1000313_pt1 | contig 35754 bp, 58 predicted proteins | sample C_131016_MF_Meta_FD_190475 | JGI IMG/M metagenome (GOLD analysis project Ga0304729, IMG submission 190475) | Freshwater microbial communities from Lake Croche, Canada to study carbon cycling - C_131016_MF_MetaG (v2) (version 2) | ecosystem: Environmental > Aquatic > Freshwater > Lake | place... | reverse complement strand
ACTAGAATGTATGTTAAATCAGCAGAAACAACTTTTGATTATCTGCCATCAAAGAATATTGGAGCAATTGTAGCAAGAGTAAACTATGCCACAAATACATCCTATGCAAAAATCAATGGTAGATCAGTTAGTTATATCAATAGCCTCGGTGGAATTGATGGCGTAAAGAATTTTGAAGACGGACAAACACTAGTATTCACCAAACAAGAAGGATTTTTGAATCCTGGCCCCTATGATGGGTGGATCAATTACACTAACTCATTCATTGGAGATGATATTACAACTGGTACCATCGAGGGATATGATTCGACACCTTATGATTCATACACAGTGATCCCAGGTTATTTGGAAAAGTTCCAAGGTATTGCCACAGTCAATCAGCGTGGAGGTGTTTGGAAGATTAATATTGTCAATGAGACGGTATTTTTAACACCAATTTTAGAAGTAGGCACAAATCAACGAGTACAAGTGGTAACTGGTAAATCATATGCAGGATCAATTTTGTATTACGACCCAATACTGAGAGAAGGACAAACAGTTCCTGCCTATAATCAATTTGATACTTCTAGAATTATAGTGGGTCGTCAGACTACATTCAACAATGGTTCTACTAAATTTATATCTCTCAGAGATAGATACTATGCACCAGGTAGTCAGGATAAATACCTTAACTTTCCACAATACGGAGTTTTTAAATAATGGCATCCCTTATCAATCCAACAAACATCGACGTTACCTATCCAATTGCAGGGCAGGACAATGACACACAAGGATTTCGCGACAATTTTAGCAGTATTAAAAATAACTTAAACACTGCCAAAAACGAAATATCAGCAATTCAATCCACATTGTCATCAACTTTAGTGTTAATTTCAGCTCCCACAAGTACTGGCAGTAATGGGGCAATTGGACAAAGTTCCATTGGATTTTCATACTATACACCCACAGTAGCAAACACCTATTCGGCTGGTAACTTGATAAAAGTATCGGCTATTACCAACCTAGAACAAGGACAAACTGTAACATTTGGTGGCAACCTAGGCGGTCTTTTGACTACTAATACCTATTATATTAAAAGTATATTCAGTAATGGAAACATTAGGGTATCAACTACCCGTGCCACAAGCGATGACGAAGCGGTCACGCTGTCTACAGCATCTGGAAGTATCACAGCCAATGCTAGTTCATATTACATGTACACTTGTGTCGGTACAGACACTTGGAGACGTACAATTTTGAATTCGTGGTAATATTTTATAATAAATACTTAATAATTAGGATACAGATAAATGGCATCAAATATTAATCCATATAATATTGACGGTACCTTTCCCATAGCAGGGCAAGATAACAGTAGTCAAGGATTCCGTGACAACTTTACAAATGTAAAAAATAACTTTATCTACGCTCAAAGCGAGATAAATGATCTACAAGGTAAAGCATTGTTGACAAGTGCATTAACTGGACAGACAATCAGTAATGACATGGCAGGTACACAAATTACTCGTCCACAGTTAAAGGCTTGGACACAGGCTCTAGTTGACCACAATGTTATCAGTACCAATTTGGTACTAGATTTCAATACAGCAAACTTTCACAAATTTACATCCGGCGGATCAGTGACATTGAGTTTTGCTAATTGGCCAGCAACTAGTGGACAAAATGCGATTGGGTATGGTCTGTTAAGACTTTGGGTTTATGTTACTGATATTACGCATACATTGACATTACCATCATCAGTGAATATTAGTGTTGGTGACATCGCAGGTTACAGTTCTTCTACCAATAGTATTACATTTGATGCCATTGGCAACTACATTTTCGACTTTAGTAGTACAGATGGTGGTACCAGTTACATGATCTTTGATCACAGTAGAAATCGTGCCAGCTTCCGTGATAACGATCTATATTATAATCCAGATGCCAATAGTACATTCTTAATTGGATATGGTACCGCAAGATCCATTGCCAGTACATTAGAATCTGGACAAAACACAGTATCCATTAAAGGTTCTGTTAATAGTGCAGCTGCTGGCAACTTGACTCTGGCCAACATTACCAGCAATCAACTTGATACTGGTACTATTTCTGGTTACACATTAACCACACTACGTGGCAATCTTGCTGCCAACACGTTTACTCCAGTTCGGCCCAACGATTATTTGGGTTATGTTAATGCTGTTACATATTCTGGACTTGCAGGAACATCTAATGTGTTCCAACAAGTTGCCACTATGGCATTTTATGCAACTGGTAGCAACATAACTTATGGACTTGGTGGTAACATTGCGTTCTTTACCAGCCAAGATGGTGAAGTTGATCAACATGGCGTCATACAGGCCCTAAGTATTAACAATGATCAAACTGTACAAGTAATGGGCACATTACGCACAGATGGTGGTATTGTTGACCGTGGCACAATTTTTAAAACAGCATTTACCACAAGTGGCGTCAACAGTTTTGTTGCCAATGCCGCAGTCAGTACACTGGTCATTGACAGCAGTGCCAGTGCAAACATTGCCATAGCCAATATAACTTTGCCTTCTAGCCCAGTACAGGGACAGACATTTAGAATCAGCACAGTTGCACCAATTACCAATGCCAATATCAATGCTCCTGGGGGTGCGGCAGTTAAATGGATTCCTACTAACAAGTTTAGTTCAGGCAACTTGTCAGTACGTTTAACCTATAACGGGGCAGATACTTGGTATTTGAGTTAATCCAAATCAATTGACTCCTAGATCTCAGTAGTATATAATTACTGAACTAGGAGTTTTTTGTGACTAATCGAATCGACTTAAACAAATATCAAGATTTTGTGGCTGCTGTGACCAGCAAAGAAAGCAACGATCTTACCACATTCATGAACCGTATGGATGAAGTAGACGGTAACTACATAGGAGATGGCGAACACGGTCCAGACGCCAATGTTCCGTTATTGATCACTGCCTGTATGGGACTTGCAGCAGAAGCAGGTGAATTCATCGAAATACCCAAAAAGATCTTGTTTCAAGGCAAACCATTCACAGAAGAAAATCTCTTTCACATGAAAAGAGAATTGGGCGACATCATGTGGTACTGGATCAACGCATGTAGAGCATTGCATCTAGATCCCAACGATGTAATTGCAGAAAATGTAAATAAGTTAGAGAGCCGATATCCTGGCGGCAAGTTTGACGCATTTTACAGCGAGAATCGCCAGGACGGTGATCTCTAAAGGAGATGGCTATGAAACGATTAGCAGTATTATTATTGGTGCTATCAGCGACCACTGCAATGGCACAACCAGGATTTAGACATCATCATCATGGTTACTATCCTGGTTACGGATGGGTGGCACCCACAATTATTGGTGGTGTGATTGGATATGAGATTGCTCGTAATCAACAACCTGTGATTGTGCAGCAACCCGTTATAGTCCAGCCGGCACCCATGCCCCCTGCCACAGTATACTATGGACAAACACAAATTTGTACTGAATGGGTAGAAGTGCAACAAGCAGATGGCACCGTTACTCGAACAAGAACCTGTAGACAATAACATGCATCCATTACTACCAGATCTATCAAGCATGTCCACTGATGACTTGAATAAAAAATACGGTGATTTATTAAAACGTACCACTCAAGCCTACAGATGGGGAAATCCTGATATGGTTGCTCAACTACAGATGTTATTGGCCGGATATCAAGAAGAGTTAGGTGTACGTAACCGAAAAGCTCTTGAAGATATGGAAAAACAATCAAAGCAATTTAAAAACATTATTGACATTCAATGAATTATGATGTATTTGGCAGGGCTTACACTGACTCTGAAGAGTTGGTCAGTATGCTGTATCAAAATCCCGAATTGGATCTAGGTAAATTTTCAGTCAGTGATCCCGCGGCATACAATCATGCGGTCACACACATGTTTGTCAATTTTCCCAAACTGAAAAAATTTGAACCGTTGGATTTTGACAACATCGCAGATTTTGATCAGGCTATGCAACGCAATTGGCACATGCCCGACGAATATAAAAACATGGACATAGCCAAATGGATACTGGAACAATGTCAAGAACAACATGAACTACAGCGTGTGGCCGAAGAATTGCTGTTGTATCAAGAGCGTGATCTATTTCCGCTCTTATCTTATATGAAATATATGGTAGATGCATTTAGAAAGAACAATATTCTTTGGGGGCTGGGTCGTGGTTCCAGTGTTGCCAGTTATGTGTTGTACTTGATCGGAGTACACAAAATTGATAGCATCTATTATGATCTACCAATTAACGAGTTTTTAAAATAAAGCCCATTGGGCAAGAAATAAATATCTATCTTAAGGAGACATCATGTCAAAAATCTACAAATCGGCCAAGGGAAAAATGGTTGATATGGACAAAGTTAAACTAGCCAACGAATCAGTTACGTCGGTGGGCAACATGCGAGTTAATGCTCGAGGAGACCTATTGGGTGCAGGCGGCAAAGTTGCAGAAGGACGCAACTCGATAATGGATCGTGTGTATGCAGTGGAACCTGCTCCATATAGCCCAAATGATCCTGCTGCATATGCTGCAAGACTGGCCCTCATTGAAGGCAACAACGCCAAAGAGTTGCATGATCTGGCAAACAATTTGGTCAATACCACATCAGAGCCACAAGTCAATGATGCAGCTCCTGTTGCTCCGGCACGTGGCAGTCTTGCCAGTAGTGTTGCTAAACCAGTGACAGTTACACAAGAACCCATACCCGATCCAAGAAAACCCAAAGGACCATCAAGAATCTAATATGCTTAATCCAGTCAAAGTTGAAAACATTCAAGCCCTAAATGACCATGTGTTGGTCGCAGACATGAACTTTGGTGCTAGAACCACCAGTTCAGGCATACATTTACTCAGTGACGACATGCGTACAGCAGGCATTCGTCCACGTTGGGCACAGGTATATGCTGTTGGACCACAACAACAAGACATTGAAGTGGGGCAATGGATCTTGATCACACACGGTCGATGGACTCGAGGTGTTGACATTGAAGATCAAACTGGTACAAGGACCATCCGTAGAATCGATACCAACGACATCTTGTTGATATCTGATACCGAGCCCGCTGATGACAGTTTAAGTACATCAACATTGGTAGACAACAAAGAACGTTGGTAAAGTGATGAAAGATTGGAACGTTGAGCAGATCATTGGTGTTTGCCAACGAATGTATTACGGCGCCAACGATCACAATTTGACAGGTTGGGTAAACTGGCCTTGCAAACAAGACTTGTATCGTGTAAAATTTGCTGTAGATGCAATGCTGGAAAAAACTGGCACCTTTGCAGGCGAAGCGGAATGGCTCAAAGAGCAAGAAGCAAATCGCATCATTGAAATACTCAAAAAATAAATTATCAAGGATCAGTATGAAACAATTATGGGTAGAACAATATAGGCCCAAGACCATAGATGAATATGTGTTTACAGACAGCGATCAAAGAAATCAAGTTGAAGCATGGATTCGTGATGGGTCAATTCCACATTTGATGTTTAGCGGATCAGCTGGCACAGGTAAAACAACACTGGCCAAGATATTGATCACAGCATTGAACATTGATGAATATGACATCATGTATGCCAATGGCAGTAAGGAAGCACGTAAAATTGATTGGGTTGACAAACTGATCAGTTTTTGTCAGACCATGCCATTTGGTAAATTTAAGATTGTACTAATTGACGAGGCAGATTACATGAATGCACAAAGTGTACAGCCAGCACTACGTAATCTAATGGAAGACTATAGTCAGACTGTGAGATTTATTCTAACTTGTAACTATCCCAATAGAATTATTCCGCCACTGCATAGTCGTTGTCAGGGATTCCATATTGACAAAACAGATGCAACAGAATTCACTGCTCGGGTTGCCACGGTATTGGTCACTGAAAGCATTGAGTTTGATCTTGACACACTGGACAGTTATGTTAAAGCAACGTATCCAGATCTACGCAAATGTCTACAATTGGTGCAACAAAATAGCCAAAGTGGAAAATTAATTGCTCCGGGCGAAAATGACAAAAGCGTCAAAGACTGGCGATTATCGGCAGTGGACTTGTTCAAGCGTGGGCAAATAAGAGAAGCGAGACAAATTATCTGCACACAGGGCAGTACAGAAGATTTGAATGGCGTATTTCGTTGGATGTACGACAATCTTGAACTTTTTAGCACTACGCCAGAAGGTCAAGATGAAGCCATCAAGGCCATACGCAAGGGCATGATTGCAATGAATCAAGTAACAGATACTGAAATCAACTTGAGTGCAACACTGGTAGAACTAACACAGATTGAGTCATAATGAAAACCAAAGACCTACACCTTATCGCATTTTATACCATTAAACCACGTGATCCAAAAAAGACACACATCAAGGGCTATATGAGTGATCCTGCCAATCACCAATACGATGAACGTATTGAGTTCACTCGTGGTCTTAGTAGCAAGGATCAACAGTACGCCGGAGTTGTGCTAAATTTGAATCAAAAGACTGTGGTTTATAACAAATATAATGCCTATGACAGTGAATTTGATGTGTTATTCAAATACTTTTTAGAAGCATACCCCAAATATGTAATACAAGTAATGGCACAACTTGACATGCCGTATCTTGAACAGTTTATTCCCAAAGAACCCATAGAGGAAAACAGCAATGCCCAAGAAGTTCTACCTACGTGAAGCCGGAGACCGCGGTTGGTTTGTGGGAGCGTTTGACAAATCAGTTTTTAAAACTGATGCCTGTGAAGCAGCATTCCAAACCAACTACAAAGGAGAGGTCAGCAAGGCACACTATCACAAAATTGCCACAGAGATCAACTTGATCACACGTGGACTGGTCAAGATCAATGGCGAGTCCTACACAGCCGGTATGGGATTGGTGCTGTATCCTGGCGATGTCACTGAATGCGAATATCTTGAGGACACTGATACCTTTGTGATAAAGACTCCCGGAGCACTTGACGATAAATACTTGGTATGAGTATGCTCGACATGTATAAACAAAAGAAGAAGAGGGCGGTGGATCCAAATGCTCCGCCACGTCCCAATCTTCTCAGCCATGACAAAGTGATACGTGATCAAAAGACAACGATTGAACAAATGGCCAATACCATACAGCAATTGACTCAGCGTGTGGAAGATGTAGAACGCAAACTTAGACGTCAAACAGACTACCTAAATGCAGTGCATCAAGCTGTATCTAAAAAAAGCTAATACTTTGTTACTAATTACTTGATAATTAAAAATGTGCTATAATAAGCACATGTTTTACACAGGAGTTAGATAATGGCCAGTTTTCCAAAAATCACAGTAGACACTGCTCAAGCATTGGCTGTTGCTGTTGCTGTGTTCAAACAGCGTGGACAACGTGTGGAATCATACAAAGAAAATGTTGGCGGCAACAAAGAGAACATAATTGATCACTTTGTCAATGGCAGCAATCTTGTGTTGGACTTTGAAGCCGCAGATGCTGTTAGAAAGACCATTGCACATCGTGTGACCATGAGCAGCATCTCGGATATTGCCATTCCTGATTTTCTAATGTCCATTTTTAACATACTGGAAAAAGATACCATGCCTATAAAATCCGCAGGCATTATTGCATGGGCACCCAAAGTGGCTCAAGACATTATTAAAACAGAAGAAGAACGTCACGAACTGTTTCGTGTCGGGGCCAATAGCAAATACATTCATGGAAGTAAAGTGATCATGACTTTCAATTTGCTAAAGACATACTATCTTCAAATGTACAACAGTTACAGTTATGTCGGGCATGATGGCAATGGCAATTTGGTCACATTCTTCAACAAGAAAAAAATCAATGACAAAACCAAAATTGTTGGCAAAATAAAAACTCATCGTAAAGAAGCTAGATTCAACGATGCTTGCATCACAGTTCTCAATTATGTAAAGGAAATCAAATGACTGACAGTGTAACCTGTAAAACCTGTCGACACAATCGTGCTAGTTGGATGGAACGTACATTCAATGTCAATACTTGGTCGTGGAAGTGTGAGTTAGCATGGGATCCGCCTGTGTATGATCCAGTAACTGGCGAAACACGAAAAGGTCGATTTGACCATTGTAGTATTGTCCGTGTAAAAGAAGCAGTATGCGGCAAGGATGGCAAAGCATGGGAGCCGTACTACAAGAAAGATTTGTTTGCATACTTAAAGAGGATTTAAGTGGACGAACGAGTTAAAAAGTTAATGGGACAGACACTGGACGAGAAGTTCAGCGAAACTTGGACTACCATGACTCCCATAGACTTGGAAAAGTTTGTGGCACACTTTGCTCAATTACTGATCCAGGACTGTGCCGACATTGCCTATCGTTATGATGGTCTTACACTGGGACAAGGGTATACTGTTGCCAAGCACATTAAAAAACAATATGGAATTGAACTATGACACAGATAGATACCAAGGCCATTATTAATCGTATAAAAAATCTACAAAATTTTGAAGTACAAATTGCACTACCAGAAGACTTTCAGTTTTTTGGCAAAGTGCCATTTGACATGGATATTGTGGGAGACCAGGCATTTGTCAAGCTATTAGCAGAAAGCATGGAAGAAGCAACAACCAAGGTCCGGGAATACTTCTACGGATAATGTATAAGGAAACAATTTTATGATAATTGAAATATTTTGTTATGGATTTATCACAGCATTTGGATGGTGGACCGCCAATCATTATGTGATTGAACCACATTTTCCACCAAGCGTACTTGAACAAAAAGAAGAAGCCAAAAAGAAATGATTGATTATGTATCAACATTCTTTGCTATCTTTGTACTAGATATAGTATACACCTACTACCTGCGTTGTGTGGCAAATAATCAAGTCATGGGTGCCAGCTTGTGGAGTGTGGCCTGTTACTTGTTGGGCAGTTATGCCATTATCGAATACACTACAAATCATCTAATGATGATTCCTGCCATACTGGGTGCATTTTGTGGCACATATGCTGGCATGAAGTTGAAGCATATCAACGAGTCATCAGCTGATTGACAAAATCAAGTAATAGAGTATGATGTTGTCCATGATGCCAATGTGGCTTCATCCAACTGTAACTGTCGAACCAAAACTTTTCACTTTCGGGATGACAGCCGATTAGTCCGATTCTGTTTTGTATGATGGCCATGGCATCGTTGTTTGCATATCGGGCAATGACGTCAAAATCTCCGTCACCAATCAAGGCACATCCATCATAGAAAAACATTTTCTCAGATTGTCCCTGCCAAGTTACATCGATGGCTTTGGCATGAGGTCTACGAGTATCAGTTCCTGGCTGTCGTATATACTGCACAGCTCTAACATCTTCCAGTAGATCAAAATAGTGCCGATCTGCCCAGTATGCACCCATACAAATGCCCAGATATCTTCCGCCATTTTTTACAAATTGTTTGATCAATGGTGCGTTGTATTTGAGTATATGGTCGTAACTGTCGCTATCGCCAAATCCACCAGGAACAACAATCATATCAACATCATCAAAAAATTCATCTTCTACTGGATTTTTGCTGAATAGTTTGAAACTATATTGCCCTTTTAAAGCTCGCATAATTCCGTTACCGCTTTGAACCGAGCATTTTGGATCGCAAACGAAAAGGGCTATAGTTGGGGTTGTCACTAGGTATTTATGTACTACTCTAGTATTACTTTTTTGTTGTGTTTTTGCAACGGGCGATTTGTTCAAAATAGCAAAAGACGCTATAATTAGCATATGAACAAAACAAATGAACTTATTCAATGGATCGGGGCAGTTGCAATCATCGCCGGGCATAGCCTTAATGCCATGGGACCTGCAGTTTACCCCTACAATATCATTGCATTTTTCATAGGAACTATTTTCTTCATGGCATGGTCAATTCGTGTGGTAAACCGACCACAATTGTTGGTCAACGTGATATCACTATCTATCGGATTTTTTGGTCTATATAAGGCGTTCGCATGACAATATCTTCCTCTTTATTCAAAGAATCCTGTGCCGATCGTGGCTATACTGAGAGAGTATTTGAGGATCGCGGAGTGCATGTACTGTACTCTAACAATGGTATAAAATGTGAAATCAAAAAAGGTCACTATACCTTTGGATGGTTGGCCAAACTCGAAGATGTTGCGGAAATGCGTAAGCAGATCCTTGCTCAAGGGTTTGTAGAAAAGATTGGTAAACGTAGTGAAAAACGCAAAGATGCCAAGGACTTTATCAATGTACACTTTGATGGTGATGTACTTGAAAACTTTTGGATCATTATTGGCATTATTGAGTCAATTGAAACTATTGTAAGAAAAACTCGTGGACAAGCAATTAAACCTATTCCACGTGAAGTAAGTGAACGTAATATCTTTGAAAAGATTTCCAAACGTTTCAAGTATTTTATTGATAGCGAAGATGGATTTGGATTAGAGAATGCTAGAGCTTTACTAGAAGGCGACAGCATTGATCACTTGATCACAATCGGTGAGAGTGTAAACAGGACCAAAGAAAACAGTTATCGTGAACACATTGTTCCTTGTATTATGATTTTTAATCAAGCAGTTACCATGACCATGGAAAAACGTAGCATAACTGAAGTGGCACAAATGATCAAACATAATCTAGGCATTGTTTTGATCACAAATGAAGAAGCTGAATTGTTGGACAACGAATTGGATCTACAGACCTCAATGCCTGAAGGATGGGAGTTTGGACATGATGTATTTGCTAGGTTAACCTTTGCCAAAATACAGTTGAAATAATGTTGTTTTTATACAACAGATGATTTAATAAATGAATGTATAATATAGACATAGTAACAAACAACAGGAGTTGTAAATGGCAATCAAATCTTATGGTATGTTTACAGACGTAGGCAACAGGCGAGTTGGTGCTATTGTCAAACGTGCTCTAGCAAAACGCTGGACTTGGGTAGAGACTTATCAAGCAATGCAAGCATTGGCCAACAGCAATCAAGACTTATTTGGTGAAGTGTTTGACACTGATGTGCGTGAACAGATCTTCTGTGCCATCGGTGCCAACAAACGTAACGAATCTTTTTGGGTATAATAAAATGACTACAACTTACAATAATCTCACTGATCAAGAACGTAGAGAAGTACGCATGTATGGTGTAACTGAAGCAGGTATGCGTGAAGCAGTTGAACACAGCCTTACATATCGTCATTCAGGGCCTGCCATGATGGCGGCCAGTTTGATGAGTGATGCTCAAGAAGAAATTGCTCATGGCATGAATGAAGATGCACGACAGACACTTAATCGTGCCAAGTGGATCTTGTTTGAATATATTATGGATCGTGAAAATGTCTAACTTGACCAGTTACTTTGTTCGCAGAGATGCAGACTTGCCCAAACCCAAGTATAATTCTGGAGACAGAGTATTTGGTCGATGGAATCGGATTCCCGTCATTGCCAGTGTGGTACGTGAAGAATCAGGTGAAGTGCTGGTACACAGTGATTTGCCTATCAAGCAAGGTCAAGAACTTTGCCACATACTACGCTTGCCCATCAAAGATGTTAAACTGTTGAAAAACTATGATGAACTTTAGAACATGGTGTAGAGAAAAATGGTACGAGCACATAGCCGAGCTAGAGGGCTATGGACAACCATTGTTGCATACACAAGAACAATATTTCAGAATGTACAAGTATTGGCTCAAACGTGAATATAGGCATCAACACAATGACTGAAGATCAACAACACATGTGGGATCTACTGACCAATGACCCAGAACGTCTGTGTCATCGTTGGGCCGAAGACATCATGAAAAACAAACGCTATATGCATCAGCGAGCAGATCACTACATTGGAATCATGTTGAATCAGTTTTCAGTCGAAGACATGGCTGCGGTATTAAGCACATGGTTGAAAGCCTATCAAATGCCACTTGAACCAGACAAACTCAAAAATTTCGACGACTTTCACGCCAAGTGCGGAAGTTATATTCAATTATTACGCCCGATAACGGGTTTTGCTTTAGGAGATTAACATGGGATTAGACATGTACGCATACACTGCAGCCAAAGAGCAAGCAGAATATGGAACCGAACAAAGAGAAATTGCCTACTGGCGTAAGCATCCTAATCTACACGGTTGGATGAAACGTCTATGGGAAAGCCGCGGCAACAGAGGCAGTTTCAATGGTGACGAACTTGAACTCACTTGGGAAGACTTGGATCTACTGGAAGCGGTGGTGACACAACGAGCCTTGCCCGACACACAGGGATTCTTCTTTGGTGATGGTGCCGATGACCACTATTACCAAGCTGATTTGGATTTTATCAAGCGAGCACGAGCAGAATTGTTCACAGGCTTGCGAGTGTTTTACAATAGCAGTTGGTAATAGCTATGAATAACAGATTCCGTCCTCAAGGTATCAGTAAGCAATACTTGATGACACAACGCAGATTGACTGGTCGTATTGAAAGTTACAGTCGTCAATCAAGGATTGAATGGTATCCAGCTGGGTGGCAACTTAATCATCGCACTATCGGTAGACAATTTTCTAAATTGCACTATCTTGCTTGCCATGCACCTGCACCTATTGTGGCAAAATGGCGTCCAGTGTATAATGTGTTTTATAAAAAGTATTTTGGCTCAAATCGAGCCAGTAATCGTTTCTTGAACAAACACACCGCATATAGTTGGTTATGAAAAAAATATACTACGAAAAACGTGGACGCAGATATGTGCCTGTTGCCGAATACGACAGCAATCTATTTGATTCCATGCACAAGGGCACCCATCTTGTGATGTGTTATCCAGGCGGGCATAGTGTTCGATATGACATTGATCCTGCGTATGCAGCCCTAATTGCCGCAGGACGTGTGGCCGAAAATGCTGTATGTGATTCCCTTCGTGAGGCAGGCAAAATAGCACCCAAGCAAAATCCATTAACTGAAGAACAGCACGAAGCTTATCGACATTTGTTAAAAACACTAGGCGAAGATGCCTATTCATTACAAATTGAAAGCACACGTGGCGTTGCTGAAGCAGGCGTTCAAGCCATGCAAAAAGAAGCAGAAAAATTGTTGACCAATTCTGCAGTTCGGTTGGCATACGACCATTTTTTAATGGTAGCAGAATTATCAAAGGTACACAATGAGTGAGGAAGACCACGTGGCCAAACGTATGGCAGAATTAATGCGTCCTATACATCAACAAATCATGATGTGCGACGATCACAGAGATCAATTGATGATGGCCAGTGCCATGTTGATTGCTGCAAAAGACCTATTCGATCTCCATATTGGAAAAGAAGGTCGCAAAACTATGTTTAAGGATATGTTAGAATGAAAGACAGTATAATTTTAGTTGACGCCGACGGTGTACTACTCAATTGGGAGTATGCCTTTGCCATATGGATGGAACAGCATGGATTCACCAAAGTTCCCGGCAGCGAATTTGAGTACGACATTGGTCGTCGTTATGGCATTGACAAGGAACAGGGTCGTAAACTGATCAAGATGTTTAATGAATCGGCTGCAATTGGTTTCTTGCCGCCCCTGCGTGATGCCATGTACTATGTGAAACGACTGCACGAAGAACATGGCTATGTGTTCCACTGTATTACCAGTTTGAGTTTGGATCCCAATGCCAAAAAACTAAGAGAAATGAATCTCAACAAACTGTTTGGCAAAACAGCATTTGAACGAGTTGTGTGTTTGGACACTGGTGCAGACAAGGATCACGCACTGGCTCCATATCAGGATACTGGTTGTTATTGGATCGAAGACAAGCCCGAAAATGCCGAAGTTGGGCACAATCTGGGATTAAGGTCAATCTTGATGGAACATGGACATAACATGTACCACTACCATCAAGATATTCCCATTGTCAAGAATTGGAAAGAGATTTTTGAGTTAATAACCGCTTAGGTCTCCTTGTATATTTTGAGAATTTCAAGTACTGCGGGATGACGTTGAATGTCCTTGTGTCCAAATTCAACTCCACTCACAAACTTGCAATTCCGGTAATCGTCTACTAATCGTTTAAAGTCCAACAATCCGTTGTCAGCTTCTTTTCGATCAGCTTGTCTTGTGTCACCAGTAACAATCATTTTAGAACCTTCGCCCAATCGCGTGAGTAACATTTTCATCTGACTTGGTGTCGCGTTTTGCATTTCATCTGCAATAATCCACGAGTTTTTAAATGTTCTTCCTCTCATATATGCCAGTGGAGAGATCTCTATGGTATTTTCATCTAGCATTTTTGCGATTTCGCTTTGTCTATAATATTCGCCGATGACGTCAAAAATAGGTCTAGTCCAAGGTGCCATCTTTTCATTCAGAGTACCTGGTAAAAAGCCATGTTCTTCATCGTCTACACCCACTGCTGGTCTTGTAACCACAATGCGTTCAACTTCCCCCGACTGAAATGCTTTGAGTGCGGCCAATACGGCAAGCATGGTTTTACCAGTGCCTGCAGGGCCTGTTGCAAAGATGATCAGTTTATTGGGATCAGTGAGCAAATCAATGTATGATTCTTGTGTCAGACTTTTGGGTATAAGGGATATAGTTCTTGATTGACTTTTTCTATAAGTGTCCATTCGGACTGTATTATTGCTACTAAAACTACTTTCATGTGTTGCGAAAGATTCCGCTTTACGTTGACGTTTTGACAAATGTACCTCCTAGTTGTCAGTAGACAAACTGTGCTGTCTACATGAATATTTACGAACAGACGAATGGCTTTCTAACAGCGTATTAAAAGAAATTCAACGGACTAAGTATTAAGCTACACTTGATATTTTCAATTGAAACAGTCCAATAGAACTAAATAAAGTTGGCAGTTCGCTGTTAATTCAAACAAGCACATACTACTCACTGGTAGTAACGATAACAAACAAAAACTTGACAAATCACGAGAACACTCGTAAAATTACAACCTATTGGAGATTTCACTATGAATAAATTTTTAACCGCCATTGTTCTAACTTTGGCAGCAGTGTCTGCAACTGCAAAAGAAACTGTAACCATACTGTATGCATGGGGGCCAGGTGACAGCGTGGCCAACTATCACCGTACACTTGCCAACGAGGCAAACAAAATCCAGGACAAATACACTTTTGTTTTTGATACCAAGCCCGGTGCAGGCGGAGCCATTGCCGCAAATCATACACTGACTGCACCCAATGTGATATTGGCTCATAGCACAGCATTCTTTATCCGTCCAAATTTTTATCCCAATGAAAGTTATGATTTAAATGCGTTCAAAGAAGCAATGCCAGAATGTATGGCTCCCCTTGCTGTGGCCAGTACAAAATATGCCACATGGAAAGAAGTTCCTGTAGATAAACCAGTTACAATTGGTGTTAGTGGATTAGGTGTTACCACACATTTGGCTGCTACCCAGTTGCAGAAGAAGTTCCCCAATCTAAACATAATTCCATTCAAATCTACCAACGACAGTATGTTGGGCATGGTATCGGGACAAATTGATTTGCATGTTGGATTCATCAGCGAAGCCGAACAATGGAGCAATGAAAACAAAGCCAGTGGTCGTCGTGCCAATGTGTTGGGCATCAGCGGAACCAAATCAGTTAACCATTATCCAACATTGGTCAGTGAAGGATTTTCACAGAGTTTTGCCAACATGAGTGTGGGTCATCATTTGGTACTGCCTGCAAAAGTTGATGATGCTCGTGCAAAAGAATATTACGATATTCTGAGCAAAGCAGCCAAAGCACCTGCGGTACTTGATGCATTTGCCGTTGACTATTGTGTACCTTTGTCAACTCCCTATACAGAACTACAAAAGTTTTACAAATTCCACACTGATTTTTGGCGTCAACTTGGTGCTGGTGTCAAGATTAACTAATGATTGAATTTAATCCCAAGCTTGGGTTTTACACTGTGGGCGATCGTACGCACTACAGCAAAGTTCATGCCTTGATAGATGGCACCAAGACCAATCAGTTTCCCATATGGAATTTCAACAACGATGTGTTTGGTGCTCAAAAATGGGACGAGGAACCCGGAGTTGATCTACGTGAGCTGTACCGCATCAGAGCACAGCAACTTCGAGACCGGTACGACTATATTCGAATAGAAGCATCGGGCGGTGGCGACAGTACCACCACCATCTTTAGTTTCTTGCTCAACGGCATACACATCGACGAAATTATTTTTAGATATCCCAAAAGTGGCGAAGCCAACTTGGAAATAGATGCCACCAACTTTAGATGCGAAAACACACTGAGTGAATACGAATTTGCTGTCAAGCCCTTGTTCAACTGGATTCGTAATAACTATCCCAACGTAAAAATAACTGTTCACGATTATAGTGCAGACATGTTGGTCGACGAAGACCGGGATGAATCTTGGGTCTACAGTGCCAAGGAGTTTTTACAACCAGGGCATGTGACCAAATTCACCAACTATCAAACCATAGAACAATTACACACAGCCGATACTGGAAAACGCATCTGTGTGTTGTACGGAATCGACAAGCCTAAAATTTGTATACGCGATGACAAATGGTATTTGTATTTTATGGATTTTCAGGCCAACTATGCCAATCCAGATGTAGGTGATTACAATAACATCACCAATGAGTACTTTTTCTGGTCACCGGATCTGCCAGAAATATTGATCAAACAGGCACACATTGTTATGAATTGGTTCAATGATCCCAGTAACCAACATTTACAATTTTTGGCTCGTTGGCCCAACTACAGTGTTGCTCAACGCACAACCTACGAAGCAATGATTAAACCCCTGGTTTATCCTGATTATGATCCGTTGACATTTCAAGTCAAAAAGCCTGGTAGCAATTTCTACTCCGAAATGGATCATTGGTTTTATCAAAATTTTTCCGATCACAAACTGTACCGTAGTTGGCAAGCAGGGTTGGACTTTGTGGAGCGTAGCATTGATCCAAAATTCTTTAATCGAGAATTTGATCGTGCTGTGGGATTTGTTGGATTTTTGAGTCCATTTTATTACATCGGAGATGTGGCTGCTAAACACTCTGGCATAATCAAATTTACACCAACAATACCTGACAGATTTTAAATTACTACATAAATAATACTAGCAACGCCGACAAATCAGTTGACGTCAGACGCCTGGGGTAATGACCCTTTTACTGCTGTGATACACGCAGAACGCCAGCCTAAACTAATACCAAATATAAGGAAAATTATATGTCACAAACCACTAAAATCCGTTGGGTGATTGCACATGAACCATTGACTCTATTCGTACGTGCAGCCAAGGATTTCCAAGATCATTTAAACTCAGTATTGACTGCTGACAAGCAGGTTGAAGTAGAAATCATGACTCTAACAGAGTATAGCCAAAAGTACAATGATGGCGTTGTAGTTACCAAACACGATTTGTTAGATCTAATGGAACAGGGCAAAATCGAAATGAGCCAAATGTATACCACTTGGCTGGCCGAACACTATGAGCAGGATTTCCTAGCACTAGATTTGCCATTCTTGTTCAAAGACCATGATCACGCCACTCGTGTATTGGAAGGCGAAATCGGCGAAACATTGTTGTCCAAGTTGACAGACAACAGCAATGTACGCGGTTTGAGCTTTACATATTCCGGCGGTTTCCGTCAAATGATCAGCAACAAAGAAGTCAGCACATTGGCTGATTTGGCAGGCACAAAACAACGCAGCAATCGCAACCCAGTTGCACAGGCAACATACAGAGCATTGGGACTAGATGCTGTTGCTTGTGAATTGGAAGATATTCGTGAAAATATGATTGCAGGCACATTCGAAGGTGCAGAAACCAATTATCCACGCATCTACCCATTGGGCCAAAATGATGTTACAAAAACTGTGTTGGATACAGAACACAGTTTGTTTTTGACCACCATGATCATTGGTGATCGTTTCTGGGAATCGTTGGATGCTGATGTACAAGCTGTAATCAAAACAGCTGCCATTGCTGCCGGTCGCGAAGAACGTGCTGAAACCATCCGCGATGGTGAAATTGCCAAACAGAAATTGATACAAGACGGTGCAACAATCAAACCTTTGAGTGCCGAAGAAAAAGCATGGGCCATTGAAAAAACTGCCATAGTTTATGATCAATTCCGTGACGCATTCACTGCCGGATTAGTTGACAAAATCAAAAAATCCTAATACAATAGTTTTAGTATCAAAAATAAAGTAGTGGACAGTTTAATCTGTCCATTACCTTTTATGCAATAAATATTTTTCAATGTTTCACAATCCCACTGGCATCGAACAAAATCCCAAATTGGGATATTACAAAGTTGCCGATCAAATCTTTTACTCCAAGCCGGCTGCTTACATCTACGGCACTCAACATAAAATTCTGCCCACGTGGAATTTCAATGATGTTGAGTATGCACGACATGATTGGACCCAAGAACCCGAAACTGATCTACGCGAGTTGTACAAACAACGGGCCCTACAAATTAGAGAAAAATACGATTATATTATTTTGAACTGTAGTGGCGGTGCAGATAGCACAACAACAGCGTTTTCATTTTTGTTAAATGGCATACATCTTGACGAAATAGTATTCAAATATCCAAAAATCGGGGAGAAAGATCAAGCCGGCGATCCGTGGGACACCAGATGCGAGAACACATTGAGTGAGTGGAATTTTGCCGGTAAACCTTTGTTTGACTGGATCAAGATCAATTACCCAAACACAAAATTAAGACTTCATGATTTTGGTGAAAAAATGCTTGAACAACAAAATACCAGAGATGAATCTTGGATATTTCAAACTCAAAATTATTTTCAACCCACACACGCAGACAAACATGATAATTTTTATATAGATGATCATGTAAAATTATACGACTCAGGTAAAAAAATCTGTTTGTTATACGGCATTGACAAACCCAAAATTGCAATCGTTGACGATCAATGGTATTGTTATTTCCAAGACACTCCAGCCAATTACGCCAATCCGTACGTGGGCAGTTACAGTAATCTCACTACCGAATTGTTTTTCTGGACGCCCGACTTGCCGCAGATATCTATCAAACAGGCACATGTGATCAGACACTGGTTTACTTTGCCCGAAAATCGACACTTACAATATTTGATACTACACGCATTTAAAAATCCCATACAACGCACAGCCTACGAAAGTGTAATCAAACCCATCATCTACCCAGATTATGATCCCATCACCTGGCAAACTGCCAAGTCGGTCAAGGGATTTGACTGCGAAATGGATCAATGGTTTTTTACAAATTTCAAAGATACCAGATTATTCAATGTGTGGGAAGCTGGAATTGAACTATTGATTGACAAAATAGATCCAACGTATTTCAGTTATCAAATGGGCAAGCCATTTGGTTTAAGCAACTGCTTGAGTAAATTTTATCATATTGGTGACAATACCTGTGCCAATGATCCGGTATTTCTAAATAGATCACATTCACTGTCCTTTGGACCATATATAGCTATTCAAGATAAAAAACTAAAAAAAATATCATTATGATGGAAATAAAAGGCATCGAACCAAACCCCAAAGTTGGATATTTCCAAGTAGGGGATAAAATCTTTTATTCCAAGCCCCAGGCCTATGTATATGCAACTGAGGTAGGAATCGATCCGGTATGGAATTTCAACTTAGCAAAATTTGCTGGGCAAAACTGGACTGTCATGCCCGAGACATCCATGAGAGATCTGTATCGTATGCGGGCCCAACAACTAAGAAATCAATATGATTATATCAGACTGGAATGCAGTGGCGGTGCAGACAGCACAACGGCGGCATTTTCTTTTTTGCTCAATGGAATTCATTTGGATGAAGTAATATTCAGATATCCTAAGTCGGGAGAAAAAAATGCCGTTGCTGACGCACAGGTTATCAAAGCAGAAAATACTTTAGCTGAATATGAATTTGCGGCCCGGCCTTTGCTGAACTGGATCAAGACTAATTACCCAAAAACCATTGTACGAATACATGATTACAGCGAAAACATGATATCCACACAGGAATCAAGAGATGAGTCTTGGGTCTTTAATACAAATAACTGGTTCCAGCCAGGACATGCTGATAAACACAGTCACTTTCATGTCAAAGACCATAGACTATTGGCCGATAGCGGCAAACGCATCTGTGCGTTATACGGAGTAGACAAACCTAAAATGACCATCATCAATGATAATTGGTATTTGTATTTTTCAGACTTTCAAGCCAGTCATGCCAACCCTCAACAAGGTGACTACAATAATATTACTACAGAATTATTTTATTGGACTCCGGACATGCCAGAACTATTAATCAAACAAGCACACTTGATTAAACAATGGTTTGATATGCCAGAAAATCAACAATTAAAATATCTAGTACAACACCCCAATTACGACATATCCAAAAGATCAATCTACGAACAAGTTTCAAAATCAATTATATACCCAGATTATGATTTAACCACATGGCAAACCAGTAAACCAACCACCAGCTTTATGAACGAAATGGACTATTGGTTTCATCAAAATTTCACAAATACCAAATTGTATCAGGTATGGCAAGCAGGATTGGATTTATTGATGTCTAAAATTGATCCTAAATATTTTTCCTACGAATTTGGAAAAGCATCGGGATTGAAAGCACAACTGAGCCCTTATTACTATATAGGCCCAAGCAATACCGCAATATTGCCAACAGTGTCCAATAGGAATCATACAAATACACCTGTGGTGTTGCACACAGTCAAAGATAAAAAACTACAAAAGATATCTCTGTAATTTTGGATAAATAACTTACTATGCCGGCTAACATTAAAGAACTATTAAAAAACACACAAGAAATCTTCATGACAGATTCAGCAGTGAGCACACTGTTGGACTTTGAGCGTGTATTAGATGAACTTGATCTATATGCGTTTGCTCACTGGAAAATGGGCGAACTGGTTGAAGGCCCCATTTATGAAAAGTACTTCATAAAATGTACCTTTATGTGGCCCTACAAAAAGATGCCGGATCCAAGAGGTGCCGAACGTCTAAGCGATTACGACTGCGAAGTTACTTATCAAGAGGACTACTTTGAGCATCCTGTAAAAGTAAAAACACCCAACGACTTTCAACCTGGTACCAAAGTTCCCAGACTGGAAAAGAGTCCTGTTTGGCTTGTTGAAATTGTCATGCCCAAGCAATTGATGCAAGAAATTCAACAGGGAGCATTGGAACTGGAATCCGGAACCATTGATCTTGAAGATGTTGATCAAGCCTACGAAACAGGTGCTGACAACGAAACCGTGGATCAAGGGGAAAATATTAATGACCAAGAACAGCCAGAACAACAGTAATCTATTAGAAGGATTAGAAAAGGGCGACCTAAAACGCATGATTCATCCTGAGCTGCATGTAGACGAGTTCAAAAGCAAGCTGGGTGATGATGCAGATGTTGTTGTGCTGTCATTCAAAGTTGGTGCAAAAGGACCTGCAGACGATCTAGTGGCCTTTGTAGAAAAGGGTTATGAGTGGGTGTTGGACGCTGATGTTAGTTCAGGTGAAATGGAAGACGGTGCATATATTGTGTTTGTTGAACTGGACCGCAACGACAACGCCATAGACAACATCATGCAGTTGATGGAGCAATTGATGAATCTAACAGATCAAAAATTAGAAGATTGGCGTATACGTTACTTCAAAAGCAGAGAAGAACGCAATTTTAGTCGAGAAGCTGTGGAAGAATTAGTTCCTTGTAGTTCTGAAGCCTACAATCGAGAGTATGGCCAAGAGCCCTTGGACAAAATGCGAGCCGCCGCAGGTGTCAAAGTAACTACCAAGGCTCCCAAGAATGAATATACCGAAAACCTACGCAACTTGGCGGGTATTATACGCTGATTAGTTAAAACTCCTATAGGGCTAAATATCTTAGCTACTAGGAGTTTATCAATGAGTTTCAATCTAACTTTAGACCAATTAAAACAAATCGTTCCAGGCAATCCCTACATTGACCACTGGCATGAGGCATTATGTGAAATATGCCCAGATTATGACATAGATACCCCACAACGTTTGGCTGCATTTTTGGCACAATGTGCTCATGAGTCAGGCGGATTTAAAGCAATTAAAGAAAATCTAAACTACAGACCAGCAACATTGGTCACGCTGTTTAAAAAGTATTTTGATTTGCCCACAGCTGAACACTACTGTGCCATGCCCAACAAGCAAGAGGCCATTGCCAACAAGATATATGCCAACAGAATGGGCAATGGTCCAGAAGAATCCGGCGATGGATATCGTTATTGCGGGCGTGGTCTTATACAGTTGACTGGCAAAGACAACTACACTCGTTATGCTCAAAGCACAGAACAAACAGTTGAAGAAGCCAGTGAGCATTTGACCACATTTGAAGGTTGTGTACAAAGTGCCGCTTGGTTCTGGGAAGCCAACAACTTGAACAAGTGGGCCGATGCTGGTGACATTGAAAAAATGACCAAGATCATCAATGGTGGCACCATTGGCTTAGAAGATCGCAAGAAACATTATGCACATGCTTTGCATGTGTTGGGTGCGTGACATGTGGATGTTGAGCTTTGTTCCTGATGCTTGGTTACAATTGGCCGTATTGGGTGTACTGGGCACAGGTCTATTAATCTATGTGCTCAGTTACTTTACTGTTTTTATTCCTCCACTGATCCCTGCTAAAGAATTTATTAGGATACTGGGCACACTGGTTATTGTTGCTGGAGTATTCTTTTACGGTAGTTACGATACAGAAATGTCGTGGCGTAAAAAAGTTGCCGAAGTAGAAGCACAGGTTGCAGCCGCAGAGGCAGCCAGTAAAAAGGCCAATGATAAAATACAAGCTCGAGCTCAAGAGCGTGTGCGTATGATATACAAAAATGCCACAATTGTGCGGCAGTATATTGACAGAGAAGTGGTTAAATACGATGATGGCTGCAAAATACCTGATGTAGTGGTTCGAGCACACAATGCTGCAGCCAAGAACGAGGAAATAAAATGAAATCAAAAGAATTTATATCAGAAGATTGGAACAAAGTCAATCATCATGATAGGACATCGGGACTTAGTCGCAAAGCTGTCAAGGCCTATCGCAGAGAACATCCAGGCTCAAAACTGCAAACTGCTGTCACCACCAAGCCAAGCAAATTGAAGCCAGGTAGCAAGGCCGCCAAACGTCGTAAGAGTTTCTGTGCTCGCATGAGTGGTATGAAAAAAGCTCATGCAAGTGCCAAAACCAAGAGAGATCCAAATAGCCCAATCAATAAAGCACTGCGTCGTTGGCACTGCGAAAGCGTTGAAGAATTACAAATCATGTTGGAAAATGCGGAAAAATTCATTGCAGAACATCAACGCACAGCATTTGAAGAAGGCAAGTCAGCAAATCCACGCCAGGCTGCCATTGCCATTAGCATGAAACAACGTGGACAAAAACCCAAAAACAAATGAAACATCTATCGATTGTATTGGCTCTAACACTATCGGCATGCGGGACCACAGTGCCGGTGGTTGCAAAATTCCCCGACGCACCGGGCAAAGCCGCTATGGAACAATGTCCACAGCTGACGACAGTAGAGAACGGGGTTAAGTTGAGTGAGTTGACCAAAACTGTTACCATGAACTACTCCACATATTATGATTGTGCTGTCAAAGTAGACACTTGGATTGAATGGTATCAAATACAAAAGAAAATATTTGAGGATCTAAGAAAATGAAACAGTTGTTGATGATTGCTGTATTGTGTCTGTCAGGCTGTAGTACCATCAAAGAGTATTGGCCCAGAGCACACGATGCAGTGTTGTTTGACCGACTTGTGACCACAAACATCGCCATTGAAAAAATTGACTGTGAGCATCCAAACTGGGCCTTGGCACACGACAACGCTGAAGCACTGGCTCGTTATGCTGAATGGCGTAATGACCCACAGACCACAAATCTTAAAGGATTACTGGCACATACAGAGCGTATGTCACGAGGCGGTAGTAAAACGTTTTGTGAATTGGGCAAGAAGACAGCTGAACAAAGAATAGAAGCCGCACGATCGGCATGGCAAGGGAGATAAAAATGAATCCACTAGAACAAGAGATCCAAGCAATTGTAGAGCAGTGTCAATTGGGCAATATCAGCCCAGACGAACGCAATTACCTGTTGCAAGAGATACGTGACGTTAGAGCCGCTCAAGAATGTGCGGGCAACGAACAACTATTTAGATACGTAGTACAAGCCTGTAACATTGGTATGGGACTGATGGGCTAATAAAACAAGGAGTAAAAAATGGCATTAATTGATTCGGTATTAAATTTAGTAAACAAAACACCAAAAGACCCCGACGCACCCAAGCCCCCAGTGGGTTCACGTAGCGAACGTGAAGCCAAGATCAAAGACAAAGCCGGAATGGTCATCAACGTGTTTGCATTGCTATTGGCAGTGAATGCTTATTTTGGTGGCACATATTCAAGTACCATTCTGGGCAACACCATCAAAGCCGGCAGCGAATGGAGTTTCTATCAAGCAAAAAGTATTAAGAAGACTGCAGCCGAGTATGCCCTATATGATGCACAAAAGGCCGGGGACAAAGCTCGTGTAGCAGAACTAACCGCCAAGATTGATCGTTATGAGAACGAGCCCAAAGATGGCATGAAAGATATTATGGCACGTGCTAAAAAATTAGAAGCAGATCGTGATGCAGCCAAAGTGCGTAGTCCATGGATGAGTTATGCGTCAACTGCATATCAGTTGGCCATTGTATTGCTATCTGCCAGTATTCTTGCTGTGAGTATGCCCTTGTTCTGGGGCAGTTTTGCAGTATGTGCCATAGGTATGGTACTGATGAGCCAGGGCTTATGGCTTTGGTTTTGAGTAAATACATGATAACATCAATTAGGAGCTGACATGTCAGAAGAACAAAAATTAAGTGCAAGCGAAAAGAAAAAAGAAGATTGGATGAACTCAAAATGGCGTCCAATGATGGGCTGGATGTACATGTTGGTGTGCACCATGGACTTTGTTGGCTTTCCTATTCTATGGAGCCTGTTACAGGCCATGAGCAAGGGTGCAGTTAATGTACAGTGGCAACCATTGACACTGCAGGGTGCTGGCCTATTCCACATTGCAATGGGTGCTGTTATTGGTATCAGTGCGTATGGTCGCACACAAGAAAAACTAGGCGGTGCCAACAATGGCGGACTCAGTTTGGGACCAGGAACAAGTTATACCCCGCCAGCACCCATCAGCGGATCGGGATTTGGAGGAACAAGCAATGCAACAGCCACACCATCAAGCGGGTTTACAGCACCTAGCACACCTTCAGCAGGAGGTTTCGGGGCAAGCAGTAGTTTTGGAGCACCAGCGGCAACACCAGCCACAGGCGGCTTTGGCGGAGGCGGGTTTGGAAGCCCATCTTCAGCAGATATTTCAACAACAGCATCAGGAAAAAAGATAGTTCCTGGGTTTGATCAACCATTAATTTAAGGAACAGCAATGTTAGAAACATTATTTTGGATTTTCGTAGGTGCATTTGTTGGATGGAATTTTCCACAACCTGACTTTGCAAAAAATATACAAGCCAAGTACTTGCAAAAGTACATTGACAAGTTAAAAACAATATTGTTTTTCTGGAGATGATCATGAACGCAATAAGAAGTATGTTGAGTGACGACACAGGTGCAGTAAGCAGTAAGCGTACTATTACATTCTTGTCATTTTGTTTGTGTGCAGCTGGTTTTATCAGCAACACATGGTTTGAAACAAAAGTAGACGCAGGCTTATTCAACAGCATTATGTACATCGTTATTGGTGGACTAGGATTTACAGCAAGCGAAAAATTTGCAGCCAAATAAGGAATTATCATGAATTACATTGTATCAATATTTGCACTGATTGCATTGATTGCCACAAACCCAGCTTGGGCCAGTGGTGAAGAAAAGAAAGTGTGCGAAGACAAAAAAGACAAAGCCGGCAAAGTCATCAACGGCAAAGACGGCAAGCCACAACAGACCTGCAAGACCATCAAGGTGCACAAAAAGGTTGAAGGCGACAAAGTTCCCACCAAGTAATATCACTTGCTTGACAAAACCGATTAGTTTGACCCTAATCGGTTTTTCTATTATAATAACGCAATGACCCATTACTCTACACTAGGTGTAAGTGAAACAGCGACCCCGGATGAAATCAAAAAGGCCTATCGTAGTTTAGCCAGCAAGCACCATCCTGACAAGGGCGGTGATACACAGAAGTTTCAAGAAATACAAGCAGCATATGCTGTGCTAGAAGATGCCAACAAACGTGCTCAATATGATGCTGAACGTGCAGGACATGGCAGTAATCAATTTGGCTGGCACACGCACAGTGATGTGGACATTAATAATCTGTTTAGGCATTTCAACTTTGGCGGTGATCCATTTGCACAATTTAGACAACAGCAACAGCCAAGACGCAATCGAGATCTACGTATAGATATTAGCATACCCTTGGTGCAAACACTACAGGACAATGTCAAAACAATCAGCGTACAGACCACAAATGGTCACAGAGAAACTGTAGAGGTACGTATACCACGTGGCATCACACACGGCACTGTTATAAAATATCATGGGCTAGGTGACAACTTGTTCAACACCATTGAACGTGGCGATCTACATGTACACGTCAATGTACACAATGCTGAAAACTTTGTTGCCAATGGCATTGACTTGTACACCAAGATCAGTGTAAACTGTTTACTTGCAACAACAGGCGGAGAAACATTGCTAACAACACTGGATCAAAAAATTCTTTCTCTAAACATACCTGCTGGCACACAGCCTGGTGTAAAATTTAGAATCCCCAATCAGGGACTATATCAAATGAACACTGACACAAGGGGTAATTTGTATGCCGAGCTAACCGTGTTTGTTCCAACTGACCTTTCAACCCAGCAACTAGAACTAGTGCGTTCTTTAACCAAATAATTGTAAATATCATTATGAGTAGTCTTCAGCATAATCCCGAAATTGAAACCATCATTGTTAACGCAACTGAGGTGGCAAAAAAATTCAATCATGAATATGTCACCGTAGAGCATCTGACACATGGAATATTCAGTTATAAACCATTTGCAGATTTTGCAGAGTCATTTGGTGTTGATGTTTCGGCCATGATGGTGGAGCTTGACGAATATCTAAGTCAGTTGACCAGTATTGTCAGCAATGATCCAGATTTTGTACCAAAGAAAACGCACAGTCTAGAACGTGTGTTCAATCGTGCATTTAGTCAAGTGTTGTTCAGTAATCGCAACTACGTACAGATCATTGACATCTTTCTCAGTATTGCCAATGAAACCAACAGTCATTCCAGCTACTTCTTCATCAAGTACGGTATGGAACGCAGTCAGTTTGTGGACTACTACAACAACAACTATGTTGAGGCAAAGAAGGTTCGTAGAGCAAATAATGCAGCGAGAGCAGACGAAGTACTAAAAGAATACTGTGAAAATTTGAACATAGCTGCACAAGAAGGCAAAATTGATCCTGTTGTGGGCCGAGAGTTTGAGCTGGATGAAATTGCACAGGTGTTGGCCAAGCGTAACAAGTGCAATGTGCTCATGGTGGGCGATGCTGGTGTGGGCAAGACTGCTATTGCTGAAGGATTGGCTCGCAATATTATTAATGGGCAAGTGCCCGAATATCTCAAAGATCATACAGTGTACAATTTGGACATTGGCGGATTACTGGCTGGATCAAAATATCGTGGCGAGTTTGAAGAAAAATTCAAAGATGTCATAGGTGCGTTGAACACCAAGGGCAAGTGTATCCTGTTCATTGACGAAGCACATCAAATGCGTGGTGCAGGATCAGGCACCAACAGCAGTGTGGACTTTGGCAACATGATCAAGCCCGCACTGACCAAGGGACACATCAAAGTGATTGCATCGACCACTTGGGAAGAATACACGCAAAGTTTTGAAAAGGATCGTGCGTTGATGCGTAGATTCTATCGCATGACCATTGAAGAGCCAACTCCCACAGTGGCCAAAGAAATCTTGCGTGGCCTACGTGAATACTTTGAAGTATTCCACGGTGGTAAGATCAGTGACGAGGCATTGGATAGTGCTGTAGATTTGAGTGTGCGTTATCAAACTGATAAGAAGTTGCCCGACAAGGCTATTGATCTAATTGACACTGCCGCGGCACGGTTGAAGATCGCCGGCGTTAAATGGACTGTGCGTAAGAGCCACATTGTGGATGTGATTAGTAAGTTTACAAAAATACCCAGTGACCAAATTGGCAATGAAAACAACAGTGATGTAACTGCAAATCTTGAACAAAAGGTCAAGACTAAATTATACGGACAGGATACAGTTGTTGACTCAGTACTAGAAAAGATTTATGTTGCCCGTGCAGGTCTTAAAGCCATGAACAAACCCATTGGTAACTTTTTGTTTATTGGGCCAACTGGTACAGGCAAAACTGAGCTTGCCAAATTGCTAGCCGAAAATCTTGGGATGAAACTACTCAGATATGATATGAGTGAATACCAGGAAAAGCATTCGGTTGCCAAATTGATTGGTGCACCCCCAGGATACGTAGGCTATGATGACGGCAATTTGGGTGGCGGGCTACTGATCAGTGATATTGAAAAGAATCCCAACTGCATCATCTTGTTAGACGAAGTTGAAAAGGCTCATCCAGACATCATAAACATCATGCTGTCATTGATGGATGAAGGCACCATTACATCAAGCAATGGCAAAAAAGCCGATGCACGTAACAGCATTGTGATCCTGACCAGTAACTTGGGAGCTGCAGACAATGAGCGTAAGAGCATTGGCTTTGGGGATATTGACAAGACCGACGAGGATGACAAAGCGGTCAAAGACTTCTTCAAACCCGAGTTCCGTAATCGATTGGATGGTGTTTGTAAGTTTAATAAACTGGACACATTAAGCATAAAGAAAATCGTTGGCAAGTTCATCAACGAAGTCAACGAATTGTTGGGTGAGAAAAGCATCAAAATTCGTTTGACCGAAGCAGCTGTGGATCATTTAGTTGAAGTGGGCTATGATAACAAAATGGGTGCTCGTCCACTGGGAAGAAAAATTAATGAGCTGATAAAAGTGCCACTAAGTAAAAAGATACTGTTTGAAAGTATTGCTCCAGATACTCTAGTAGAGATCAATTATGTGAATGATGGTTTTACATTTACATCATTGGACCAATATATTTCAAACCAACCAATGGTAAATGAAAATGGATATATCGTTTTGGATACAGTGCAATCCTAAAATTAGCATTGAGCACACCACCAAAAAGTACTTTGGCCAATATCTATACAAGATAGTAATGTATGCACCTGCCAGTAGATTGATACACAGTAAGGGATCAATCACAGAGCATCTACAGTATCGTAGAAGTTTTAATCACGGCGGATCTTGGAGATACCAACGTATGATGGATAATTCAAATAACGCAGATATCAAATTTTTAGAGAAAATGCGTGATGTCAAACATGATAAAAGTTTGAATGTTAAACTAAGAGCCGAAGAACCTAGAATACAGGTGTATGCTGACAGTGAACAAGAATTACAGACTGTGATACAGCGTCACTTGTTGGAACATCAACACTATATTGAATCCATCAGTGGCCCAAAAGATGCGGCAGCAGCTGCCATATTGAACAATGGAGCAATTCTTAAAAAGAATGATCTGGGATATCGATATAAAATTATACTGAAAGATGGTCGCTATGATTCAAAAACCAAAAATCAATTGGTAGAATATTTGAGTAATCTGGGACCAGATTTGATAAGAGTACCCAAAGGCACCTATGACATGTTGAGCAAGAACAGCACCTACATGTGGAATTGTTATTTTTACAGCAATGACCGAGACATCAATTTGTTTGTGGATTTGATGTGTCCGGGCATAATATCAAATTGTCATGAGCTGGTTATAGTGTGACATAAATAGTTATATATTTCAAGGAGCCTGATATGGCAAAAATTCAAGAAGAGGTGGTAGTTATCACCGTCAGCAAATTAGTTAAAAATGAAGGATCAACTGCTGAAGTAGTCACTGATGATATCGTATCAGCATTGGCTTCAGTGGCAGAAGAATTACTGGGCAACGGGGTTGTTGTCGAAGTTAGCAAAGCATAAAATTAACCAAAGAAAGAAACCAATGAGCGACAAAAAAATTAGTCAGCAAGATGCTGTCAGTCTGATCAAAGCAGCTGCAGCCAAACAAAAAGCACAGGCCGCACAACCACAGCCAGCGGCCCAGCCAGGTGGCGTACCATATGATTTCCGTAAGAATCATTTACACATTGGTATTCCTTGTTATGGCGGCATGGTATCAGAACCCACCATGACCAGCTTCTTGAGATTTACATTGTTGGCACAACAAGCAGGCTTGAACTGGAGTTTGGACACCATGGTCAACGAAAGCCTGGTGACTAGAGCTCGTAACAACTTGATGGCCAAGATGATGAGCAACCGAGAAGCCACACACTTCATGTTCATTGATGCAGACATTCGTTTCCAGCCAGAAAGTATACTACAAATGATGGCTTACGAAAAAGATGTTATTGGCGGATTGTATCCCAAGAAGGCATTGCCAGTTAACTATGTGATCAACTTAAAGCCAGAAACAAAGATTCAAGGCGACATCTTCACAGTGGACACCATGGGCACAGGCTTCTTGATGTTCAAGCGTAAGGTGTACGAAGATCTAATTGCAGCTCATCCCGAATGCAAGTACGTGGACGACGTGGGTTTGGGCAAACAGTACGAACCAATGATGTATTCAATCTTTGATTGTAAAATTGACGAGCGTGGCCACTATCTGAGCGAAGACTGGTTATTCTGCCGTCGTTGGCAAGTGTTGGGTGGCGAAATTTGGGCACACAGCAAGGTGTTGTTGAATCACGTGGGACACTACGAATATGCCGGAGACCTTGACAAGTTGAAGATTGCCGAACGTGGCAGCATGGGCATTATTCAAGACACATTGGCAGCTCAAGGATCCAAGATAATAGATCCAACACCTGCACCAGTGGAAGCATAACAATGACAGATCAAGAAACGCTACACTTCAAGATTGAATTGGCTGGTACCTATTGGGCAAAACAACCTCAATACAGTGTACTGGTAAATGATGATCTGATCAAAACGGATATTATAACAGCTGCTTCGGGCGATAGTGTGTTTGTTGAATTTGATCATACTGTCAATGAAGGTGGTGTTTCTTTAAACATCAGATTAGAAAACAAAACTGATAGTGATGTGATTGAAAATGAGGACAAAACGGCCATAGTCAAGGACATGTTGCTGCACGTTAGAAGCTTGGAAATTGATGAGATTGATTTGGGCAATATGATTTGGACCAAAACTCAATTCGTGGGCAATGATGCTGCCCGTCCAATACTGGATAATTGTGTAGATTTAGGTTGGAATGGCACATGGACTTTGAAGTTCAACAGTCCTTTTTACATTTGGTTGCTAGAAAACATTTAAACTAAATAGTAGTATAATGCTATTATTATGTTTATACACGATCTCTTTGAACAACAAGAACGCCGACTAGTAGTCGTTTATCCCGGAAGATTCCAGCCTTTTCACTTGGGCCATCTAGCCGTATTCCAACAACTACAGGGCCGCTTTGGTCGTGATAACGTGTCTGTGGGCTATTGCTCTGCACAACGCAAAAAAGAATCCAAGGGCAATCCCAAATACTTTGATGGTAATGAAACACGCATGTTCATGCATGCCGTGGGCATTGATGACGACCGGATCAAAGACATCAGCGGTGCAGACAACAACTTCATGTACGGTGCCGCTGGATGGAGCAAGGTTGTACCGTTTGATCCTGCGAACACTGTATTGATCCTTGCCATTGGTGCTCCAGATGCGGAAAAGCTAGAACTAGATGCAGTCTACACTGAATTTACTCCCACTGGTAAGCGATCACGTATTCCCCCGGGCAAGCAGGTGGGTGACGAAAAGCCGTTAAAATCTCTGCCCAAGAACTTGGCCGAATGTGCCACAGCAGATCAATTCAGCTATGTAACAGTGGTACCCGAAGTACACAAACAAATTGAAATAGGCGGCGAGGCAGTTGATGTAAGCCATGGTCGATTGGTTCGAGCAGTGTGGAACCGTGTGCGTAAGAATGCTGGTCGACGTGCAGAATTACTAACACAGATGTTTGGTCGCAATGATGCTGAACTGGGACGAATACTAGACAAGATTCCAGTCGAAGCCATAAAAGAATCAATCAACACTGCTAAAAAAAAGAGTCTAAAAGAAAACGACGATGACCTGTTTGCTGACAGTGATAGGCTGGAAAATTTTAAAAACATTGTTGCGGATTTTGAATATATAGCCAGAAAAATGATTGAAGATCCCATTGAATATGCAGCAGAGCAAGGATGGGACGAAGAAGATATTGATGATAAAATCATCGATGATGTAATGGGTGCGGGTCATGTGTTTAGTGAACTTGCCGACACTTTTAGACGTAACGGTATGGAGACGGGGTTATTGACTCTACGTCAACTGTTACAACATGATAATGAAGCAGTCAGTGAAGCTGCCGCCTTTGCCATAGATGAAATACGTGATCAGTATGGCGTTGACCTTAAGAAGTGGTTGGATGAAAGCGATGATGACATGTTTGCTGACAGCGACCGTGTACCCAATGAAATACAAAGAACCAAACATCCATTTGCTGATCTAGGTGTCGACTATGACAACTACGACCTATTGGTAGATTTGTTGGCTCACTGTGCCATTACCGTGAACATCAAACCACATGATCGTGAAGAAATGGCTGACATCTTTATGTGGACCGTGGGACAGCAATATGGTGGCAGTAACGTATGCGATGTGGTCGAAAGTATCATAAGAGACCATAGAGCTGGGGCAAGCCTTACCAGCATAACTGTACGACGACTGCATGATGCATTGGCTGCAGATCACCAGCAGGGATATTTAAAACCAGCAGATGCTGTGTCAAAACTAGATGGTGTGTTGGGCAAGGCCCTGTATGCTGTAGAAGATGCCAGCGGCCAAGAATCGCTCAAACCTTGGGGCAGAGACCGTGAACTGGATGAAAACGACGATGACTTGTTTGCTGAAAAACGCGACAATGTGCATGATTTTTCAGCATATGATGACCCAACGGTGTATGGCCTAACACAGAGCGACGAAGACATCGAGGCTGGAGATATATTAAAATTGGACAACGGACGCTGGGCCATCATGGTTGACTTTTATCCTGTAATGGCCATAGGACAATCTAGTTCATTGCATAAACTAGACAGCGAAAACGGACACACATTTCTCAACATTGACAATGGCAAATATGCTGGTTCGTACTACAAATTGATGGCATTGGCAAACAAAAACAGCATTAACGAAAACGACGATGACATATTTGCCCCCAGTGATCGAATAGAAAATATAATACGAGCACGAGCAGATCCCGAGTGGGCAGTTGAATATGCTCATGATGTGATTGGGGGTCGTTGGCCTGAGGCTGAACCGTATATCATGCAGGATCCAGAGATGGCATATTCATATGCCCTACGTGTGATTCGAGGCAGTTGGCCTGAGGCCGAACCCGTGATCCGGCAAGATCCCTGGTGGGCATATATGTATGCCCAAAAAGTGATTGGTCGTCGTTGGAGCAAGGCTGAACCTGTTATTATGCAGGATCCCTGGTCGGCATATGAATATGCCCAAGATGTGATCCAGGCACGTTGGCTCGAGGCCGAACCTGTTATTATGCGGAATCCCCAGTGGGCTCGAGCATACAAAAAACATTTCAAAATACAGGATGATTTAAAAGAAAACGATGACGACCTGTTTGCTCCAACCCGAGCAGAAAGAATCAGCAATACGTTGATGAACCGTGCAGCCGAACTCAAAGCCGATTGGGCAACACGTGACCACAGCTGGGACGATCATTGGACTGTGGAAGAAGAAACTGCCATCTACAACTACATACGTAGACTGGCCGAAATATTCCGCAGTTCGGGCGGCCTGATCAAAGCACTCAATGTGATAGCACATGCTCTCAATGATGTTGAATGCCCCACTTACAAGCGAAATGCCATTTGGGACATAGATGAATATCTGAGCAAAAAAATGGGCATGAGTTTGGATGAACTGTTTCAAGAATACGAAGATCAGCTGGACGAAAGTGCTGTACGATGACAGTACATGCCCTGTCAATTGATGTGTACTGTCACCGAAATTGGGATACTGGGCCGGTGTACAGAGTGTATGTGGACGGCGATTTGCTCACAGAACGCACATGGATTTGGCCCGCATACGAAACCTACATAAAAGAGTGCATAGAAGTTGATGTAGAGCCCGGACAGCACTCAGTACGGGTGGAAAACTGTAGCCCAACCAGCACAATAAACTTCAAAAATCTCATGGTCAACGGTGAACTAATCAGTACCACGGAGCAACAAGAATCAGCCTTTACAGTCTAACGCTAAATATACAATATATTGGAATTACTGCAATGAAGACTACTGATTTTATTAACAAATTTACTGAAGATGCCGAGTACGATGACGAAGCGGGCATGGCCAAAAACAGCCTGCACACCATCATACGTGTGGCCACACACCTAGAACATGCCTTGGCCGACGACGAAAACTTGCCAGAATGGGTACAGGAAAAAATCGGTGCCATCAAAGGCATGATGGTCAGTGTAATGGACTACATGATTAGCCAACACGAAATGGGCCGCCAACAACATGTGCCCACATTTGATGCAGATGCTGTCATGGAATCGTTTGAAGATTTGATCAACGAAGCTGCCATCAAACCTGAACAGTTGTCACAGTTGGAAAAGCTGCGTCGTGACTTGTCACAACAAGCACATCAATCTATAACAGCACCATTGAGTCCAGAAAAACAAGCTGAGTTGGATGCATGGGAACGTGACTTTGCTGCCACACATGGTAGTAGAACTTTTGCTCAAGACAACGCCACTGCAGAGCCAGCGGATGACTATGAAGATTGGCGTACACGCAGTAGAGACACACGCAAAAAATTACGAGCACAAAGAATCAAAGCTGATCAATTGATCAGTATGGGCGAAAAAATGTTGGCCTTGATTGATCGCAGTGAAAAATTCCCAGGTGGTATTCCTCCGGGACTACGTAGCGATTTAGAAAATCTCGAAGCTGCATTTGATGAACAAAATCCTGACTACGATACACTAATTGACTTGTACACAAAACGTTTGGGTCAACTGCAAGACTTTGTGAGTATGAAACGTGCTGTGTATCGCAAACCCAAAACGCCACGCTACAACGAAGGTGCTCCGATATCTACCACACCCGATTCAATTGATCCAGGTGGTGCAACTGACAACTTCAAACAACAAATGGCCAACAACACTGAAATTGCTTATCAGAAAAAACTTGCAGGTGTGTCGGAAGAGTGGGGTCAAAAGTACAAAAGCAGCATCAATTGTAGTCACCCAAAAGGTTTCTCACAAAAAGCACACTGTGCTGGCAAGAAGAAGCACAACGAAAGTCACGAGGTAATGGAAATGACTTGTCCTGACTGTGGCATGTGTCAAACACACGGTACACTGAATGAGATTAAAAAGGGACAAAAGGACAGCAATGGTTACACACGTTGCTGGCCAGGCAAACATGCCGAAGGTACCAAGAAGGGCAAGAATGGCGGGCAAGTACGCAACTGTAAGCCTAACGAAAGCGTTACTGAAAGTGATGAATACAGTCCAGTGGCACAGGCCATCACCCGCCGTATCATGTTACAGCGTGTAGACCTACTGAGCAAATATGGTCCA
>Ga0304729_1000309_pt1 | contig 36047 bp, 32 predicted proteins | sample C_131016_MF_Meta_FD_190475 | JGI IMG/M metagenome (GOLD analysis project Ga0304729, IMG submission 190475) | Freshwater microbial communities from Lake Croche, Canada to study carbon cycling - C_131016_MF_MetaG (v2) (version 2) | ecosystem: Environmental > Aquatic > Freshwater > Lake | place... | reverse complement strand
ACAGCTATGCCACTCTTAAACGGTGCAATCGCAGCTTCATTCTTGCCATCACCAAGTGATTCAGCTGATGAATATGTAAAGCAATTCCAAGAGATCAATGCTCAATACAACAAGGGTGCAACATTTGATAACAACGTTCTCGTTGGTATGAATGCGGGCATGCTCGCTGTACAGGCCCTTCGTGCAGCTGGTGCAACTCCAACTCGTGCGAAATTGATGGCTGCTCTTAATTCACAAGGCTCAACCTTTGCTAGCGCAGGCTTTGCTCCTTTGGGTTGGTCAAAGACAAGCCATGCCGGTTACAACGGGTATTGGTTCGGTCGCTTAGCCGCCGATGGATCTCAAACTCCAGTCGATGGTGCAGGCAAATATGTCTTGTACACAACAGATTCATCTAAGGGCGCAGTCGTGAAATCTACGATCACTCGTCCAGCGATGCCAGCGAAGGGATTGCCAACAAACTAATGAAAACTTCACTATCTAAGAAGATTGCAGTAGTAGGGGCAGTTGCTCTCGCTTCATTCGCAATTAATCTCACTCCATCGATCGCACAAGCTGCTCCCGCTTGTGCTCCGGGACCAATCACATCATGCCAAGGTGCAACGAGTGATGGCGCTCCATATGTAATGCAAGTTCCAGGAAATTTCAATGGAACAGCATTTTTGTATTCACACGGATATCGCTACAACGTACCTCTTCCAACAGGATTTGGTTACCCAGCCGTTGTAAATACACCACAGCCTGGTCCTTTAGTGGGCGACGCTAAAGACACGGCAGTAATTAAGTATTTGCTCAGCCATGGCTATGCAGTATTTGGCTCAGGTTTCGCGCGTCAAGGTTGGAATGCTGATTCTGGCGTAGCAACCGATGTCGAATTAATTTCAACCTTTAAGACGCAATTCCCTGCAACGACGCACGTTGTTGCATGGGGTGAATCACTTGGTGGATTTATCACTCAAGTACTTGCTGAGAAGCACCCAGAACTCATTTCAGCTGCGGCTCCACTTTGTTTGGCTAGCCCAATCGAAGCTGAACTTACAATGGCTGGAGATTTCCTCTGGGGTCTAAAGACATTCTTTGATCCATCAATTCAAGGCGGAAACTACAAGAGCGTCACAGAGTCGATGCAAGACCTTGGTCGAGTTGTTGGGCTTTTGAAGGCTCTTCAGGTTTCGATTGCGACCGGCGAGTGGCCATCGACAACTCCTGCGCCTGTAAAGGCAATGCTGGGAGCAATCCCACCGCGGTCAGCACTTCTACTTGTTGGTTTGATGGCTGGAATCCCAACTCAAAGTGATCACTTTGATGGAACAACCGGCCCTGGTTCACCGAACTCATCTGCTTACACAAACTTTGCTCTTGCTGGTTCACCAGCATTGGCAGTCCTTGAAAATGGAGCAAGTGCGGCGGTCCTCGGAGTACTAGCTACTGCAGATGTTGAGTTGCAAGCCGGCGGAACAATCTTTGATAATACAAAGACTGATTACGCGGCTCGCGTTGAAAGTGAAAAGGCTATTTTTAGCTCTGGACTTTCAGGTGCAACTGCAACCGGTGGAATGCTTGCCTATCTTGCAGCAGCCCCACGTGTATCTGCTGATCCAGTATCAGTTGCCAAGATGCGTGCGCTTGCAACAATCCAAGGAAAGATCAATGTTCCAACCATCACAATGGTTGGGGTAGCTGATCCAATTACACCTGCAGGTGGATCACAGTGGGTTGCAAATCAATATGCAGCTCAATACGAAGCGGCAAAAGCAGCAGCAGCAAAGGCTAAGCAAAAGCGCCCTGCTAGCGCACTCGCTTCAATTTGGGGAGTGACTCCTGCTCACTACACAAAGTTCACTGCCGCAGGGGCACCTGATACTTCAGGACCGCGTGCAAATGGAACAAATCACTGCACATTTACTGCAAAGCAATACATTGGTGTTGCCGATTTGTTGGCGGCATCTGCAGTAAAAGGAGCACTTCCAAATCCTCAGACAATCAAGACCGCAGCTCGCAGAATGGGCGGCTCGATTGTGGATGCGAAGTTCCAACCAGCACTTCCAAAGTTCTTCCAGGAGGACTAGGAAATCTAAGAAATAACTTATAGGTAGAAAAAGGGCTCCAGGCAACTGGGGCCCTTTTTCATGTACCGAGTAACCTTGCTTCGTGCCCACGCTTCCCGTGATTGTGAATTCCCTCGAGGAAATGCACTCAGTTGGGAAGACCCTGGGCGGGCAATTAAAGCCTGGAGACATCCTTCTTTTGAATGGAACTCTTGGCGCTGGAAAAACAAGCCTTGTTCAGGGAATAGCGGAAGCGCTGGGAATCACTGGCGTCACTTCACCGACCTTTGTTATTTCGCGTATTTATCCCGGTGCAACTCCACTGATTCACGTAGATGCTTATCGATTGGTTGGAGAGCCTTGGGCGCTCTTTGATGATTTAGATTTAGAAAGTCAGACAAATAACGCAATAACAGTGATTGAGTGGGGCGATGGATTCGTTGAGAGAATTGCAGATGAGTATTTGGAAGTAAAGCTCGAGTTTGGAAGCGAGAATGATCAAAGAATATTGACCGCTATTGGACATGGTCCTCGTTGGTCGGAATTCAAACTATGACAACGTCGCTGGCAATTGATACAGCGACTTCACGGACAACTGTCGCGTTAGTAAAAAATGGAGAAGTACTTCTAGAACTGCACCATGATGATCCAATCGCGCACGGTGAAGTTTTACCTCGTTTAGTTTCGCAATTGCTGGAAGTTGAGAATGAAATTGATGAGGTAGTTATTGGAATGGGCCCAGGTCCATTTACAGGATTACGTGTAGGAATTGTTTTCGGGCAATCTTTCGCTTTTGCCAGAAACATTCCTTGGCGAGGTGTATGTTCACTTGATTCGATGGCCGCGCAGGTTGACGCAGAAGATTTCATTGTCGCAATCGATGCGAGACGAAAAGAATTTTTCTGGGCACACTACCTTCATGGTGAGCGCGTTAACGAACCTCAGGTTGCCCTTCGCCAAGTTATTGAACGCTTTACTTCTCCAATTTACAAAGAGGGAGATGTCTATCCTTCCGCCCAATTCATGCCCGGAATCTCTGGCGATATTCGCGAGCCAATATATGTGCGTCGCCCGGATGCATATCCAGCACCAGCTGGAGTTACTTTCCGGCCCATGAACGCGATGGACCTTGTAGTAGTAGCTTCACTTGAACAGTTGATTTACGCAGGTGAAGATCCTTGGAGCGCAGCCCAATTCAAGGAAGAACTTGCTAGCGCTGACCGCCATTACCTGGTGGCGGAAAAAGCAGGTGTAGTCGTGGGTTATTGCGGGGTAATGATTGCAGGAGATGTCGCAGATATCCTGACGATAACTGTTGACCCCGCCCTTCGCCGCCAGGGTATCGGGCGCGAGTTTTTAAAACGGCTTATTGATTGGGCTCGCAACAAAAAAGTCGAAGCAATGATGCTTGAAGTCCGGGTTGGTAATGAAGCGGCCGAGCCTCTCTATACGTCAAATGGTTTTTATCCGTTGACAACTCGTAAGGATTATTACGGCCCGGGACTCACGGCACTTGTAATGCGCAAGGAGCTTAGATGAATCAGCCATTAGTACTTGGAATTGAAACATCATGCGATGAAACGGCTGTCGGTATTGTCAAAGGTCGAGCCCTTCTTGCAAATGTAATTTCTTCAAGTGTGGAAGAGCATGCGCGCTTTGGTGGAGTCGTTCCAGAAATCGCAAGCCGCGCACATTTGGAATCCATCCATTCAGTTTTAACGCGGGCGCTGTCGGAGGCAAAAGTTTCACTAAGCGATATTGATGCATTTGGCGTCACTGCCGGGCCGGGGCTAATTGGCGCTCTTCTTGTAGGAGTAAGTTCGGCTTCCGGACTTTCACTAGCACTCGACAAGCCTTTGTATGGTGTCAATCATTTATCAGCACATTTAGCAGTTGATGCGCTAAATTCAGAACATACACTCAACCCAGCAATAGGATTACTTGTAAGCGGTGGACATAGTTCGATTTTGAAAGTTTCAAATTTTGCATCTGATGTAATTGTGATTGGTTCCACTCTCGATGACGCAGCTGGTGAGGCATTTGATAAAATTGCGCGGATCTTGAAATTGGATTTTCCAGGCGGTCCTGCGATAGATCGAATCGCAAAAGATGGTGACGCCCTCGCAATTGATTTCCCGAGAGGCCTAACAAACGACGCAGATCACCGTTATGACTTTTCTTTCTCTGGACTCAAGACGGCTGTTTCACGTTACTTGCAAAAAATCCCCCAAGCAAAAGTTGCAGACGTTGCAGCTTCTTTCCAAGAGGCAGTAGTAGATGTGTTACTCGCAAAAGCCTTATCGGCTGCAAAGTCGGAGGGCATCGAATCTCTGATTATTGCCGGGGGAGTTGCCGCCAATTCAAGGCTCCGGGAAGTTGCCGCCCAAAGGTGCGGGGAGGCTGGAATTGAGCTTCGAATCCCGCCTATGGCCCTTTGTACGGATAACGGGGCGATGGTCGCCGCGCTCACCTCCCTAGCTGTTTCAAGCGGGGCGCCAGCCTCCTCCCTAGGCTTGGCGGCCGAGTCTTCATCCGGTCTGGACCGAGTTTTCTGGCCCTAAATTCTCATAGTAGAGTCTGCTTTAGCACTCTCAGGGTGACACTGCTAACCGCATCGGTTTCGGCGGTGAACCATTGAGGGGTAGAAAACCAGCTACTAGAAAGAGAAACCATTATGGCAATTTCCATCAAGCCACTTGAAGATCGCGTCGTTGTTAAGACAAACGAAGCTGAACAGAAGACCGCATCAGGTCTTGTCATCCCAGATACCGCGCAAGAAAAGCCACAAGAGGGAACAGTTGTTGCTGTAGGCCCAGGTCGCTTTGATGACGGTGTTCGCGTTCCAATGGATATCAAAGTTGGCGATGTTGTTCTTTACAGCAAGTACGGCGGCACAGAAGTTAAAGCTGCTGGCGAAGAATATTTAGTTCTATCTGCTCGCGACATTCTCGCGATCATCGAAAAGTAAGGCGAACTCCTACATGGGAAAAAGTCTGCATTTTGACGAAGTTGCTCGTCGTGGCATGGAGCGTGGAGTAAACATCTTGGCTGACACAGTCAAGGTAACTCTCGGACCAAAGGGTCGCAACGTTGTTATTTCAAAGTCGTACGGTGCTCCGCTCATCACAAATGATGGCGTCACTATCGCAAAGGAAATCGAACTTTCTGATCCAGCCGAAAACATGGGCGCACAACTTGTGAAGCAAGTTGCTGAAAAGACTAATGATGTTGCCGGTGATGGAACCACAACAGCGACTGTTTTGGCTCAAGCAATGGTTCGTGAAGGTCTTCGTAACCTTGCCGCCGGCGCACAGCCAATGGAACTTAAGTACGGCATCGAACAAGCAGTCTCCGCGCTTTCAGAAGAGTTGAAGAAGAATTCAACGGCTGTTTCTGGAAAGTCTCAGATTGCAGATGTGGCGACAATCTCTGCGCAAGATAAGGCTATTGGCGATCTCATTGCAGAAGCAATGGATAAGGTCGGCAAAGATGGCGTCATCACCGTAGAAGAGTCATCAACTACAGGGCTTGAGCTTGAATTTACCGAAGGAATGCAATTCGACAAGGGTTACATTTCACCTTATTTCGTCACTGATTCAGATCGTATGGAGACCGTCCTAGATGATGTGTACATCCTTATTTCTGGAACAAAGATTTCAAACCTCAACGACGTTCTCCCAGTTCTAGAAAAGGTCGCTGCGCAAAGCAAGCCACTTTTGATTATTGCTGAAGATGTCGAGGGTGAAGCTCTTTCAACTCTCGTTGTTAACCGTATGCGTGGCACTTTCGCTTCTGCTGCAGTTAAGGCCCCAGGCTTTGGTGATCGTCGCAAGGCGATGTTGCAAGATATTGCAATTCTCACCGGTGGCCAGGTCATCACACCAGAAGTTGGCCTAAAGCTTGATCAAGTAGATATTTCACTTCTTGGCCGTGCTCGTCGCGTGGTAATTACCAAAGACAACACAACCATCGTTGATGGATCTGGAGACAAGGCCAGCGTTGCTGCTCGAGTCTCAGAAATCCGCAATGAAATTGAATCGACAGATTCTGATTGGGATCGCGAGAAACTCCAAGAGCGTGTTGCAAAGCTTGCTGGTGGTGTTTGCGTGATCAAAGTTGGAGCACACACTGAAGTTGAGCTGAAAGAAAAGAAGCATCGTCTTGAAGATGCGATTTCTGCAACTCGCGCAGCCGTTGAAGAAGGAATCGTTGTCGGTGGTGGCGCAGCGCTTGTACATGCTGCAACCGCGCTAGAGAATGATTTGGGATTCGAAGGAGATCGCGCAGTTGGAGTTCGTCTAGTCCGTAAGGCATGCGATGAGCCACTTCGTTGGATCGCCGAAAATGCTGGACAAGAGGGATATGTTGTTGTCTCAAAGGTCCGCGCTATGAAGCCAAATGAAGGCTTCAATGCAGCAGACGATACATATGGCGACCTCGTGAAGCAGGGTGTAATTGATCCTGTGAAAGTGACGCGTTCTGCGCTCGCTAACGCAGCCTCAATTGCAGCAATGTTTATCACAACAGAGGCTCTCGTTTTCGAGACTCCTGAGGCAAACAAGGAAGAGCAAGCTTCGGGACATGGTCATAGCCATGGACCTGGTGGACACTCTCATTAATTAGAAACATATAGCCCCGTTGGTTAATTCCAACGGGGCTTTTTTCTTACTCGTGACTTCCCAGTACTATTGCCAGATGCTCGGATCCCATGAAAGCGCCAACGAAAAGGTTGTGCTGCTCGGGCTCACATACGACGATGTGCTTCTACTTCCAGATGAATCAGATGTAGTCCCATCTGAAGTCAATACGCGAACTCGCTTAACGCGCAATATTGAAATAGATGTCCCAGTTATTTCATCTGCCATGGATACCGTTACAGAGGCTCGAATGGCCATCGCAATGGCAAAAGCCGGCGGAATTGGAATTATTCACCGTAATCTGTCTATTGAAGATCAAGTAAAACATGTGATCGAAGCAAAGAAGTCAGGTTTAGCAGGAGCTGCAGTAGGTGTTGGGGAAGATGGCTTTGCTCGAGCGTCTGCGCTCATTGACGCTGGTGTCAATGTTGTCGTAGTTGATACTGCGCATGGCCACCACCGAGCTGTCTTGGATTCAGTTGCTCGAATCCGCAAGGCATTTCCAAAAATCGAGATCATTGGTGGCAATATCGCAACGCGTGCAGGCGCACAGGCTTTAATCAATGCAGGAGTCGATGCGGTAAAAGTTGGTGTTGGACCAGGTTCAATCTGTACCACTCGTGTTGTGGCCGGTGTTGGAGTTCCCCAGATCACTGCAATTATGGAAGCGCACAAAGCCTGCGTCAAAGCCGGCATCCCTCTTATTGCCGATGGCGGACTTCAATTTTCAGGTGACATAGTCAAGGCAATTGTTGCCGGCGCAGACTCGGTGATGCTTGGCTCCCTTCTTGCAGGAACGGATGAATCACCTGGCGATGTAATCGAAATAAATGGTTTGAAGTACAAGGGCTACCGCGGAATGGGATCACTTGGCGCAATGCAATCGCGCGGTGAGCAGAAGTCCTATTCAAAAGATCGTTACATGCAAGATGATGTATTGGCAGAAGACAAGCTTGTTCCGGAAGGAATCGAAGGCAAAGTTGCTGCGCGCGGCCCGGTGGCCACAGTCGTGCATCAACTAGTTGGGGGGCTGCGTTCTGGAATGGGATATGCCGGCGCCCCGACAATTGCTGATTTGCAGAAGAACGGCCGCCTTATTCAAATTACAGCCGCAGGACTTCAGGAAAGTCATCCACACGATGTTCTTGATGTTCAAGCTGCTCCGAATTACAACCGTAACTAAGTGATTGCGATAGAGATTAGGTAACTATGGAAATCGAGATTGGACCCGGAAAGAGAGCCCGCCAGGCTTACTCTTTTGACGATATTGCGATCGTCCCAAGTCGTCGTACGCGTGACCCAAAGGAAGTTTCCACTCAATGGCAGATTGATGCTTACAAGTTTGAACTACCAATGCTTGCTGCGCCTATGGATTCAGTTGTCTCACCAGAGACAGCCATCGCAATTGGTCACTTAGGTGGCGTTGGAGTTCTTAACCTTGAAGGACTTTGGACTCGCCATGAAAATCCGCGCATCGCGCTCGGTGAAATTTCATCTCTTCCTCAAGAGCAAGCAATTCGCCGTATGCAGGCTCTGTATGCCGCGCCAATTCAGCCTGAACTTATCAAGTCTCGCATTGCAGAAATTCGCGCAGCGGGCGTCACCGTTGCAGGAGCTCTTTCACCTGCTCGCACCGCAGAATTTCATAAAGTTGTTGTGGATGCAGGTGTAGATATTTTTGTGATTCGTGGAACGACTGTGAGCGCTGAGCATGTAGCGACAGAGAACGCGCCTCTTAACCTTAAGAAATTTATTTACGATTTGGATGTTCCTGTCATTGTTGGCGGATGTGCAACAGGACAAAGCGCCCAACATTTGATGCGAGCAGGCGCTGCAGGCGTTCTCGTTGGTTTTGGCGGAGGCTCTGCTCATACCACTCGCAATGTTCTTGGAATCGAAGTTCCGATGGCCTCAGCAGTTGCAGATGTGGCTTCGGCTCGTCGTGACTACATGGACGAATCGGGTGGTCGCTATGTTCATGTCATCGCAGATGGTTCAGTCGGAAAGAGCGGGGATATTGCAAAAGCAATTGCATGCGGAGCGGACGCGGTAATGATGGGCTCTCCACTTGCCAAAGCTTCAGAGGCTCCGGGAATGGGTTGGCACTGGGGTATGGAAGCAGCTCATGAAGAGTTGCCTCGCGGAAACCGTGTTCATGTGGGCACAGTCGGAACGCTTCAAGAAATTCTTACTGGTCCATCTCACACTGCAGATGGATCCATGAATCTATTTGGTGCTCTTCGCCGTGCGATGGCTACTTCGGGATATTCAGAACTCAAAGAATTCCAACGCGTAGAGGTTGTTATTAACCGTGCCTGAGGCCCTAGGAAATAACGAAACTGTTCTCGTTATTGATTTTGGCGCGCAATACGCACAATTAATTGCTCGCAGAGTTCGCCAAGCTCACGTTTATTCTGAAATCATTCCTTCATCGATGCCCGTTGCAGAGATTCTTGCAAAAAAGCCTAAAGCAATCATTCTCTCCGGTGGACCTTCTAGTGTTTATGCACCAGGAGCTCCAACTTTAGATCCTGCCATTTTTGAACATGGAATCCCAGTCTTTGGAATTTGCTACGGCTTCCAGGTTATGGCATCGTCACTTGGCGGAGTAGTCACCGAAACTGGCAAATCTGAGTTCGGCCGAACTGCAATTTCGCACGAAGCCGATTCTAAAATTCTCAAGGGATTGCCGAAAGAATTTAACGTTTGGATGAGTCACGGTGACAGCGTTACTGAAGTTCCAGCAGGATTCATTTCTACGGCAAAGACTCTTGATACTCCGATTGTTGCATTCGAAAATGAAAGTGGCTCATTGGCTGGAGTTCAATACCATCCGGAAGTAATGCATTCAGAACACGGACAAGAAATTTTGCGCCGTTGGTTAATCGATATTGTCGGATGCAAACCAACCTGGACAAGTGAAAATATCGTCGCTCAGGAAGTTGCGAAGATACGTGCTGCCGTTGGTTCAAGTCGCGTTATTTGTGGGCTCTCCGGTGGTGTTGATTCTGCAGTTGCCGCTGCAATTGTGCAAAAAGCGATCGGCTCGCAATTAACGTGTGTCTTTGTCGACCACGGTCTTCTTCGAGAAGGTGAAGCCGAACAAGTTGAAACAGATTTTGTTGCAGCAACCGGAGTAGAACTAAAGATTGTTGATGCTCGTGAGAAATTCCTTAACGCTTTGGCTGGCGTCACCGATCCGGAAGCGAAGAGAAAGATTATTGGCGCAGAGTTTATTCGATCCTTTGAAAAAGCAGCTCGCGAATTAACTTCTGCAAAGCCAGAAGCAATTGATTTTCTCGTGCAAGGAACACTTTATCCAGATGTTGTTGAATCCGGCGGCGGTAGCGGAACAGCAAATATCAAATCTCATCACAATGTCGGCGGCCTACCGGATGATTTGCAATTCACTTTGATTGAACCACTCCGAACCCTCTTTAAAGATGAGGTTCGTGAAGTTGGTCTGCAATTAGGGCTCCCGAGTGAGATTGTTTGGCGCCAACCATTCCCAGGCCCAGGCTTAGCCATCCGCATTGTCGGAGAAGTTACTGAGAATAGACTTACAATTCTTCGAAAAGCCGATTCCATTGCAAGATATGAATTAAAATCAGCTCAGTTGGATCGAGAGATTTGGCAGTGCCCAGTAGTCCTACTTGCGGATGTCCGCAGTGTGGGAGTGCAAGGGGACGGCAGAACATATGGACATCCCATTGTTCTGCGCCCAGTTTCGAGTGAAGATGCGATGACAGCAGATTGGAGTCGTCTTCCATACGAAGTATTGGAGAAGATTTCAACTCGCATCACCAATGAGGTTCGCGATGTAAATCGAGTTGTACTCGATATCACGAGCAAGCCTCCCGGCACTATCGAGTGGGAATAAGGATTGGGCGAAAGTAAATGTTGAGTTCGAAGAAGATTGTTGTAACGGTTGCGCTGACTTTGGTTGCCTGCCTTTCATTTTCTAATGCCTCGTTTGCAAAAGATCAAAAGTCACCAATGATGAGTGGCAAAACAAAGATGGGCTCTGCTCCCAAATCTCTTTGTGCATCCACAAGTGCTTATGCTCATAAAGAGCCACAAATTCAACCTCCAACGGTAAAGCTTCCTGTCAAGAATCGAACATTCACACTTGATACAAATTGTGGTCAAATTGTGATTGAGGCAGATGGCGCGGATGCGCCTTTAACTGTCCTTGTCATGACCGCTTTGGCTAAAGGCGGATATTTCAATAAGACTCTTTGTCATCGACTAACGACCAATGGACTTTATGTTCTTCAGTGCGGAGACCCAACCGCTTCTGGTAAGGGGGGCCCGCTCTTTACCTATGATGACGAAAATCTTCCTCAAGCGGTAGCAAATAACTATCCCGCAGGAACAGTTGCTATGGCTAACTCAGGCCTCACGCAAACCGGCCATGGAACAAATGGCAGCCAATTCTTCCTTGTATATGCAGATACAACCCTTGGAGCCAACTACACGCGCTGGGGAACGATTGTTAAAGGCTTAGATATTCTTAAAGCTGTTGCGGCGCAAGGCGTTCTCGGTGGCGGTACTGACGGAACGCCAAAGCAAGCAGTTGGTATTGAAAAGGTTTCAGTTAAATAATTTAGGCTGTCGCAACAACTCGATAAGTCTCTGCAAAACTCCCAGCGGGTAAATTATTCGCTTCTGCATTTTTGCTACCCCATTCGCGCACTCGATCATCGAGCTCTGGGCTGTGCGCAGTTTGACTCACATGTGATCGAATTGCTTTGAGTTTTACATCGATTGTCGATGAAATATCAACAACATGATTCACTTCATTTGGCGACATTACCCAAACTTCACTCACGGTCCACGGCTCTAAACCTTCAGATTCAAGGAGGTCTGGAAATGCAAATGGGTTTCCAGCATCTGGGTAGACCGCTTGCATCGCTGCTTCTGCTGCGGCCATGTGATCTGGATGGCTTGAAAAAATTCTTTCCCAGTTTCTCTCTGGATTTTGAATGACCATACGCTGAGGACGAACTTTGCGAATTGCTCGAACTATTTCTTTACGTAACTCAATGGTTGCTTCAAGATGCCCGTCCACGTAGTTGAGGAAATTTACATCTGTAACACCTAATACTTTTCCAGCATCGCGTTGTTCCTGTTGGCGAATTTTCGGCATTTCAGAGCGAGGAACAGAAGGGTCGACGCCACCCTGGTCTCCATTGGTGCAGACAAAGTAGGAGACGCTAATTCCCTTTGCGGTCCAGAGTGGAATTGTTCCGCCAGCACCAAAATCGAGGTCATCTGGATGGGCGGTTACAAAGAGGATTCGTTCAATTGCGCTGTCATCAATAGGAGGCATGGAGCGAAGGTTACACTCCACTCGTGTCTCAACTTGATCTAACAAGCCTCAATCCGCAGCAACAGGAGGCTGTCGTTCATCGAGGATCGCCATTACTGGTAGTCGCCGGAGCGGGCTCGGGAAAGACAAGAGTCCTTACGCGAAGAATTGCCTACCTTTTGGCCGAACGTGGCGTAGCTCCCTATGAAGTCCTAGCCATTACCTTTACAAATAAGGCCGCCGCAGAGATGAAAGAGCGAGTCGCAGAACTTGTTGGCGATCGAGCAAAGTCGATGTGGGTCTCAACCTTTCACTCTGCTTGTGTTCGCATTCTGAGAAATGAAGCGACTAAATTGGGCTTTACAACATCCTTCGCTATTTATGACTCATCAGATAGTTCGATGCTTATCAAGCGAATCATGAAAGAGCTTGGACTTGATGGAACTGAAATCAAACCAGGAGCAATTCAGGCACGAATTTCAAATGCAAAGAATGAACTCCAAACTCCAAGCACTTTCCAAAGAGCTGAATTTGATTTCGTCGACAAGATGGCTGGTGAAATCTATTCGGTTTATCAACGCCGTTTGACTGCGGCAAATGCCATGGATTTCGATGACTTAATAATGAAGACTGTAGAAGTCTTGCAAAAATTTCCAGAAGTGCGCGCCAGATACCGTTCTAGATTCAAGCATATTCTCGTTGATGAGTATCAAGATACAAACCATGCGCAATACATGTTAATTCGGGAATTAGTAGGAGTAGAGAGTGAGGGTTTTCCTACGGCTGAATTGTGCGTAGTAGGGGACGCTGATCAATCCATTTATGCATTTAGAGGCGCCAATATTCGAAACATCCTCCAATTTGAAGAGGATTACCCAAGTGCGCAAACAATTATGCTCGAGCAGAATTATCGCTCTACCCAAAATATTTTGACTGCAGCCAACTCTGTCATCTCAAACAACAAAGGAAGAAAAGATAAAAACTTGTGGTCAGAAGCAGGCGCAGGGCACCACATCACTGGCTTTGTCGCTGAAACAGATCATGACGAGGCTGAATTCATAACAGGTGAAATTCGCCGCCTTAAAGATGAAGGAATCTCCAATCCAGGGGAGACGGCAATCTTCTATCGAACGAATGCGCAATCCCGGTCAATTGAATCAACACTCGCACGTTCTGGCATCCCTTACAAAGTTGTTGGCGGTTTGCGATTCTTTGAACGTGCTGAAGTGAAAGATTTGCTTGGATACCTCAAGGCGCTTGTGAATCCAGCCGATGAAATTTCATTGCGAAGAATTGTTAACACGCCAAAGCGCGGCATCGGAGATCGAGCAATAGAGATTGTTGATGAATTTGCAAAGAAACACGGCATAACTTTGTGGGAGGCTATGAATCAGGTAGAGAGCGAGCTACCTGCCCGTTCACTTCAAGCCATTCGAGATTTCTTGCAGTTGATGTACACACTTCGAACTTTGGTGGAAGCAAAAACTAAGCCATCGAATATCGCTAAAGCTGTACTAGAACAGAGCGGGCTTGAAACTGAATTAAAGAAGAGTACGGACCCGCAAGATGAAAGTCGTTTGGAAAACTTGTATGAACTTCTCAATGTGGTAAGTGAATATGAGCAATCTGATCTAGAGGAGGCAGAGGAAGCAACTCTTGCTGGGTTCTTGGAGGGTGTTTCTCTTGTTTCTGATTCTGATCAAATTCCTGATGCTGATGCAGGAAGTGAAGGTGTCGTGACTTTAATGACTCTCCATACTGCCAAGGGTCTTGAATTTCCAACGGTTTTCTTGACGGGTATGGAGGAACAAATTTTTCCTCACTTCCGTGCAATCGAAAATGAACAAACTGATACAACTGAACTCGAGGAAGAACGACGCCTGGCATACGTGGGATTAACTCGAGCACGCGAGCGATTGTATGTTTCACGCGCAATGTCGCGGATGGCATTTGGAAATTGGAAGAACAATGAGCCTTCCCGTTTTCTCGCTGAAATTCCGAGCGAAGTTATTTCGTGGAATGACGATGTGGTTCGTTCGACCAGAGTAAAGAAAAGTTTTGGACCGCCACCTAAGGCGACGGGTAAGCGAGTTGCCCCAACCACCGCGTTGGTCCTGGCTCCGGGCGATCGTGTGGCACATGACACATTTGGGCTTGGAACAGTCGTTGTTGTTAATGGCGAAGGAGATAGAGCCGAAGCGACTATCAATTTCGGCTCTCTGGGGGAGAAGAGACTCCTCCTAAGGTATGCCCCGGTGGAAAAGCTCTAGAAAGAATCTGTCTACCAAGACAGTAAGATTTCCCCGTATTACTCACTTTCTAATCACTAGATGATCGGGGAAATTAGTGGATCTCTTTGAGTATCAAGCTCGAGATCTCTTCGAAGCACATAACATTCCAGTACTTGCTGGTGCAGTTGCTACAACTGCAGATGAAGCAGAAAAAGCAGCTTCAGTTATGGGCGGACGAGTTGTCGTCAAAGCTCAAGTAAAAATTGGTGGTCGCGGTAAAGCTGGCGGAGTAAAGCTTGCACAAGATGCAACTGATGCTCGCGAAAAGGCTGCGGCTATTCTCGGAATGGATATTAAGGGTCATACCGTTCATAAGGTGATGATTGCTCAGGCAGCGCCGATTGCCGAAGAATATTACGCATCAATTCTTCTCGACCGCGCTAACAGAAATTTCCTAGTCATGGCATCTGTTGCCGGCGGAATGGAAATTGAAGAAGTTGCAAAAACACAACCAGAGAAATTAGCTCGAGTTGGAATTGATCCAAATGTTGGCGTGACGTTGCAGAAGGCAAAGGAAATCGCAGCGCTTGGACAATTTCCAGAAGCTGTTCAAGATCAAGTTGCAGATGTATTAGTAAAGCTTTGGGCTGCTTTCGTGGCAGAAGATGCAACGCTGATGGAAATTAATCCTTTGGTAAAGACTGAAGATGGTCGAATAGTTGCCCTAGATGGAAAAGTGACTCTTGATGACAACGCAGAGTTTCGCCATGCTGGCCATAGCGACCTTGTAGATCATGCATCGGCTAATCCTCTTGAAGCTAAAGCCAAGGAATTAAGCCTTAACTATGTGAAGTTAGATGGAGAAGTTGGAATCATCGGCAATGGTGCAGGCCTCGTAATGAGCACGCTAGACGTTGTTGCTTATGCTGGAGAAAAGTATGGCGTTAAGCCAGCAAACTTCCTTGATATCGGAGGTGGCGCATCGGCTGAAGTTATGGCAAATGGACTCTCCATTATTTTGGGTGATAAAGACGTTCGAAGCGTTTTTGTAAATGTATTTGGAGGCATCACTGCATGTGATGCTGTAGCAAACGGAATAGTCCAGGCGCTCAACATTCTGGGCGACAAAGCTACAAAGCCAATCGTTGTTCGCCTAGATGGAAATAACGTATTAGAAGGTCGTCGAATCTTGAATGAGGCGGCGCATCCACTTGTGCAGCAGCTCGACACCATGGATGGAGCAGCTGCAAAGGCTGCAGAATTGGCGGCGAAATAATGGCAATCTTTATTAATAAAGATACGCGCCTGATTGTTCAGGGCATGACCGGTTCAGAAGGAACAAAGCACACAGGTCGAATGATTGCTTCAGGAACAAATGTTGTTGGAGGCGTCACTCCTGGTAAGGGCGGACAAACCGTTGAGATTTCAGGTAAAACACTTCCTGTATTCAACACCGTTGCCGAAGCAATAGCTGCAACCCAAGCCAATGCATCCGTTGTGTTCGTTCCACCGAAGTTTGCAAAGGCAGCGGTGATTGATGCGATTGATGCAGCGATTTCACTTGTCGTTGTGATTACCGAAGGAATCCCAGTGCATGACACTGCGGCTTTTTTCGCATACTCCCAGAGCAAAGGAACTACTCGTATTGTTGGGCCAAACTGCCCAGGTTTAATTAGCCCCGGACAATCAAATCTCGGCATTATTCCGGCAGATATTACAGGCCCAGGTCGTATTGGTTTAGTTTCAAAGTCGGGAACACTTACATATCAAATGATGTATGAGCTCCGTGACTTTGGTTTCTCCACAGCTGTAGGTATTGGTGGAGATCCAATAATTGGAACAACACATATCGATTGCTTGCGTGCATTCCAAGATGATCCTGATACAGATGCAATTGTCATGATTGGTGAAATTGGTGGCGATGCTGAAGAGCGTGCTGCTGCCTTCATTTCTGAATATGTGACAAAACCAGTTGTTGGTTATGTTGCTGGATTCACTGCTCCAGAAGGTAAAACCATGGGTCATGCTGGTGCAATTGTTTCTGGCTCTTCAGGTACAGCACAAGGCAAGAAGGAAGCTCTCGAAGCAGCTGGTGTAAAAGTTGGTAAGACGCCAAGTGAAACTGCAGAACTTATGCGCAAAATTCTGAACGGCTAACACTCGTGTTGCGCCGCATCCTTTCGATATCTCTCATACAGGCATCAAAAGGCGCGGCGCTAACTTTATTTCCAGCCATTTTTATTGCGCTTCTCGCATGGTCTACGGCTGGAAGTACAAGCGGGAATACAGCTGATCCCATTCGAGGGGCGGTCTGGCTTTGGCTTGGTGCACATCTTTCACCGTTTCATTTAACCGCATCATCTCCCCAAGGAGCTGGTTTTCTTTCAGTTCTTCCTCTTGGAGCAATCATTATTCCTATGTGGGCAGTCAGGCGCACCTTCTCCCGAGTTGCAGAAGAAGCTCCGAAATTACGGGCTGCTCGAATTTTCTACGTTCTTTTTTATACGTTGATAGCAATCCTATTATCAGTTCTCACAACAACTTCGACAGTTTCACCTATGTGGTACTACGCCGGGCTTTGCGCCGCGATCACTGCACTTGTCTCAACATTTACGTTCAATCCACGTCCGGCTCTCGGAGCGCTTGTTTATCTCTTTGCGATTGCGTGGGGCGTAGCATCGTTAGCACTTTCAATTTCATTCTTGGCACATTGGAATGTGCTTCACGACTTGTCGGTGGTAATTCAGCCAGGAATTATTGGCGCCTTACTTTTCACGGCACTGCAAATTTTATATATTCCTAATATGGCCCTCGCTGCGCTTGCATATTTGACGGGTTCTGGTTTTAGCTTAGGTGCTCACACCATGGTGACATCGTCTATTTTTACGCTTCACCAAATTCCCGCAATTCCTATTTTGGGCGGTCTTCCTACCGGTAAGCACCCAAACCTGATTGTTGGAATTGTTTTCTGGCCGCTGCTATTCCTTGCTGTCTATTTCGTTATATCTAGAGTGCACAGTGAATGGAAAGATAGAAACAAGGAACTTCTTCGGACCTTTATCATGGCAGTTTTCTTTATTTGGGAAATTTCTTATTTTGCTTCTGGGGAATTATTGACGCCGGCTATGAAGCGCACGGGTATCTTGCCTGAGCGCACGACATCAATTGCAGCCATCAGTGCCTTCGCTATCGCTTTTCTTTTCTTTTATGCCCCAACTTTATTTAAGAAATTTGTGAAGCGTGGCTAAGCGAATTCTTTTGTTAGCCTCAGGCGCCGGCTCTTTGGCGGCATCCATATTGAAGGCCGCAGAAAGTGGTGAAATAGACGCCAAAGTTTGCCGAGTAATTTCCGATAGAAGCGCCCCGGTACTTGAATTAGCAGAGTCATTTGGGGTGCCCGGAACGCTTGTTGAGTTTTCACAATTTAATTCCCGAGCATCATGGGGAGTCGCCATGGAAAATATAGTGGCATCTGATTCTGTGGATTTGGTAGTGAGCGTTGGTTTCATGCGAATTCTCCCCTCCTCTTTTGTTCATCGTTTTCCAACAATAAATACTCATCCGGCGCTCTTGCCGCTCTTTCCGGGCGCACATGCGGTCCGTGATGCGCTGCTTGCTGGGGCAATTGAGACGGGCACGAGCGTTCATTGGGTAGATGCTGGGGTAGATACCGGGAAAGTGATCTCCCAGATTAAAGTCGGCATCGAAGTCGGAGATACAGAGGAGTCCCTTCACGAACGCATTAAGATTCAGGAGCGCAAACTCATTGTCGAGACGCTTAAGAAATTTGGAACTACCGGTCTTCAAAAATAGGAGAATCATGAATTCAATTACTACGATTCGGAAACCTATTCGTCGAGCGCTAGTTAGCGTTTATGACAAAACAAATCTCATTGAATTGGGTCAGGCTCTTCATTCTGCTGGAATTGAAATACTTTCTACTGGCTCGACTGCAAAAACATTGGCAGCTGCGGGGATCCCTGTTCTGCCAGTTGAGGAATACACCGGCTTTCCTGAAATGATGGGTGGTCGCGTTAAGACTCTCCATCCAAGAATTCATGGCGGAATCTTGGCTGATCAAGATAATCCTGAACATCTTGCAGCAATTGCCTCTCAAGATATTGCCCCATTTGATTTAATAATTATAAATCTCTATCCATTTGCCCAAACGATTGCTTCGACAGAAGATTTTGCTGAGTGCATTGAGCAAATTGATATTGGTGGACCAAGCATGCTTCGAGGAGCGGCAAAGAACCATGGTTCAGTGGCAGTTATTTCTAACCCATCTCAGTATCAAGGGCTATTTACTGCGCTTAGTCGAGGTGGTTTCACCATTGAGGAGCGGACGAAGCTTGCGATGGAAACCTTCCGTTGTACCGCTGAATATGATCTTGCAATAGCAACTTGGCTTGGTGAGCGAACGGGAACATCAGATCAGTGGCGGGGCCAAATCTGGCAGAGAATTGCTGGACTGAGATATGGCGAGAACCCACACCAGAGCGCATCTGTTTACAAGACATCAGGAGCAACAATTTCAGGAATCGCTGGAGCGAAGCAGCTTCACGGAAAAGAAATGTCCTTTAATAATTACACCGATGCCGATGCTGCTCTTCGAGCCGCTTACGATCACGCGCAACCGTGTGTTGCAATCATTAAGCATGCAAACCCTTGTGGAATTGCTATTGGCGGAGATATCGCCGCTGCACATGCAAAGGCCCACGAGTGCGACCCCGTCTCCGCATTTGGGGGAGTTGTCGCGGCCAATCGAAGGGTAACCAAAGCAATGGCCGCAAAACTTTCTGAGATATTTACTGAAGTTGTAGTTGCTCCTGATTTTGAGCAAGAGGCTTTGGATATCCTGATGAAGAAGCCATCGATCCGCATACTTACAATTGAAGGGTATGTAATTCCACAATTGGAGCATCGCCCAATATCAGGTGGAGCCCTCTTTCAAGATAGTGATTTGATTGATGCAGCAGGAGATAATTCTGAAGCATGGAAACAAGTTTGCGGAAAACCAGTGAGTGCGCAAGTTTTGGAAGATTTGAAATTTGCGTGGAGGGCAGTTCGCGCTGTGAAAAGTAATGCGATTTTATTAGCTCACCAAGGTGCATCCGTGGGTGTTGGAATGGGACAAGTTAATCGAGTCGATTCTGCTCGCCTAGCAGTCTCGCGAGCTGGCGAGAGAGCCAAAGGAAGTGTTGCATCAAGTGATGCTTTCTTTCCATTTGCCGATGGATTGCAGATTTTGATTGATGCTGGAGTGAGCGCAGTTGTGCAACCAGGTGGCTCTGTTCGGGATGAAGAAGTAATCGCGGCGGCAGAAGCGGGAGGAATTTCAATGTTCTTCACAGGCACTCGACACTTCTCGCATGCATAATTTGTTAGAGAAAAGGTTAGGATAAATAGATGACTGCACAGATACTTGATGGAAAAGCTACTTCTAAGGCCATTAAGAGCGAACTTAAAGTTCTTGTTGATCAAATGTCTGTTAAGCCTGGACTTGGAACGGTTCTTGTCGGAAGCGACCCAGGATCGCAATCTTATGTGAGCGGGAAGCATCGGGATTGCGCAGAAGTAGGCATTCGATCTATTCGTGTAGACCTTTCTGAGAGCGCAAGTGAGCTCGATATTCTTTCTGCAATTAAGGATTTAAATAGTACAAAGGAATGTACCGGCTACATCGTGCAGCTTCCACTTCCACGCGGAATATCTGCAAATAGAATTCTTGAAGCAATTGATCCAGCTAAAGATGCCGATGGGCTTCACCCCCTGAATCTTGGAAAATTAGTCTTGGGCGAACCAGCACCACTTCCATGTACGCCACGAGGAATCCTTGAACTTCTTCACCGATACAACATCTCCACAAAAGGCGCAGAAGTCGTGGTGATGGGAAGAGGAATTACGGTGGGAAGACCATTGGGACTCATGCTTAGTCGCAAAGGTGATGATGCAACGGTCACAATCACGCACACCGGAACAAGAGACGTGAAGGAGCACACGCGCCGCGCTGACATCATTGTTGCCGCTGTAGGAAGTGCACATTTGTTAACTCCGGATATGGTGAAGTCAGGAGCTGTAGTGCTTGATGTCGGAATTACTCGTACGTCAGAAGGACTGCTGGGAGATGTTCACCCGAATGTTGCAAATGTTGCCTCTTACATTGCACCAATGCCTGGAGGAGTAGGCCCAATGACTCGAGCAATGTTGCTTTCAAATGTTGTAGAAAGTTTCCTACGGGAAAAATAGACACTTTTAAAATAATGAAAAATACTTTTAGCCTTGCAAGGCTTCGAAATCTTGGGCTAGCACTCATCATTCTTGGCATTGGAATATCAGTTTTTGGAAAAGTGCGCAGCGGAGGTCTCCTGCTTGCGATAGGTATGGGCGCTTATGCCTACTCGCGTTATTTCATGATCGGGATGAAGCGTCGAATCGAGTTATTTCTACCACTCCTCATAGCAGGAACCCTTTTTGTCGTGTCGCTGACTCTCCCGCATGCGGGGTAATATTCCTTCCATAATAACGAGTATTTAGCAGGCTTTGCGAAAGGTAGACAATGTCAAATAACAAGAATCTCAAAGGTAAAGTCACTGTAGTTGGAGCAGGATTTTATGGCTCAACAACAGCTTTACGACTTGCTGAATACAATGTATTTGAAACAGTGGTCCTCACGGATATTGTCGAAGGAAAGCCCGAAGGTTTGGCACTCGATATGAATCAATCAAGATCTATTGAGGGATTCGAAACGAAAGTAGTAGGAGCGACAACCACAGCAGAAGGCGGCGGATATGAAGCAACTGCGAATTCAGATGTCGTTGTAATTACCGCCGGCCTGCCACGTAAGCCCGGCATGTCTCGAATGGATTTGATTGGCGTAAATGCAGGAATCGTTCGCGGTGTTGCAGAGAACATTGCTAAGCATTCCCCTGAAGCAGTAATTATCGTAGTTTCAAATCCGCTTGATGAAATGACAGCACTTGCGCAGTTGGCTACCGGATTTAAGAAAAACAAAGTAATGGGTCAAGCAGGCATGTTAGATACTGCGCGCTTTACAAATTTTGTTGCCGAAAAGCTTGGCGTATCTGTTGGTTCTGTGAAGACTCTTACTCTTGGTTCTCACGGTGACACTATGGTTCCAGTCCCAAGCCGCTGCACAGTCGATGGAAAATCTTTATCGACCATGCTTACCGAAGTGGAAATCGCAGAACTCGTTGACCGTACTCGTAACGGAGGCGCTGAGGTTGTAGCGCTTCTGAAGACAGGTTCGGCTTATTACGCCCCATCTGCTGCAGCTGCTCGCATGGCCAAGGCAGTGATTGAAGATTCAGGCGAAGTAATGCCCGTTTGTGCTTGGGTTGATGGAGAGTATGGAATTAGCGGGGTTTACCTCGGTGTTGAGGCAACAATCGGCAAGTCAGGAATTATTAAAGTTGTTGAAGGCTCCTTGGCTCCTTCTGAAGTAGAAGCTCTCAAAGCTGCAGCTGAAGCCGTTCGTGCTAAGCAAGCTGACGTAAAAGATCTGTAAGAAATAACTTTCACCTTAATTAATTTGCGAAAGCAGAAAGCGGAGAAAATGAGCAAGATTAAAGTTACTGGAACTGTTGTGGAGCTCGATGGCGATGAGATGACCCGAATCATGTGGCAATTCATAAAAGATTCGTTGATCCTTCCGTACCTCGATGTAAACCTCGAGTATTACGACCTAGGGATGGAAAACCGCGATGCAACCGATGATCAAGTAACTATTGACTCTGCCCGCGCTATTCAGAAGCATGGCGTTGGCATTAAGTGCGCCACAATCACTCCTGACGAAGCGCGTGTCGAGGAATTTGGCCTCAAGAAAATGTGGAAATCTCCAAATGGAACTATTCGCAATATTCTTGGAGGAGTAATTTTCCGTGAACCAATCATTATCAGCAATGTTCCGCGCCTAGTTCCACATTGGACTAAGCCAATCGTTATCGGCCGCCATGCTTTTGGCGATCAATACAAAGCAACAGATTTCAAGGTTCCTGGCCCAGGAAAGTTAACACTTTCTTTCGTTCCAGAAGATGGATCAGCCCCAATCACGCACCAAGTTTTTGATTTTGAATCTTCAGGAGTGGCATTGGCTATGTACAACGTCGATGACTCCATTCGCGATTTCGCACGCGCATCGCTAAATTACGGATTGCTTCGCAATTTCCCTGTTTATCTTTCAACAAAGAACACAATATTGAAGGCTTACGATGGTCGTTTCAAAGATATATTTGAAGAGATTTTCCAAGCTGAATTCAAGGCGCAGTTTGATGCTGCTGGAATTTGGTATGAACACCGACTCATAGATGACATGGTTGCAATGTCACTTCGCATGCCTGGTGGGTATGTATGGGCATGTAAGAATTACGATGGCGATGTTCAATCAGACACTGTCGCTCAAGGTTACGGCTCACTTGGCTTGATGACTTCTGTGTTGATGACACCAGATGGAAAAATTTGCGAATCTGAGGCAGCGCACGGAACTGTGACTCGTCACTATCGTGATCACCAAAAGGGAAAGGCGACTTCAACAAATCCGATCGCCTCAATCTTTGCTTGGACACAAGGACTAGCTCACCGAGCAAAGTTGGATAACAATCCCGAACTTGCGCAATTCTCTAAGACCCTTGAACGAGTGTGTATCGAAACTGTAGAGCAAGGCAAGATGACAAAGGACTTGGCTGCTTTGATTTCTAAAGAAGCTCCTTACCAAACCACGCAAGAGTTCTTAAGTTCAATTGATGAGAATCTCAAGAAGGCAATGGCATAAAAGTAATTGAATGTAAAAAACCCCAGCCAATTGGCTGGGGTTTTTTACTGTAACTGCTAGTTAAGGCGTAAGCCTGTATTTACATCGAAGAGATGAATTACTTCTGGCTTGGCAGAAACCGTAATACGGTCTCCAGCCTTTGGTGGATTCTTTGGATCCCAACGAACAATGATCTGCGCGCCTTCATCTGTTGAATTTGCAAACTTCACTTCTTTATCGTCCGGCGTTCCATAAACGAATGCATCGGCACCGAGTTCTTCAACAACTTCTACGTGGACGTGGAAGCCTTCAGAAGCCGGCGTAAGTCCTTCTGGTCGAATACCAACAATTACAGATGAGCCAGCTGATGCTGGTACGTCAAATGTGTAGTCGCCAAGCTTTCCTTTGCCACCGACAACTGGCGCAACAAGAAGGTTCATTGCTGGTGAGCCGATGAATCCGGCAACAAATGCATTTGAAGGGCGTTCGTAAAGATTTCTTGGGGTGTCAACTTGTTGAAGAAGTCCATCCTTCATTACAGCAACTCGATCACCCATCGTCATGGCTTCAACCTGATCATGTGTTACATATACGGTTGTGATTCCCAGACGGCGCTGGAGCGCGGCGATTTGAGTACGAGTTGCGACGCGAAGTTTCGCATCAAGGTTTGAAAGAGGCTCATCCATCAAGAAAACTTGGGGTTCGCGAACAATCGCGCGTCCCATAGCTACACGTTGACGTTGTCCACCAGAAAGTGCCTTTGGCTTGCGATCCAAGTATGGTTCCAAATCAAGAAGCTTTGCTGCTTCAAGAACTCGGCGATCGCGCTCCACTTTATCGATTCCGGCAATCTTCAGTGCGAAACCCATGTTTTCGGCAACTGACATGTGCGGATAAAGAGCATATGACTGGAAGACCATTGCGATGTCGCGGTCTTTTGGTGCAACGTTTGTAACGTCACGATCTCCGATTCGAACTGCGCCAGCGTCGATTTCCTCGAGGCCTGCGAGCATGCGGAGTGATGTGGATTTTCCACAACCAGATGGGCCGACAAGAACAAGGAACTCGCCATCAGCAATTGTGAGGCTAAGTTTGTCTACAGCGGGCTTGGTTGTGCCTGGATAGATACGTGATGCTGCGTCGAATACGACTGATGCCATTTTAAGGCTCCTTCTCCGGGCAGGTACGTGCCCGACGATCCGTGGGAGTGGAACTGTTTCTCACGTCAGCGTTGACATGAGGGTCACCACGATACCCTAGGACTATGCATAGGCAAATATCGGAGCCAGTTGAATTTGGCACCAGCGGCCAACTTGCTGTGGATATCGGGTTGGTGCTCTTCTTTATTGCCCTGGCCGCCCTCTTTGTGGCAGCTGAAATTTCCCTTCTTTCGCTCCGAGATTCCCAAGTCCGGCAAATAGGAAGCCGTGGCAAGCGGGGGGCTCGAGTAGCAGCCCTAACGCAAAATCCCAATCGTTTCTTGGCCGCGGCACAAATTGGTGTGACTTTCTGTGGATTCCTCTCTGCAGCCTTGGGTTCAGAACGCTTAGGTTCAGCCTTTGTTATTCCCGCTTTTGAAAAATGGGGACTTTCACACGGCCTTGCAACCACCCTCTCTTTAGTGTCAGTCACGATCGTGATTGCTTACATATCTCTTGTCTTTGGTGAATTAGTTCCAAAGCGTCTTGCTATCTATAGAACCGAAGCCATTGCGCTCGCTTCTGCTGGAATTATTGATCAACTTGCAAAACTCTTTCGACCTACAATCTGGCTTTTGTCGAAATCAACGGATGCTGTCGTAAAGATCTTCGGCCTCAAAGCGGAGGAGTCGAGAAGTGAAATGTCAGAAGCTGAATTAGTCGATCTTGTTACTGGACATACAGCTTTGAGCGATGAAGAAAGAGATATTGTTGAAGAAGTTTTCAATTCTGGAGATATGGCACTTCACGAAATTATGGTCCCTCGAACAGAAGTTAAATTCTTGGATGTAGGTACATCTATAGAGGAAGCCATGAAGATTGCAGTAGAGAGTGCGCATTCAAGATACCCAGTGACGCGTGGAAGTAGCGATGAAGTCATCGGTTTTCTTCATGTTCGAGATTTGCTCAATATTCATGTGAGTCGCCCCGATGCAACTTTGCTAGATATTATCCGCCCAGTCACTTTTCTTCCTGGAACAAAAGGCGTACTGCCTGCGCTGACTGAACTTCGCGCGAAGCGTCAACATCTTGCAATCGTGCTTGATGAGTATGGTGGCACTGATGGAATTATTACCCTTGAGGATCTCGTTGAATGTTTCATTGGGGATATTCATGACGAATATGATGAGGTTGATGAAGAAGTCACTCCGCAGGGCATCGCGGGAGATTTCGAAGTTGACGCACTTATTTCTTTGGAAGACTTATTTGATGAAACTGGAATCTCACTTCCGGAAGGTCCGTATGAGACTGCCGGAGGGTATGTGATGCATGCGCTGGGTCGCCTGCCAGAAATTCATGACTTTCTCCGCTATGAAAACCTTAGAATTACCGTCTTGTCTGTAGAAGGTAAGAGAGCTGGGCAATTACTCATCTCTCGTGAAGAATGGAAAGATGCGCCTCATGGGTAAAGAAAGAATCCTCTCCGGAATTCAGCCAACTGGTGGTTCATTCCACCTTGGGAACTACTTGGGCGCGCTGAAGCAGTGGGTTGAACTCCAAGAGAGTCACGATGCTTTTTATTGTGTAGTGGATTTGCACGCAATCACCATTCAGGTTGACCCAAAGATTCTGCGAGAGCGTTCCCTCACTTCGACCGCTCAATTGCTCGCACTCGGGCTAGACCCTGAAAAATGCGCGCTCTTCATGCAGTCTCATGTTCCTGCCCACAATCAGCTGGGCTGGGTTATGGAATGCCTCACAGGCTTTGGCGAAGCAAGTCGAATGACACAATTCAAAGATAAGAGTCAGAAAAGTGGAACCGACCGTACGGTTGTAGGTCTCTTTACATACCCAATCTTGCAAGCTGCCGATATCTTGCTCTATCAAGCGAAGTACGTTCCAGTTGGCGAAGATCAACGCCAACACATCGAATTGACTAGAGATCTTGGTCAACGCTTTAACAGCACTTACAAGGATATTTTTACAATTCCAGAGGCCTACATTACAAAAGCCGCTGCAAAAATTAATGATTTACAAGAACCAAATTCGAAGATGAGTAAGAGCAGCTCTTCACCTGCAGGAGTTGTTGATATTTTGGACGCCCCAGAAATAAATGCGAAGAAAATAAAGAGCGCAGTCACAGATACTGGTCGAGAAATTAAATTCGACCAAACAGAGAAGCCAGGTGTATCTAATCTGCTGACGATCCACAGTGCACTTTCTGGATTGAGTATTTCAGATTTGGAAAATCAATTTGCGGGCAAAGGATATGGGGATCTCAAAGGAGCCGTCGCCGAAGTAGTTGTAGAGTATTTCCGTCCCGTACGAGAGCGCACGCAAGAACTCTTAAAGGATCCAGAGCAGCTCACTAAGATTTTGAAAATTGGCGCAGAAAAGGCTAGCGCTGTTGCGCAGGAGACCTTAAAGAAAACTTATGACGCTATGGGTCTCATTCCTCGTGGTTAAGAACCGCACTACGCTGGCCGTGGTTGCGCTAATTGCGCTAATTTTTCCACCACTCAGTAGTGCGCATGCAACTGCAACGAAAATTGCAGTTATTTATGACATCGGCGGACGCGGTGATGGTGGCATAAACGATGCAGCCGCTATCGGCATAGATAAGGCTAAGAAGAAGTATGGATTGGGCCTACTGGCCTTGCGTGAAATCGCAACAGATGGAACTGACTTAGATCGCTTATTGAAAATTCGATTCCTGGCTAATGCGGGGTATAACCCTATTTTGCTCATTGGTTATGGTTTTCAATCCTCCCTCGCAGTTGCTATCGATGAATTTCCGAAGACAGAATTTGCGATTATTGATAATTCAAATGTAGGTCAACTTAATGTTGAATGCATGGTTTTTAATGAAGCCCAGTCGAGTTACCTAGCCGGCGTTCTGGCTGCATCAGCTTCAAAATCAGGAAAAATTGCTGCACTAGTGGATGTTGATCGCACAAACCTGCGCGATCTCACGAAAGCATTCCAACTCGGAGCTCAAAGCGTTAAGCCGAAGATTGTTGTCTTGACTCAAAATTGGGGAATGAATCCTGCAACTGATGTTTCATCCATGATCAAGCGGGGTGCCGACATCTTTTATTCCACCTGGAACCAGAGTTCGGATGTGGTTGATGTGATTTCCTCTTCCTCAACTGCGAAAAAGCCACTTCGATACATTGGCGTTTTGCCTGATCAATTCTTCCTAAAGACTGCAAAAGCCAAGAGTGTTTTACTAGGAGCTGTACAGAAGCGAGTGGACACTGCTGCGTATGACGTAATTTCTAGCGGCGTGAAGAATCTGTCTTTCTCAGATATTTTAGATGGAACAAATGGAATTTTTGGCAAGGAGTATTCCTTCTCGGATGGCGGTATTGACTTGCTTATTCCTGCATTGGGAAGCGCTCACATTCCCGCTGTCCTCAAAGCCGAAGCAAAAATCAAATCAGGAAAAATTAAACTTTAAGAATATCCAACAGCTCGACTCGAAGTGAGGCTACCTTTTCATTCACTTGTGCAATTGCTGTTTTGTCTCCACCAGTACTCGAAACCTCGATATAACACTTAAGCTTGGCTTCAGTTCCACTTGGGCGAACAATTACTCGGATAGAGTCGCCAAACCACATTGTTATACCGTTTGTTGGAGGAAGATTTCCTGTGGGTATGGCCAAATCTTCAAATTTCGTTAATGCGATTCCTGATAGTGATTGCGGATGGGTGGTCCGTAACTTTGTAATAACCGAATCAACTTGGGAAATATCGCTCACTCGAATCGAAATTTGCTCTGTGCCGTGATATCCGTAAGTCTCCCAAATATTTGCAAGGTACCCCGACATAGAATGACCATCCCGTTTTAGTTCCGCTGCGCACTGGGCAAGCATCAAAGCCGCTGAGATGCCATCCTTATCATTTACTGACTTTGCATCCACTGCGTATCCCAACGCTTCTTCATACCCAAAGCGTAAATTCGGAATCTTCGCTAACCACTTGAAACCAGTGAGCGTTTCGTGAAATTCAATGCCGTGGGCGTTAGCAATTTTTCGAAGGATCGAAGAAGAAACTATTGAGTTTGCAAAGGATCTTCCAAAGCAACTCTCCTTCATAGTTGTTGCGATGTAGTGACCCAATATTGCCCCTACTTCGTCACCTCTCAACATACGCCATCCCACACCTGGCACATTTATAGCACTTGCGCACCTATCCGCATCGGGGTCATTGGCAATGACAATATCAGCGCCGACTTCTGCCGCTAGTTTCAAGGAGAGGTCAATTGCTCCTGGTTCCTCAGGATTTGGAAATTTAACAGTTGGAAAGTCGGGATCAGGATTTGCTTGCTCTTTAACAAGTATGGGTTCGCTAAACCCAGCGGCCTTAAATGTCGCAAGAAGAGTTTCAGTTCCAACACCATGCATTGCGCTGTAAACAACACGCACATCACCTTTTATACGCGAAAGAGCGGAAGTCTCTTTTACATATTGATTAAAAATATCGTCATTCAGCACATCCCAACTGGATTCTTTTGGTTGGGAACTGTGAATTGCTGCAATTTCCTGAGCAATTTCGATGTCGGCGGGCGGAACGATTTGCGAGCCCGAGTATCTAACACCGTCGATATTCCCGCCTAGGTAAACCTTGTATCCATTATCTTGTGGAGGGTTATGGCTGGCTGTAACCATGATTCCAACATCGGCTTGAAGTGCATTTACTGCAAATGCAAGAACTGGTGTTGGAAGAGGGCGAGGCAAGACCCAAACTTTCATTCCCGCTCCAGTGAAAATTTGTGCTGATTCTTCAGAGAAATCCTCTGAACCATATCGGGCATCTCTGCCGATCACCACGCTCGTTAATCCACGTTTTTTCATATACGCCGCGATACCCGCTGCGGCACGTTGAACGACTGCCCGATTCATACATGAAGGCCCGGGTCCTACAGGTCCTCGAAGCCCCGCGGTTCCAAACTGTAAAAAACCAGCAAAAGATTTCTTTAATTCAACTTCATTACCTTGATCTAACCAGTTGCGAAGCATTGTTGCAGTTTGGGGATCTGGATCAAGTGCAATCCATTCCTCAACTTCTGCAATCAGTGCTGGATTCATAGTTGCGGCAGAACCTTTGCAAGCAATGTGCCAATTCTTCCCGCAGATGCTTTCCCGGCAGCCATTACTTCTTCGTGGCTAAGCTTTTCACCGGTCATACCAGCAGCAGCATTTGTGACAAGTGATATTCCTAGAATTTCGGCGCCAAGTGCATGAGCGGCAACAGCTTCTGGAACGGTAGACATCCCCACGAGATCAGCTCCCATTGTTCGAATCATGTTTATTTCAGCAGGAGTTTCATAGGACGGTCCACGCCAGTGGGCATAGACACCTTCAGAAAGTGAAGGATCTTCTAACTTCACAAGTGCGCGAAGACGCTTGCTGTAGCAATCGGTTAGATCTACAAAATTTGCACCAATGAGTGGACTTACCCCTGTCAGCGAAATGTGATCGCGAATTAATACAGGTTGGCCTACGTGATAATCGCGGTTAATTCCACCGCATGCATTTGTAAGCACTACAACACCGCAACCTGCTTTGACCGCTGTTCGAACTCCATGCACAACGGGCTCGATGCCTTTACCTTCATAGAGATGAGTTCTTCCCAAAAATACTAACGCGCTAACGACGCCGTTTGCGCCCTGTAGGTCATAGGAACGAACCTTGCCACCATGTCCAACAACTGTTGGTGGAAGAAATCCAGGAAGTTCTGTCGCCGCAAATTCATGAGTTGGAATTCCTAGGCTATCGGCTGCATCAATCCAGCCTGAACCCATAACCAAAGCAACATGATGCTTGCTCTTGCCAGTCAATAATTCAAGTTTTTTGGCAGCAAGTTCTGCAGTTCCAATTGGGTCAGAATAAAGATCGCTCATGTGAGCAATTTACTGCAAGTTCATTGAATTAAGGAGCGTCTTCAATCACACATAAATTTTGCCCACTTGCTACGGTCTGTCCGACCCCGACGCTCAACTTAGCGATAATTCCTTCTCTGTGAGCGATAAGTGGCTGCTCCATCTTCATGGCTTCAAGGACCACAATGAGATCACCTTGCACGACTCTGTCGCCATTTGCTTTAAGAATTTTGACGACGGTTCCTTGCATTGGGCTATCGACGCTGTTACCAGAAGACTTTCCAAGGATGTTGCTCTTAATTTTTCTGCGCTTTTGAGTCTGCTCTTGCGTATGAAGAACAACTTCAAATCGATGCCCATTAATTTCTGCAACAACTTTTTGTTCTGAAGCCTTTGACTCTGCAACCCCTTGTTTGTAATTGAACGCAGGAATTGTGTTCTTAAATTCCTTTTCAATGTAGCTTGTGTAAACCTTAAATTCCTCAGTGAAGTTTGGATCTTCAACGATCGCTCTGTGGAATGGAAGAGCGGTGGCTAATCCACCTATTTCAAACTCCTTGAGTGCGCGACGAGCACGCTCGATGGCCTCTTCGCGAGTTGCAGCGGTAACGATTAACTTTGCGAGCAGGGAATCAAAGTGCGAGCCAACGGTGTGACCATGATCAAAACCTGCATCGATGCGTACTCCAGGTCCATCTGGAACTTCCCACGTCGTAATAGTTCCTAAAGATGGCAAGAAGCCATTTCCGGGATCTTCTCCGTTTATGCGAAATTCAATACTGTGTCCGCGAACGACAGGATCAATTGGGCTTATAGCCTCACCGGAAGCGATTCGAAATTGCATGCGAACAAGATCGATTCCAGTAACTTCTTCGCTGACTGGGTGTTCCACTTGGAGTCGAGTGTTAACTTCAAGAAAAGAAATAGTGCCATCTGAACCGATGAGAAATTCACACGTTCCGGCGCCAATGTATCCCGCAGCTTTCATTATTGCTTTGGAAGATTTGTATAACTGATCTTCTTGAGCAGCGGTGAGGAATGGAGCGGGAGCTTCTTCCACTAATTTTTGGTGGCGACGCTGGAGGGAACAATCTCGTGTGCTAACTACAACAGCGTTTCCATGTGAATCAACCAAAACCTGTGTCTCAACATGTCGAGGTTTATCCAAATAGCGCTCAACAAAGCATTCACCGCGACCAAAACCGGTAATGGCTTCACGCACCGCAGAAGCAAAAAGTTCGGGGATATCTTCCATTTTGTAAGCAACTTTTAAGCCTCGCCCACCACCACCGTGTGCTGCTTTGATAGCAACCGGCAAACCATGTTCACTAGCAAAGGCAATAATTTCTTCAGCAGTGTCGACTGGATCAATAGTTCCAGCGACAAGCGGCGCTCCAACGTCTGCTGCAATCTTTCGAGCAGAAACCTTATCCCCAAGGGCGCGGATTGCTGCTGGTGGTGGTCCAATCCAGATTAAACCTGCTGCAATTACGCGGTCGGCAAAGTCTGCATTCTCAGAAAGAAACCCGTAACCAGGATGTACTGCGTCGGCGCCGGACTCTTTGGCAATTGCAAGAATCTTATTTTGATCCAAATAAGTTTCGGCTGCGGACAAGCCATTGAGGGCATAAGCATCTGTTGCGAGAGCTACGTGTAGAGAGTTTCGGTCCTCATCAGAATAAATTGCAATGGACTTAATTCCGTGATCTCGACATGCACGAGAAACGCGAACTGCAATCTCGCCACGATTGGCAATGAGAACTGCGGTAATTTTCTTAGTCATGCTCGCACCTGTTCTTTGCTGATGTCAGACCACTGTAAACCGAGATTGAGGATAATTTTGCGAAGGGTCGGCAGTGATAAGCCAATAATTCCGCTTGGGTCACCTTCTATATGTGTGATGAAAGGTGCACTTAGTCCATCTAGGGTAAATCCACCCGCAACATTGAGCGGCTCACCTGAATCAACATAATTTTCAATCTCTTGGTCAGTCATCTTGGCAAAATAGACACGAGATGTTGATATGTCTGAAACTTCAATTCCTTGTGCTGTGTCTATAACAGAGTGCCCCGTGTGTAATAGCCCGGATTTTCCACTTAGGCGATGCGCGCGCTCAATGGCGTTTTCCCGCGTACCTGGCTTACCGAGGGATTCTCCTTCAAACTCAAAAGTGGAGTCACAGCCAATAATGAGGGAGTTATCGCCGCAATCAAATGAGTTCGCCACGGTATGCGCTTTCATTATTGCCAACGCAAGCACCATCTCAGAGGGAGTGAGTTTTAGAATTTCAGGGCTCTCTTCATCGACCCCACTTACCAAGACATCACAATCGATATTTACTGATTCAAGAAGCCTTTTGCGAGAAGGGGAGGCGGAGGCCAAGATGATGCGACGTCTCATGAAGATTTTGTACCCCATTGGCGTGGAAGCGACTGTTGAATCTTAAGTCTGCTCCAAGAACCGCGGAAAGCTTTATTCGGGTTTTGATTACGCTCAATCTCTTCAAGAGCGATTTGTAGTGCACTCATTTCAGGTCCAGTCGCAGTGCCTGAAAGCACGGTGAACTTACGAAATTTTCTACGACGACGAATAATGGCCATGGTTTTCCTAGAGAGGAATATTTCCGTGCTTGCGAGTTGGAAGATCCACACGCTTATTGCGCAAGGCCCGTAGCGCTTTAGTAATTTCTTGGCGGGTTTGATGTGGCTCAATAACTGAATCAATAAATCCACGATCCGCGGCAATATAAGGATTTAGAAGTTCTTCTTCATATTTTTCAATCAAATCTTTAGATTTCGCAGGCTCTTCTGCAACTTCTTTTCGGTAAAGAATATTGATTGCTCCTTGAGCGCCCATAACTGCGATTTGAGATGTAGGCCATGCAAGGTTGATATCCGAACCAAGATGTTTCGATCCCATGACGATATACGCACCGCCGTACGCCTTGCGCGTTATAACGGTGACAAGGGGAACAGATGCTTCTGCGTATGCATAGAGAAGCTTTGCTCCTCGGCGGATGATTCCATTCCACTCTTGCTCAGTACCCGGTAAGAATCCAGGCGTATCCACAATTGTTATTACTGGTATTCCAAAAGCATCGCATGTTCGAACAAATCTGGCTGCCTTTTCAGAAGCGTCAATATCTAGTGTGCCTGCAAATTGAGATGGCTGGTTAGCGATAATTCCAACTGAATGACCTTCTACGCGACCAAATCCAACGAGAATATTTGGAGCGAACAAACTGTGTACTTCTAGAAAATCAGCTTCATCCAAAATAGCTTCCACGACGGTACGAATGTCATATGGCTTATTCGCATCATCTGGAATCAGCGAATCTAATGCACGATCATTTGGTGAGCTATCCATTGACTCTGTTGCGGGGAGAATCGGAGAATCATCCAAATTATTACTTGGAAGATATGAAAGTACGGCTTTTACATAGTCGAGCGCTTCAACTTCAGTTTCAGCTAGATAATGTGAATTTCCAGTTTTTGTATTGTGTGCTCGAGCTCCGCCAAGGTCTTCCATCGTAACTTCTTCACCGGTGACGGCTTTGATTACATCTGGCCCAGTAATAAACATATGGGACTTCTCATCGACCATGATTGTGAAATCGGTGATGGCAGGTGAATAAACTGCGCCACCAGCGCAAGGACCGAGAATTACCGATATTTGTGGAATTACGCCCGATGATCGAACATTGCGCTTAAATATTTCACCATATTGGCTAAGCGATGCAACTCCTTCTTGAATTCGGGCACCACCGGAATCATTGAGTCCAATCATTGGTATTCCACTCTTCAGAGCGAAATCCATTACCTTTGTAATTTTCTTACCCATTACTTCTCCGAGGCTTCCACCTAGGACAAGAAAATCTTGTGAGTACACCGCAACGGTGCGACCATCAATGGTGCCGTAACCGGTAACAACTCCATCTCCCAGAGGATGGCTCTTATCCATACCAAAACGATCAGCATGATGAGTTGAAAACGCATCAAATTCGACGAACGAACCCTCGTCTAGAAGGAGCGCAAGGCGTTCGCGTGCGGTTAGTTTGCCTGCGCTACGGCGCTTTTCAAGTGATGCATCCGATGCCACGTTTTGAGAAGCCTCAACCCGTCGACGCAAATCACTGAGCTTGCCTTTAGTTGTACGAATATCATCAGTCACGGGTCTAAGGTACTAGGGAAGGACCCCTATTAGAAATAGGAATGGTAATGACAGGCGTAGAAATTTCACTTCTTGATGTTAAGAAGCTTTCCTACCTACTGGTAGAGGGCTACTGGCAGGTATCTATAGTTGATGAAATTGAATCGACGCAAACTTACTTGACCACAAAGAATCCCATGCATGGTGAAGTGATCGCGGCAGAATTTCAACGAGCAGGTCGCGGAAGACTTGATAGAAGTTTTGACGCACAAAAATCTAAATCACTTCTTTTTTCTTTTTATGTTGAACCAAAGAGGAGTAGATCAGAATGGGGATGGATTCCTCTGATTGCCGGCATGGCAGTCGAGAGTGTCCTTAACGCACAGAAAAATATATTTTTTACAAAGTGGCCAAACGATGTACTCGTGAGCACTTCTCCCGCTAATGGAAAAGTTGCTGGCATTCTAAGTGAAACGCATGCAGAAGGAGTTGTAGTCGGCATTGGAATTAATGTCGCGATGAACTTCAATGAAATTCCCGTACCGACTGCTACATCACTTGCGATGAATGAAATACCTGAACTAGATCGCAATTTCTATTTAGCCGAAGTATTGAAAGAATTCGCAAAGCTGCTTTCTGCATGGGAAAAGTTCGAGGATCTCTCAGAGCGTTATGCAGAACGCTCATCGACCATTGGTTTAACGGTAGAAGTTCATGGCCTAGAGGGAAAAATTGAGTCTGGGAAGGCCACGGGGATTGGGCCTGGCGGTGAACTGATCCTGGAAGGTGAGCGACATATCTATTCCGGAGACGTGATTCATCTTTATACTTAAATTATGGATCCACTCATTCCAGATGAATATAGAGAATTGCGCCAAAGCGTTCGCGCCTTGGCAGAGAAGAAGATTGCCCCTTTTGCACACGATGTAGATGAGCAAGCTAGATTTCCTCAAGAGGCATGGGACGCACTTATTTCTGCCGATCTTTTCGCTGCGCATGTTGAAAGCAAGTTTGGAGGGCAAGGTGCCGATGCACTTGCCACAGTAATAATTATTGAAGAAGTTGCCAGAGTTTGTGGCGCATCATCACTTATTCCCGCGGTGAACAAACTTGGCTCAGTTCCACTCATACTTGCAGGTAGTGAAGAGCAGAAGAAGAAATATTTACCTCAGTTAGTAAAAGGTAAAGGTTTTTCATACTGTCTTTCTGAATCCGAGGCAGGATCCGATGCGGCTGCGATGAAAACTAGGGCTGTACGCGACGGTGATAATTGGGTAATAAACGGAAGCAAGAAATGGATTTCAAACGCTGGTGAGTCCGAGTTTTACACGGTGCTAGCAAGCACGGATCCAGATTTGGGAGCAAAAGGAATAACTGCATTTATTGTGGAGAAGAGCGATGCTGGTATTTCATTTGGCGCGCACGAGAAGAAAATGGGATTTCGCGGCTCATCCACCAGGGAAGTCTATTTTGACTCAGTTGTAGTTCCAGATGATCGGCGTTTGGGCGAAATTGGTTCCGGATTTACTTTGGCAATGCGAACTCTTGATCACACAAGAATCACAATTGCAGCACAAGCTCTTGGAATTGCTCAAGGTGCGTTTGATGCTGCAGAAAAGTATTCACACGAGAGAATGCAGTTTAAGAAACCGATATTTGATTTCCAAGGCATTCAGTTCATGCTTGCCGATATGGCAATGAACATTGCTGCAGCTAGAGAGTTAACATATGCAGCCGCTGTAAAAAGTGAGCGCGGAGAGAAAGACTTAACTTTTTACTCAGCAGCTGCTAAATGTTTTGCGAGTGATACTGCCATGAAAGTGACAACAGATGCTGTTCAGGTTCTTGGGGGATATGGGTACGTAAGTGACTATCCTG
>Ga0304729_1000303_pt1 | contig 36463 bp, 56 predicted proteins | sample C_131016_MF_Meta_FD_190475 | JGI IMG/M metagenome (GOLD analysis project Ga0304729, IMG submission 190475) | Freshwater microbial communities from Lake Croche, Canada to study carbon cycling - C_131016_MF_MetaG (v2) (version 2) | ecosystem: Environmental > Aquatic > Freshwater > Lake | place... | reverse complement strand
AATTAATTTAAAAAAAAAGGTTACAAGTTACAATTATGAAAATAACAACAGAAAATAAAATACAACAAGAAATTTATTTGTACTTCAAATTAAATTATTGTTTACCAAAACACGAAAATAGATGTATGATATTTTCAGTACCGAATGATTCAAGTAATGCAGTAGAACAACAAAGAAAAGTTAATACTGGTTTATTAGCTGGTGTAAGTGATTTAATTATGTTTATTGGTACTGATGTTTACTTTATCGAGATTAAAACATCTACGGGAAGACAAAGCGATAAACAAAAAGATTTTGAAAGTAGAGTTAATATTTTAGGACATAAATATTTTTTAGTTAGATCACTTGATGAATTCAAAAAAATAGTTATATTTGCTCACACAAAAATTTAAAAGTTATGAAAATTACAGGATCATTGAAAGTAAAAAAAGATACTCAGGTAGTATCAGAAATTTTCTCAAAACGAGAATTTGTAATAACAGTTGTAGATGGTGCATTCTCGAATGACATCTTAATTCAGTTGACGAAAGATAAAGTAACATTGATTAACGATATTAATATTGGGGACTTGTTGGAAGTTGAGGTGAATTTAGCTGGCAAATGTTGGGTGAATGCTGAAGGAGTTGAGAAGTACTTTAACTCGCTAAATTGTTGGAAAATAAGTAAAATATGACAGAACAAGAACAGTTACTAAAGTTCTTTATGTGGTTTAGAGAAAACGGAGAGAAATACGTTTGTCATCCGATTGAACACATGATTCAAATTTACTTAAATGAAAAGACTAAAGGAAACAACTGCTAAAACTATCCTAGAACAAATTGATAGTTTTGTTGAAAGGTATAAACTAGATGAGAAAGCAAAACAAGAATTGATTAAAATGAGTAAAAATTCTTATTGTTTAGGTAGTAGTGATTTATTTAAGATAATGGAAAAATCGTATTAATATGCAAAATATAATAGCTACATCAAAAACAACTGAGTTGATTATTCAAGTTACCTACCAAGACAACCATATTATTAAAGGGTTTGTTTTAGTGGGCGACCAATTTAATAAAGTAGGTAAAATTGATTATTGGTCCACAAGTTCATTTAATATATCTAAAACTAAAATAAACTATGTTAAATGATTTAGACATATTAGAACAACAATTAAAATACAACTTTTACAAAAGTATTGAAGACTTACAAAATAAACGAGTTCAAAGATGTAAATTTAAAGTTGGTCAAATAGTCGAAGTAACTTGGGAAAGTCGAGATTATGGAACTGAAAAAGCAATAGGTTATATTTATTATATTGCAGCTAGAAAAGATGGTTATTTAGGTTATACTTATCATTTCAAAAAGATAAAAAAAAGAGATGGTGAAATGTCAGAACATGGAATTGATATACCTAAATATTCAAAAATTATAAAATTAAAAAACTATGTTAATCCAGCCGATATTAGATTTGCCCAATAGAAAGAACATAGTAACTAAGCATGGTACATTATCAGACCTTCATAAAGTTGCAAGAGAATGGTATAGGTCTGAAAAGGATAGTGTGTTTATGAGAGAATTTGTCATCTACATAGTGAACAATTATAGTAACTTCAAAACTAAGAAATGACAGTTGAGCTATTCCAATGGATAGAATTAATTGTATACCATGATATTAGATGTAAAAATTATGATTATATTTATGAGTTGATATGTTACAATTAGAATTAAAAGTAAAGAAGCATATACCTGATGCAGTGTTTGTTGATGGTAAATTAGTTTCACCATTACCTACAATTAAAGTAGGTTATAAAGTTGTGACCTATAATGACTATGTTGAACTGGCTTTTATAAGATACGACTTTAAGACCGTTATTGAAGCAATGAAAAATAAGAAAATAATATTAGTACTATGAGACAAGGAGATATAGTGGAATTTAACCACACAATAATTATAGACGATTTGTATAAAGCTAAACTTAAAACAAACGTTAGAAGTAAAGGAGAAGTGAAACATTTTGACGATCACAATGTTCTTATTAAATCAAAACAATTCGGACTTATTTATAAATCAAAATCAGATTTGGTTAATTAATATTTTGAAATTCAAGTTTTTTCAAGATGGAAAAAGTAAAAGGAAAACACGGAGGTGCTAGACCAAACACTGGAAGATTAAAGCAAGATGAGTTATTTAAACTTATCGAAACAATGGATGCAATAGCTATTCCTCAAGAAGTGTTTTTAAAACTCAATGATAAAGTTCAAGCGGGTGATTTTAAAGCTATTGAACTATGGTTAAAGTATCGTTTAGGTATGCCGAAACAAATGGTTGATATTACAACCAACGGAGAAAACATAAACACTACTACAATTAAGTGGGGAGATAATGAAATAAGTATTTAATGGAATTAACACCAAAACAATCGGAAGCGATGGCGTTGCTACAGAGTGAGAAGTATAACTTCATCCTCTATGGCGGTGCCATTCGATGACGGGGGGGGAAATCTGTTTGGGGTTTATCCGCCCTTTTAATTATGTGTCAAGTGTTCCCTAACTCTAGGTGGTGTGTTATTAGGGAGAATAGCGAAAAATTAAGAACCACAACTGTTCCGTCTTTTAAGAAATTAGAGCCATCAGGAGCTTTAAGACAGTCACCTTATGAATATCATCATCCAAATGGTAGTGTTATTCTATTTAAATCAGAAAATTACGCCCAAGATAAAGACATTGATTGGATGAAAGGTTTAGAGGTTAACGGTTTTCTTTTTGAGGAAATAAATGAATGTCAAGAGCAAACATTTTATAAAGCTTTTGAACGTGCTGGATCATGGATCATTAACGATGCTAAAATACAACCGAAACCAATTATATTAGCAACTTGTAATCCTACGTTTGGATGGGTAAAAAGATTAATTTATGATTGTTGGAAATCGGATACACTTCCAGAAACTTGGGCTTATATTCCTGCTAAAATAACCGACAATCCACATTTACCACAAAGCTATATTGACAATCTAAACAATTTACCAAGATTTGAATATGAAGTGTTTGTAATGGGTAATTGGGATATACAACTAAAAACAGGAGGGGAATTTTACAAAGATTTTGAAATAAATAAACACGTTAGGTCAGTATCTTATAACCCTGCATTACCGTTGCATATTTCATGGGATGACAACGTTAATCCTTATCTACCATGTGGTATATTTCAAATTGTAGGCAAAGAATTAATAATGATTGATGAAATTGCGGGAGTTACTCCAAACAATACCGTAAAAGGTGTATGTAATGAGATTTTAAAACGTTATCAAGGACATCAAAGCGGAATGTTTGTTTATGGTGATTCAACTGCTAATAAGCAAGATACTAAACTAGAAAATGGTTATAATTTTTACCGTTTAATAATGGATAATTTATCTATTTACAAACCGACAAACAGAGTAACAAAATCCAATCCATCTGTTGTTATGCGTGGTAATTTCATTAATTCTGTTTTTCAAAGAAATGTTGAGGGATTGACTTTCAAAATAGGTGAAAACTGTAAAACAACAATCAACGATTTAATAATGTTGAAAGAAGCGAGTGATGGAACAAAACACAAAGAAATGGCAACCGACCCCAAAACAGGTACACGTTTTCAAAAAGTAGGACATTTCAGCGATTTATTTGATTACATTGTTTGTTCTGCATTTGGTAATGAATTTCAATCCTATTTGAGAGGTTCACAAAATATTGGTATTCGAGTAGGTAAAGCGTCACCATCTAAACACGGATATTAATTTTACTACTAAACAATAGTAAACAAATCTAATATACTTAATTTCGTATTGTTATGGCATATTTAAGACTTCAAGATTATTATCAATTGAGGATTCAGAAAACTCAATTAGACCAAATAATACAAAATAATGATGTTGTAAGGGTTTCGAGTGAATTGGAATCTTTAGCGGAAATGGTATCTTTTTTAACTCAAAAATACGACGTAGAGGATGAGTTTAGAGATATAAAATCTTATGCTTACGGTCAAACATACAACGCAAACGATTTAATTGAATTAGACGCTCCGTTATACGTTGCGACAAATACATATACGCTACATTCCAAAACATTATACAATTCAAACGTTTATGTTTGTACAACTGCAATAACAACACCTGAAGCGTTTAATTCAGCTCATTGGAAATTGGTAGGTTCGCAATATGATTTATTCAATGTTGTTTCACCTTATACTAGATATTCATTTAAAACTACTTATGTAGTTGGTGACTTTGTTGTTTATAAAAACAAACTATACAAGTGTTTAGTAAGCAATATAAACATTATGCCTACAGATGCTAATTTAGGTTTTAAATATTGGAGTCTTGGAGTTAATTATTCGGTTACTGGTGTAGAACCTTACAATGTTGTTTCAGACTTTTCATCGTGGAATAATTCAACTACTTATTCAGTAGGTAGTTTAGTTTCTTACAATGGAATAGTTTATTACTGTAATGGATCAAATATCAATCATTCACCGCTAGGAAATATTACTTATTGGTTACCTGTAACGTGGAAACATTCAGATAATAGGTCTATTCAATTGGTAGCTTTTTTAATTGATATGGTAATCTATAAAATCAATATGAGAATAGCACCTAATAATATTCCACAACTTCGCAAAGACAATTATAATTATGCGAAAGAATGGTTAATCGAAGCAGGAGGCCAAAATAACGCTATTACGGCAAACATTCCATTATTACAACCAAAACAAGGTGGGCGTATTCGTCACGGTGGAAATACTAAAAACATTAATACATACTAATGAAGTCACCAAAAATATTAACTAAGAATTATTGGTTTCCAACGATAAATCCGTTGACAGATGCGGGTCAAGGTGTAAATCGTGAAACAAATCCACAACACGTTAGTAGATACATTGCGAGGGTTCAATTAGCTCGTATTCGTCAAGACGTTAAGAGTTGGAGAGATGCGATTAATGAAGCTGAATTAGCATACTATCCCCACAGGGTGCAAATGCAAAGATTGTTTAATGATACCAGTTTAAACGGTCACGTTTTCGCTTGTATGGAAAAAAGAAAGTCATTAACTAAACAAAAACGTTTTGAAATAGTAAACGAAAAAGGAATAGTGGATGAATTTTGGACTGAAAAATTAAATAAAAAATGGTTACATACCGTAATAAACTATTCATTAGATGCTTTGTTTTATGGTTATAATTTAGTTAACTATTCAGAGATTGAAAACGATGAGTTAAAGGGTATTGAGGTAATAAAAAGACATAATATTTCACCTGACAGATTACAAGTTGTTTCTTATGTTTATTCATTGAGTGGTATTCAATTTGAAACAGATGAACAATTTAAAAACTGGGTTTTTTACATTTCTACATCCTCCGAAACGGGTATTTCCAATTGTGGTTATGGTTTGCTTTATCGTTGTGGAATTTATGAAATATTTTTACGAAATTTATTAGGATATAACGGGGACTTTGTAGAATTATTTTCACAACCTTTTAGAGTTGGTAAAACACAAAAAACAAATGATGATGATAGGTCGGAGTTTGAGAGTGCTATTCGTGATATGGGTTCTAGTGGTTACGCTATTATTGATCCAAATGATGAGATTGATTTTATTGAAGCGAAAAATTCGGGTAACGGGTTTATGGGATATGAAAACCTTGAAAAACGTTGTGAAGCTAAAATTTCAAAAATAATCTTAGGACATGCAGACGCTATCGATTCAACTACTGGAAAATTAGGTTCAAATGATGAGGTTAAAGAAGCCTTAGAAACAATTGAAAAAAACGATGGTAATTTCATTATGAATGTTATCAATGATGAGGTATTACCAAAATTAAGAAATCAAGGTATTGCAATTCCTGACAATTTACGTTTTACATTCTGTAACGATAAAGAAAAATTTGAAGAAGAAGAAAAAGCGAATAAGCGAAACAACGAAGTAATAACAAACGTTAAAACTTTATTCGATGCGGGTTACAAAGTTGACGCTTCACAAATTGAGGAATTAACAGGATTGAAAATTACTGAAATCGAACCAAGCGAAAAAGGATTGCCACAAGACGTACAAAATAAATTGAAAGACCTATACAATGGTATTTGATGACTACGACAAAGAACGTTTATTTGAAATGATTTATGCGGGTTTAGTTACTGCAAAGAAACTGCCTAAACAATTGTTTCAATTAACATTTAAAGAGTTATTAAAAGGAATGGAAACGGCTATTAATTACGATGTCGTAGATAAAAAACTAGTAGCTGATTTAACACAAAACTTATATTTATTTAGTGGTGCAAAAACAGAAGTTCAAGTACTCGACATGGTTGGCTCAATGGTTAAGGATGGAAAATTACTACCTTATAACGAATTTAAAAAGATAGCTGACGAGAAATTTACAGAATACAATAAAAACTATTTAAGAACTGAATACGACACAGCAGTAGGACAGTCCCAAATGGTTAGCGACTGGAGTGATATACATAAGGATAAAAAACTATTTCCATATCTTAAATACGATGCTATTTTAGACAGTAAAACAAGTGATATTTGTAAACACTTTGACGGTGTAACATTGCCTGTAGATGATAAATTCTGGTCTCAATATTCACCCTTGAATCATTTTAACTGTTTCACTCCTGATACTCCTATACTTACACCAAATGGATGGGTAAATATAGAAGACATCAAAAAAGGTGATTTAGTTATTGGTGGAAGTGGTAAAACTCAAAATGTTTTGGGAGTTCACATTAAAAGTATTTATGAAGAAATTTTGAATATTAGAATCAAAAACAATTCCATTTCTACGACCAAAAAACATCGTTTCTTGTCCATTAATGGGTGGAAGAAAGCTGAAAGTTTCAATGTTGGTGATATAATTGTACAAAACATCGAAACAACCTTTTTTAATAAAGCTATTTGTACAATAAATAACTTTTACGTTGTTTTGAGTTATTTGTGTATGCCTATCATAAGAAAGTGGAAAACGAGAACTATTAACACATTCAATTGCTATATTAATACTTGGAATAAAAATATCAACAAATCTATTATTGACAAGTTCGTTTCCAATACAAGTCAAACCTTTATCAATAAAATAATCAAAAAGTTTTTGTTCGTTATTAGTAAGTTTTTTATGATATTGTCCATACCTTTTTGGATTGTTATTATATGTTTCAATAGTCTTTTTATTCGCTTTTTCTCTAATTTTAATATTGAACATCGGGTTAAATTCTTTCATTCTTTTAAAAGCATCAGGTCTTTTTTTGCCTTTCATTGGATGAGGAATTGTTTTAAGAGTTTTAATAAGTCTTTCTCCAGTTTTAACTTTTCTAATATTGTTATTAATCCATTGAGTTTTTATAGCTTCGCTACCAACACGACAAACAAACCCCTCATTTTTAAACCAAGTTCGTATGGTAGTGGCGTTAACGCCCCATCGAACCCCGATAGTTCTAAAAGTCATCATTCTGTCGAAGTAGAGAGTTTGGAGGGATTCACGAAAGGACAACCCCTCGATAGATTCAATTCTTTGTTTAGTTTCTTTTTTCATAGTTTTTTTAATCGTAAATTTGTTTTAATAAAAAATATTAGTAAAAATAATTATTCAGGACAAATATACAACTTATCAGTGAATAATGACGAAAGTTACATTACAAATGTAGGTGTTGTTCATAACTGCAGATGTGAGATAATTAAATTAAGTGAATACGATGAATTTGATATTACTAAAGAAAAAAATGTTAAATTAGCAGAAAAGAAAGGCGGTGACAATATGAATGATATATTTAAAATGAACCCTTACAATGATAGGGTAATATTTTCAGAAAAACATCCATATTTTGAACAAGCTAAAAACTATAAAAAACAATTTGTAAAATGAAACAACCATTAATTAGTAATAAATTCGTATTTGAATTAGAGCAAAGAATACAAGGAGAATTATCAGCAGAATCTATGTATAGACAATTGTCAGCGTCTATGCAAAATTTAGGCTACTTTGGAGCTTCTAAGTTTTTTTTAAAAGAAGCGGACCAGGAAGTTAAACACTATCAAAAAATTGTTGATTTTTGCAATGATTTAGGGGTACTTCCTGAAATATCAAATACATTGACAGATTTAAAAGTTGATAGTTTAGAATTAGCTTTAAAAACGGCGTACGATGCTGAATTAAATCTATTAAATGAATACAAAAAACTATCTAATTTATCAATGGAAGAACCTACACTATTTTATTTTAGTTTAGAATTTGTAAAAGAACAAGTTAAAAGCGTTGGTGAATATGGAGATTTATTAGCACGTTTGGAACTTACAAAAGAACCTATTTTATTAGATAAAGAATTATGAGTACAAATAAATTAGCTCCCTCAGATTGGGAACATTCAGGAAATACGGTTATGGATATGATAGCAAATGCGGTTAGCCACTTTCGTAAATGTAGAAAACCTTTAAAATCTATTGCTTTACACGGATTTCTTTATCATAAATTTGAAAACTTCATTTCTAAAAAAATGAATAACGAAGAAGAATTTGAAACAGCAAGAGAATCAGGATTTAAATTTGATAGCGTGGATATTATACCAGCTGGAATGATGCAAAGCAGTAACCTACATTTTACATTTTGGGAACGAGAAGAAAATGAAAAATAAGTTTGATTTTAGTGAGGTAATGAATAAATTTGAACATCTTAAAAGAGATATTCCTAATGTCCTTGCTAATCAAAGTGTAAATTATTTTAAAAGATCATTCCAAAAACAAGGTTGGGAAAATAATAGATGGAAAACTTCAAAGCGTGTTTTAAATGGTGGCGGTTCAACATTGGTTAAATCAGGTGCTTTAAGACGTTCTATAAAAGTTCGATTAGCTTCATTTAGGAAAATATCCATAACTTCCAATTTACCATATTCAAAAATACATAATGAAGGATTTAATGGAACTCAAAAAGTTAAAGGATTCACTCGAAAAATGAAAATGCCTAAACGTCAATTTATGGGAGTGTCTCAAAAATTAACGGAAATGCACAGAAAAACAATGATGTCAATGATTAATAAATGCTTTAAATGAATACTACATTTTTTACAGAAATACAAACACAATTAAATACGGTATTACCTAATTTATACATACGTTTGTTTAATAGTCAATTTGATACAATTGAAGAAGGTGAGAATTATGCTTTTCCTTTTCCTTGTTGCTTCATTGAATTTGTAAATGATGAACACATTAAAATGTTAGGTAATGGAGTTCAATTATACGATCCTTTAATTGTTCGTTTACACATTGGAAGTTTAGAATACGATTCAATGGACGGTAATTTAGACCAAAATTTAAATATATTATCATTAAAAGACACAATTTATACTACTATACAAAAATGGAAGTCAACAAAGAGTAGTATTTTTATACGTACAAATGAAATAATGCACACACAACACGACCAAGTAAGTGTATTTATTCAAGACTACAAAACAACATTAGTAGATGATTCAATGCGTGAACCAGTCGGAGGAATTACAGTTAACACAATTGCAACGTTAGACGATACAGTAACTTATTAAAGATATGGCAAGAAGTACGGCACAGATTAAAAGTCAAATGATTGACGCTAAAAACCAAGAAACAGATTTACAAGGTTTAACGTCTACAAGTCAAACGGCAGTATGGAATTTAATATTATTTATTTGTGCGGGTGCAATTAATATAATGGAGCAATTACAAGACTTATTCAAGTCGGATATTGAAACTCAAATAAGTAACGCAATACCAAATACACCTCAATGGTTACAACAACAAGCGTTTAAATTCCAATATGACGCAAATAACCCACAAGTGTTACAATTGGTTGATTTAATTCCAACCTATCCAATAGTAAACACTAACTTACAGATTTTAACTCGTTGTTCTGTTTCAAATGGAAACAATAAAGAAGTTAATATTCGAGTAGCTAAACAAGAACCACCGGTTAAATTGGTTACTGCAGAACGTACTGCGTTAGTTTCTTATTTTGGAGTTATTGGAAATGCGGGAATTACTTACAATGTTATTTCTATTGAACCGGATTTAATCGAAATTGATGCAGATGTTTATTATGATGCACAGTATAGTGCGGTTGTACAAAGTGCGGTAAAAACTGCTTTATACACTTATTTATCAACTATTGACTTTAACGGTTATGTTTATGTAGCTAAAATAGAAGATACTATACAAGCTATTTCAGGAGTTAAAGACGTTAAGATTAATAACATTTACGTACGTGCAAGTTATGAAAGTTATGCAAACAAACATACTATTTACAGTTTATCTACAGGAACAAATGCAAGATACTATCAACCATATGCAGGTTATATTGTAGAAGAAACAACAACTTCACATACTTTTACTGACACTATTAATTATTTCGCTCAATAATGAATAAATATTTAATTTCATTTTATGACTTTTGGGCGAATTTACTTCCACCAAATAAAAGACTTGCAAAGTTTATTGCGTTTGGTAAGTCTATAATGTCACAAATACAATGGAATCATACCAATCTATTTGTAAAATATTATAAAGGCGATACGGTTGCTTATTGGTATAGTACAGTTGTTTATACGAAAGGAACGTACATAAAAGGATTAGACAAAGCAATATACTATTGTATAAAAACGGCAAGTGCAGGAACAACTGTATATGATACTAATTATTGGTTGTTAATTAATAGTTCATTTATAGGTTCAGAAACTAGATTGAAATTTACTTCTCAAAAGTCTGTTTTTGAATATGCTTTAAATACATGGTTTGATCAAACTTTCATTAACCCCCCAAAACAACCAACATTAAATAGTGCTTCTAACAATGTTATTTATATAACTACAAATTCAATAGATATTAATATTTTTTTGGTTGGTTCTTCGGTTGTTGATACTTCTAATATTTCAGCTACTGGATTTGATTCTAGTTATTATGTAGGATTAGCACCGAGCAGTTACATAAATAATGATTTTACAATATATTATGCTTCGTCAATTGTTCCGAGTTATTTAACATCAATACAATTTGAGCAACAAATAAAGGCTTTTGCGGACAAAATTAATTTAGCAGGTTTAAGATACAATATAACAAGTTACTAAAATGAAACACGTTTTATCAAATAATATTACAAGTACGGCCAAACAACCGATTGTAAAGGAAACATTAGCACATTACGACAATCAATTAACTGAGGTTGTTAATGCTTTGTGCAGAGGTCAACACAATAACGGTCCATTTATCGTTTATGGTTGTGAATGGACTTATTCAGGTGGTGTATTTTCAGTAAATGCAGGAGCTATATTTTCAAGTGGTGAATTATACTTAGTAGATGCTTATTCCGCAACTATATCAATGCCTAGTCGCTTTTACGGTTCAATAGTTACTTCTTATGAATCAATTGACCCTATATTATTTACGGACGGTAATAGTTATAACGTACACCAAACGAAAAGAATAGTTTGGAATAATACAAGTGGTTCATACGATTTATTAACGATTCATAGAAGAACTGACGGATGGTTAACTAAAACTATCACAGATGCAATGTTAACAGTTAATACTGGTTCTATTACTGTTGCAAGTGCTACAAAAAAAGAATTTACTTATAAATATGATTTTTTTACAAATACACTAATAGTTAATTACAATATTGTAAGTGCTGACGCTTCGGCAAGCTCATTTGCTAATTTATACATTGATATTTCTTCGCTTATACCTTCAACGTTAAGTTCAAATGATATGCAATCTATTGGGTATTATAATAATTCTTACAATACAAGTTCAGCAGGTTCAGGATTGACTAAACGCTCATCTACTTATGTAAGTTATTCGGGTGGTTCTGGAGTATTGACAATAACTCCCGCAGTATATTTAAATTTTGATGCAGATGGATCAAATAATTTAACTTTTCAAGGTCAAATTGAAATTAATATCTAAAAGAATTTAGGGGATTTTCGACATTCTTCGGACATCCCCTCATAAATATCTAGTAATTGACCTTTTTCAAAATCTTTCATATTAGCGAATATTTGCCGAATTGCATTTTGCAACACTTCGCTTTTTGATCGTCTATTAACGTGACAGTAAGCCGTCAATAATTTATTATCGTACTGTCTTAAATAAGTGTGAATTTGTGCTTTTTTAATACTCATAAAATTGTTTTTTACTACTAAATACTACTTACTACAAATATAGTAATTTTTTATAAACTAATTTAGTTATATGATATTAAAGTACACAATTGATGCAAGCGTAGACGAACCGATAATGCTAATCGATAAGCATATTGGAATGGATGCGGAAGACGGACAAGGAATTGACGGTTCTGATTTTGCTCGTGAATTACTTTATTTAGATTCATTAGAAAAAAAATCAATTCAAATTCGTATTAATTCAGTTGGTGGTTCAGTTATGGACGGTATGACTATTTACAATGCAATTCTTAAAACAAATGCGAAAGTAGATACTTATAACGTTGGTATTTGTGCAAGTATAGCAGGTGTTATATTTCAGGCAGGACGAAAAAGAATAATGGCGGATTATTCATTATTAATGATGCACAATCCACAAGGAGGAGATAAGAAAGTGCTTAAAGTAATGAAAGAATCTTTAGTCACTATGTTAACTCGCAAATCTAATAAAACAGAAATTGAAATTTCAAAATTAATGGATGCGACAACCTGGATGACTGCAACGGAATGTTTGACAAATGGTTTAGCCGATGAAATAGAGGAATCACATAAACTAAATAAACAAAGAATTAAATCAGAGGATGTTAAGAACGCTTATAAAGAAGCAACACTTATATTAAATAGTTTTAATCAAAAATCAAAGCAAATGTTAAAAGTAACAAACAAACTAGGTTTGGAAGAAACAGCTACGGAAGAAATGATTTTGGCTTCAATCGAGTTAATCGAAAATAAATCAATGAATGATTTAGAAGATGCTAAAAAAATGTTGGAAGAAGCTGAAAATTCAGTAACAAATCTTAAAAAACAAGTTGCAGAATTAGAAGATGCTAAAAACGCATTGGAAGAAGAAGCAGAGAACAAAAAACAAGAAGACTGCAAAAACAAAGCGGTTGACTTCGTTACTAATCTTGTAAAATTGGGTAAAATCTCAAACAAAGAAGAAGTAATAGAAAAATGGACATCTTTAGCAATTACCGATTTAGGTACTGCAGAAATTATGTCAGAAGGTTTAACAGTTAATAAGTCTAACAAGACTATTACAGTTGAACAAGAAAATGAAGCGTCATTAGAGAATGCAACTGCAAATGCTATGGCTGAAATCGCAAACAAATTAAATTTATAATAAAATGGCAGAAGGATTAAATATTCAAGATACCACTTACTCAGGTTCAGTAGCGTCATATATGATGACACGTGCCGTAGTTGGTGCAGATACTATCGAAAAAGGTGGTATAATGGTTCAGGATGGAATTAGAAAGAAATTCAACATTCCAAGAGTTGAGATTTCAGGTTTTATGCAAAAACGTCAAGCAACACCAGTTTCAAAAGGAAACGTAAATGTTGACGGTAAAATCATTGAGCCAAAAGACTTAATGTTATACGTTGAGTTAAATCCAAGAGATTTTGAAGCTCACTACTACGCAGAAAAACAGTCTCCAAAATTGTTAACTAGAGAATTACCTCAAACTGCTGAAGCATTTATTATGATGCAACAAATGAAGCGTTTGAATGAGTTTTTTGAAAACGCAATTCACCGTTCTAGAATTGACTTTGACCCAAATGGAAGTGCAGTTGATCCAACTTCAAAAGGTGAGGTTGCAGGTGCGGTTGATTACCAATATTTCGATGGTTTAATCAAAAAAGCATTAGATGACGTTAACACTATTCAAGTACCTACTCCAGTTGCTTTAACAACTGCAAACATTAGAGATAAATGGACTTTAGCATTAAATTTAGTTCCACCTGCTTTATTGTTTAAATATGGTAAAGGTGGTTTGAAATTCTTAGTTTCTTATGCAGACAAATTGAAATATGAAGAAGCTTTAAGAACTGACGCTTACAAAAATATCGATTCTACTGAATCAGCTATTGAGCGGTACAGAGGATATGACATTGTAAGTTGTGCGGGTATTCCTGAGAATACTTTCTACTTATGTATTGCACGTCCTGACAATCAATCTAATCTTTGGCTAGGTATCAATAGTACTGAGGATAACCAATTACAATTATCTAGATTACAAAATAACTCTGAGTTATTCTTTATCAAAGGATTGTTTAAAATGGACACTCAAATTGGTTTTGCTGATCAATTAGTAATGTACACAACATTAACGGCTTAATATTAACATTAGGGAGTTGAGATATACTCCCTTTTAAAATTTATAAAAAAAAATGGCAAGATTTGGAATAACAAAAAACGAGGATAACACAGGACGTGTTGTTACTTACGACATTAAAGAACCAGTTTACGCTGCGACTTTATCAATCAACGCAAACGCTTCTAAAACATTTGTTACTGTAGGGGCTTTGACTGGAGCTTTAACATTGAATTCAGTTGTAGCAAACGCACAAAAATATGATGAACTTTTTATTTCATTCACAGCGTCTGGAGCAAACAGAATTGTAACTTTTGGAACTAATTTCGCAAGTGCAGGAACATTAACGGTTGTTTCGGCTAAATTTGGGTCGGCACACTTCGTATATAACGGTAATGCATGGGTTGAATTTGGAAGAGCTTTAACGGCTTAATCTAATGGATGAGTTAAAACAAGCGTTAGTTAATGAACTAATACACGTTGAAACAATCTTTTTTGATTCAGTTGGTAATTGGTTCATTAACAAAACAAAAGACGCATTAGAATCAAAATCAAGAGATGAGATTTTAGAAACTAAAAAAGTAAAAACTTTAAAACCTACTGCTGAATAATCAGTAGGTTTTTTTTTAAAACAAATAACAAATGAGTTTACCAGACATTACGTTTAATTACGGAAAAGGAGGACTAGGACGAGCATTAGCGGGGAATGATTATATTTCTTCATTAATGTTTGTTAACTCGTCTCTACCTTCGGGTTTTAGTTCTACGAACAGAATCCAAAAAATATTCTCGGTGGCTGATGCGGTGACGTTAGGAATAGATAATCTTTATTCAGATGAAACAAAAGCTACGGCAACATATACAGTAACTAACAAAGGTACAGCGGGAGACGTTGTAACAGTTAATTACACAGATTATAAAGGTACGGTTATTCAGTTAGCTCAATACACTTTAGCTACTGCTGACATTACAAGTACAACAACTTCGGCTTTAGCTTTGTCAAATGCTGTTAATTTAGGAACTAATACGCACGGATTTAGTGCTAGCCCTTCAAGTGCAATTGTAACAATTACGACTAAAGTAGGAGAAGGAATTTACCCAAATAGTGGAACTCCTTATGCAATAGCTGTTACAGGTACATGTGCAGTAACAATAGCTCAAGCGGTTGTTACGGGTGTAGCTTCTAAAAGAGCGATTGAATATTACCATGTTAGCGAATTCTTTAGATTACAACCTCAAGGAGTTCTTTACGTTGCATATTACGCTACTTATGATGCTAATAACATTACTTTAGTAAGAGACTTTGCAAACGGTGAAATTCGCCAATTTGGTGTATTAAATGATTTAACTACTGCTTTTGCTACAAGTCAAGTTACAGCTATACAATCAGTAGCTACAGCTTCACAAACAGCTCACAAGCCTTTTAGTGTTCTTTATGCTCCTGAGATTAGTGCTACATCTTCATTGAGTTCATTAACTGACTTAACAGGATTAGCTTCTAAAAATGTTTCTGTTGTAATTTCACAAGATGGAGCAGGACAAGGATATAGACTTTACAAAACAACGGGTAAATCAATTTCGGATTTAGGTGCTAAATTAGGGGCGGTTGCTTTTGCTAGTGTTTCGGATAGTATTGCATGGGTTGGTAAATTTAATATGTCAAACGGTACGGAATTAGATACTATCAATTTTTCAAACGGTGTATTATATTCAACTGTATCAGATGCTTTATTAACTACTTTAAATAACTACGGTTACTTATTTTTAAGAAAATTAGTAGGTATTACAGGAAGTTATAACACACCGCCAACAACTTCGACTCTACCTAGTTCGGACTATCATTTCATACATTCAAATAGAACAATTGATAAAGCAACTAGAGGAGTAAGAGCTGATTTATTACCTGATTTGTCTAGCCCAATCATTTTAAATAGTGATGGAACAATGACAGATTCAACAGTAGCATACCTTGAAAGTAAAGCGGGATTAAGTTTGTCACAAATGGTAAGAGATACAGAGTTGAGTAATTTCTCTGTTACAATTAACCCTTCACAAAATGTACTTTCAACAAATACATTGACTGTAGCGGTTAAATTGTTACCAGTAGGAGTAGCAGATTTCATAGTAGTTAACATAGGATTCACAACTAATTTATAATAAGAAATGGCAGTTCCATTAATAAATGGTGTAGCGTATGGATGGGGTAACGTGCAAGTTATCCTATTCGGAACGCCACTTACTACGATAACAAAAATCGAGTACAACCATAAACAAAATAAAGAAAACATCTACGGTGCAGGTTATGAACCAGTAGCACGTGGGTATGGTAGAGTTGAGTATTCAGGTTCAATTGAAATGAAAACGGATGAATGGAAACGAATCATTTCGGCATCTCCAAACCGTAACCCATTAGACATTGCCCCGTTTGATATTCAAGTAGTAATGGGTGGTCACGGAACAACTCCAACAACTGATAAGTTGAAAATGGTTGAGTTTTTAGAGAACCCTTTATCTACATCAGAGGGTGACACTTCAATTACTGTAACTATTCCAATTATTATTGGTACAATTACAAGATAATTTTCTTATATTTACACTCATAAAAATAAAACGTTATGAGTGTAAATTTAGATCAAGTAGAACAAGAAGCGAACGAAAAAGCAATTCAGCTAACTGAGAGATTGGGAGAACCTATTCACGCTCACGTTATCAATGCAGGTGAACAAGGATTTGTGACCGGATTCTTTAAACAACCTAACAGAATGCTTAAAATGTATGCTTTGGATATGTCCACAACTTCATTAAGTCAAGCAAACGACACAATTTTAAAATCTTGTTTGTTAATTGATGAATCAGATAAGCGAATTTTAGAAGATAAACCTGAAAATGACGCTATCTATTTAACTTTCAATATGTATGCTTCTACTTTGGTAGAGTTGTATAATTTGAATATTCAAAAAAAAAGTTAAAATATAAAATTGATGAAAATAGTAGCGAAGAAAGACAAATAAGTTCTTTACTTCGCTATTTTTTTAATATAGATCCTGACACTTTAACTGATGATGAATTTTGGAAGTTAGAGGGTGAATTAATGTTCGCATTAGTAAAAGATGGTAAACTAGAAAGGAAAAAATAATGGCAGAAAATAAAGTTGAATACATCATAAGTCTTAAAGATTTATTTTCTAGTGGAATAAAAAAGGCTAAAGGTGAAACGGATGAATTAAACAATTCAGTAAACAATACTTCTAATAGTTTGGGTGGACTTGCTAAAATGGCGGTTGGTGCATTTGCAACTATTGGAATAGCTAGTTTTGTAAAATCTGTTGTTGAGGTAGGATCTAGTTTCGAATCTGCTGAAATGGGTTTAAAAACTTTTTTAGGAACTTCTGAATTAGCTCATTCTGCTTATTTAGGTATTCAAGAAGATGCACAAAAAACACCATTCGATTTTCAATCATTATTACAAGCTAATAGAGCGTTAATTTCTTCGGGTGAAAGTGCAGAACAAGCAAGGGGGAATATTTTAAATTTAGCCAATGCTATAGCATCTACAGGCGGAGGAAGTGATGAATTGTCTAGAATGTCGGTAAACTTACAACAAATTAAAAATGTTGGAAAGGCTTCCGCAATGGATATTAAACAGTTTGCTTTTGCAGGAATTAATATTTATGGACTTTTAGCAGATGCAACAGGTAAAAATGTTAGTCAAGTTAAAGATATGGAAGTATCTTACGACTTACTTACTTATGCTTTACAAAAAGCTGGACAAGAAGGTGGGATATATTATAAAGGTCTTGAAAATGCAATGAATACAACGCAAGGTAAATTATCGAATTTAAAAGATATGTTTGATGTATTTAAAAACAAGATATTTATTGAGATGAAACCACTTATATCGATTGCAATAAATGGTCTTACTGCTATGATGGGAGCATTTGGAGGTATGATGCACCATTTAAAAACGTTTAGCTCTTTAGGTAAAGAATTTATGTACAACCTTAGAGAATTTGCAGGAGTTGTATTTGAAGCTATTAAACCAATTGGAAAAGCATTTGGTGGTTTAATTATTGCAGTTGTGCAAGGTATAAGCAATGTTATGTGGGCGTTTAAACAAATGGGAACAACCGGAAAAGTCATTATAGGTTTGACAGTTGCTATATTAGCGTTAAATTACGCTATGAATATGAACCCAGCAGTTAGATTGGTAACTGGAATATTTGCCGTAATTGGTGCGGTTGGTATAGCTTGGAAGAAGTTTTCTATGTTTAGAGGTGTAGTTGTTGGATTGTGGGAAGTTGTTAAAGGTTTAGCAAAATCTTTTTGGGATTTAATAGCCGGATTTCACACAATGGATTTCGGAAGAATGAAAAAGGGGTTCGATTCTCTTTTTGATGTTGGAAAAAACTTTGATAAAGGTTATAATAAAGGTGTTGCAATGGTGAAGCAACCTAAAAAAGAAAAGAAAACGTTATCAGAAGTTACAAAAGAAAAAGAAGAAAAGAAAACTACTAATCTACTAACTAAACCAACTAATACAGAAACAAAAAGCGAAGTTTCAAAGGTACAACAAAAACAAGCTACACAAATACATATTAATATTGGAAAATTAGTAGAAACACAAAATATAAAAATTGAAAACGCAACAAAAGATTTCGCTGAAAAGTTACACAATGCCGTTTCAGAAGTACTTTTAAATGTTATAAATGACGCTAACCGTATAGCTACTCAATAGATATGAAATTTATAATTCCAAATACAGAAATTCAAGCTCACAATCAATCAACGATTATAGCTAAAACTATACTTCCAAGTATTGCAAAGGGTGTAGCTTTAAAGGTATTACAACCTTTAAGAAAACCCGCTTACGATACAGATAAGCCGTATTCAGATACAATGCCAACACAAAGCGAAAAAGACGCTATGTTATACGGTTCTTATTTGGGTACAAATGTGATGTCTGACTTAAATCTAAAAGATAAAGAGAGCGATTTTAGTTTAGTTATTGATACGGCAATATTTAACGTTACTCAAAATAAACATATTATTACAACGGCAGTTCAAGGACGTAACGGAACGGTAAAAGAATATATTTCATTAGGTGATTATAAGATTAGTATTAAAGGAGTTTTAAGTGGTGCTAATGGTGTTTATCCAAAAGATACTAAAACGATTAACAACGCAACAGTTAAGGACTTACTAGAAATGTGTAAGATAAACAAAGCGTTAACGGTTAATAGTTGGTATTTAACACAATTTAATATTTTCGATATTGTTATAACCGAATTTAATTTAGGGCAAATTGAGGGTGAATACTCCGTACAACATTTTGAAATACAAGCGTTATCTGATGAACCATTTGAAATAAATATTACAAAATAATGTTAAATTTAGTTTCTAAAATAACGATTAAACAAAACGGTATTCCAACTTATCCAAATCGGTCGGATGTTGTAATATTTGATTTTGTAAATAATTTAGATATTTCATCAACTTGGCAAAATTTAAGCGATACTGGTTCGATTATATTTCCTAAAAATTTAACTTTTAAAGACCAATTCGGAAACGTTTCAAGTTGGGCAAAACAAAACATTGCAACCAATAACGGAAATTTACCGCCTTTAATTGTTAGGGGTGATTCTATTAAGATTGAAATAGGTTACGAATACGAAAAAACAAAAGGTAATTTTGTGACTGAAATTAACAAGGTATTCAATGGTTTTATAACTTCTGTAAATAATAGAATACCTTTAGAGTTTAGTTTTGAGGATAATATGTGGGCGTTAAAACAGATACAAGCTCCTAACATGACTTTTAAACAAAGTGAGTGGACTTTAGAAAGTATGATTAAATATCTTATTAAAGATACTAAATACACTTTAAAAGATATGATAAACGGTTCACCAATTTCGACAAAGTTCGGTGATTTTACAACTCAAAACGAAACAATAGCTCAGGTATTAGATAGATTGCAAAAAGATTTTAGATTTGAAGCTAACTTTAGAGGTAATGAATTAAGATGTGGTTTTATTGTTTATTACCCTGAAAATCGAAAAGAACACAACTTTAAATTTCAGCATAATATTATATCGGACGATTTAATTTATAAACGTAAAGACGATGTTTTAATAGGTGTAGAAGTTCATACGCACCAATTAATACCATTAGCGAAAACTAACAAGGACGGTACAACAAAATTTAAAACTGAAAAGTTTAATTATTTTGGTTATTATTATAAAGGTGATTTAAAAATAGTTCAAATAGATCAAAAACCAAAAGCATTTGAAGGAGAAATTAGAACTATAAATATGATGAAAATGCCTATCGATGAGGTTAAAAATTATATTTCAAAACAATTAAATAGACTAACTTACGAGGGATGGAGGGGTTCATTTGTTACTTTTGGATTACCACAAGTTAATCACGGTGACATAGTTCAATTGATTGATGATATAATACCCGAAAGAAACGGTCGTTATATGGTTAAATCTGTAGAAACATCATTTGGAGTTAATGGATTTCGTCAAACTATTGGAATTGACATAAAGGTAGATGATTATTCACAAGAAGAACTTAACGCAGGTTTATGAGTGCAGAATTAAGGCAAATAAAAGAAGGTATTCAAAGACTTGCTAATACGTTTGGTAAAGACTATGTTTCAACTGTTGATTGTAATGTAACGGCAATCAACGAAGCTAATCGAACGTGTACAGTTGAACCGATAACTACAAGTTTAGCTACCGGATTTAATGAAGTAGCTTTGACTGCAGATCCAAATGATGGATTTATTTGTTATCCTGAAATTGATAGTACAGTAAGAGTAGCAGTCACTAATAAAGGAGATAAATATGTTTTACAATTTAGCGATTTATCAAAGGTTCGTATTACAGTTGGAAATAGTGAAATAGTTATTCAAGATACTTCAATAATGTTTAATGATGGAACATTGGGAGGGTTAGTAAAATTAAACGATTTGACAACTAAATTAAACAACCTAGAGAACAAAGTTAATGCTATCATTACTACATTTAACGCACATACACACGTTGCTAGTTCTTTTGGTACTCCAACAACACCACCACCATCTTTAATAGTTGGGACATTAACACCCACACAAACAACCGATATAGAAAATACTAAAATAAAACAATAATGGTAGCACAGGACTTAATACAAGATAACGGAGATTTATTGATTCAAAATGGTGACTTTGTTATAGGTTTATCGGATGAGCAACACGTCGCTGATATTATTTATTCTTCGCCTAATTGGTGGAAGGAATTTCCCCAAGTTGGAGTTAATATTCAAATGTATTTAAGTGGTTCGGGAATTGGTGATGAATTAAATAGGAATTTAAAACTACAATTAATTGCGGACGGCTACACAGTTGGAAAAGCTAGTATTACCCAGTTGAATGAAGAATTAATTTTGGACACAGATGCTAAAAGAATATAAAGTCTTAAACGGTGAAACGATTCAAGATGTTACTGTAAAATTATACGGAAGTATTGATTATCAATTCTTATTAATTTCTCAAAACAATATTTCAATTTCAACCGATATAACGGATTTAATTCTGAAATATGATGATAGTATAATAACAACTATTCCGAACAATATACAAGCTAATAACGCTATATCAACAACACAAAATAGTGTTTTAGGTGTTGAGGGACAAAGTATATTTGACGTTGCTATACAGACACAAGGAACAATGGACAATGTTATAGAATTAATGGACAGTAACAATATTAGTTTTATACAATTAAATTCTGTAAAATCAAAAGTTATTATTTACTACGAAAATAAAATTAAGAATCGTTTAATTTATAATTTTATGCAGAATTTAGGAACGTCCGCAGGTTCTACAATTACACAAAATGTAGGTGGTGGAAGTTTTAATGGTAGTTTTAACGGTAGTTTTGATAGAACTAGAGGAAAATTGATAAAAAGTTTTAATAGATCATTTAGTAAAAGTTTCAAATGAGTAATCAAAATAAGGTAACGCTTCAAAGCGACATAAATACTAAGATATACGAAAATACAACTCAGGATATAACCGGAGCAAATTTAAACGAAGTATTAACAAGTTTGAATGATTCAAAAGTTTCTAAACTAGATGACATTGATACTGATTCAAGTTTTACGGCTAACTCTGACTTACTTGTTCCATCACAAAAAGCGGTTAAAACGGCAATAGGCGGTTATCAATTAACATCAGGCAAAGATGCTTCTAGCGGTTATGTTGGTATTTCAAGTGGTAATGTTATAACTTTGCCTTTAGGTAGAGGTTTTGTATCAAACAACGTAACACCTAATCAAATTGCTTATTTTGATAATAGTGGTAATTTACTAACTTTATCGGTTGCTACTTACCCAAGTATAACAGAGTTAGCTTATGTTAAGGGTGTAACAAGTGCAATTCAAACGCAAATAAATGCTAAGGTAACGGGGTCAGGAACTTCAAGCGGAACGAATACGGGAGACCAAACTTTCCTAAATGCAAGAGTTCAAACAGTAACAAGTTCAGCAACAGTAACGCCAACATCTACAAACGATTTAGTTATAATTACTGCTCAAGCGGTTGGTTTAACTTTAGCTAATCCAACGGGTACATTCACAGAGGGTCAAGCGTTAATGATACGAATTAAAGACAGCGCAACGGCTCAAACTATTGCATTCGGCACTAATTACAGAGCGATTGGAGTTACTTTACCAACTACAACTGTAATTTCTAAAACGATGTACTTAGGGATTATCTACAATGCGACAGATGGCAAATGGGATGTACTAGGAACACCACAACAAGCATAATATGTACTACGGATTAATAAATAGTATGAATAGGGCGGTTGTATCTAGTTATACTGCTAGGACACAAGCCTTAATTACTGCAACGGGGCTATCAAATACAACTAAAATAAATGCTATAAATTCGTTTGATTTAGAAATTCAATCTATTGAAAGTAAATTAACAAATAAAGCATTGTATTTATTATTTTTAGAAAATTCAACGTGGAATGCTCGTAATTTTTTAGGTACTTCAACTTTTGATTTAACATTTAGTGGAGGACTTACCCATACTGCAAGTGGTGTATTACCAAATGGAATTAACGGTTTTGCCAATACAAATTTTAAAAATGCAACTCATTTAAGTTCAGGGACTAATTACACTTTGTTTTTTCAGTCAATGAATGATTCAAATATAGGGGTTGATATAGGTAGTTTCAGCACAGGCACATTAGTAGTTTTAGATATTGAAGCAAGATATGGAGGTTCTATATATGCAGGGCAAAATTCAAATGGTTATTTAACTGCTTCAAATTCAGATGGTTCTGGAATTTATATAAATACAAGGATTTCTAACTCAGATACTAGGCTGTATAAAGATAATATTTTAAAAGCTTCATCATCATCAAATATAGGCACTACATCAAACATAGATAATTATTTATTTGCCCGTAACGAAACTGGTTATGCTTCTTTTTATGGTTCTAAAAAAGCCTTAACTGCTGGTATAATTGACGGCTTAACAGTTGGCGAAATAGCAATATTAAACACCGCTTTATCTAATTTAAAAACAAATTTAGGGGTATGATAGCAATATTAACAACAGAACAAAAAGATAGTTTAATAGGTCAAACATACGATGGAGAGTGTTATTTCAATCCAATCCAAGATTTAAATGATAATTGGGTAATTTCAGAACAAGAGATTGCACAATCTAGTCTACAATGGTTAAAAGATTTACCATTAAGTGAATACCAACCTAAGCCACAAACACCGCTATTTTAATGTTCGACTTTCTAACACATATAAATTTACCTCCTTATTTACTATTTATAGTAATAGTTTTAGGTATATTAACATACTATTTTCACAAAGATATAAGTAAGTTGATTAACCGAAAAGAAGTTGAGGAAGATATAAAGGACTTAAAATCGCACGATATATTCAACACTTTGGAAAGGGTAAAGCAAGATGTATCTCACATGAAGTTCTACTCGCATGGGAAATATGATGCGGTTAAATCTAAGATGTGTACAGATTTCGCTAAGTTCAAATGTAATGTTTGTTGCGATAAATTTGTTGAATTTTTGGATAACGATTTTAGTAAAATTAATTCAGATGAATTAAAGCAGTTAGTACTTTCTGAAATGTATGGAATGCACACTGAATATATTAAGCAAATACGAGCTTATTGGTTAGATAAAGGAATAAGCAATGAAGATGTTGACTATGTAATTGAATTGTTTGAGAAATTTAGATATGATGTTGTTGTATCGTTTCAAAATAGAATAAACGGTATCTTTTCTTCTTCATACCATAAAAATAACTTTGAAAAAATATTAGCTTGTTATGAGATGTATTCGATGGGAATTGATTTGTTACCTAAAGATATGTTGACTACATTTGAAGCATTAAATGGAAAATTTGCAAAAATAAATTATAATTGATATGAGAATTTTAGACAAAATTAAAGCAGAAAGTACAACAGACAACAGATTTAAAGGACAGTTTAAAACTATCTTAGTTTCGATGTTGGGAGTTATAACCGCAAGTGGGATATTAGATACTAAGCCCGTAGTTAAGACTATTGTAGATGTAACACTAGGTATTTTAACACGTGATGTTATTAACCACGCAACAACGTACAACAAGTGATCTCGGCAAGTGCTATATTATTAGCAATAGTAGTAATATTAATAATTGAACAAAATGAAAACATCAGAAAACGGTAAGCAATTAATTAAGTCCTTTGAAGGTTGCAAATTAACTGCATATAAATGTAGTGCTGGAGTTAATACAATTGGCTTCGGGAACACCTATTACACCAACGGTAATAAAATAAAGTTAGGAGATAAGATAACGCAAGAAGAAGCAAATAAATTGTTTTTAGATTTATTACCTAAATACGAAAAGACTGTCTTAGATGCGGTTAAAGTACCATTAACACAAAATCAATTTGATGCTTTGGTTTCGTTCTGTTGGAACTGCGGAAGTTCAAATACTTTGTTTTCTATGATTAATGAAAAGTTTAGTGAAATGAATATTGTAGGCTTTTGGACGAGCCATTATATTATGGGAGGTGGTAAAGTATTAAACGGACTTGTACGAAGAAGAAATGCGGAAGCTACGTTATTTGTAAAGAAATAATTAGTACCTTCGTTTTTCATAATTTTTAGGTTAGGTTAATTTAGCGAGTGGTTTTATACTACTCGCTTTTTTTTGTGAAAATAAATAATAAAAGGTATTGTTTATTCGAATAAGTTTAGTAGATTTGTAGTATTAATAACTAAATACTAAAAATTATGGAAACAACAATCGAGTACAGAGATGTACAATTAAGATGCGAGTTTGAAATTTACCCAATTTCAGAGGAAACAGAACACGAGCCAGAATCAGGCGGTCAAATGTATGACTTGTTTATTTACGTTCAAGAAACAGAAGTATCAGACTTGTTTAACGAGAATCAAATCATTGACATTAAAGAAAGAATTTACGAATCAATTGAAAACGAATTATGAAAATTTACGCAAAAATACACGAAGCAAAGAAAGAAATAGGTATCGTTAAAAAAACGAAAACCAACCCCCATTTCAAAAATACTTATGCCGATTTAAACGCATTAATAGAAGCGGTTGAGCCTATACTACTAGAGAAAGGTTTAATCTTGTTACAACCGATTAAAGACGGTAAAGTATTCACGCAAATAATTGATGTTGAAAACGGTGAAATGATTGAGAGTTTTATTGAATTAACTCCAAATTTAACAAGTCAGGCTCTCGGTAGTCAAATTACCTATTATCGACGTTACCAAATTTCAAGTATTTTACTTTTAATGGCGGACGATGATGATGGGCAATTGGCTAGTAAACCACAACCTAAACAACTACCAATTTGCTCTGAACTTTTATTTGATAAAGCGGTTGCAAGATATGAAGGGCTAGAGTTAGATGTATTTGATAAGTTAATTAAAGCTTATACATTAACCGCTAAGCAAATTTTAGAAATTAACGAAATAACTAATAAATAGAAATTATGACGGCAATAGAATTTTTAGTTGAAGAAATAATTAAACTTACTGGGGTAAATATAAGAATTGACGAGCCAATTATTGAACAAGCTTTAGAAATGGAAAAGCAACAGATTATAGATGCACACGGAGATAAATTAAAAATTCACTCAGGTACTACAAGTTTTGAATATTGGTTTACTGGAGAAGATTATTATAAAAAAAAATTTAACAAATAGAAATTATGGAAAATTTACAAAGACAGTCAGTAATAGAGGTTACACCAACAATGCTACAAGATTACTTCGGAATATTAATTGAAGCGGTTAGGAATGGAGAACTTAACCCATTAGAATTGTACGGAAAAGCGAAAGAGATTGAAGACTTAGCTCAGAAAGTTAAAATTGAGGTGCAAAGTTTAGCAATAGAAGAAGCCGAAAAACGTACAGAAAAAACTTTTAACTTTGGTAATTTTAAAGTAACTAAAGTAGAGGGTAGACGAATGATTGACTATTCTAACATTGAGGAATATCAAATTGCTAAAGCTAATTTAAAAGAGATTGAGTACAAATATAAACAAGTTGCATTAAGTAGTTTGACTAGTTTAGATGAAAGCACTGGAGAAATTCTTAAACGTCCAATTATAACGTTTAGCAAAAATTCAATCTCAATTAAGAATGTATAAAATATTAATCATGCCTTGTATCGGAGTAGTGTTAATATTGCTACTCCGATCACACAAACAAAAAGAAACAATACCAGTATTTAATTATGAAGAAAGAGAAGAAATATGCAACGGAGATAGCTCCAACTACCTACGAGAAAGCTGGGAGACCCAAAATCATAAACGCAAAGATTGTAAAGGCATTGATACCAATTGAGCGAATTTGTGAATTTAAAGAAGTGGTTAAGTCATTTCAGAAATAGAAAATAACGTTTTGCGGATAGGCGAGCCGTTCTCGAATCAGTACGTGTCAAACGGCTTGCTTATGCGTTGTTAGTAGATGAAGAAAAACCCTGCTAAAATAAATTAAAAAAAGCTTATTAATTAATAAATAATCATTATATTTGCACATGTAAATTAAATTTAAAAATTATGAAAAACACAGAATTAGAAAAAGTAGTATTAGAAAGTGGTTTATCAATTTCTGAATCTGAACAAATTAAACAAAGTTATTTACCGTTTTTTATTCAGATTGCTGAAATTAAAGAAGAAAGTAAAAAAATAAACTTTGAAAATCCTACTGAATTAGATGAGAAAATTGCACGTGAACTACGTTTAAGAATGGTTAAAATTAGAACAGGAAGTGCAACAGTTAAAGATGAACGTAAAAAAATTCATTTACTTCGTGGAAATTTAGAGCAGTCTTCTTGGAATCTTATTAAAACAGGTTGCGAATTAGAAGAAGAAATATTTTTTCAAGTTGAAAAGAAAAGAGAAATTACTGAAAAATTAAGAAAAGAAAATCTTAAAAATGAAAGGTTAGAACTTTTAAAAGATGTTTGTGAAAACTCTGAAATTTATCCACTTTCCGAAATGGAAGAAGAATCTTTTAATGATTTATTTGAAGCTTTAAAAATTGCTAAACAACAAAAAGAAGAAAAAGAAAAAGCTGAATTATTACGAATTGAAAATGAAAGAATAGAACGTGAAAAAGCAATTGAAGAACAACGTTTAGAAAATGAACGATTAAAACAAGAAGCTGAAAAACGTGAAAAGGAATTAGATATTGAACGAAAAAAAGCAATAAAAGAAAAAGAAGCTATTGAATTAAAAGCAAAACAAGAAGCTGAAAAACGTGAAAGTGAAATAATTAAAAGAGGTGAAGAAGCTTGTTCTTTTTTAGAAAAATTAGGGTTTGATTATTCATTAGATAATAATGGAATGTATTCTATTTATTTTTCTAAAGGAAAACCATACATGACTTTTTTACAATATAGAAAAGATATATTTTGGTTTGAGCAAAAATCTTCTTTAGATGGTTTTAAATTGCAAGTAGAAGCAGAAATTAAAAGTAAGGAAATTGAAAATAAATTAAAAATAAAAGAAGAGTCAGATTTTATCATTGAAAAAGAAAGAATTGCAAAAGAACAAGCTGAAAAATTAGCAAAAGAACAAGCTGAAAAAGCACCAATAAAAGATAAATTAAAATTATGGGTTACTTCGTTTAATATTGAAAATTCACCAATTGACAATCAAGCAACTAAATTAATAAATGAAAAATTTGAAGCTTTTAAAAAATGGGCAATTACTAACATTGAAAGTATTTAATATGAATATTAGAAATGCGGGAAGAAAGAAAGTCAAAGACGGTGTAATAGTTCGTATAACCGTTCCAAAAGATAGAGTGCAAGAGTTAAAAGATTTCGCTAAAACTCTGATTATCTACGTTGGTATTCAAGACAAGAACGATAAATAATAAAGGGTTTTTCTTTTTCTACTAACGTTTTGCAACTATACGCAGATGGCATAAGCATAATGTACGTTTCGCCATTTGTGTATAGATGCTGTTAGTAGATGCAAAAAAGAAAACACTAATAAAAATAAATTAAAAAAGTATGGATGCAATAAAAACAAAAGGAATATTAGTAACTTTTTATAGAAATGCTATCGGAGGTGATTATTTAGAAGCGTTAAACATAGCTATTGAAGATTTGAAAAAGTTAAGTTTAAAAGTTAAACAAGTTCAATGTAGAAATTGTCAAGACATAGTAGAAACAAAAAATATGAGTCCAAAAGAAAAAGCAACAGAATTAGGTAATAAATTTTACAGAGGTGATATATTCACACACGGTAAAGAAGCACATTTACTTGAATTGGAACAAGCTAGAAAATATGCTTTGATTTGCGTTGATGAAATACTAAATGACAACCCTAATATTTATGATAGTGACAGATTAAATAATAAATATTGGAAAGAAGTAAAAAAACAAATTGAATTACTCTAACCTACATTGGTACTATGGAACGAAGCAAGATTGATAAGTTTCTTTTTTGTTTCTACTAACTCACTTATTGTCGCTATCATTCGCATAAATGTTGTATAACCGATGTAAATAACTGTCTAAATACTAGGCAGTTATTTTTTTGTGTGAATTATTTTAAAAATAATGTGAATAAAACTTGCGAGATAGATAAAGAGTGCTTATATTTGCCTAAGTATTAATTAAAACACTAAATATTATGAAAACAATTAGAATCAGTCGCACAGTATTTCCAAAAGACAAACCCGAAAATTTCAATCAATGGTCGATGTGGTTCTTCGGAATGTATGCAGTAGAATTAGCAAAAGTAAAACAAGGATTTGACAAAAATAGTTACAAACCAAAAAACAAATAAGATTATGAAAAGCAAATTAGACTTAGTGACAAAATTACACTACGAGTTAAACTTAGAGAACTTCTTTAACGTAGACATTACTCAATACAAAGTTAGTTTATTGGGATGGTATACTCCAGAGTTAGAGAAACTATTATTCGACAAAGGTTATCAGATTCAATGGAGCGAGTTATATAAAAATAACAGATTCGAGAGTGAAACAATAGCGATTGCATTAGCTGAAAAACCTATTACAATATGAAGAATTTAAAAATGCTGAAAGATTTGGGATTAGAACTAAATATCCTACAATCAATAAGATTTAACACGAAAATACAGTTTGATCTAAACGGTTTAGACAAATTTGTAAACGATGTAATTGAATACACACCAACAGAAGAAGTTGAACCAACAGAAGAAACACCGATTAAATTATTAGATTTGGTAGATTTTTATGGCTTAAAAGGAAGAAGCCGTAAACAAATGTTAGTTTACAATAGAATGTTATTATCTAGTTATTTAAAGAAAAATACTACAATGACATTAAAATTTATAGGTAGTTTATTTGATTTAGAACACGATACAATAATTTACTATTTAGGACAATATCAGAAGCTAAAGACCGATAAATTTTTTCGTGAATGTACTTCTAATTTAAAAAACGATTTAAAACGATTAGCACTATGACACAGATAAAATACAAAAGAAAGTTAGCGAGAGAATATAGAGAGCAAATGTACTTAGAGGACAAGAAACACTACGATAAGTTAATTGGTATAATAGTAACTTGGACACCTTTATTCATAGAATACTTTGAGGAGCTTAATAGTGTTATGCCTGAATTCTTTACCAACGATGTAATTAAGGTTCTAGAACGCAACGCAAATAGTCTGTATTGGAAAAATAGCAACGAAGATAAAGACCAACTGGCACAGGAACACACAGACAATTTAAAAGAGTTTAGAAGTATTGTTGAACAAACATTTAAAGTTAAGTGAGATGGAACGTGAAATAAGATTTAAGTGTTACCTACAAAGCGAGGGTAACAATCAGCACAGAAAGTTGTACAACTTCTTTAAAACGATTAAAAGTATTAAACAAATAGCCTACGGTGAGCATTTACGGAGCAAAGTGTTAATGAAGCATAACAGACGAGAGTTATTTGGGTATGCTTTGAGTAATTTTAAATCTAAATATGTGAATAATGAATGTGATTAGTCTTTTTAACGGCATGAACACAGGTCGACAAGCCCTTGAAAACGTAGGTATTAAAGTAGATAAATACTATTCAAGTGAAATAAAACCCTATGCAATAGAATTAACTCAGTACCATTTTCCTGATACAATACAAGTAGGAGATGTAACTAAATGGAAAGATTGGAATATTGATTGGAAAAGTATTGATTTAATTTTAAGCGGATCACCATGTCAAGATTTATCTGTGGCTGGTAAACGTGCCGGAATTAACGGAAAAAAATCTTCTTTGTTTTTTGTTTTTGTTGAAATATTAGAACACATAAAATCTTTAAATTCAAAAATTTTATTTCTTCAGGAAAATGTTGGAAGTGCAAGTAAGTTAGACGTTGGAATTATGAGCAGAGCATTAGGTGTTTACCCGGTACGAATTAATTCAAAACTTGTTACAGCTCAGTTGCGTGATAGATATTATTGGAGCAACATAAGAACAAAAGAAACTATGTTTGATTTAGTGACTGATATACCACAGCCAAAAGATAGAGGTATAATGTTTAAGGATATAATTACTGATGGTTACGTTGAAAGGGTTAAAGCATTAGCATTACTAGAAAGTGAAAGCCTAGTTTGTACAAGTCAAGAAAGTATTAAAAAAAGAGCAGAAAGAGAATTTATAAATATTGTTTATGTTGACACAGATAAGCACGTTGCCCTAAAAACTTGGAACGGTGATGGTAGTTCGCAAGAATATTTAAAGCACAGAAACGAAACAACTGGAATGTTTACTTTAATCTACGAAGAAAACAACGAATTAAGATGTAAAACAAATACTTTAAAAGGTTATGATATAGTAACAGAAAATGATTACTTAGATTTAAGTTTTCCAACTTCAACAACAAGACGAGGTCGAGTTACTAAAGGTAAAAGTCCTTGTTTAATGGAATCAAATAACAATTTATATTCTTATCAAAATGGAATAGTTAGAACAGTTAATAAAATTGAGATGTGTAGGTTACAAGGATTCCCCGATAATTATTGCGATATACTTACAACAGCAAAATCAGGAAGTTTATTAGGTGATGGTTGGACTTTACCTGTAATCGAATGGATATTTTCATTTATATAACTATCTTTGTCTTAACAGTAGTTGATTACGTCAACTCATTATATTTTAACCTCGTTAGTAATAGCGAGGTTTTTTTTATCTTTACAAAATGAAATACCTTTTAATTTTATTGCTCTCTAGTTGCTCTTATTCCATCCATGAATCCAATATGATCACCCAACGTAAAACGATGCTGAAATACGATAAGCAAAGTAGGAAAACTCAGCAGAAAATTAGAAGTGGTAGGGAGAATAAAAAAAAGTTTGTGAAAAGAACGAAGAATAAATATATTTAGTTATATTTGTACTCGTTGAGTCGAAGCAACTAAAGAAATTATTTAAAAAAACCTCGTATTGAAGAGACTTCGACCTCGGATATACGAGGATTTTTATTTTATGGTTAAACCTTTTAAGTATCAAGAAGAAGCAATAAACGAAATTCTTGATAAGTTCCAATCAAAACAAAGAGTACTATATCAATTAAGCACTGGAGGCGGAAAAACATTTGTATTTTGTTTTTTAACAAAGAAATTTGTTGAATTTACAAATCAAAAAGTATTAATACTTTGTCATAGGCAAGAATTAATAGATCAGACAATTAAATCTATGACTAGAATAGGTTTAACTTGCGAGGAGTTAACATCTAAAACAAAAAACAAATTAAATCATTTGTCTAATTGTTATGTCGCAATGGTTGAAACAACATATAATGTTTTAAAATTAAATCCTTATTTCTTAAAAGATGTAGGTTTAATAATTGCGGACGAATGTCATACTTTAGTTTTTGATAAAGTATTTCAATTTTTTCCATTCTCAAATATTTTAGGATGCACCGCTACTCCAGTTGTATTAAAAAAAGTAACGTATTTTAAATGTAAAATTTGTGGAACTAATCATAATGAAAATAAAACGTGTTGTAATTTTGAAACAATGGAAAGAACTAAACCTTATCCACTTTCAAATATTTATGAAGATATTGTAGTTGGTCCAAAGATTACAGATTTAATTGAAATGGATCGTTTAGTAAAAGAAATTTCTTTTGTTAAAAAATATGCTAAATTAGATAATCTTAAAACTGATAATTCAGGAGAATATACAAATGAATCTTTAGATAAAGCATATGGTACTGATGAAAGTTTATTTAATGTAGTTAAAAACTATGAAGAACTTTGTATTGGTAAAAAAACAATTATTTTTAATAATTCAACAACTACTAATAAATTAGTTTATGAGAAATTTTTACAAGCTGGTTATAATGTTAGAATGTATGACTCAATTAACACTAAAGGCGAATGCAGAAACGAACTTGTAAATTGGTTTAAAAATGAACGTGATGCAATACTTTGTAATGTATCAATATTTACAACTGGTTTTGATGTTACTGATGTTGAAGCAATTATTTTAAATAGGGCTACAACTTCACTTTCTTTATTTTTACAAATGGTTGGTAGGGGTGTTCGTGTAACTGATGTAATTTATAAAGACAATTGTATTTTAATTGATGGTGGCGAAAACATAGATAGGTTTCAAGAATTTAGCGATCCAAGTAGAGATTGGAAAAAAATATTTTTTGAAGGAATAGGAAAAGATAAACCAAAAAAAGAAGATGCAGAAGATGTTTTGTTTTGTGATAATTGTGGCGATTTAATTAAAAAATCAGATATTGAATGTCCTCACTGTGGTTTTATTAAAGAACAAAAAACAAAAATTAAAACTATTTCAGATGAAGTTTTAGTTCCTATTATTAAACTACCACCACCAAACGGAAAGAAAATTGTTAAATATACAATTTCACAAGGAAAAGATAGTAACTTTGCAATCCGTATTTTAATAAAACAAATTATAGAGTTATTTCAATTTTATGGAGTTACAAGAGATTTATATTATAAAACTAAAACAAATGGAAAATTATATGAGAAAGTAAAAGAGTTAGTAGATAGTTGTTATTTTGATATAATTTTTAATAAAGAAATACAATCAAACAATAACAGAACAAAAAGTTACATAGAAAATAAAGTGTTAAATCAATTAGAGTCGAAGTATGAAATTTAGTTACTACAAAGATGTTTTCACTAAAGAAAACTCAGAATTATCAATCGAAAATTATATTGGGTTTATAACTCATGGAGCAAATCAAGATCTTGTTTTAAATGCAAGAGCTGAAAGACAAAAGGGAAATTTAGAAGAGTATAAAAAACTTAAATCTAAATCGAGTGCAATAACTGGAAGTTGTGTATTTCATTCAGGAAAAGATAAAATAGCTACAAACATAAAAGAGCTAAACGGTTTAATTGTAATTGATATTGATGAAGAAATAAGCGAACAACAATACCATAATATTAAAAATGATAAATACACTTTTATTATTCATCGTTCATTTAGTGGTTTTGGATGGTGTGTATTCGTAAAGATTAACTCAGATAAATTTGAAGATTCATTTAATGGTTTGTCAGAATACTATTTTAATACTTTTGATGTTACAATAGATCAAAGTTGTAAAAATCAAAACAGATTGAGATATATTTCTTTTGATCCTGATTTATTTCAAAATTTAAAATCAAATAAATTTATTGCTAAAAACACAAAGAAATTTATAGAGCCAAAAAATATAAATTTTGTTTATGTTGAAGATGACTTTCAAAATATTTTACAACAAATAAAAGATAGATCAATTGATTTATGCAATGAAGATTATGTAAAATATGTTCGTATTGGAATGTCTTTAGCATCTAAGTTTGGTTTACACGGTGCTGAGTACTTTCATTTTATTTGTTCATACGGTGGAAAGTATAATGAAAAAAGAGCCGAAAAAGATTATCAAGGTTTTTGTAGAAATCAATCCAAAATTTCAATAGGTACTTTTTACTTCTATTGTAAAGAACATGGTATATTTATTTATTCAGAACGTACTAAAAAAATAATTGATAGAGTATCAATAGCAAAAGTACAAGGTACTCCAATATTAGATTCAATCGTTTCTAATTTAAAAACTGCGAATGAAATAGAAGCTACTGAAAATGATAAAAAACTTATTCAGGAATTAATTAATTCAAAAATAGATTTTTCAAAAGAAGCTAATTCTAATTTAACAGAAATTGAACAAATAGAAAAATTCATTATAGATAACTTCAATCCTAAAATTGATGTAATTACAAATATTACTTATATTTTAGATAACGTACATTTAACAGATACTGAAATAAACGATATTTATTTAAGTGCTAAAAAGAATTTAGAATTTAATATATCAAAAGACGATATTCGTTCTGTAATAAATTCAAATCGTATTACTAAGATAAATATACTTAAAGAGTTTTTAAATGAAAATAAAGGTACTGAAACTGGCTTTATAGAAGAGTATGCTAATTGTGTTTATCCTCAAAATGAATTTAATTTATGGGCTTTTAAAAAATGGATAGTTGGAGCTTTACACAATTGGACCGCTCAAAAAGAAGAAAAATTAGTTTGTCCTTTAACTTTAGTTTTAACTGGTCAACAACATGGAACTGGAAAAACTTCTTTCCTTCGTAATATAATGCCTAACGAGTTAGATAAATATTTAGTTGAGGGTAAAATTAACGGAGCTGACAAAGACAGTACATACACTTTATGTAATTCTTTAATGGTTTTAGATGATGAATTCGGGGGTAAGGCTTTTAAAGATGTTAAAGAATATAAATCTATTTCAGATATTAATATCGTTACACAAAGAAGACCATACGAAAGAGAATCAAAAACATTTAAAAGACGTGCGATTCTTTGTGGTACAACAAACGAAATAGACATTTTAAAGGATGTTACAGGTAATCGTAGAATATTGCCTATAAACGTCGAAAAAATAGATTATGATAGAATGTTACTAATAGATAAGAAAAAGTTAATCATAGAAGCCTATAATCTATTAAACGATGGTTTTGATTGGATAATAAGAAAGGAAGAAGATATTGAATATCTAAAATTAAATTCTGAATCAAATGAAAATGTTTATCCAATTGAAGAAATATTTTTTAATCATTTCAAATTTGAAGCCGAAGGAAATTATACTTTTGAAAGAATTTTAAATCAAGGTGAGATTTTAGAACACTTAAATCAAGTCTCAATTATGAAACCAACTAAGTATGATCTAAAAGAAATTTTTACTAAAAATAAAATAACCTATCAAGCTTATAGAATAATGGGAAATATTAAAAAAGGTGTTAAGTTGTTCTGTCATAATGGATTAGATAAAGAAATGCCCTTTTAAGTTGTAACTTTTGTAACCTTTTGTAACTTTCAAAAGGTTACACTTAAAAAGTTATAAATCAATAAGTTAAACTACTTGTAACCTTGTAACTTAAAAAATTATATTTATTAATAGGTAAGAATAAAATAAATTATTGATTAAAATAAAAAAGTATAAATATTCTAAAAGAATTAATTTAAAAAAAAAGGTTACAAGTTACAATTATGAAAATAACAACAGAAAATAAAATACAACAAGAAATTTATTTGTACTTCAAATTAAATTATTGTTTACCAAAACACGAAAATAGATGTAT
>Ga0304729_1000299_pt1 | contig 36670 bp, 39 predicted proteins | sample C_131016_MF_Meta_FD_190475 | JGI IMG/M metagenome (GOLD analysis project Ga0304729, IMG submission 190475) | Freshwater microbial communities from Lake Croche, Canada to study carbon cycling - C_131016_MF_MetaG (v2) (version 2) | ecosystem: Environmental > Aquatic > Freshwater > Lake | place... | reverse complement strand
TCTACTACTACCACCGCTACCACCGCTGCTACTGCTACCACCGCTACCACCGCTACCACCGCTGCTACTGCTACCACCGCTACCACCGCTGCTACTGCTACCACCGCTACCACCGCTACCACCGCTGCTACTGCTACCACCGCTGCTACTGCTACCACTAGGAGCAGTGGAAACCTTTGCTTTTTTAACGATGGCATTCACCTCAGGAATATCCCAAGGAAGATCATTTGCCTTTTCAATTATTTTTTCAAGTGAAATAGGGAGTTTTACAGGAGTTTCTAATGCGACAATTATTGCATCTATTGCATCCACTATATTCATAAGTGTAATTAGTGAATTTAAATAAGTATAAATAGCAGAATTATTAAATCGAGTCCTAAACGTAGTATTAAATGCCGTGATTTTTGATGGTATATCATACGGAAGTATAGTAGTAGTCAATACATTTGATATATAGGTGGGATCTCGTGCATCACGAAATATATGAATTGTATTTTTTATTTGGTTTATTTGTCGAATTGCAGAATTAGTATCTGCTATACTAAGTTTTTTAAGTGTATCAAGTATATTTTGATGAATTATCTGTAAAGCAGCTAAATAAGATAATGCATCTCCGCTGTCGTTTACATTAGTAGATGTATTTAAAATGGATTTAGCCGTCTGAAATTCTATATCATGAATAGTTTCTAATGTTTTTAGTATAGTTGATACTGTATTTTTTAATTTTGCACTAGTATCTACAGAAGTAGCATCCTTAAAATATTCAATAATTTGCGGCGTTCTTTCTTTTTTAATATATTCTTGAACAAATACTCCTTTACTATAGGCCCCTCCCATACTACTCTATTATAGGATTTGAAAGCAATTTAGGCACTAGAACGGGAAATCCTTCTTGTTTTTCGTGCACGGGAGGATCGTTTACGAGGAGTTCTATGACCTCCCACAGGAGTAATCTGTACAGGATTCACATCAGGGTTCTTTTCAGTTACACTCATAGTAGGATTGGTAGCAGCAACAGCAGTAGCAGGATTTGCAGCAGGATTTGCAGCAGGAGCAGCAGGAGCAGTAGCATTTGCAGCAGGAGCAGCACCTTCTGCAGCAGAAGCAGGAGCAGCACCTTCTGCAGCAGAAGCAGGAGCAGCACCTTCTGCAGCAGAAGCAGGAGCAGTAGGATTTGCAGCAGGAGCAGTAGCATTTGCAGCAGGGTTCTCTTCATTCACAGGAGCAGCAGGAGCAGCAGGATCATTTGCAACAAGTGCAGTAGGATTATTAGTATTTGCAGCAGGGTTCTCTTCATTCACAGGAGCAGCAGGTGCAACAAGTGCAACAGGATTCTCTTCATTCACAGAAGTTGTAGCAGGTGCATCAGCAACAGCAGTTGTACTAGCACCTTTAGTAGCAGCTTCTTGATGATTTTCTTTACAATGTTTTTGACAGAGCTGACATGCAACTTGCTGATCTGTAGGGTCTGCAAACATACTTGCACCAGATCCCATCTTCTTCTATTCTTTCCGACTAATTCTTAATGTTCGTCGAACCCAGTTTCGATCACGAAGGAATATAATCGATGCGGCAGGAGATGTATTTTTTGTGAGCACATAGACAGCATTCAGTTTTCGAAACACCGTAAGCCATCCATATTCTTTTACAGCTTTGGTAAGAGCAGAATGGCGGTCTGCGGTGGACATATTTACCACATGTTCATATCCAAATGTAGACAGCTCTCCTTCTTCTAATTGACCAATACCGGGGCCTTCTCCTTTGAATCCTTTTCCAGGAAGTCCAACATCTTTACTGCAGGAGCTAGGAATATAAATTTTCTTTCCAGAAGCTGATTTACGAGTGTAAGAGTTACGACGAATTGTACCGCGAGAACATCGTTTCGTATTCATATCTACTAAGGTTTTCAATGTTATAAAAACAGGTACCCTCTTCAAGGACATGGAGACAGCTCTATTTACAATTATAACTCTTGGATTGACTATAGGTCTCAGTGTAGCCTACATCATTCCACGACGGCAAGAAATTATGGCAAATTGGGGAAAGTACAAGACAGATCCATTTTTAATGTTTGGAGCCCCCTTTTTCAAACCCGATGACGATCCCCGATCATCTGCCCAATTTGCAGAAGATAATTTTAAAGATGTTATGAGTTCTCTTTCCAATAAAATCTTTTTAGTCTTTTTACAACCTGTTTTTGAACTCTTTAGTCTTTTTACAAATACCTTAAATTCCGTCTTAACTAATATTTTTGCATTCCGTGAAATTTTGAAAAATATGTTTATAGCTTTTTTTAGAATTTTTGAACCTTTTATGGCAAGATTTCGTACCATTGGTCATCAACTTCGTAAAACATTTATTCGATTAAAAGATGCTATTAGTCGTGTAGGAGCCATTGCAACTGCTTCTATTTTTGCAGGTATATCCACCATTCGAACCATGTTAAATATGTTTGAATTAATGAAAACAGTCGTGGTTACTATTTTATTAGTATTAGTTGTATTAGTTATATGGTTTTGGTTTATTCTATGGCCCCTCATTCCATTGATTGTTCTTGCAATTACGGTCATTACCTCCTCAGGAAGTGGAGATTCTGTAGGGGGAATGGCCGGTACCTTTTGTTTTGCTCCAGATACAAAGATCCTCTTGGAAAATAATACCACCGTTCCCATTCAATCGATTCCATTAGGAGCCGTTTTGAAGGGAGGAGGAACTGTGGAAGCGACGATGGTCTTTCAGACCTTGCCTCATCCCTTTTATTCCTACAAGGGAGTAATTGTGAGCGGCTCTCACATTGTCTATGAACCAAATCCAATTTTTGTAAAAGACTCTATACATGCGGTTCTAACAGGAGACACACCCATTACTTATTATTGTTTACAAACATCCAGTCGTCGCATTCCTATTCAAACTCCTACAGGAGAACAAGTAGAGTTTGCAGATTGGGAAGAATTGGAAGAAGGAGATCAAGAATCTTTAGCAGCCTGGCAACATACTGTAGAAAAAGTTCTGAATCGAGTAGTTCTTTCCGTAGAGTACCCACCAGAAGTGTTAGAAAGTGAAGCCGTTTTCTCTTCCTCTACGTTGATTCAAACTCCTACCAAATTATGCCCGTTGTCTGAGATTCAACCTGGAGATCTTGTATTAAATGCGAATGGAATTCCTGTAAGAGTCTTGGGAGTTGTTCAAATGGATTCGTCTGCGGTCACATCCGTCCATACCATGGGAAAGAGTGTTCTTTCCTCCGCTTGTTGGGTTCGTCCTCCCGGTTACGGACGATGGGCTCTGGTCCATTCCTTCTCTCGTGCGTTCCCTCCTACCTCTCCTCCCCCCTCCTCCTGGAGATCTCTCTTTACCGAAGATGGAACTTTCTTGTTAGGATCTGGTTGGGCCGTGCGCGATTTTACCGATGTGGGTCCTGATCATCTAGCAGACACCCATGCTGAAACACTCCATATTCTAAAACAGAGATCTAAGTAGAATGAATAAGCGGATCCTGTTTATCCTATCCATGTTGGCACTTCTCTTGGTCGCCAATGCGTTCATGCTCTATGGATACACCAATTATCCCGAAGGGTTTACTAGCTATATTCTGGGATCCGCCCCCTCCTCTCCCAAAACGGGCTATGAAAAGATTGGTACCTATGATGGTGTAGTCAATGTTCCAAAGAATGGTCAAAGCCAGTGGCGCGATACCCTCCCTAATGAACCACTGGAAGGCCCTGCCCCCGATGTCGCCAATGGTGATATGTTCCTCTTTGCTAACAACCAGCAGAAACCTGAATGCTGCCCGTCCACCTTCAGTTCCGATCTCGGCTGCATCTGCACCACCCCCCAGCAACGCGCCCTCCTCCAGTCCCGTGGCGGAAATCGCGACGATCCCGTCCAGGAACTTCCCTTTACATAATTAATTCACATTATAAAAATATAATTACTTCAAAAGTAATCTTATTTTTAAAACTATCTACGAACTTTACGGGAACGTCCACGGCGTGAACGTCCACGGCGTGTCGCCCGTTTCCGCCTTCGTACCATTTCTTCTTGAGGTGCTGCTGGTGTTGCTGGTGCTGCTGGTGCTGCTGGTGCTGCTGGTGCTGGTGCAATATCAGTAGGAATCTCAGTAGGAATCTCAGTAGGAATCTCAGTAGGAATCTCAGTAGGTGTAGTAGGTGAACGCCATGTGCCGTCTTCACCCTGTGTAACTGTAACTTGATATGTTCTTGTGGTTGCATCACGAGGGGTTGTGCTACGTGTAAGAGGTGCTAGTGCAGCTTGTTGCGGTGGTAACGATGATCCCCCGATTGGTTCATTGGGTAATTTTGGAGATATCCTATTTTCTTCAAGTTCAAGGGTACTGTCATCTGGAGCAGTCTGTGCATTTGCATTCTTCCAACTAGAAGTTCCATCTGGTAATCGGTAATACCGTTCTCCAGGTTTTTGTATTTGAGAAATTCCAAAATAACGATGTTGACTATTAATTCCCCAATTACGAGTGGAACTGTCATACGGTTTTATATTATCCATCTCACTCTAATTGAACAGTATATTTTTCAATAGGAGGGGCCAGAGACTCTTTATGAAGAGTTTTCCATCGAGTTTGCCGCACACCATCTCGTCCACGATTGGACAAAACTAGTTCTCGTTTGCGAGGATTGGCGACGGCTTGAGAATGCGGTAATTCAGTAATACCGCTAGAAAGGGTGGGACGATAGATCGGGACCTTCGCATGAATAAACCGATTGCGTAAGACATCATCCTCCCCTCCCCATCCCCAAAACTGATTCGGATATCCATTCACCTTTTCAAAATCTTTCCACGTAAGACTTAAAATACCTCCTAAAAATCGTTCCGAGGTATACTTGGTCCTCCATACAGTTCCAATGTGGATAGGGTGATCAGGAACCATGGTGTAATACGGAAGCATTGTTTCGTCAGGTAATAAATCTACATCATGGAGAATCAGGTGAGAGTGCTTCTTGGCCAACCGAGCGCCTACATTTAACAAGGCGCCACGATTGAAGGCTCTATTATCTTCTGATTGCTCAATGACATACACTGGAAACTCTTTCCACAATCCTTTTGAAAAGTGTTCTACAAAAGCTTTTAATTGAGGAGATCGTTCTTTGGAAGGAGTATCACGATACGGAACTAATATAGCTGGTATACCTTGTGTATGTTCTGTAGCACTTTCTACATCTAATTTGATAAATGTAGGAAGTTCTTGACGTTTTTTACGTGTTTGCCGCTTTGGCATCTCTACTGAAGAGGAGAGGTAAAGGCAGACTTCAATTCAGCTCCTTCTTACCAATTCATTAAGTGTAGGATGGGAAGTAGCGGCTGCAGCAAACCCGCCGCTGCCTCCGTTCATATCCCCTCCATCAGAACCCACACTCCAATCTTTATTTCGGGCAAATCCATCTTCCAAAGAAGCCCCCTTCATGCTATTGTTTCCACTCACTCCATGTTGATTATAATCTTCTACACCAGATCCACTCCACCCATCACCAGAAGCTCCGTACGCTCCATTACTACCATCGTCCAAAAGATCGGGATCATAGGTGACGGGTTTCTTGATAGGTTTGCTATTTGAAAATCCCTCTTGTTTTTCAAGATTTTCAAACCCTTCTGCTTCCTCGGACAAGTACGTGGTCTGAACAGGATCCATCATCCCTCCTCCACGGCAGACACGGTAATGTACATGAGGCTGCAGAGTGCCCTTCAGAGGAACCGTGTAGGGCTGGGGATGACGCACTCGCAACGTAGCCACCCCATTGGAATCCGCAGTACTGACACCCGCATTGGCAAACTTCAAATAGGCCTCCTGCCAGGTATTGACATGTGCAAGAGGTTCCATGCCGGGCTCGGCGGCCCAAAACAGTACCTTGGCACCGGGTTCCACCTGGACCGATACAGTGGTATCGGCCCCATCCGGAGTCTTTTCTGCCAACACCGAACAAGGCATGACAGTCTCTCCCAAAAAGGGCAAATAGGTGTCACGATGAAATAGTAAAGCAATGGCAGCCACTCCAACAAGTCCAAAGATTACTCGTGAAACCATTGGAACATCCACCAAGAGTTTTGAAATCAAATCTTTTCCAAGTATAGCTTTGGATCCCCAATTCAATCCACCAATAATCAATAAAATCATTGCAATCATATGAACCAGTTTCATTCCGTGCATTCTATCTACATACTAAGTAGAGAAATGAAAACAATCTATCTGTCAGTGTTAGTGGGCGTCTTACTTCTTATAGTCGCAGCAGGATGTTACGAGGCCTTTGCGGCATCCTCAGGTGGCGCTTTAATCCAATTGGCCACTTCCCATGTTCCTACCCCCGAAGATATTCACAATGCTAGAGTGTACGGTATGAACAACCAAGTGGAGGATGATGAACAAAAAGATATGTATAATGGGAACATTGATGGAATATTCAAATTAGACAATAGTCCTTACGGATCTTTTTAAATATATAAATTATACACAGTCTCTCCAGCGGGAGGAGCATCTATTCGAAACGCGCTAAACGGTTTGGCTTCCACCTGCCGAAAGGGAACCGCCCCTTTTACATCGGATCCAATGGCTTTATAAAGATCAAAATCAGGATATCGTTCACGGCCATCTGGAGATCGTAGCACATTCTTTCCCTTTTTATCTACCAACCACCCCCATAAAAGGTTGTACAGAGAACTATTTGTTTCTGTGTACATCTTACTTCCCTCTTTGTACATAATTTTAATGGGTTTGACTGGATCTGGACGAGTAGGATACAAGGCTTCGAGTAAGCTAACGGATAGGCGACAAAGATCAAAAGAAGGATTGGGCTCTACCTTGGGACCGTTCGAAGCATTGTAAAAAGGTGCACAATTGTATTGATCGGCTGCATCATTTCCTTCAAAAAAAGCATCGGAGATGTAGAATCCACCCTGTTCAGGAGGAAGATGGAAGGAAGCACGACCAAAATCTATAATTTTCATAATCTTTCCAAAAGTGGGAACTTTCATGTAAAAGATTTCTTCTTTTTTATGAACTTTATAAAAGATATGAGATTGAGTAGTTTCAGACCACATGACATTATTGGTATGAAGATCATTATGAACAAATTTATAAATGGATTGAGCGGATGTGAGAGCCGCTACAACATGAAACACCCAGGCCGACCATCGCTCCTCTTTTGTAGAATCCTCTTCCTCCTCTTCTAACAAATCATCCATGGTTCCATCCGCCCGTTCCAACAAAGTGAGTTGTACAGGAAAATTAGTAAATTCTGCAAATGTCTGTGGACCTTCAGAATCCTCTGTAAAAGAAGATTCACTACTTTCATCTCCAAGTCGTTTGAGACGAACTCGTGGAGCTGAAAGAGCTAAAGGTACGTCATCGTCGTCCGAACTAATATAAAGGGTAGATAAAAGAGGTTTCGTTTCACTAATCTCGTCTACCTCTTCAAACTCATCTCCTGAAAGAGATTTTGCATCCCCTACAATTTGTTTGGCCCCTTGCACCGCTGAAGACCCCGTCAGAAGTTCCTCCTCCTCTCCTTCACGGATCACACGAAAGAGTCCTTTGCGTTGATGCGGAAGCCACCAGGACGATCGTTCAAATTCATCCACCTCATCCGTAATATTGTATAGATATTTATTAACTTTTCCACTCATAGTTCCAAAACACTGGCACCAATGCGGAGAGGTATTCGTAACAACTAATTGATTTGCACAAAGTGCAAAAAGAGAATCTACATACGCTTCGTTCAGAGGATCTTGTATTTTTTTAGAACTTACTTCAGTTGATTCATACTCTCCTTCTACAGCTCGAAGCGGATCCAATAAATGAATCCTTTTTAGAAAAATAGGAGTTTCTTTATCATGTACACAAATTGTAGCAAAAAGAGATTGATCGGCACCGCGAGTAATTGTAGAAATGGGAGATCCCATCCAACATCGATCGGGATCCACCGGAGAAGTTCGAAGCCGTTCTTGAGTAGCAAAAAAAGGCTTTAAATTGTTAAATTCGGGAAACGCCGTTTGTAAGGCAGATGGAATAGCCGATTCTGTAAAAGGAGGTAAAAGGGTGGGAGGCACTACAACTGCTTTTGCAATAGGAGCATCTCGTCCTTTCGGTGGCATATCTTCTTTGATTCAATCTTCTTCTTTATTTAAAACGCCGCAAGTCGAGATGTATGTCCACGCAAATATAAAAATAGAAACGATATTAATATAAATACTATATAAATTTTTATACGATCTTCTGTAGTTCGATGTGTATGATCGAGTATGACATCTACAATGCCCCAAATACCAATCCATAAAAAGATAATAAACAAAGTTTGTTCAACAAAAAAGAGTTGACCATTCATTGAATCAAGTTCTACTTAATAGAATGAAGTTAGAATCCGAAGGCAGAGGTACTGGCCAACATGGGGCGAACCTGGGAATCAGGAACATAATCGGCAGAACATTTTACACGAGGTTCTGCACACGGTTTGCACTCTACAGCAGGACAGGCGGGACAGGCCTTGGGTTCAGGACATTGCACGACGGGGCAACGAGGCCGAGGGCAAGGAGGACATTCACCAATCTTACAGGGCTTGGAACAACCCGCAATACAGGGAGGACATTTAGGAACGGAGGATTTCAGAACGTATTTAGACATATCAGGCAGAGCAGGACATTCTGTCTTCATCATATATTTGGAAAGATCGGGTGAAGCGGGACAAGGAGGGATTGTAGCACGAAGGACCCATTTTCCAGGATCTGGAGAAGGACAGGGGCTCGATCCAGAGCTAGAAGGAGCTGCCGCGCAACTGCCTCCCGCCGGTGTATTCATATCGTACGAAGAAGACAGCACTGGAATATCGACTGGAATCTCGGGAGGAGGAACAAAATCATTAAATTTTTCTATGGGTTTTACTATCAATCCACGAGCTGCATATCCAATGGCAAATCCAAGAATTACCACTGCAATGACAAAAGCAACGCATTCAGCTGTCTTCATAACTTCCTACCCAATCCTTCTATTTTAGAGAATTTGACTAGTAAACCGAGAGGTAGGATCATACGGCCCACATCCAAACTGTTCAGGGTAAGAAGCTCCCCATGTATCTCCCAATCGATTGCAAATCATTTTATGCGCACCTTTCCAACTATAGGTAGCGCTCACTTCACTAGGATTGGCAATGCATCCAAATTCCTTCGGATCTCCTAATCCACTGGCACCAATCGAACGACAAAGATCTGCAGTTCGTGTCTTGTAGTCCGCACCTCCTACCCCTCCATAAGTGGCAGTACCACTACTGGCACGATGTTTAATTTGTTCATCCGTCATGACAGAAGCATACGGATCGGAAAATTCATTAGATTGTGCACAGGCTAAATTGGTATGAGTAGGACTACGAGGGTGAGTGGAAAGATCGGGAAGACGTGTAGAATCGGCTGGTTGAGGCCGAACATGCCCCGCAGGAGCTCCCATACTGCTGCTAGGAGAAGAACCACTCAATGCAGATGTTAGAGTCATTAATTCTGCATATAAGATTTTATATTCTCGTTCATTGCCTGTAGAAGCTGGTTCAGTAGAAAGCTTCTGCAATCTCTTTTCCACCTTCTCCAACTTTTGTAAGAGTTGTCCTCGTTGTTGAACCGCTGGATCATATCCTACCGAAATTTGCATATTCCATCGTAAATCTTTCGCCTGTTCTAATAATTTTTGCACTGCAGAATCCTGCATCACTGCGGCAGGACCCGCCGCGGTCGTAGGAGTTCCACTGCCTGGTGTTAGAAGGGAAGGTATGGTTGACGCAGTCAACCCCGCTAAAAACTTTCTGGCTGATTCAGCTTCAATCGGAAGATCGCGAGGATCGATTTGCTTTCGAACCAGCTTTTCACGAAGCTCTCGAACATCCGCTCCCAATTTCTCCAATTGATCAATTCGAGCTCGAATAGGAGGCGCTATCGATCGTTGATTCACTAATTCCTGTCGAGTAGACTTAATCCGATTCATCAATTCTTGCAAATCATTGGCAGTTAAATAAGGTCCTGCAATCGTATACTTGGAAGGTGAACTAGCAAATCCTTCCGTGATAGTGAGAATCTGATCAGCAGCCATTTCATACAAGGATCGAATACGCGTGGCTTCTTCCACCGTATAATTGTTTTTACTGAGATCGGTCAAGGCTCCTTTTACTCGTGCTTCTTGGGAGGGCATCTCTTTTTCCAATTCTTTCAAACTTCCTATCGTTTCAGCAGTTCCTTGAATTCGTTTTTCACTAGAAGTAGCCGCATCCATACTGCGCTGCGCCTGTAACGAATCGTGGAAAAACCGAAGAGCATCCTGGAGAGCAATCAAATCTTCTGTACTCGCCAAGGATTGATCGGGAGCAGGAGTCACCGCACCAGGTAAGTCATGCGAAATCATAGATTCCTGCGCAGGGGCAGGTAAAGAAGAATTGGTAGAAGAACTAAGAGGGGCACGACCTGATACAAACCCTTCCAATCGTAAAACATACAAGGCTCCTAAAACAAAGAGAAATCCTAAAAGTCCTATCCATACTAGCTCCATTCCGTCCTCTATTATTGTGGTAGTTTACAGTTCCAGCAAGGAATTTGATCTTTGCGAATAAAGTCACGAAGATCGGGGCATTCTTTGGCAGGTGCAGGAACATACTGCGTCTGTGTTTTGTAAATTACCGTGGGGCGGGGACAATGATCTTTTTCCTTTTTCTCATTTAACAAAGCTCCCTGTCCATTCGCGAACGATTGACAATTTTGCGTAGCAGCCGAGGCAGGAGTTGAATCACTCGGAGTTCCATCTGGAACCTGCTTCACCCCTTTACTACTTTCACCATAAAAAGGAGTTCCCAAGAGACTTCTCACTTCTGTAATTTGCTGCCCTGTTAAAGCATCAAACCCCTCTTTCGCTTTCGTAAGAATGTACTTGGGTGCAGTATACAACGCTCCAGCCACAAGAGCTAATAAAACCCATGTTATCATTACATCAGCCAACATTCTACTCTTCTATTATGAAAATTGATTTAAACTTTACAAAAACAATAACTAGAAAGAAATGTATAAGCTTCGATTTACGGAAGATGACAAAGTAGAAGTAGGATTGGACGAAGCCGGACGAGGATGCCTCTTTGGCCGTCTCTATGCCGCCGCAGTCGTCCTCCCTAACGAATTAGATACCTTCTTCGATCATGGAGCAGGGTTGAAAGCAATTAAAGATTCTAAAAAACTATCAGAACGAAAAAGAAATATTCTATTTGATTATATTGATGAAGCGGCTATAGAAACATCAATCTCGTTTGCAGAGGTAGAGGAGATTGATCGAATGAATATATTACAGGCCGATATGGCTGCCATGCACCGAGCCTTAGACACTCTTACAGTTCCTATCCAACGGATTCTAGTAGATGGAGATCAATGGAAACCTTGGAAGAGTGTAGAAGCTCATAAAGTAATTGATGGAGATGCATCCTATCTAGCCATTGCTGCAGCTGGTATATTAGCAAAGGTCAGTCGCGATCGATGGGTAGAGGAACAGGTGGTAGCACATCCAGAGTGGGAGACCCACTACGGATTTGCTAGTAATAAAGGATATGGAACGGCAAAGCATATGAAAGGAATTCAAACACACGGAGTGACCGCTCAACATCGAACAAGTTTTGCACCGGTTCGAACAGTGTTGGGGCTTCCTCTTAAACTAAAACCGTCTACAAACCGGTTGGAATTCTTGGAAGATGATTAATAGTTGTTGCGGCGGTGCTTACGAGACCCGCGGTTCTTGCGAGAGTTGCGGCGGCGACGACCGCCCATCATGGTAGGGCTGATGTTATTGCGGCGAGAGTTGCGACGGTTCTTGCGAGAGGCACGGTTCTTGCGAGAGGCACGGTGCTTACGAGAGGCACGGTTCTTGCGGGAGCCACCGCGGTGAGCAGCAGCAGCAGCAGCATTGGGATTCATGGAAGGCATACCGTTCATGGAAGGCATACTGTTCATTTCTCTTATACTCCTACCAAAGAAATTTTTAAACGCATAAAGCGACATTCCTTGAAAAAGGAAATGCCGCGTCTTTTTTTCTTTGACACAGAAACAAATGGTCTTCCATCCAATTACAAAGCCCCTCCCACGCAGGTAGACAAATGGCCGGAGATTGTAAGCATTGCCTGGGAGGTGTGGCAGGTAGAAGCAGGTGGTTGGACACAGGTAGCAACTAAATCCTACATTGCACAACCACCGGAAGGACTTCACTGGAATCGTGAAGCAGAACGCATTCACGGAATTTCCTACGAACGGGCAAGATCGGAAGGAGTTCCTCTGTTGCAAATTCTGGGAGAGGTAGAAACAGAACTTGTACAAGCCACCCATGCAGTGGCCCACAATCTGGCCTTTGATCGATCCATCGTTCTTGCATCTTTTCTACGGCACCGGGGAACTGCAAAATGGACCACCGGGAAAAACATCTGCACCATGATGGAAACAATCCCTATTTGTAAAATTCTGTCCACCTCACCGTATGCAACTGCAACGGATCCATATAAATGGCCACGTTTGCAAGAACTGCATCATTTCTTATTCGGAAAAGACTGGGAAGGAACTGCCCACGAAGCTCTCAGTGATGTACAATGTATGAGAACTTGTTATCGTGCACTCGTCGAACGAGGATGTCTTACAGTAGAATGATGTCGAGGAGGGGTATACCCAACTAGAGAATCTAAGAGAGCAGCATCTTCAGCACGTTGTTGCGCTGCGACATCAGCAGCAGCAAAATGTCCTCCTTCAGAATCAATTCCAACTGCAACTGTCCATCCAGCGGTTCGCAATCGAATGGCCCATTTTAATACTTCATACGTTGCTACCTGTTTGTCATACAAACCGGTACGAGCTAGTACAAAAGGCATATCAATTCCTTCTAATGCAGAAGGGATGGTTACCATAGGAGTAATCTTTGCTAAGGCGGTAAAATGCTCTGGATGGTGGAGAGGATCTCCAAATTCCTCATATTCCAGGGTGGTTAAAGGAAGACGTTCGTTGGTAGTGGTGCGAAGAATATCTACATAGGGAACTTCTGCATAGATGGCACCGATGAGTTCAGGATGATCTTGCCCTGTCATGGCTGCACACCATCCACCAGCAGAACGACCATACAATACAGTGTTAGAGGGTTTGACACCGGTACAAAGTTGCGCGGATTGAATTCCAATTGCAGTATCTTCAAAGGTATGATGTTTGTTCAAAGCGCCACGGGCTCCCTCCCACCAGGCATCGCCGTGATCCCGTCCGCCTCGTGGAGCTACTACAGCAACGGCCCATCCTGCGGCTAACCAGGGCAACCATCGAATGGGATAGGATCGCCTTGAACAAACTCCATACGCTCCATAGGCTTCTACAAGCAACCCTCGCAATGGACGAGAACTGGTAGAACGGACAACGGTAAAAGGAACTCCCTTCCCCACTCCACTCTTCACCAATCGAAGGGGGAGAGGGGTAGGAAAGGCAACAAGAGTTTTTCCATCTTCTATACGAACTATGCGATCAGCTTGGTAAGGGCATCGCATTAATACATGCACTTCAGGTCCCTCTAAAAAATGAATCTCTCGTGGATGCGTGGGAGCCGATCCAATTCTTTTTAATTTATCTTTTACCACTTTCCATAAAGATGTTTTTCCATACGAAATAGTTGTAATATAAAGAGTTCCATCCAATCCAAGTGTTCCACTCAATCCAAATTCATGAGGGGGGAATGATATCTCCTTGGATCCCACTCTAACACAATCATTCTCTAGTCGAATGGAGTTAGACAGGGGCACCAAGGTCCCCATTCCATGCGCTTGTATATGCAGTGTATCATCTTTTATAATTCCAATCCATTGTTTTAGAGAGTTGGATCCTCGTATAAATACATCAGATTGACGAGAAGGAGTTAGAAGTTCTAACTGAACTTTATCATCTTTTTCATTATAAAGTTGCAGAACTTTTTTTCCAGTTGCAGCAATTGTAGAGTGAACTGAATTATATCGAAGCCCTCCAACATCTACTCCCAAATAGAGTAGTTGATCTTTATAAAATCCTACTGTAGGCCCCACAGGAGAACGTTTCCAACAATGTTTCATCTTTCGGGAAGTCTCTAGTTCATAGACTTCTAGTTGTAAAACTTCGGAACCCTTTCCAATATCTTTCACTACACTCAACAATCCATCTACTGAATTCGATATTGATGTTAGAGCCGTTTCATGCCATAGAACTCGTGCACCATACAAAATCCATGCAGCATAGGTGGGAGAAGTGGGACGTTTTTGAATGGCAATTACAGTATCATAAACCCAAGGAATTCTTGAATGAGCATACTCTGGAGAAAGAGGGTAGGCCGTTTCCAGACTAGAATAAAGTTCTTTCCAGGGAGTGACAGAAACTCCTTTTAATTGTTTTTGAAATTCAGCTTCCTCTTGTCGAACTGTCTTTTTAAACAATTTACTGGTAGGATCTTCCAAAGGAGCCAAGGGATCTGTCCAGGATATATAGCCTAGATCTCTCACCTCTTTTGTATCCCCTGTCAACGAGGTCATACTCTATTTAGAGAATAGGTTCAAATAGTTAGATAGAAGAATGCGGCCTCTAAGAATTGTCATCTTGTCACGCACCTCTCCGTACGGATTAGGACAAGATGCTAAACTACTTGAACAAGTTTTACGAGAAATTACTATTAAAAACAAACGATATACGATTCACAGTATAGATCATTTGGATCCGTTGCAATTTGTGGGAGGGAGACTTCCCCGATCGGTGGAGGTGCAGATCCATTTGGAAATGCCATGTCGGGCAGCTATGCCGTGGGCGCAGACCAATCTATTAGTAGTGAATCCTGAAGGATGGGAAACAGCTGCATGGGAGTGGGCCCTTCGCCCTGTAGCCGAAGGAGGAATGAATCAAGTAATTTTTAAATGTGAAGCTGCAAAGGCATTGTTTCCTGAAGTAGCCGATCGTGCGACTGTCCTTCACTGGCGCCCTCCTCCTATAGAACTACCCTCCGTGAGAAAAATATATCAAGCTATCTTTCTACTGGGAGGATCGGTCAACAAATTGGAGGCTGCAAAACGATTGATTCCTTGGTGGACACCGGCCTATCCTCCTTTGACCGTCTATGGATCCACAGAAGCTATAGATTCTTTACCAACTCCTCCACTTAATGTAACCTATCGCCCAGGATATTTACCAGAGGATGAAAAGCATAGAATTCAACAATTAGCTAAATATCATGTGGTGGCCAGTGCAGCAGAAGGATTTGGCTATACATTTGCGGAATGTGCCAAAGTAGGCGCTGTTCCTATCTGGACGGCTCTTCCTGTGTATGAAGAGTTATGGAGCACTGCCGTAGGCAGTGTGGGAAAAATATCTGTTTCTCCAAATCCACCCTCTACCAAACGAGATTCTGGATATACATTTACAGAAGCAGCCTTTCGAACTGCGTTAGAGTCTATTATTCCGGTTGAATCTATTCCAGCGCTTCCAACTCTTGCGGCCACCTATACAACGAATTTTCGTCAAGGATGGAGACTAGCCTTAAGAGTTCCAACCACGGCAGTGCCGTTGTTGCCGCCCAAACCTCCCACCCCTCTCCCTACCGTTGCAATTCTTACACTGACGCATAACCGAAGTAAATGGTGGCAAAATATGGCAGAAAATATATTACGTTCCACGTATCCCAAGGAAAAGATTGTGTGGGTGGTAGTGGATGATAGTCGGCCAGAGGAGCGAGTGGATCGGCAGGTGCAACAATTTCAAACGGCTCATCCAAGTTTTAAAGTATTTTATAAAAGTCTTCCTCGAAAAGTTTCCATTGGTGAAAAAAGAAATCTAGCGGTAGAAGCTGCAATTGGAACAGGGGCTACCTTGTTTATGAATATGGACGATGATGATTATTATCCACCAACATCCATTATTGCTAGAGTCAGCTGGATTCAACATTATGGAGCAGCGTATTGTGCTACACTTCCTATGTATGATGCTAAAAAATATGTAAGTGCTATGAATGTACCCCCTCTTACATTAAAACCAGAAGAGAGACTGAGTGAAGCAAGTCTTGTCTTTACAAAAACATTTTGGGAAGAAAAGAAATTTCCAAGTATTTCGGTGGCAGAAGGAGAATCTTTTTTAGCAGGACGCATTCATCAAACAATGGAAATTCCACCAGAAGGTGTGATTGTAGCAATTCAACATTCTGGAAATGCTACCTCTCGGCGTGTTCCAAAAGATCAAGAACCCAATGGTTGCCACTATGGGTTTACAGATGAATATTTTAGTTATTTATCTACGATTGCGTAAATTCTTACGAGTTCTAGGAGTAGGACTCATTATTTTACGAGTTTGTTGATTTCCTCTCACAGTTGTCATTGTAGGCACACTAGGCATTGTAGGCAGAGTAGGCAGAGTAGGCACACTAGGCATTGTAGGCATTGTAGGCATTGTAGGCATTGTAGGCATTGTAGGCAGAGTAGGCAGAGTAGGCACACTAGGCATTGTAGGCATTGTAGGCATTGTAGGCAATGTAGGCAGAGTAGGCAGAGTAGGCAGAGTAGGCATTGTAGGCAATGTAGGCAGAGTAGGCAGAGTAGGCAGAGTAGGCAGAGTAGGCAAACCAGCGGAAGCTTGTTGTACAATATTTCCAAATGTAGTTTCTTTTATATCTTGAATATCTACGTAGTCTCCTGTACGGACATCTTTTACTTTTAATTTGGGTGTAAATTTTTCTGCGATGGATCCAGGTGGATTTTCAGCCACCATTTGTTGAAATTCAGGACTTTCTTTGTGCGGAATATTTAACAAATCAGTAATGATATTGAATGGAAATAATTTTCGCAATTCTGTAAGTACGTCCATGACACCAGGGTAGGTTACAAAAGCAGGATTTTGTAATAATCGTTGTATACTCAAAATATCCATAAAAGATGGAATCATATTTATATCGACTAATCCCATTTCCAAATGAACTCGATTGTTAGTACTACTAGCAACCGTTTCCATCGCACCTTTTGCTTGATTATTAAATACTCTAGCGGCTTGTTTCATAGTTTCTGTAAAGGCGGTAAGAGGGAGACGAACTATATCAGGTGATACAGTCGCAAAGAATTGAAGTAGAAAGGACGTGATAGTGGCTTTTCCAGCTTTGTATCCAGCATCCAATATTTCAGGAGATATTTGTTTCATAGCGGGTCCAAGCAAAAGAGTAGATCCTAATACTAATTTTGTTAGAATGCCTAGTACAATTCCATTTGTTCCAATTAATCCAAATAGAGTAGCAAAAAAATCATATAGTTTTCCTTTTCCAAGTTCCAGTAAGGCCAATAAAAGAGTAAAGGGAAGACTGGATAAGGTTCCTACAAAGGGGACTGTACTGATGGTAAATCGTATAATATCTAAAAAAGCAGATAACGACGGAATTATCATTTTAGAAGGAATTTTATAAGGAATAGGGAGGATAAAAGGTGGAAAAGGAACTGGAACTGTCATTACACCATTTAGATCTGGTAAAATTGTTTCATATTTAGTTAATCCTCCTATTTCCCCAGCTTCTTCTATATTTTTAGCAAGTTCAGGTAGTCGATTTAGTAAAAAATCTTTAAATTGTTCCCACCATTTATCTGGTGAAGATACAGCAATTTTTCCTATAGTATCGCGAATAATAACGGCAGAACCAACTACTTTTTCAATACCATTTCTTACATCGGGTGGGAGTACACGGAAACCGCCTCCTACTTGCTTGGGAAGTTTCTCTTCTTCTTCTAATTCTTTATCAACGATCCCTATTTCACGAAATAGATCTTCTAAATGAAATGCTTGTTCTTCGGTGAATACAGGAATACCTGTAGTAGGATGCATAATTTCATAAAAGCGAGGATCTTCTGGATTTGTTTTTAATCGTAGTTGCATGTCCATAAAAATAGGAATTGCGACCATCCCCCCTTCTGTAATGGAAGGAAGGTGTGTCACAGCATCCTCCCATAATTCTTCTGATGTTTTTGCCATTCTCCTACTTTCCCATGCGCAAAAAAAGAACTGAAAATTGCGAACCTAGAATCTTGCCAAAGGCAGAATTCTAGACCAGATCTTACTAGTGCGAAATAAATCCAACAGGGATTTATTTTGCACTAGTAAGATGTCTGAAGGAACACCAATGGAAATGTCGTATGGAGGGTTCTTTGCAAGTGCTAATTTTACAGATGATAATGCAGCGGGTTCCGGACCCACTATTGGTCATGCAATTACGAATCTTTCTATAGTTCATATGAATGATGTTAGTTGGAAAAGTACAATACCTCTTTTATTTGATCAGTATGAAATGGATTGGTTGGCTAAAATGGTAAAACCAGTAGAAGGAGTGGATCGTACAAAACAACTAAATGAAATTATTAAAAAACTATCTCATCCTATGTTTAATCCATCCGCTTCTTGGATTTCTACCAATATTACTAATCCTGCTACAAAAGAACTAATTGATACACAGATTACAAGTACACTTGGACTATCTCCTACAACGTTTCATTCTACCATACAGGCTCTTCATACTATGTATCAATCTACTGTGCATACGATGTTTGAAATGGATGGTATTTTACAACAAAAATTAAAAAATGTACATGATTTATACACGCAACTTTCTATACTTCCTACATTCTCACAAAATCTTACATCAGCGAGTACACTTCAAACAAGTATTTCAGAGTACACAGCACAAATGTTAGAGTCTTTGAATATCCATGAAGAATATCCAAAATTTATTCATACGGTGGGACTGTTTCAACATCTTCGTTCTATGCTCAAAACTAGTTCTGCTTTTCAAGAAAAAGAATTACGAAATCCGTGCACCATTTGCATGAATGAAGAGGTGGATTCGGTACTTGTTCCATGTGGACATCCATTTTGTTCTGGTTGTGCAAAGAAAACAAAAACAATCTGCTTTCTTTGTCGAACGCCTGTATTGCAAAAACAACGAGTGTATGTTTAAATGCGTTAAGGTTTAAAACTACATAAACAGTTTTACTAGTAGATATTCTAACATGTCCGCTCCCAGCACAGCTCTTACGATTCTTCCAGCCGCTGCTCCTGCAGAAACAGGATTGACGATGCAGGAACTTCCGACTCTTTTGAAACGATGGATGGGTCTAGAAACAGATATAAGTAAATTAAATGCAGAACTTCGTGAACGTCGAACTCAGGCCAAAGCCCTCCGAGAAGCTATTCTTAAAATTATGGAAAATCACAATGTAGTGCAACTGAATGTGACCAAGGGAGCCGTTCTTCATAAAACTCGTGAAAAGAAAGATACCATTTCTACGAATTATCTTGCGAAGACGGCCGAAGCCTTCTTTGGAGGGGATAAGGAACGAGCTGCTCAACTGGTAAAGTTTTTGGAAGAGAATCGTGGAACCACCGTGGTCCACGATCTTCGCTTTGCCGCAACAAAAGGAGAAAGTGTTAGTATGGAATAGAACCATGAGTGCTGCGGCCCTTGTATCATCCTTAACGGGTGCTGGATTAGAACAATTTGCGGATAGCAATGCCATGGGTCCTTCCTCTCGATCTGCCTTTGTTACCATTGTTACCATGCTTGTTGTGCTGGGTCTGATTCTCCTTTTTGGACAGTTTCTCTGGAACAACGCATTAGTTCCCTTAGTTCCCGGTGTAAAACCTGCTAAGTCCATATTTCAAATTCTGGGTCTCTCCATTCTAATTTCTCTTCTGGTCCCAAGTTGCTGTTAAAAAATAAATGATATCACATATCTTTGATATGTCTTATCATCTTAATGAATTTAATTACAAATGATGAACATTTCCAAGTTCTTCATAAGGAGCTGGTTTACTGAGTCCTTTGGCGGTATCATAGAAACCAGGATCACGAGGACCGGCAGGACGATCCAGAGAGGCTACAGGCATCAAGCAGACACGATGAATGGCCTGAGAGGTACGAGTGGCTACGTTATGAAGAGAAGCTACCCACAGATCCCGTTGCGCCTTGTTTACTCCCGTAAATCCTTTCAGAAGTTCGGCACCACGGGTTTCTAGTTTTTCCAAGGTCAGTTTCATATCACGCTCTTTTAAGGAACGATTCAAACAACGTCCTACAAAGTTGGCAACTGGTTCCATGTCATGAAATGTGTTAAATTGAAGACTCATGGTGCTATAGACACCTGATCCGGAGCCTGTAATATCAGCATCCATACATAACAACTTTGTAAGGATTAGACGAAATTCATCTACCCATTGAATGCCTTCTGGAGTAGAAGGCTGAGCATTCACTACTTCCGCTAAGAGACGCTGGGCCTCCGCATCCCTTGCAAAACATTTGGGAGAATAAACAGGATCGACAGCAATGGTTGAAAATCCTTCAATTCCTTTTAAAAACGTAGGGTAAACATACAAAAGAACGGTTACAAAAAATAAAAGAAGAAACCCCACCATGGAAAGATTGAAGGTGGTAAAAAATTTCTGAATATCGGAGAGCATATCTTTAAAAAACTTTGAATCTTTAGAGGATTCTTTAAACAAATTGTCCATTCCTATTTAGGAACAGAAGATTCTTTCGTTGCCTTTTTAGAAACCTTTTTAGCAGTAGCTACAGTAGCACTATTCGCAACGGGAGCACCAGTAGCTACGGGAGCACCAGTAGCTACTGTAGCACTATTCGCAACAGGTGGTACAGGAGCACCCGTCGCTACGGGCGGCACATTCGCACCAGTAGCTACGGGCGGCACATTCGCACCCGTCGCTACGGGCGGCACATTCGCACCAGTAGCTACGGGCGGCACATTCGCACCAGTAGCTACTGTAGCACTATTCGCAACAGGTGGTACAGGAGCACCCGTCGCTACGGGCGGCACATTCGCACCAGTAGCTACGGGCGGTATATTCGCACCAGTAGCTACTGGAGCACCATTCGCAACGGGAGCACCATTCGCAACGGGAGCAGCAGTGGCTATGGGAGCACCATTCGCAACGGGAGCAGCAGTGGCTATGGGAGCACCATTCGCAACGGGAGCACCATTCGCAATAGAAGCAGCAGTGGCTACGGGAGCAGCATTCGCAACGGGAGCACCATTCGCAATAGAAGCAGCAGTGGCTACGGGAGCGATAATATCTTGGGGGATAGGAAATCCAGTTACTTTGCTCCAATCATTTGCCATTTCCTGAAAGAAATCAACCAAGGAACGGCAGACTTGCGCAAGGGCATACCGGACAAGTCCCGTTTCAGTTTCAGTGGATCGGGCCTCTCCTTCTCCTGAAGGAACGGCTACTGCAACGACCAATTCAGGTCGGAGAGGATGGGGAATTTTATAACCAGCGTAGCTTATACGAGGTTCTTTCGATCCTTCCATATGATTATAAATCAAATACGTTTGAAGCAAATTGCCAAGGGTATGGCCTTCGTTACGAAAGATGCAATCAATGCAAGAATATCGTGCATTACTTTTACGAAAGCTAACCGTATCTAAAATCATTGTATCAATATCTTTATATTTATTTACTAATACTTTACACGCTAGAATACCATCCATTACAATAGCAGGAATAGATCGAATTCCCACTGATTCCAGATGAAAGGTAAAATGATTCGGTTCTCCCAATTCATTTACTTTGAAACATCGTTTCACTTCCATGGTATCAAATTCTTTACGAAGACGATCTAGAAGAATAGCTTCCCCTCCTTCCTCTACCTTTTTACTCTCTTTCACCCATTGTTCAAACATTTCTTTTTGACGATCTGGATTTTCATCAGGTGTATTTTCGTAAGAGCATTGGCTAACAGGGGACCATCGAATATTTATGGATCCAGTTCCTACACTAGCTGTGGCCGTGAGTACAATTGATTCAGGAGGGTTCGTGGGATTCCACTGAGGACGTAGTCGTGTAATTAAATTAGTCTGCCCCGTGATAGGATCAGGAGGAAAGAATTCTTCCGTAGGACGACGAATACCATCCATTGCGGTAGGACTCTCCTTTTCAATTACTATAAAATCAGATGCAGTTATATCCATAGTAGCATCTGTTTCATTTTTAACATTTAATTGAAAGATGTATTTATTTGAATCAAATGTAGCAGGATCTCCTGCAATTGGAATCATTCCAATTCGATGTGCTAACATTTCATTGGGCACAGGGGTGGTATTGGTTGTAATTTTAATATCGCTTTCCAAAGCTGGTTCGGTTTTAAATCCAATAGAAGGAGTTGCAACAAGAATTTGCCGACGTAAAGTATTTACAAGGGCTGTATTCGTAGACCCTACTTCAAAGGTGGCTCTCAGCTTATGATCTTTGGATGTTAGAAGGGGGACACAGTCTTTATCTTCTATATAATTCTGAAACATGGCACCTGATTTGGACATCACTCTACCAAGGATCTAGAAGCTCAATTTTTAAGAGGGATTGGGTAAAATTATAAAGTGAATTTACTTGTTTGGGTTAGAATGAGTGCTCGGCGTCATGTATGCTATTTTAGTATGACCTGTCGACATTGCCAAGGATTTTTGGGAGAATTAACCAAGACTCCGTATGCACGTGAGTTTCAGTTGGTGTGCGTCGATCCAAGTCCTTCGCGCCCTCCTCTTCCAGCGTGGCTCCGGATGGTCCCCTCTTTAGAAATTGTAGGTGAATCAGAACCTCGTGCAGGAGCCGCGGCTGTCAATAATTGGTTGTTTGAACGTCGGCAACGAGATGCTACTCCAGCAACAGGCAGTGCTGGAATTCGAACTAGCGCAGGTGAGAAAACCTTAGAGGAACGATCCATTCCCCTGACAATGCCAGTCTATTCTCCCGAATTAACACGAGCAGAGCCTTCTAGTGCTGGTCGTGGAGCCCCTCCTCCCACCGCTGCTGGTGGAGAACCTTCTGCCTGGCATAGCACAGAAATGGGAGCTGCTAAAATGAGTGATAACTATTCCTTTCTTACCGATGCATTCACCCTTGAAAAAGGAGGAAGTATGAGCCGCATTCTACGAAATTTTGAACAATTAACTGGACCAGCAGCCACAGCAGCCACCGCAGCAGCCACCCCCCGTACTAAAAAAGAAGACGCCTTGTCCCGTGATTTTGAAGCTTTTAGCCGTTCAAGAGATGCTGATATTCCTGGACCCACTAAACGCATTTAAACCTAGAAAGTTATTTTCTAGTAAAAGACAAAATGGCCTCTCCTCTTGCAGCTTTCAATAATCAACTTCTCTCCTTTTTGGAAGATCTTTCAGAAACCTATCCTGAAGAAGCCGATCTGAAGAAGGCAGTCGAAGCTCTGAAAGCTCTTAAGAAAGTGAATCCCAAGTTAATCCATTCTGGATTTATGGACTATGTCTACCCTGATTTTAAAGAAGCTGTAAAAAAAGATAGTCCTGATGAACTAATTCAACGTGCAAAAGCTAAACTAGAAGGAGAATTTCAAGATATTTCTTACGCCTATTGGATTTTTGATAAACATTGGAAAACAATGGGAGAAACAAATCAAAGTCATATTTGGAATTATTGTAAGGTGTTAGTGGTGTTGGCAGAAAGAGTTTAAAAATGGTAGACTCTATTCCATATTCTCCTCATCTTCTACACGAAAGGAGGAGTAGAGTCTGCCGACTCTACTCCTCTAAAAGCGCCTCCAACCAAGCAGCTCGTTCAGCCTCTGGTATGGAGAATTCTTCGAAGAGAGCTTGTGCAGCTACTCCTTGTTCTCCAGTCCCTTTGGGGAGTTTTCGAAGCAATGCAAATTTATCTTGAAAGACTTCTTTTGGAGCCTCCACCAGAAGTGTTTCATCAAATCCTTGAAGAACATTGACCAATCTAGCCATTTTTCCATTGGTACACATTCCAATTCCTTCTGCAATTTCTTGTGCTAATCGTACGAAGATATCGTGGCGATGTTTGTGAGTTCGAATAAAGGTCCAAACTCGATCTAAGACTTCTCCGTAAGGGATGGAGAAAGCAACACATTCATAATAATCATGTTGCAATTCCATAATGAGTCGTTCACGAGAAACACCCGTGACACTAATTTTTTTAGGATCTTGTAAATCTTTTATTATTTCAGGCAATGTAGTTTGATCAAGATCTACATATCGTACCATTAATTGTAACACGGCTTTTTGTGTAGCTGTCTGAACGGAGGATCTATGAATGTTTTGCGTATCAGCACCAAAGGCTGCCAAATCAATACTTCCTTCAGGATCTCGTTTGAAGATAATAGGCTCTTCGCGAAGTCGTATCGCAAAGAGTCGCCGACGCTCAATTTCTGCAGGATCTGCAGCCGCAGCAGCTGCAGCAGCCGCAGCAGCAGCCGCAGCAGCCGCAGCAGCCGCCGCTCTTCGTTCTTCATGTTCTATATGCCACATTGCAGCTCGTATAATTCGGAAATATTTATCAGTTCTTGGTAAGATTTGCAAAAGATCAATTTCATCAAAAGGAATTAATGCAGTTTTAATCGCATTTAATAGCTCTAGCTTTTGTTCTGCTGGGATTACATCGTAAGAAACATTCTCAGATAATTTATTACTGCTAAAACATTCAAGAGTAGCTACTGCTTTTAGAAGTCTATTCATAGCATCCCTGTTCATAGGAGAATATGTTAGAAGTGCATACGCTTTTGCACAATATAGTCCAGCAATATCAGCACTAATCCATAATTTTATTATAAATAGTGCATGTGTATAGAAATGCATTGCAGAAGGCTCATTTAGTTTTTCTAAATAATTATTTCGTGCAGTGACTTTCCTCGCGGCAGCTATTTCTTCTAGAGTAGGACCAGCAGCAGGAGCTGCAGGTATAATGGGTGCAGCAGGATCTGCAGCTCTTGCTGCAGGTACCTTTGGCTCCCGTATTCTTTGAACTTTCTTTTTTGCAGGGACACGGTCAGCAATCGGCCCATCCTCGTGTTCATGTATGAGAATAGCAACTGCTGCAGCATGTCTTGCATCATATCGAATTTTATAAGCACCATCGGTATTATATTTCATATTATGATGCACTTTGCACAATGATTCAAATACATATCCGGTATTACTACATTGTAGATCTTTTTTAGTAATTGCAATGCATTGTTGCATTTTATAATACGATCTAGAATGAATAATGTATTTATGTCAATTTTTAGGGATACTTTGCTTTGCAAATGTGGAAAAATATATACAAAGCAAATATTTTACACCTGTAAGATGACAACCACCTTTGCTTCCGCCCTTACAGCATTTTGTGAAGATCTACTCCCTACATTTCCGGAACTGGCTGCAGCTATTACAGCCGTTCAGGCTAGACCGGTAGCTGACGTTGAGAAGGAGTTTGTGACTCTTTGGAAATCGAATCCGGCTGTGCTCACTCTTCGTGACGCGACCTATTTATTTACACATGATTTTCTTCCTGGTGTTAGAGTCACGGAAAGTTTGTGGAAGGAGGTGAGTGAAACTACCCACAAGGCTATTTGGAATCATCTTCAAACTCTTGCGCTTTTGAGCGCTGCTTCCTTTGATGCAGGAAGTTTGGATCTGAGTGGGATGATGGACCAAATGAAGGAAATGGCTGAAAGTCCTATGATGAAATCTATGATGGAGAAATTGAAGGAGATGATGGGTGGGTCTGGTGTTAGCGGTGAGAAACCAGCTTTTAAAATCCCCGAACGATTGTTCAAGGGACAAATTGCTAAAATGGCAGAAGAACTCGCCCGAGAATTTAAACCAGAAGACTTTGGGCTTTCTCCCGAATTGTTAGAGTCTTCTGATCCTACTAAAATTTTTGGATATTTGCAAGAAGTCTTTACCCGTAAACCCGAACTCTTGATGGCAGGTGCCAAACGAATCGCTCAAAAGATTCAGGCTAAATTTGAACGAGGAGAGTTGAAGCGAGAAGATCTGATGCGTGAAGCGGAAGAAATGATGAAAGAGTTTTCTGACAATCCTATGTTTAGTGAGCTCTTTGGTGGTCTGACTGAAATGCTAAGCGGATCCGATAAAGAAACAGGGAATGAAGGTTCCGCAAGGCGTCGTGCCGTTCAAGAACGGCTTCGAAAGAAGATGGAGGCAAAGAAGACCGCTTCCGCAGGAAGTAGTGGCGCCGCTATGGGTGGTGCTGGAGGCCCTTCTACAGCAGCTGCTCAAGCCGCCCTGGATGCTGAACTAGAAGCAGCGTTTGCTGTTCCCGTTCCAAAGAAGAAATAGTAACAGATTATAGAATGAGCACATGTCCGAGCTTCTGGATAGAAAATCCTTCCATTCTATGGAAAGAGGCAAAAGACTTTTATCCCTTTTCTGAAGATGCAAAAAAGTGTTCTACTACTGCTCTTAACTCTCTCACCCGATTTGGTGTCTATTTAGCCATTGCATTATCAATACTATGTAGGGAAGTTAAATATATGGTAATTAGTGTAGCCTTTGCTGGAATTGCTTTGGCAGCTTATTATGGAATGAAGGAGCGAGGCGTCTTGCGAGAAGGGTTTGGAGAACCCACCGATCAGTTACCGTTCAGTATGCCTGGAAGCCCAGCCGTATTAATTGCAGGAATTGCCGCAGCGGATCAACCAGTGCAAGATGTAATTGGTGATACAGATCGAACTTCTCCTACAGCAGCCAATCCCTTTATGAATGTACTTCTTACAGAAATTGGAGATAATCCAGGACGTGGAGCGGCTCTAACAGGTGATAAGTTATCTAGGCAATGGAGTGATTCCTTCCAAACTAAAATGTACGGAGATCCTGGCGATGTTTTCCAACACAACCAGAGCCAGAGAATTTGGACTCCTCAACCCTCCACCACCATTCCCAATGATCAACACAGCTTCCAAAATTGGTTGTACCGTGTACCAGGCCAAACCTGCAAAGAAGGAAATAATCGAGCCTGTACCACCTCTGGCAGCGATGGTGCTACTGTTCCTTGGTTGTCATCGCCTTATTAAAAAATAGACAGAAATCTAAAAATATACAATTATGCAAAGATACACTAGTTGACATATATGACCTTGGGAGGGAACATGAAAGCAATTACAGATCGGCGGACAGAGAAGAGGATCGAAACGAGAATCGTTACGATCGTATACTGCACGGGGGAGATACGTAAGGCATCCATCACTGTGAGAAGTGTGAAAGGGGCATCCTTGTACCATCGAGCCTCGCACGTCCTATACGCATTGAAAATCGTGCTAAGATTTTCAATTTTGCTGACAGATTGGGATCTGTGAGGTTGGTCAAGAACACACTGCGCGTCGGCCGCGGCTTGAGTTTCAGCTGCACAGGGATACCAATTACTGATCTTCCTGGTACACCAATCAATGGTGGACTTGGGTGCGGGTACGGGTACGGGAGTGGGAGTGGGAGTGGTGGCATAGGCCAGGATGGCATCCTTGAGTGTCAGCCGCATCATGTTTTCAACCGATGCAGGATACTGATGAAGTTCTTTCCATTGTTTGAGGGTGAAGTTGATTTCAAAATCGACCATGGATTCAGGCAGATTGGTCTTCCCTGCAATGTAAGGAAGGATGCTCTTCCAAGCGCCTTCTGCGCCACGAGTTGGGCGTAAGACGTCTGGAAAGGGCATCTCCTTGGGAAAGGAGTCGCTTTTTACGGCAAGACTAAGCGCCACAAGGGCGGCAAGAAAGAGAAGACGCAACATAGCGCCGAGATAACGGGGGAGCTAAAGAACCGTGAACTGCTTTAAAAGCGTGAAACGGGGAAGCTCTGGTCGTTGAGAGGTTTGTTTGTAAATTGTAAAAAAAGGGAAATCAATTTTATAAATAGAATGAACAAACCAATCTCTTGGAATAGTGAAGCCGTTGCAATCTCCCCATTCAAAACCTTAGACAAAGCCAAAGCAGCTGAAAAAGCATTCAAGAAACATGAATCCATTGGGTTTACAGCAACCTCCTCCTTAAAATCTATGGGAAGGATTCCACGTGCATCCGGCCAGTATGAAGTAGGTAAAAAATATCAATCGATTTTACTTCAGAAATAATTGGAAAGGGATCAATTGTGAGGACCAGGTAGACTCAAGCACCCCTTCTTTTTGATCTTTCGATGCTTCAGTAAACTCTCCTTTTTTCTCAAAGAGTAAGAAGTTCACAAGTTCAAAGATGAGGTGATTCTCAAATACATTGTGCAATGTTTTAAGAATTGTTTCTGTAAATGGAACCTGAGTGAGTTGATCTTGATGACTCACATAGATTGTGTTAGAGTCCCGAAAGATGTCTACTAAACAATCGTTGTACACAATTTGCGCAACCTGCTCTAGATCATCTAGATTCAAACCATCAAATAGTTCCATCTTAAAATTAATATACTATTTTATAAAATGTAGTCTATCAATTTTATTCTCGTTAAGATTAGAAGAATGAGTACCTACGCATCCGTCCCCCAGTCCGGTCCCTCTGGAAATCTCATCATCAATCAATTTACTCGTCTGCGAGATGATACTTGCGATGTTGAACAACGTATTAAAGATGCTTCCGGCCCTGGTGTCTATCAGGTGACCAATTTGGTTCCTTCGCAAAGAGCTGCCATGCGTGTGGAAATCCCGAATCCAACCATGTTAGGTCGTGAAGGATTCGGTTTCAATAACCGCGCCATTGATGACGATTCCCGCCTTCGTACCGATTCTACGCAAGAAGGGCGCTTTCGTGCCCCCCTCCACATGCAAGGTCGTCCTTTCGCCACCGTTCCTTACATGGGGCGCGGCCGTGGACAACCCGATATTGAAAGTGGGCTCATTTACGCCGATTGGGCGCGGATTGAGCGCCCTTGCGGAACCGTCACCGAGACTTTCTTTTCCAACCAATTTACTCCCCTGGTGCCTCACCTTTCTGCCCATATCCAAAATGAAAACAACCTAATCGAAGAAGTAGCTGCACGTGGATGGGTGCGGGGGGGTATTCCCTGCCGCCAGTATGTGCGTTCGTTGAATTTATAATAAATATAAATTTATATAGTAATTGTAGTTTAAAATTTATTTATAAAAAAATATATATATATATTTTTTTTTATAAATAAAAAAATAAAAAAATAAAAAAATGATAACCAATTCCTGCTTAAATCCAACCTTACTTTAATAATTAGATACCATGAGTAAAGATAAATCTGAGCTATCTCCTATAAAAAGAGATAGGATGAGTTATTCACGTGAAGTACTAGATTCATTTATTACTTCAGGTGAAGCCAAAATTATAGGTGAGTTACCTACTCTTAAAAAAGAAGCAATCATTAATTTTCAATGCAAATGCGGTAAAGAAGATACAAAAGTATTTGTACGAATTAAACTATCTGGAATGTATTGTAAGAGTTGTACTAAAGAAACTACACAAAAACGACGTGAAGCAACAAATATTCAAAAATATGGAACTAAATGCCCTCTGCAAACTGAATCTATAAAGAAAAAAGCAATTAAAACTTGTATGGAAAAATATGGAGTTGAAAATGTATTTAAATCAGAAGATATGAAAGAAAAAATTAAGAAAACAAATCTTGAAAAATATGGAGCTGAAAATCCATTTGCTTCCAAAGAAATTATTGCTAAATTACGTAGTAAAGCAATTGAAATATATGGAACTGAATTTCCAATGCAAAATGAAAGTATAAAAGCTAAAACAAAAGCAACAAATCTTAAAAAATATGGGGTAGAAGTTACTTCCAAAGCAGAATCTGTAAAACAGAAAGCACGTGAAACAAATTTAGCAATTTATGGCACAGAAAGCCATACATCGGCTCCATCAGTTGTAGCAAAAAAGATTGCAACTAATCTTGTAAAATATGGTGTTGAACATTCCTTTCAAGCTGAATCTGTAAAAGAAAAATCAAAAGAAACTCTTTTAGCTAGATATGGTGTTGAATATAGTATGAAATCTAAAGAAATAAAAGAAAAATCTTTAAGAACACGTTTAGAACATTCTGGTCCTGATCATCCTGAAGAAGCAAAAAAAGTAGTGGAACGACGAGAAGCAACCTGTATGGAACGATTTGGTGCAAAATCTCCATTGCAGTCTCTGAAAATTAAAGAAAAAATTACAGCTACCTACATGAAAAAGTATGGTGTAAAATATATGTTTCAGGTTGATTCTATTAAAGAAAAGATTAAAGACACTATTCTAGAACGATATGGATTTAAAAATGTATCCTCTAGCCCAATAATTAAAAAAAGAAAAATAGAAACATCCATGAAAAATTATGGAACACCTTATCCAATACAATCAAAAGAATATCAACAAATAGTTCAACACAGAGGATTTAAATTTAAAGATTACACTACTCCCTCAGGTATAATTCGTAAAGTTCAAGGCTATGAACCGTTTGCACTTGATATTTTGTTTAAAACAGAACATCGAGAAGAAGCGGATGTAATTACAGATAGAATTGATATTCCACGTATCCTTTACAAGTATGATGATGAATCAGAACATTATTATTTTCCTGATATATTTATAAAATCAGAAAATAAAATTATTGAAGTTAAATCTATTTGGACATATAGTAGATATATTGCACAAAATATATTAAAATGGACAGCCACCCAAGCTGCAGGTTACACAATGGAATTTTGGGTATTCAGTGGAAAAGGAGAACGAACAGTTATTACCGTTCCTTCCATCGTTTCCCCCTTTCTAACAATAGAAGAAGAGTCCTAAAAATTGACAAAATATTCTTTTATTGTATAAGATATGCAATAAAAGAATGGCAAACAACTTTCAAATTGGCGATAAAGTTATTTACAATCCAGACATCAACCCTTTGCCTCCTGCAAAGGATCGTCCACGGGATCATGCAGTGATTATTGCTATGGATGAAAAATATGCCACCGTTCGATTTAACGAATCAAAAGCTGAACACAAAATTCTCTTTTGCGGAATTTCACATTTTATTTCAATCTCGGATGAACTTAATTAGATTCTAACGGCGTGAAGAGCGTCTATTTTTTGAACGAGTGGAACGGCGACGACGGGTGGAACGACGGCGACCGCCGCGACGAGGGGGTGGTAGTGGTGGAATGATATTTTCTTCTGGAAGGATATTTGGTTGATTGTTATTTGGTTGATTGTTATTTGGTTGATTGTTATTTGATTGATTGTTATTTGGTTGATTGTTATTTGATTGATTGTTATTTTCTGCTGCAGCAGCAGCAACAGCAGCCGGAGCAGCAGCAGCAACAGCAACAGCAGCAGCCGGAGATGAATTATTTTTACTACCGCCATTACCGCCACTGCCACCACCACCGCCACCGCCTCCACGTTTCAGTAAAGCGTCTATAGCATCTTTAATTTCTTGTGGAACATTCTTATGTGTATATAAACTCTGAATGGTTGGATTTGTTATATCTGCACCTGCGCTAATGTAGCGTAATGCTTCACTCGTATTCATAATTCTTCCCTTTCCCCCTGGTCGGGAGGGTACTTTATCATTCTTAAAAAACTGAAGAATTTCTATAAGACGTTCTGTCGGATCTTCTTCTGCTGCCATGTTCTACCTTCTTCCTACAAATTTATCTCAACGTCACCGTCACAGCTACTGTGGCGGTTTTTCCACCGCTCACTGTGGTGCAGGTTACAGCAGCTGAACCGGCTCCTACCGCAGTAATCAAACCAGAAGGACCTACAACAGCAACACTTCCATTGGATGTACTATACAAAACGGATTTATTAGAAGCGGATGCAGGAGATACAGTGGGTACTAACTGAGAGGTACGACCTCGAACCAATGTAAGAGTCGCTACATTCAATCGAACACCTGTAACTGCTACAGGAGGAGCTCTTACGACTACAGTAGCAGTTGCAATCTTATTCCCATCGGATGTCATTACTGTAACAATATCCGTTCCGGGAGCTACACCAGTTACAAGTCCACGGCTGTTTACAGTTATAACTCCAGAATTAGAACTACTAAAACTTATATTTTTGTTAGAGGCGGTAGAAGGGACTACAGTCGCTGTAAACTGCACAGTGCCTCCTACCATGATACTAGCAGAGACAGGAGAAAGAACTACACTCGTAACAGGAATATTTGCAGCAGTTAAAGCAGGTGTCATAGCAGTCCCCAAAATACTTCCAAATCCTGTACACACATCATATCCTGTATTTGCATTATACGCTCCATTAGAACCAGTTTTTACATCATGGTAACAGGAGGGAGAAAGAGAATATAGTTTAGGAGTTATAAAATTTCCAACATTAATACAAGCCAGATATCCAGCGACTGCAGGAGCTACAATGCTAGTTCCTCCAATGATCATAGAAGTACCACCAATGAGAAAGCGAACGCCCGTGGTAGGATCTGCATTAAGAGCTATATCTGGAAGAGATCGACCGACAAACGATAAGGCCGATTGATAGGCCGGTTTAGGAAATACAACACTTACCCCACCACCACTACCAGCCCATGCAGTTTCCACTGTGGTACCATCGTAAATACCAGAAGGACATAGAAGAGTAGTGCCACCACAGGCTACCACATTGGGAGAAGAGGAAGGAAAATCTACATATTTTCCAGGCCCTCCTACCCCATCATTCGATCCGTTGTCTCCTGTTGCAGTGCAAATGGTAATTCCTTGAGAAGTAGCAGATTGAAATAATGCGTTTAAGGAAGTAAGTTGAGCAGAAGTATAATAGAGTTCAGGAGCTCCCCACGATATAGAGAGGATAGAGGGTGTGTAAGAGTTTCCACCAATGGTCACCGTATTGTTAATAGCTTTGGTAACTATACTAGAAAATTCAGCTAGAGTATTCGGACCCACGTAGAACAAGATGGTGAGATTGGAACTGGGGCAACAAGCTCCAATCATAGACACATCAATTGTATTTTCAATTGTGGAACCACCATCGGTGGTAGAAGGGGTATTGGTAGCACCATCAACCGGAAGGACAATGACTTTGGGCTGATTGGCAGGAGCAATGCCAAGTGAGGTCCAATAGGTCTGCACATCGCCACCAGTTAAAACACCAGAGCCATCCACTGTACCAAACAATCCACCGCCAAAGGAGATTACCGCAACAACCGTTTTTGTAGCAGGATTGGGAGCTGGAAATTTGTAGATAGACGCCATCTGATTGCCTGTAAAATAGGGAGAGGTTGCAGAAGGAGTCATATTGGGGCGAAGATAGGGACGCATGTTCTAGAAATAGGGCACATTTTATCGATAAAAAATGAATTCCCCTTTATACAGATGATAATATGTTGAGTCTCTGCTTAATTTTATAGTCGAGACAAAAATGGCAACTGCCCTGCGCGATACAAAACGAACCCCGACACGGGAAGTGTCTTTAGAGGAATACCTCCTTACAACATTCTTCCCTCCCCATTATTCTGGTGGTTGGTTCTGCTTCAGGTATGCCCCCCTGAGGAATTCCAAGGGCGATGTGATCATCCCTCACTGGAAACTGGTGAACTGGTCGAGAGAGTTCTCTAAGATTGAATTCATGCAGTTTATCCGCCGCGACCCGGAAGGTCTTCTTCAGATTCCTTGCGCGATTGCTACCATGAACGTCACTACGGTGCAGTTCTTGATGGAACAGACGCGCCTCGTGGAATCCATGGAGACGTCTGTTGCTGCCCCTCTCCGCCAACCGGATTCTCTCGGCTGGATGCTGCTCAAGCTTTGCAAGAGCGCCGCATTCGACATGAGTGCGCTCATCAACAGCCTCAGCTCAGCCGAGAGCAGCGCCTCCAGTGCACTCCGACAGCACGTCGAGTTTCTGGTGAACGTTCGCGGCCTTGCGGACTCTCTGATCCGCAATGCAGTCCACCTCTCGACTGGCACCGCAGTCAAGAACTACCTCGATGGATTCGAGATGCTCAAGATCTGCAACGACTGCCTTGAACAGCAGTCCGCGCGATTCCTGCTCGGCTCCCATGCCGACACGACCTTCTCGCCAACGGCCAAGACCATCCTCACCATGGGACAGGCCATCCTTCGCGGAAAAGCGCCCACTCGCAGTGGCCAATACGTCGCATTTGGCGACGGTACCTTTGCAGTAGCATTCTTGGCCTCCCCTCGAGGCCTTTCTGCTGCGGGACCTCCCAGCGCTGCGCTGCCTGTGCTCCTCGATTTCAAGCGTGACTTCGATCGTCGCATGGAGTCTCTTCACGCAGACGACCCTCTCCTCTGCGAGAAGGCCCTTCACGGCCTCCTCTCCCTCGCCCTCGGACAGGACGCGCCCCCGCTTTTGGCGGGGGCGCTCCTCAAGCATCAGGGCAAACCCTCGCGCTTCCCCTGGTGCGAGATGGCACCTGGTGTCTTCATTACGCCCGAGATCGCTCTGGCCCACGCGCCCCTTCGATGCGTTCCGCTCGACGTTGCGGCAGAGAACGAGCTCGTTCTTTCACAAAAGATCAAGACGGAGACGGATCCCGAGAAGTTAAAGTCCCTGCAGATGCAGCTTGACGGTCTGGAAAATCGGACCGCCGAGTCCTGCGCATTCGCGCTCGGAACTCCCACGCGGGTCGTTCTTACGGCCACGCACCAGGACGCCAACATCTGGACGGGAGCCAAGCTCCCTTCCAAGCACTGGCGCGATCATCTCAGCAAGTACTACCGCCGCCGTTACAAGGTTACGCCTCTCCCCTTCCCCAACGCCTCCTTCTCGGACGGCACAGTTGGGGCGGCGGGACGCGGTGGCATGGAGTTCAACTGGGCCGTTCGACACAAGAGCGGCGCCATGTACGGCAAGGGGCGCGGCGTTTCGCCAACCTCCAACCAGGTGACTGGTACAGGCGGCAACGGCGACGAGGACCTTACAGTCATCAAGCCCAGCACCCCTGGCTACAAACTCTACACGGGCAAGTTCGTCAACTCGGCTCCCTGCATTCTCTTCGAGGACGCTGATGGAGTCTGGCACGTCCAGCAGGGTACCATTGATTTCAAAATCGTGGGCTCTCCTGACGAAATCATCCTCGCCTGGCGCGACGGTGTCCTCATCGTTGAGGTCATTGCCGAGGAGGAAGTCTCTGCGGCGGCCATTGAGGCCGCCACCAAGACCGTTGCCGCTGCCACCGCCGTTGCCACCTCCAGTGGTGCGGCCGCCGCCCCTACCAGGGGCGGCGCAGGGGGTCCTTCCCCCCCCTCCAGCTCCAGCTCCTCCAGCTCCTCCAGCTCCTCCAGCTCGAGCTCCAGTGGAAGTGCCGCTGCCTACTACAAGATAGCAGACGATCTGCTTCACCAACTCGGCAAACCAGATGCCTTCAGCGCCCCCAGCCTCCCCCGCGGAGGCGGCGCCAAGGCATCTTCCCCGCCTCCCCCGCCTCCCGCGGCGCCCACCACCCCCCCTCTTCCGTTTACGGCTACGTCGGGACAGTGGCATAATGCGCGATCGGAAGAGGCGAAGCTTGACCTGAGCGAATCTCCTTTCGCCAAATGCGGAGAAGACTTCGAGGAGCCTACTGCTCCCTCGCCTCCTCTGACCGGGTCCGCTGCCCTCGCTGCTCTCGCAGCAGCGCCGCCCCCGTGCGGAGCCGCCCCTCCCCCGCCTCCCTCCAAGATGAATCCAGCCATCCTCGGGCTCCAAGCCCGTATTGCAGAAATCGACCGCGAACTGGCTGCCCTCGCTCCCTTTGTGAACGGGCCTCCCCCCAGCGCCCCTTCGCAACGCGCCGTATACCACTCTGCCAAGGGTAGAGTCGCACGTCTCTCCAAAGAGAAGGCTACCTGCGAGGAGGCTCTCGCCGAACTCATGTAAATACAATTGTTTTCGCCCCAACATCTCTGTTTTGACCAACCACCTGTTTTGACCAACCACCTGTTTTGACCAACCTTGCATATTAAGACCTTTTTAAAATGTATTGCAAACAAACCTCGGGTTTCTCTATATTTTTAATTATATACAACATGACTGATTTGGGTAACACATGTGGAACCTCCAACCCAGGATACAACCGTTTGAATTCTTTGGGAGCCAATAAATCCAACAACAAAACTTCTAAATCCATTTGCATAAATTTAGAAACGGGTGGAATATAGGATTTTAATAATTTCATAGTTGCTTTCTCTACCTTTTTCTTTTTTACTTGGTATAAATCGGTATCAATTCCATTTTGTTTTACAATACTAAATAATTTATAAATATCGCGACCTGGTTGAAATCCTTTTCGAACTAATCCATAATCAATGATTTTAACTTTGGTACCACCCTCAATACCAATGTTAGAGGGGTGAAAATCATTATGAGTCCATCCTTCCTTCTCCAAAATAGTTAAAATTTTAAAAATCTGTATATAAATATCTTTTTTAGAACCCTGAAATTCTTTAAGAGTAGTATCCACTTTTGACCATACAGCAACTCCTTCTCGATGATCATACAATTGCATAAAGTGATCAGGATATTTAGCAGCTACTGTTTCAGCAAATTCTACTTCCTGTTTACCAAGAGGCCCTTCTTTTAACGCATAATGCACTCCGTTAGAGTTGATAGCATTGTAAACAGTTCCTTCCCGTCCTTTTCCTATTACATTTTTTCTAGTAATAGTATTTAACAATCGTTTCTTTCGAATTGTTTTCATCCCTACTTTTTAGAAGAAAATAGATTCTAACAAATAGAGAAATGAGCCTCGCTTTAAAAGTAAGATTGCAATGCAATCTTACTTTTAAAGCTCACTGATTTCAATCTTAAAATATAAAATAATCGCTTCGCGATTATTTTATATTTTAAGATTAGAAATGAGCCTCGCTATTAAAATGACTCGCGTAGCGAGTCATTTTAATAGCT